>ERZ1023255.20-NODE-20-length-78404-cov-15.793067_pt1 | contig 78404 bp, 79 predicted proteins | sample MGYA00380459_ERZ1023255 | MGnify/ENA primary metagenome ERZ1023255 (study PRJEB33173, sample SAMEA4830368) | metagenome | study: EMG produced TPA metagenomics assembly of the PRJEB25223 data set... | reverse complement strand
CGGGTTTGAAAGGGAGTAATTGAGGATGTTTGCAAAAGTAGAAAGTCAAAGTAATGGTATTGATTTGATTAAAATTGATAATGAAGATACGAAGATAGTTTTCACAAACTATGGCGCTAGAATTGTTTCATGGAAGTATGACGATAACAATATTGTGCTTGGTAATGTAGTTGAAGCAGATGAGTTTTATATTGAAAACCCTTATAACTTTGGTGCTACTGTTGGAAGATATGGTGGCAGAATTGCAAATGCAACATTTGAATTAGATGGTGAAAAATACAAACTTGAAGCCAATAATGGCCCACACAATATTCATGGTGGACCTAAAGGTTTAGATAAGCGCTTTTTCGATTACAGAATTGAAGAGCAAGTTGGTCAAGTTAAAGTGATTTTTACTACGGTTATAAAAAGTGAGGATGACCATTTTCCTGGAGATATAGATTTAGAAGTCATTCACACATATGATGTTGATCATAAATGGACGATTGAATATAAAGCTACATCTAATCAAAAAACGTTGTTTAATCCAATGAATCATGTATACTTCAATCTTAATAGAGACAATAATGTTATTGATAATCACAGTATTTCAAGCTCTAAATTAGATATGTATACATTGGATGGGGATAATATTGTAGAAACCAAAAATCCTATTGACTTAGTAGACATATTTAATGAACAAAACATCCAATTTAAGGATATTTTTAATAGTGAAGATGCAATAGTTAAAGAACAAATGGAACGTTTTGGTGGTGTGGATCATCCGTTCGATATAGGTGGCAATGAGATGACAGTTGAGAATAAACATTTCTTACTAACTGTTAAAACAGACATGCCTAATATTGTTATATTCACATTTAATGATACAACAGGTTGGCAAAGTGACTTCAATATTTACAAAGCGCACTCTGGCTTTACTTTAGAAACACAATGTATTCCGAATGATATCAATTTATTTGGTGATGAAGCACCATCTATATTAGAGGCAAATCAGCCATTTTACTCTAAAACATCATATAAAATTTCAGAGAAATGATACACTTATGTTAAGTTTGGAATTGTATATAAAGGTGTTTAACCTTTGTCTATAAAACAGAAATAGGGAGTAGGCGTAAGAAATCAAATTTCATATTTGATTTCTGGCCCACTCCCTTAATTATTTTTAGCTTTTTTAGCGCGTGTTAATAATCTTTCAAGTTTTGATATTCTTTCTTCTGTTAAATATGGATTTTTTAGCGCGTACGTTAAGCGTTCAATATTTTTATTATCACTGTAATAAATTTCATTTAAGTCAAAAACTGAAAGTAATGTTGCATTATCGGCTCGTTTAATTAACTCTAAATTTGAATCTTCTTGGACATAGCCTTCTTTTAAAACTCTAAAATAAAAACCAGTTTTACCAGAAACGGACATACGTTTAATTAAATTGGGTATTTTATACTTTTCTTGTATTTTCCAACATGGCTCTCTAATCTCTGAAACTTCTAATATTGCGTTTCCTAATTGAAATTGATCACCGAAATGTACATCTTTTTCGTCCATATCAGAGACAGTAATATTTTCACCAAACATCGCATATTCTGGAAGTACTGACACATCTTGTTCCCACAGTGAATAATTTTTCTTACTATATAGACAAACAGCTTTATTAGGGCCACCGTGACCTTTATATTCTTGTTCATCCTCAACGAATCCAGTTTTTGATAGCCACATATTACCGACAAATTTCTTTTTATTTAAAGCTGAGCGCATTGGTCGTTTAGCACTATAAGGTAAATCTTCAACTTTACCTGTTGAGATGGCTTCTAAAGTATAAATCATTATTTTTACCTCCAGATAATTAATAATTATAATTTTAAAACAATAAAATGAATATGCAAGTAAAGATATAATTTACTCTGGAAAATGATTTTTGAACTATGTATTTTAATGAATCTCATGTACAATAAGGATAAAAGTACAGTATAAAAGGGGAAGCATTATGGATAAGAAACAGTTGAAAATAAGTACATTTAATGATGCATTAGACCAAATCAAAGATGGTATGATTGTTGGAATTGGCTCTGGATCAACGATTGAATTGCTTGTCCCAAAAATTGCAGAGAAACTGGAACAAGAACAAATTAATATAACCGGTGTATGTACCTCCAATAAAACAGCATTCATTGCAAAGGAATTAGGGATACGTGTAGTTGATATTAATGACGTAGAAGTAATTGATATTGCTATTGATGGCGCTGATGAGATTGATAACAATTTAAATTTGATTAAAGGTGGCGGTGGCGCTTTATTTAGGGAAAAAGTCATTGATGCCATGGCTAATAGATTTATCGTTTTAGCGGATGATAGTAAATGCGTGGATTACTTGGGTCAAACGTTTAAATTACCAGTTGAAGTTGATAAATTTAATTGGTTGCTCGTATCTAAAAAAATAAAAGCATATGATAATTTAAATGTCATAAGACGTATGGCAGATGATGTACCGTTTATTACAGACAATGGTAATTATATATTAGATGTTGATCTAAATAGAAATATAGAGCCAGCTGCAATGCATGAATATTTAATACACCTCGTAGGCGTATTAGAAACAGGGTACTTCTTAGATGTTGCAGATCAAGCAATTATTGGAACGGAAGCTGGAGTTAAAATTATTAATAAATAATTTTTCACTCTTACTTCACTTAATTTTAATAATAGTAAAAATTAAAATTGTCCATTATTCATGTACTTAAAGCTTGATTAAAGATAGTCATAATAGAAAACAAGAGCTAAGACATTTATGTCTTAGCTCTTGTTTTTATATATTAACGACGGTGACCACGTTTACTCTTTAAATCAAATGGTGAGCGTTGGTTACTGTTGTCATTGTCGCTTGGGTTGTCATCTTGTGTTTTAGTTTCTTGCACATTCGTGTCATGTTGACGTGGTGATGCATCTTTAGAGTTTGGGTGTGCTTTTTCTGTTGATGCTTCAACAGCACTGTTAGTATGACGGTTTAATTTATTGTTATCTTCTTGTGGTTCGTTATGATGCGCCATTGCATCAGATTCACTTGAATCGGCAGAAGGCGTATTTTCTTTAATAATATTAGCACGGCTATTATCTTCTTCTGTATCAATTGTGTTCTCTTCTGTATAGTTAGAATCTGCTGTTGTGTCATCGTTAGTATGATTTTGTACTGCTGTTGGCGAACCATGTGCTACAGAGTCGTCTGAGTTTGATTGTTGATGATCCTCATTTTGATTAATCTCATTTACAGTAGTAGAGCTATCATCTTGATGTTCTGATGTTTTATCGTTTTGGTCGTCTTCATTAACGTGATCAAGGTAGTTGTTTTCTTCAACTTCATCTAAGTTTCGTTTCGTGAAGAAATAAAGTATTACACGGATAATTAGATTAATTAAAATGTATACAACTGCGACAGCAACCGTAGACAATGCGATTACTTTCATAGCAAAAACTTCACCTAATTCTTCATTAAATAAGAAGACAAGTCCAAATGACATGGACGCATGGAAGATTGTTGCAATATAAACTGTACGTCCTTTTGTAGCACGAATTAATTCCCCAGCAATCATTGAAAAGGCAAACGAGTATAGGAAACTGTATATTGCATAATCAAAACTAAAGGCAATATTAACGTTCCATATAGAATACATAAAACCAACAATAATAGATGCGAAAAATGTATTCATTTTATTCTCAACGATATTTTGTAAATAAGAACGGAAACCAAGTTCTACAAAGAACGCCATTACAATTTGTCCAATTATGATAGATAGAATTGAAACAGATAAGTCTTTTGTTTGTAATAAAACAAAACTATCAGCAAAGATATTAAAACTTACCATAGCAATGATGAAAATAAGCAATGGTAACACGAGTGCCAAAATGACACGTTCAATTACTTTTAAACTAATCGAGAGTTTTAAACTCGCTAATTGCGTACGCTTTTGTTTAAAAACGATAAGACAAATTATAGTAGCAATTAGTGGAGCTAGAGTACTCATGTCAAAGACAAAGCTCTTAAATGGTACTGTATTTTGAAAATCTTTAAGTATAATGGGTAATGCGTAGGCTATAATGAAGAAAATAAATATCATCATTGCCCATTGAAAACCGGGTATACGTTTTGTATTCATTATGTAACCTCCAATAGGGTTTCAGAAAAATCATTCGTTCTTAATTATACATATTTATCATAGAGAAATAAATTAAATTAAGGATTTATCATTGAAATGTAATAGTTTTACATTATCTAACATCTAATTGAAATATTTTTGGCAATTTTTTAAATTATAGTGTGCACAATTGGGTAAAGTTAATTATAAATTGAATTGACTATAATGTAAGCGTATACTTTTAGATGGTAATTAAGTAATTATAAGGAGGAGAATTATGTATAAACTAGCACAACGTGATCTTTGGACAGGCAGAATAGATAGTGAAACAGATGAATCGCAATTTAGACATTTTCAAACGATACAGTTTCGCAATATTGAGGATGACTACAATGAACCACGTCAGGGTGTAGGTTTATTAGGCTATGCAGTAGATAAAGGAGTCGAACTTAATAAAGGGCGAACAGGTGCTAAAGAAGGGCCTGACGCAATTAAAAAGGTGTTTGCTAATCTACCTGTAACTAGAAAGTGTAACGTGTATGATTATGGTAATGTAGAACATGACCATCAAACTTTAGAAGAAACACAGGAAGAGTTTGCTCATTACGTAGCCAAATCCATTAAAAGACATAAACAAACATTTCTATTAGGAGGTGGGCATGATATCGCATATGCACAGTATTTGGGTACACGTGAAGCTTATCCAGATGAATCGATTGGTGTTATCAATATAGACGCTCACTTTGATACGAGAGAGGAAGAATATTCTACATCTGGCACGAGTTTTAGACAAATATTAGAACAGGACGACAATGCTGATTATCTTGTGTTAGGTATCCAACAAGGCGGTAATACACAAGCATTATTTGATTACGCTGAAACTAAAGATATCGGTTATGTTTATTTGGAAGAATTACTGCACCAAATTTCTCCTCCAATTAAGGATAAAGTAGAACGTTTTATTCATGATCATGATGTCATCATGTTTACAATATGTATGGATGTTATTGATAGCGCTTTTGCACCAGGTGTGAGTGCAAACGGCGTACTTGGACTATTCCCACATGTTGTCCTCGAATTGTCAAAACGTATTATACCGAATGAAAAAGTTCCAACGATTAGTATTGCTGAAACTAATCCAAAATATGATGTCGATAATAGAACAGCCAAATTATCAGCTAATTTCTTCCATCATTTTATCCTTTAAAATTCCAATAGTTTATACATTGGTCAATGAAAGAAAGCACGCGTTCAGAGTGCTTTCTTTTTTTTAGGTAATTGATGTAAATCGAACGACTTAACGTTGGACGGATATCTATTGCATCTAAGTCTCGTGCGTTAAATGATTGATAATAAACACGAGGAATAATTGCATACCCTAATCCTCTATGGACAAAATTAGTTGCTGCTTCGAAACGGTCAGCTTCAATAACAATATTTGGATGCATATTCATTCGATTAAAATAGTCATCAAGGTGTTTACGTACCTGAGAACCTTTAGTTGGTAAAATGAGTGGTAAAGATGCAATTGACGTCGTGCGTTTATATGGAAACGCATTTTTAGGTGTGATTAATACATAAGACTCTTCGTATAATGGTATGGATGTAATATCTTCATGAATAATTTGCTCATTTGTGAAAGCGAGATGATTTTCGAAATTAATGAGTAATTCTATGATTTTAGTTTGGTCATGAATTTCTGAAACGAGGTAAGTCTGGTCTGCGTTCTGTTTTTTATGTGTAGCTAATACTTGAGAAATCCACTGGTTCGTAGATTCTAAAATGGATATTTTAATTTTAGGCACATGTCCCATATTAAGATCATACATTTTCTCTATTGTTTGATGATAATTCTGTATGAGTTGTTGTGCATAGTTATAAAAATGGATACCTTTTTCAGTGATTTTAATATCTTTAGTAGTTCGCGTAAATAAATCATAACCTAAGTCTGATTCCATTTTTTTAATCGTAGTAGTTAGTGACGGCTGACTAATGTGTAAAAAATTAGCGGCTTTCGTAAAGCTATTGTATTTTACAACTGCTACAAAATATTCTAATTGAACAATCTTCATATCTCATACACCTCTAAAAAATTTATTTATAGTCTTAAGTTATCAATAATTAGTTTATTTATATTGGTAGTCTATATAATAACATACTATACTGTGAAATATAGAGGGAGGCGTACTTTCATGTAAGGGGCGTGAAGTACATGTGGAAATTTTTCGTTTATAGTCTTATTGGTATTATATTTTTCTTTGTACCAATTACTATTAGCGGTCAATCAACGATTATGATTGATCATATCGTACAGTGGATATCGAAATTGCTTAATCCAATCTTACCGTACTATGTATTAATTTTAATATTGATTGGCGCAGCACATCCATTTATCAATAAGAAATGGAATAAGTCTAAAACAGATATAGTTTTTAGTTTATTTAAAGTCATAGGGGTATTTATTGCTTTTATGGTGGTATTTGATTTTGGACCTGGTTTTGTATTAAAAGAAAGTATTGGACCATTTTTATATAAGAAGTTGGCAATACCTTTAAGCGTATTGATTCCTATAGGTGCAATATTCTTATCCTTTTTAATAGGATTTGGATTACTAGAATTTATTGGAGTTATTTGTAGACCGATAATGAGACCTATTTTTAAAACGCCAGGAAAATCAGCTGTAGATGCTGTTGCTTCATTTGTAGGTAGTTATTCGATAGGTTTATTAATTACAAATAAAGTATATAAAGATGGGGGATATACGCACAAAGAGGCAGTAGTAGTCGCAACAGGGTTCTCAACGGTGTCTGCTACTTTTATGATTATCGTAGCAAATACATTAGGTATTATAGAATATTGGAACCTTTATTTTTGGTTTACTTTAGCAGTTACATTTATTGTAACTGCAATAACGGTACAAATCCCACCTATAAGAACAGAAAAGACAACGACGTATCAAGACCAACCGTATAAGGAAGAAATTCGTAGAGATATGCCATTATTAAAAGAATCATGGTTAGAAGCTAAGATAGCTGTCAAAAATGCGAAAACTTTGATAGAAAATGTAATAGAGAATTTGCGTGATGGTGTAATAATGACGATTGCTATTTTACCATCTATCATGTCGATAGGATTTTTAGGGTTAATCGTCGCGGAATATACACCAATTATTGAATATATTTCTTACATTTTTTATCCAATTATAAGTATATTTCCTGTAAGTGATGTTGCGGTTTTAGCACAAGCTTCAACAATTTCTATAGTAGAGATGTTGTTGCCAGCAGCGATAGCTCAAAGTGCTGATTTAGCGACAAGATTTACAGTAGCAGTCATGAGTGTTTCAGCCATTATTTTCTTTTCAAGTGTAGTACCAGTTATTCTATCGACGGAAGTTAAAATATCAGTTGGTAAACTAGTCATAATATGGTTTGAAAGAGTGATACTCACATTACTTATTACTATTCCATTTGCATTATGGATATTTTAAACAAAGGATTAATTTTATTAAATTAAGGAGTGATTTTTCATGAGAAAAATAGTAGCAAAAAAAGGTTTAGACATTGAATGTAAAGGTTGGGAACAAGAAGCGGTTTTAAGAATGTTATATAACAACCTTGATCCTGAAGTAGCTGAACGTCCAGAAGACTTGGTAGTTTATGGAGGTATTGGAAAGGCAGCTAGAAATTGGGAAGCATTTGAAGCGATTGAAGAAACACTACGCTCATTAGAAGCAGATGAAACAATGTTAGTACAATCAGGTAAACCAGTTGCTGTATTTAAAACACATGAAGAAGCGCCACGTGTATTAATTTCTAACTCAGTATTGGTTCCAGAATGGGCAAATTGGGATCACTTTAACGAATTAGATAAAAAAGGATTAATGATGTATGGGCAAATGACTGCAGGTAGTTGGATTTATATTGGTTCTCAAGGTATTGTTCAAGGTACATATGAAACATTTGGTGAACTTGCCAATCAACATTTTGGTGGTAAATTGAACGGTACAGTAACATTAACTGCTGGATTAGGCGGTATGGGTGGTGCACAACCACTTGCCGTTACGATGAACGGCGGTGTTGTAATTGGTGTAGATGTAGATGAAACACGTATTGATAAACGTATGGAGACACGTTATTGCGATGTGAAAACACATGATTTAGATGAAGCCTTACGTCTAGCTGCAGAAGCACGAGATAAAGGGGAATCACTTTCTATTGGTTTAGTGGGCAATGCTGTCGATACACATAAAGCAATTTTAGATAAAGGTTTTAAAATTGATATTGTAACTGACCAAACAAGCGCACATGATCCATTAAATGGTTATATACCAGAAGGTTACTCGTTGGAAGAGGCTAAAGCAATTCGTGATAAAGACCCAAAACAATATGTTAAAGAATCTCAAACTTCTATGAGGAAACATGTCGAATATATGCTTGAATTCCAAAAAAATGGTGCTGTCGCATTTGATTATGGTAATAATATTAGACAAGTCGCATTTAATGATGGATTAGAAAATGCATTTGATTTCCCTGGATTTGTACCTGCCTATATTCGTCCGTTATTCTGTGAAGGTAAGGGTCCTTTCCGCTTTGCAGCTTTAAGTGGAGATCCAAAAGATATTGAACGCGCTGATGAGGAAATGAGGAAAATTTTTCCAGACAATGAAAAATTAATACGTTGGTTAGATTTAGCTCAAGAAAAAATTGCGTTCCAAGGTTTACCATCACGTATTGCTTGGTTAGGCTACGAAGAACGTGCAAAAATGGGCTTAGCACTAAATAAATTAGTACGTGACGGCGAAATTTCTGCACCTATTGTTATTGGACGTGATCACTTAGATTCAGGATCCGTTGCAAGTCCAAACAGAGAAACTGAAGGAATGAAAGATGGCTCTGATGCTGTCGGTGACTGGGCTATCTTAAATGCTTTAATCAATACTGCAGCAGGTGGTTCATGGATTTCATTCCATCACGGGGGTGGCGTAGGTATGGGCTATTCGTTGCATGCTGGTATGGTTGTTGTTGCGGATGGTTCAGAACGTGCAGACAAACGTTTAGGACGTGTACTTACTACGGATCCGGGTATGGGTGTAGTGAGACATGCTGATGCTGGATATGAATCTGCAATTGAAGTAGCAAAAGAAAAAGGCATAAAAATCCCAATGATTACAGGTAAAGGAGGTAAATAATGAACGATTTAATCATTCAAAATATAAAAGAACTTATTTTACCAAAATCAACTGAACGTCCATTAAAAGGAAAGGAATTAGATGAATTAAATATCATCGAAAATGGAACCGTCGTTGTTAAAGATGGCAAAGTAGTTTATGCAGGCAACCATTCTGATGACTATGAAGCGAATGAAGTTATTGATGCGACAGGCAAAGTAGTTTCACCGGCACTTGTTGAAGCTCATACACATCTTGTGCATGGCGGGTCACGTGAACATGAAATGTCACTTAAAAGACAAGGTGTTTCATATTTAGAAATTCTTGAACAAGGTGGCGGCATTTTATCTACAGTTGAAGCCACTCGCAAGGCTACTGAAGATGAATTGTTTAAAAAAGCAGAAAAGAATCTGTTAACAATGATTGAACATGGTGTGTTAGCTGTAGAGAGTAAAAGTGGTTATGGTTTAGATAAAGAAAATGAACTTAAACAGTTACGTGTATCTAACCGCTTGGCAGACAAATACAATTTAGATATGAAGCATACTTTTTTAGGACCTCACGCAGTTCCGAAAGATGCAAAATCAAATCAAGCATTCTTACAAGAAATGATTGACTTGCTACCTGAAGTTAAACCATACGCAGATTTTGCAGATATATTTTGTGAGACAGGTGTATTTACTATCGAGGAATCAAGGAAGTATATGCAAGCTGCTAAGGCATTAGGGTTTAATGTAAAAATACACGCTGATGAAATCGACCCATTAGGTGGACTCGAATTAGCTATTGATGAAGGCGCAATTTCAGCAGATCATCTTGTTGCTTCTAGTACAGAAGGTAAGGCGAAATTAAAACAAAGTGATACTGTAGCTGTATTACTTCCAGGAACAACATTTTATTTAGGTAAAGAAACATATGCAGATGCAAGAGGCATGCTAGATAATGATGGCGCGATTGCAATTGCAACAGACTTTAATCCTGGTAGTTGTGTTACCAATAATTTACAACTTGTAATGTCTATTGCTGCATTAAAATTAAAACTATCACCGAATGAAATTTGGAATGCGGTAACGGTAAATGCTGCAAAAGCAATAGATGTAGATGCTGGAACAATTAATGAAGGAGATAAAGCAAATATTGTAATTTGGGATGCGCCAAATCATGAATATATTCCATATCATTACGGTATTAACCATGCCGAAACAGTAATTAAAGATGGTAAAGTATTATTAGATAATAAAATTCAGTTAAAAGGTTAATCTAATTATTTTTAGAGCCATTTCTCAATTTATTGAGTTAGTGGCTCTTACACATGAGCAAGGGCTCAGGTGGACGAAGTCCACTTCTCAATTTATTGAGTTAGTGGCTCTTACACATGAGTTTATACTCAGGTGTTCAACTTATGAAAGTTAGTTACTCATACGTATGAGTATCAGCTCAAGTACTGATGTTTTTATATTTTGATAAACAGAATTGATAAAATATTTCGACAATTATGATACCATATGACAATAGGAACATATGGAGGTGACATTCGGCGTGACACACATTAGTTATATCAAACAATGGCAAGGTAATATCATGCCGAATGCACTATCTGGTGTATTAATAGCACTTGCACTTCTACCAGGCGCTATCGCGTTTTCTTTTATTGCAGGTGTGAGCCCGACAATAGGCATGTTAAGTACAGGATTGATGATGATTGTTATTAGTTTTACAGGAAATAGGAACTTAATGGTCTCAGCGCCAAGTAGTGGTGTCTCTTTAGTCGTAGCACCACTTATGGCGAGTTATGGTATGCAAGCAGTAATTTTAGCTACAATTTTTATGGGAATAATTCAAATTATATTTGGTTACTGTCATACAAATAAACTATTGGATTATATTCCTACAGGTGTTGTAATAGGGTTTATGAATGCCCTCGGGGTACTCCTATTCACATCTCAGCTTGATAATATATTTTATATTTCTAATACTACTTATATTCTTGTGCTAATTTCATTTTTAATTATTTGGTTGGCTCAACGATATATAAAAATTATACCGGCGCCTTTAGTTTCTATTATTGTACTAACATTTGCTGCTTGGTTAATTAAGCCAGATATTCAATATGTTCACAATTTAGCTTCCATACATGTGCGTATACCCAATATTAGTTTACCTAACATAAACTATGATTTGGAAATTGTTTTTATTATTTTTATGTATGGATTAACAATGGCCGTTGTAGCTGTTGTACAAACAACCTTAACTGCTCGAATGATGGACGTTGTTACGGATACGCCTAGTGATAAAAACAAAGAGTCAATTGGTCAAGGTATTGCAAATTTTATTGTAGGATTGTTTGGTGGATATGGTGGTAGCGCATTAGTGGGACAATCAAAATTTAATTTAAGTATGGGAGCAACATCGAGAGTTTCAACTTTGATTACTGGTAGTTTTCTACTTTTTGGTTTATTTGTATTTGGAAGTATTATTGGTCAAATACCTATGGCGGTATTAGCAACCGTATTAATTACGATATCTTTAAATACATTTGATAGAAGAACTGTATCGTTTGTTAAAAAGGCACCAATTTTTAATGGGTGTATAGTAACGTTAACGATGGCGATTATATTAATAACGAATAATTTAGCTGCAGGTGTAGTAATTGTAACAATTGCCTACTATCTCATTTTGCGCTTAAAAAATAAGAAAGGACGTGATATGTAATGCCACATTATGAAGATTACATAAATTGGAGGAGAACTTTTCACCAATATCCAGAATTATCAGATGCAGAATATGAAACAACAAAAAGATTAAGAAGAATTTTAGAATCATATAATATTACAATCTTAGACTTACCATTAGAAACTGGTTTAGTAGCAGAGATTGGTCAAGGTGAACATTTTGTAGCAGTCCGAACAGACATAGATGCATTACCTATTAAAGAGCAAGTTGTGCATGAATTTACATCTACGAACGAAGGTATGATGCATGCTTGTGGACATGATATTCATATGGCGAGCATACTTGCAGTAGCGACAAAATTGAAAGAAATTGAATCGCAATTAGCTGGGCGCGTACGCATTATCTTTCAACCTGCAGAAGAACTAGGTTATGGTGCGTATCATATTACTGATACAGGCGCGATAGAAGGCGCTAAAGCGGTGTTAGGCTATCATAATTACCCTACATTAGACATTGATGAATTTGCAGTAAAATCAGGTGTTATTACATCATCGGTAGATCGTTTTGAATTTAAAATTAAAGGTGTAGGGGCTCACGCTGCAAAACCTGAACAAGGTAATGATCCAGTTATTGTGTTAGGACAATTAATTAATAGCGTGCAATCTATTGTTAGTAGAAATTTATCAGCATTCGATAATGGCGTTGTTACTATCGGTGAAGTATCGAGTGGTAATACATGGAACGTTATTGCAGATGAAGCTTATGTTCAAGGCACAGTGAGAAGTTTTGACGAAGAGAAACGCAATTACATCGAAAAACGCTTGCGTGCAATTGGAAGTGGCCTTGCAGAAGCATTTGGTGTTGAAATTGAAACGTTATATCATCGTTTACCAGGTGCAGTTGTTAACGATGAAAAATTAACAGAAGACGCTATAGAGGTTGCTAAATCGGTAGGTTATAATGTGAGTATTATGGATCAACCATTAACCATCGGAGAAGATTTTTCTGGTTTCTCAAATAAATATCCAAGTGTATTTGTGTTTATTGGTTCTAATAGTGAATATGATCTGCATCATCCTAAATATGATCCAGATGAACGTATATTAGAAAAAGTACCTGATTATTTCGTAAGTTTTGTACAAAAACTTTTAAACGAACAATCTAAATAGAATCTTCGATTGATGTATTAAAAGTTAAAAAATCAGGGTAATGCATAAGCATATTCTTTAAATAAGGAGTGTTTGCATATGCCAGGACAAGATCCTAGAACAAAATTTTCAAGTGAAGATTTCCCGAAACAAGAACAAGCCATTCCAGGTTTACAAGATAAATTAGAGCCTAAGCCTGATTGTGGTGAAACAACTTATACCGGTTACGGACGTTTGAAAGATTACAAGATGTTAGTGACTGGTGGAGATTCTGCTATCGGCAGAGCCGCTGCTATTGCCTATGCAAAGGAAGGTGCGGATGTGGCGATTAACTACTTGCCGGCTGAGCAAGTAGACGCTGAAGAAGTGCAACAAGTGATTGAAGCCGCGGGTCGTAAAGCGGTATTAATCCCAGGTGATATACGTGATGAACAATTTAACTATGATTTAGTTGAAACAGCTTATAATAAACTTGGTGGATTAGATAATGTAACAATTGTAGCAGGACATCAGCAATATAGAAATAATCTTAAAGGCTTTGATACTGAATCATTTACTGAGACATTCGAAACAAATGTCTATCCTATTTTCTGGTCAGTGCAAAAAGCAATTGATTATTTAGAACCAGGTGCAACGATTACATTGACGTCATCTGTACAAGGGTATAATCCAAGTCCAATCTTGCATGATTATGCCGCTTCCAAAGCAGCTATTATTTCACTTACCAAAAGCTTATCTGAAGAATTAGGTAGTAAGGGGATTCGAGTGAACTGTGTAGCACCAGGCCCATTCTGGTCACCGCTCCAAATTTCTGGTGGACAGCCCCAATCTAAAATTCCTACTTTTGGTCAAAAAGAAGTTTTAGGTAGAGCTGGTCAACCCGTTGAACTTTCAGGTGTATACGTCCATTTAGCTGCCGAGGAATCAAGCTATACAACAGGCCAAGTTTATGGTGTGACAGGTGGCACCCAATTAGATTAGAATTGATGCAGAAATGAGACCGTAATCTAATTTAACTATTAGTATTTTGATATCTAGACGATACTAAGTATAAGGAGGCAAGGATACATTGATATCCTACCTCCTTCTTATTTATAGAAAGGTAAGGGAATCATTTATGAAGAAATTTAAAGCAGATACTTTAACTAAAAAGCAAAATTATAAATTATTAAGTGGTAGTGTGATACCTAGGCCCATCGCATTTGTTACTTCCCAAGATAAAGAAGGGCGTTTGAATGCAGCGCCATTTAGCTTTTTCAACGTTGTTAATAGTGCGCCTCCAATGATTATGATTTCTACAGGTCGTTCTGAAGGGAAACGCAAAGACACTTCTTTAAATATTGAGGAAACGGCATCGTTTGTTGTCCATATAACAGATGAAGCTACAGTAGAACAAATCAACCAAACAGCAGCACCATTGATCCGTAACCAAAATGAATTGGAAAGAACAAACCTGAATTGTGTTGACTCTGAATTAGTTTCAGTGCCTGGCATTGAACAAGCAAAAATTCGTATGGAATGTAAGTTAGATAGAATTATTCCGTTAGGTGACTCTCAAGAAGGATCTGACTTAATTATAGGTGAAGTAGTCATGTTTCATATTGATGAGTCCGTTTATTTTGAAGATAGTAAAATAGACGCCGATGCGCTTAGTGCAGTAGCTCGTTTAGCGGGTAATGATTACGCTTCTTTAGGAAATAAATTCACAATAGAACGTCCAATGGAGTAACTAAAAGATATTTAACAAAATAAGCTTTATTGAAATAATAGATAGTTGGAAGGGAGAGAAAATGAAAGCATTTATAAAAATTATTTTCTATCCGCTTTCCTATTTGACGAATTACGATTAATACTGTACTGTAATAAAATAAAATAATAACTTATCAAGAGAAGTGTAGGGACTGGCCCGTTGATACTTCGGCAACATGATGATGCGTGTGCCAAATCCAGTAGCATAAATTATGCTAGAAGATAAGAATGAATCACAGATTACTCTTTCTTCTTAAATAGAAAGAGTTTTTTTATTTTTAGGACTAAAAAATAATAGAATGTTAGATTCTGTTTTAATATTTAGGAAAGTTGGTTATGTATGGAGGAGACAAAAAAAGGTAACGCATGGGCTTTGATACCTTTAATCGTATTTGTTGGTATGTTTTTAGGTGTAGGTATTGGTACGGGTGACTTTACTACGATGCCACTCAATGTAGCTATATTAGTTGCGTCTATCGTTGGCTTAGCATTAAACAGAAAAGAAGCATTTCATAAAAAAGTTGAAGTTTTTACAAAAGGTGCAGGACATTCTAATATTATTTTAATGATGTTGATTTTCTTGTTAGCAGGTGCATTTTCCCAAACGACAGAAGATATGGGCGGCGTGGAGTCGACAGTTAATTTAGGGTTATCATTAATACCAGAAAACTTAATTATTGTCGGGCTCTTTATTATATGTATGTTTGTATCTTTATCAATGGGTACGTCTGTAGGAACGGTAGCTGCTATAGCGCCAGTTGGTTTTGGTTTAAGTCAGGCTACAGATGTTTCAGCAGCTATCACAATGGCTACTGTTGTTGGTGGCTCTATGTTTGGTGATAATTTATCGATGATTTCTGATACTACAATAGCTGCAGTACGTACTCAGAAAACGAAAATGAGCGATAAATTTAAGGTGAATATAAGAATTGTCTTACCTGGTGCGATATTTACTATTATTGTGCTTTGGTTTTTAACTAATGGTGCGCACACAGATGCAAGTAAAAGTTACGATTATGACCTTATTAAAGTAATTCCATACTTATTTGTGCTTATCTTAGCACTAATAGGTGTAAATGTCGTTATCGTATTAATCGGTGGTGTTGTACTTTCTGCAATTATCGGATTAATTTATGGTTCATTTGGATGGACTGGCTTATTAAATTCAATATCTAAAGGTATTATCGGCATGGAAGATATAGCGATTATTGCATTGCTCATTGGTGGATTAGTTGCGTTGATTCAACATAGTGGTGGTATTACTTGGTTGTTAAATTTTGTACGCAGTAAAGTTAAATCTAAACGCGGTGCAGAATTAGGGATTGCTGGTTTAGTAAGTGTTGCAGATATATCAACAGCAAATAATACTATTTCTATATTAATGGCAGGCCCATTAGCGAAAGATATATCAGAAGAATATGATGTAGATCCGCGTAAATCAGCCAGTATTTTAGATATGTTTGCGAGTTGTTTCCAGGGTATGTTGCCATATAGTCCTCAGCTGATTGCGGCTGCAGGTGTGGCGTCTATATCTCCATTTGAATTAGTACCGTATTCTATTTATCCAATGATATTAGGTGTTTGTGGACTGATAGCAATCTTCTTTAGATTGCCTAGATTAAATAAAAAGTAATTAAGATATATTTAAATTTGAAGTGAGGTAGACTTTTAAGTACTGGCTAGTGTGTCGGAGTTATAAATTGATAAATAGGATTTAGAAAGCATTCGAAAATTTTTTGTTTTCACTGTGATTTTAAATTTTAACTGATTATAATTGATATTAAATTTGAGTCCGGGCATGTATATACCGGGCTCATTCGCTTTTTTTTAATAAATAGTATGTGAACAGAATATGCTAAGATAAGCGTGAAGTTTATTTAGATAATATTCACTAAAAATGAAAGTTTTGACGTTTACTGACTAATAGCGATAAAATGAGATTGTTAAAGCTTTATAAATATTAAAGAACATTACTATATTTATGTATTAATTGTTTAGAAGTATAGTGGAATGCGTTAGAATAGTAATAAGAGTGAAAGTAGGTGAACAATCGATCGTGGGTAAATACAATGTAGAAAATGAGAATGTTGAAATTCGTCTTGAAAGATTATTCAAAGTAGAGCCTGAATTATTATACCAAGCGTGGACAGACCAACGCTTTCTTAAACAGTGGTTTATGACAACTGAAAGAACAAATAAAACTATTGAAGTAGCTGCTGAACAAAATGGAACGTATAAAATTGTTGATGTTCGTAAAGGTAAGGAAAATGTAGTACAAGGTACTTTTGCTTCATTATTGCCTTATGAATATATCGTCATGACAATTGGTATGCCAGAATTAAGCGATTCAGAAGATACGATAGAAGTAGAAATATTCGAAAGAGAACCTGGCATTACACAAATGGTTTTCAATTATACTGCTTTTGTACCAAGAGAAAGAAGATTAACATCTTTAGAATATAAACAGAAGAAAAAAGAATATCATGATTCAACGGCGCATGGATTTGAAATGCTATTCGACAAACTACAATTAACACTTGAAGAGTTTGAAGCGGATTTATAATATTGTTGAGTTGATATTGTAATCATATTGTCTGATATGATTTTGTTGGATTTTCATAATTCTGATAATATCGTTTAAGTTTGAATAAAGTTTCGGCCCGTATCAAAGGAAATACTTTATATGGTTTGCTCGGTCGTTACTTCAAATAAATAACGCTCCCTTTAAAGTAATTACTAAATGTGTAAAAACTTTAGAGGGAGCTTTTTATAAGTAATAAATTCAAAGTAATCATTTAAGCCTCAATACGGTTATTTGAACATGTCGAATAAGATGATAGTTGGAAAGTATATTTTAGTACAATTCACCTATTACTTTACGTTCATTATATTTTCGTAATAAGGTTTCGAAGAAAATATGGTAACTAATAAAGCTTGAATAATCTATGCCGTCTGCTAAGTAAAATGTATTACTAGATACATAAATATTATAATTTGCTTTCTGAGCAAGGGTATTATCTTTTAAAGTGGTAACAGAGAAAAAATATTTTTGACGTAACTGTAATAAATTGCTGATATCTGTTAATTGCTCTGATTCACCAGAAAGAGAAATGATAAAAAAGATATCTTTCGGTGTTGTTTTATTCAATACCATTTTAAATTCGTGTACGTCATGAAGTACGATAATATTTTTATGTACCGTTAGTAAGATACGCTGTGCCTCTTGAGCAACATTCATTTGGGCTAATCCAGTTCCATATAAATAAACGGTTTCTGCTTGGTAAATTTTATCTGTAATCAGGTCATAATCGATTCTTTCTAAATAAGTGAAAGTATTTTCGATTTCTTGTTTAAAACCTTCGATTGAATCTGAAGCTAATTGATGTGATTGTTCAGTTTCAAATTTTAAATAAGATTTAAAATCACTATAACCATCAAAGCCTAATTTACGTGTGAAACGATGAATGGTGGCGTTAGATGCGTGGGTGTGTTCTGCTAATTCTTGTATTTTCATCGTTTTACATTGTAGGATATGTGTATTAATAAAATGTGCGATATGTAAATCATTTTCATTTAATTTATTAAAGTTAGTATTAACACGTTCATCTAAAAACAAATTTGTCACCTCACACTTCATGAAAATATTTTCATGTTTTGAAAATATAATCTGATTATACAAAATTGTTCCGAATGGCGTCAAACTATTGTCTGTATGTAAGCGTTTCCCTTAATATTAAATTAATCACATACAACACATACTCAATGAATTATATTTATAGATTTATTATGAACGATGTGTAGATAAATGCTTATGTATAGAAATAGGAGGTTATACGACTATGAATGCAATTAAACGATTTGGGAGTGCGATGATTGTACCTGTATTAATGTTTGCATTTTTTGGTATTGTTTTAGGATTTGCCACTTTATTTAAAAATCCATCGATTATGGGAAGCATTGCTGCTGATGGAACAACTTGGTTTAAAATTTGGTCAGTAATCGAAGCTGGTGGTTGGACAATTTTTAATCATATGGAAGTTGTGTTTGTGGTCGGTTTGCCACTATCTTTGGCTAAAAAAGCGCCTGGACATGCAGCTTTAGCAGCATTGATGGGCTACCTTATGTTCAATACTTTTATAAATGCAATACTTACGCAATGGCCGCATACATTTGGAGCGAATTTGGAAAAAGGCGTTGAAAATGTAACAGGACTTAAAGCGATTGCTGGGATTGAAACGTTAGATACGAATATACTTGGTGGAATTATCATTTCAAGTATCATAACTTGGATACATAATCGATACTACAGTAAACGATTACCAGAGATGTTAGGCGTTTTCCAAGGTCTAACATTTGTGGTGACGATATCATTCTTTGTTATGTTACCAATAGCACTACTTACATGTGTTATTTGGCCGACGGTGCAAGGTGGTATTACTTCATTACAAGGCTTTATTATTGGATCAGGTTATATTGGCGTTTGGTTGTATCACTTCTTAGAACGAGTATTAATTCCAACAGGATTACACCATTTTATATATGCACCAATTGAAGTTGGTCCTGTTGTAGTCAATCATGGCTTAAAAGCAGAATGGTTTGAACACGTTAATGAATTTGCTAAAAGCACTGAACCATTAAAAGAACAATTCCCATATGGATTTATGCTACAAGGTAATGGTAAGGTCTTTGGGGCTATAGGTATTGCTTTAGCGATGTATTCAACTACACCTAAAGAAAATAAAAAGAAAATTGCAGCATTACTTATTCCAGCAACATTAACTGCAGTTGTAGTTGGTATAACAGAACCATTAGAATTCACATTTTTATTTATAGCGCCTTATTTATTTGTTCTCCATGCGTTATTAGCTGCAACAATGGATACGATGATGTATGGATTTGGTTTAGTAGGTAACTTTGGTGGAGGACTATTAGACTTCTTTGCAACAAACTGGATACCGTTAGCACAAAATCATTGGTTAACTTATGTGATACAAATCATTATAGGCTTAGGATTTACTGCGATTTATTATTTCTTATTTAGGTTTTTAATTCTTAAATTTGATATTCCACTTCCTGGCCGTAAAAAAGATGAAAAAGATATGAAGTTATATAACAAAAATGATTATAAAGGTAAAAAGAATGAAGATAATAACGCAATATCCACAGGGAATGAGTATGAAGATAAGGCGATTTATTATTTAGAAGGTTTAGGTGGTAAGGAAAATATCAAAGATGTAACAAACTGTACCACACGCCTAAGACTTACTGTGAACGACGTTGAGAAAGTCGAAGATAGTGCGTATTTTACACATAATCAAATGGCGCATGGATTAGTAAAAAGTGGCAAAAATGTCCAAGTGGTTGTAGGTATGTCAGTGCCTCAAGTAAGAGAAGCATTTGAAAATTTAGTGAATAATGAAGATGTAAAATAATTATATAAAAGTAATATAGGATAAATTAAACAAGCGACAAAACGCTCGTATAAGAATTAATTAATAATTTCATTCTAAGTAACTATTGCGGTTAGATTAAGAGGAACCAAGACAAAAATATATGTCTCGGTTCCTCTTCTTTTGTTATTATTTATATTTATACTATGAAATTCTAGCTTTATTCATCCAACGAGGTTGGTATGCAGCGCCAAGTATATCAATGTTATGTGTAGCAATCATATATATGAGTTTTGCAAAAACTGAGGGTGACGTAGATACGTTTATCTTATTGCGATTGAAAGTATATGTAATGTATTCGGTTTGATTTATTAAATTCAAAATATCGATGACTTTGTCTTTAATGAATGCGTCACGAAGTCCATCTACAACTAATTCAAAACGTCTCGAAGATAATAATAAATGATCTAAATCTAAAAGGTCATTAGTATCTGTACCTAGTAGTATTTGATAAATAGAATAGTTATGAAAACTAAGAAAACTAATTATATATGGTAATTGCTGCTTTGGTAAATTAATCTCCAAAGCATACAAATTATTTTGTTTGAAAATCGTAAATTTAAATGAATTACAAAATTGTATTTGTTTACAAAGTTTGGTTAAATTTTTTCTTGTGGCACGATTATTTAATCCTCCAATATTTAACACAAAAGTTTCAGTTTTATCTAAAAACATATGATACCCCCAATATCTATAGAAAGTGTTTTATCTATATTAATCATAATATTCAATTACACTTAAATTTCCACAAGTTATTATTTCTATTAGATTGTACCACTCTTTTTTATTGGAATCACTAGGTCTTAAGAACGAAGTTAAAATTTTTTCATAGTAATTGATTACAGATGTTATTTTTAGAATATTTAGAAAATTAAGTTGTTTGGAAGTATAAAGTATGATACATTTTTCTTTGTTAATACATAAAGGGAAGTGTTTATAGATGTTATCAAAGGTAAGTAGGTTTGCAACCAACACATTTTTATTATGGATGTTAGTTGCTGCAATTATAGGTTTTATTTTTCCTGATCAATTAGCAACACTAAGTGGTTGGGTACCTTATTTATTAGGTATTGTTATGCTAGGGATGGGGTTAACGATTGACCCTAAAGATTTTAAAATAGTATTTCAAGCGCCGCGTGCTGTAATGATTGGTGTTATATTACAATATACAATTATGCCAGTAGCAGCTTTTTTAATAGCTAAATTATTTCATCTACCACCTGAAGTAGCTATAGGTGTCATTTTAGTGGGATGTTGTCCTGGCGGAACATCAAGTAATGTAATGAGTTACCTTGCTAATGCAAATGTCGCTTTATCAGTTGCAATTACAAGTGTATCCACACTATTAGCACCGATTTTAACGCCAGCCTTAATATATTTATTTGCTAATCAATGGTTAGAAGTATCATTTATGAGTATGTTTTGGTCTGTTGTTCAAGTGATCTTAATTCCTATCATCATAGGCTTTGTCTTACAAAAATTATTTAAAAACTTTGCCGCTAAATCAGCGACAGCTTTACCAATTGTTTCAGTTGTAGCAATTTCACTTATCTTAGCGTCGGTAGTAGGGGGAAGTAAATCACAAATACTTGAAACTGGCTTATTGATTTTTGCAATTGTTATATTACACAATATTGTGGGGTACACACTTGGATATACTTTGGCTAAAATATTCCGTTTAGAAAGAGCTGATAAAAAAGCTGTTTCTATTGAAGTGGGTATGCAAAATTCAGGTCTAGCTGTATCATTAGCCACCGTTCATTTTAGTCCATTAGCTGCAGTGCCAGGGGCTGTGTTTAGTCTGATTCACAATATTACTGGACCAATATTAGCTAAGTATTGGAATAAACGATAAAAGTAAGAAGAGGCTAGGCCAAATTATAAACTGTGGACAGTCAAGTAAACAATTAAATAATTATAGCAACTTAATGGTCGAATTTATAGCTATGCTATGGATTCGACCATTTTTAATGTTATTCATTTGTGTTATAAAAATAGATATATTATTAGTTAATTAAAATATGAAATATGATAAGCTATCATTAAATGAATGTTACCCCATATTAAATAGGAGGCGTAATTATGTATAAGGCAGTTGTATTTGATTTTGATGGCACAATTATAGATACTGAAAAACATCTGTTTGAAATTATTAATAAGCACTTAATTCAACACAATTTACAAGAAATATCATTAGACTTTTATCGTCAATCTATAGGAGGCGCCGCAACGGAATTACATAGTTATTTGGAAGCACAAATCGGTATGAATGATAAAGAAAAGATTTATTTAGAACATAATGAAACGAGTGTTACTTTACCAATTGTTGATGCTATGCATCAGCTTATGGAATATTGTAAAAAACGTCATATACCTATGGCAGTTGCCACAAGTAGTTATCGTGAAGATATTCAGCCAACGTTTGACAATTTAGGATTGAGTGAATATATAGATGTTATTGTAGGACGTGAAGATGTAGAGTCAATTAAACCAAACCCGGATCCATATCTCACTGCTGTCCAAAGGTTAAATTATAACCCAGCAAATTGTCTAGCGATTGAAGACTCAGTAAACGGTGCAACAGCAGCTGTGACTGCGGGCCTTGATGTTATTGTCAACACGAATCACATGACCGAATTACAAGACTTCAGTCATATTGCATATACAGGGAAAGATTTGTCTGCGGATGAAATCATAGCATTATGTTTTGAAGCTGATAGGAGTTAGTTGTATGAATGGTTATTTATTAATATTTTTCTTAGGTGGCCCTATCATATTAGCTATAGGTAATTTAGTTTTAGGACCAATATTTAATAAAAAGATTCCTTTTAAGATACAATTTCGTTCATTTATGGTCGGTACAATGGTTTATTTATTAGGAGTTGTAGCTTTATATTATTTAGTACTACAAGATAGATTTTGATTATATATACTAAAACAGATGACGCTTTACAAGACAAGCGTCATCTGTTTTATAAAAGTTGAAATATTAATGTTACACATACAAGAACAAGCAGTATAGCATCTATACCTATCATGATAGCAAACCGGGGATTCTTTTCTCCGGTTTCTTTAGTTTTTTTATAGGCTTTCAAATTTGGAATTAAGCTTACAATTAATAAAATAATTACGATGATTCCTAATATTACACTCATTATTTGTCACCACCATTTTGATTTTTTGTTAAAAACTCCCAAACGTAGCCGGCAATAATACCTAAGATTAATCCAATAATGATTCCGGCTTTTATTGCTGAAAAGAGAGCACTTATGATAATCGCAATTAATAATGCAATAGGAATAGTTATACCAAATTTATATTTTCGTTCTGGAGAATTTACAATAGAAAACAAAGTATAATATAAAATGCCAAAAACAAAGATAACCATTACACTTTTTAATATTAAAGGAGCAACTGAACTATCAGACTCACTAAAATAATTTAAAAAGAAAAATAACACACCAAATATAATGGAAACCGTAAGCGTACGTTTCATTAAGTGTTTATTCATATATAACTCCTTTGTAATAAAATCTACTGAAAATTATACCATACAAAATAGATGAAATATTGTATTAGTAGTTATCTTGGTATTTTATGTTCATATTGGTGATGATCATTTAAATAAGCATAGAATAAACCTATAATTAATCCGCCACCGATGTAATTGCCGATGCCTGAAGCTATTAAATTGATACTCACAGGGATAAATATTAATTCACTACTTTGGTAGACTAAACCGCCACCAAATAGTACGGAGTTATATACAACGTGCTCATAACCCATAAATGCAAATATAGATACACCAAACATCATGACGAACATTTTAGCTAAAACATCATCTATTTGCATTGCTATGACTAAAGAAATATTAATGAAGAAATTAGCGAAAATTGCTTTAATCAATATTGCAGTAAAGCCAGCAGTTAAAGTCTTATGTTCAATCGTGTGCTCTAATTGTATTAACATGTCAGTGGTCATCACATCAGAATGACGTAATAACAAGAAAAATAAAAATCCGCCTAAGGCATTACCGATAAAGCATAGTGTAAAAATTTTAAAAACTCTGGTAGGGCTAATGACACGATAATATAAACCAACTGTAAAATACATAAAATTACTCGTTAGCAATTCTGAATTGGTAAATAAGATAAGTACTAAGGCAAAACTAAATGCTATAGATGCAATTATATTGATAACACCAGAAGGTAGATGAGTGTCTAGTGACGCTTTAATAAGCAAAACGAAGACAGTAATAACACCTAAAATAAAACCAGCCATTATAGCTCGAAGTAAATAGCGTTTAAAATAAAAGCTTTGTAAAATGTCTTTAGTTTTGATGGTATCAACTACGTGGTCAATCCAAGCTTTCCCATAAAATACTTTATCCCATTTAATGTTTTTTTCCTTCAATTTTTTATCCTCGCTTTCTATAATTAATTATAAGTATACTATGTTAGCAAGTATTTGTGATATTTTTCACAATTTCTACATTAATTCACTTGGGATTAGATTTTCGCTCTATTTTAATAGTTGATTGTGAAGGGAATATTTTTTTAATAAAGCTTTACTTTTTAATGTAAAATCGCGTACAATTGTTAAATGGTTATGTAAGCCCTTACATAAAAGTGAAAATAATTGTTTTAATTTTTTGAATTTATAGTATAATAACGTCATAATAAGTGAATTTAGTTCCACTTATATTTGAAAGAGATGGGGTTTGAATGATGAAAGATAATAACGAATTACAGAGGGGGCTAGGTGCACGTCAAATGCGTATGATTGCACTTGGTGGAACGATTGGTGTAGGACTATTTATGGGAGCTACAAGCACTATAAAATGGACAGGTCCTTCTGTTATATTTGCATATTTAATTGCAGGTATATTTTTATTCTTAGTAATGAGAGCGATGGGAGAAATGGTTTATTTACATCCTACTTCTGGTTCTTTTGCTAACTTTGCAAGTGATTACATACATCCAGTAGCAGGTTATCTAACGGCTTGGAGCAACGTTTTCCAATGGGTAGTTGTAGGTATGAGTGAGGTAATTGCAGTCGGAGAATATATGAACTATTGGTTCCCTGATTTACCACAATGGATACCGGGTGTTATTGTTGTAGCGTTATTAGCCGGTGCTAACCTTGTATCTGTTAAAGCGTTTGGTGAATTTGAGTTTTGGTTTGCGATGATTAAAGTAGTTACAATTATTTTAATGATAGTTGCAGGTTTTGGTCTTATCTTCTTTGGTCTAGGAAATGGTGGAGAAGCAATTGGTCTCTCGAATTTATGGTCTCATGGCGGATTTATGCCTAATGGTTGGATTGGCTTCTTCTTTGCACTTTCAATTGTTATCGGCTCATACCAAGGTGTTGAATTAATTGGTATTACTGCTGGTGAAACAAAAGATCCACAAAAAAATATCAAGAGCGCGGTTAACGGTGTTATCTGGCGTATTTTGATTTTCTATATTGGTGCAATTTTTGTAATTGTTACAGTTTATCCTTGGGATGAATTAGGAAATATCGGTAGCCCATTCGTAGCTACGTTTGCTAAAGTCGGCATCACTTTTGCAGCTGGATTAATCAATTTTGTTGTACTTACTGCAGCAATGTCAGGCTGTAACTCAGGTATATTTAGTGCCAGCCGTATGTCATTAAATCTATCTCAAAAAGGTATGTTACCTAAATTCTTTGGTAAAGTAATGAAAAATGGTGTCCCTATTTGGACTGTACTAGCAATTGCCACAGGTATTTTAATTGGTGCTTTACTTAATGTAATCTTACCATTGTTTATTAAAGGTGCTGATAGTGTATTCGTATATGTTTATAGCGCTTCGATTTTACCAGGTATGGTACCATGGTTCATGATTTTAATTAGTCATTTAAGATTTAGAAAAAATCATCCTGAAGAAGTGGAAGGTCATCCCTTCAAGATGCCAGGTGGCGCATTTACAAACTACATTACGATGGCGTTCTTTATTATGGTGTTAATTGGCATGTTATTTAATAAAGAAACTGTGGTTTCAGTAGTTATCGGTATTGTATTCCTATTGTTTATGACGATGTTCTTCTTCTTGAAGGGCTACCATAAATTAAGTAAAGATCAACAACTTTAAAGTATAAAGTCCCACTTCTCTAAAGAACCCCTTCTCAATGTAATGAATTAGTGGTTTTTACACATGAATTTTGGCTCAAGTGTTCCTTTATTAAAAGATAGTGGAACTTGTGCATGAGCATTAGCTCAAGTAAATCTTTTATTATTAAATATAGTCATCTTAAAGGGGTGGGACGATGAAATCTTTTTAAACTAATTAGATTTCTGTCTCACTCCTTGTCTTTTTATGTCATTTAGTCTCCTTGTTGAGAAAGTATTGATACAACGAAATTGTTTAGCAAATAAAGGATGTCTGTCTTGTTATTATTTTTAATTATTATCAGTATGTGAGATTTGGCTCGTTGAATACATAACTTTATCTTTAATTTACATAAAATTTACTGCGTTAAAACAATTACTCAAAACTTCTGCACTACACTTAAAGTGTAGATCTATAATACATATTTAAAGGAGTTATTACTTTATGAAAATTTTTAACAAATTAGCAACTGTTTCTGTGGCAAGTGCAATTATTATGGGTTCTGTGTTGGGGAGTGCGCAGTCAACCTATGCCTCGGGTGGAGGAGATACGTCAAAAGAAAATGATGTTTCATATATGGGGAATACAAAAAATCCAAAAAATGTAATATTTTTAGTTGGGGATGGTATGGGTCCTTCATACAATTCTGCTTATCGTTATTTTGCTGATAATCCAGAAACAAAAGAAATGGAAAAGACTGCTTTTGATAAATATTTAGTAGGTAATCAACGTACAAATCCTAGTGATCCAAAAGAAAATGTAACTGATTCTGCGGCTGGGGCAACAGCGTTTAGTTCTGGTCATAAAAGTTATAATGGGGCAATTGGTTTAGATGACAATAAGCAAAAGGTAAAAACTGTATTAGAGCAAGCTAAGGAAAATGGAAAGTCGACTGGACTAGTGTCTACTGCAGAATTGACTGATGCAACACCAGCAGCATACGCGGCACATGTTGATAGCCGTGATAAAAAAGATGAAATTGCTAAACAATTCTATAACGATAAAATTAATGGTGAGCATAAAGTAGATGTCTTACTAGGTGGTGGAGCAGAATATTTTGGCAAAGAAAATGGTAATCTAGTAGATAAATTTAAAAAAGACGGTTATGATGTTGTCGATAATAAAACAGATATGCAAAAGTCCACGAACAAACAAATCCTAGGGCTTTTTGCTGATAACGATATGCCATTGCAAATTGACGCACCAGATAAAAATCCTAAACTTCTAGATATGGCAGATACAGCAGTAAATAAATTACAACAAAATGATAAAGGCTTTTTCTTAATGATAGAAGGTGCATCTATTGATAAGGCTGGGCACCCAAACGATATAACAGGTGTAATGTCTGAAATGAATGGTTTCGAAAAAACATTTGAATTTGCAACAAATTATGCGAAATCAAATCCTGATACATTAGTAGTTGCAACAGCTGATCACTCAACGGGTGGTTTATCTATTGCTAAAGGTAAAGATTATGTGTGGAATCCAGAAGCAATTCAATCTATGAAACACTCAGGAATGTATATGACCAAAGAGATTGCTAAAGGTAAAGATCCACAGAAAGTAATTCAAGAGGGTTATGGCTTTGATGTTGAGCAAGTACAAATTGATAAAGTTAAAGATGAAGCAACAAAACTTAATAAGTTAGATAAAGAATCGGATGAGTATAAAGAACAAATGCAAAAAGTACAAGACGCAGTACAAAAGCCAATTAATGATAAATCACATACTGGTTGGACGACATATGGTCATACTGGTGAAGACGTAAACACTTATGCATACGGACCTGGTAGTGAGCAATTTAGAGGAAATATTGATAACACGGATAATGCGAACAATATCTTTGATTTCTTCAAAAATGAACAAAACTAATTGAATCAAATGAAATTGGTATAAAATCAGTGAGAAAATTATAAATAATGACAAATAAGAAAGAAGTGAGTTTGATAAATCACATAAAACATTGATTTATCTCTGGCTTCTTTCTTTATTTGGTGGTTAAAAATTATATGAGCTAAAATTTCTAATTCATATACCTATTGTAAAAAGATACAACCTACCTAGCAATGTAAAAATCGTTTGATAGGTAGGTTGTATTTTAATGTTTGAAATGAATATTTGATAAATGCTTTCGATAATTGTCTAAAGCCATTTTAGATTGCGTAATAGCATCTAATGAATCATTGTAATTTAGTGCGATGTAACGGTAATATAAAATATCGACTGTGAACAATTGAGCAAATAAAGATGTTGTTGCAGCCATACGTAATTCATTTTCATCCGTTTGCCCATATATCAACGTATAATCTGATATTTTTGCAATATGATTATCATTTGAACTTGAAATAGTAATTATAGGAATTTGATAATCTGTTGCTACTTTTGCCATGGATTGCATTTCACTATGGCTACCTTGATTTGTTACGAATATAATACAATCACGTTCATCATGTGTAGCGAGTGTAGACATAAACAAATGAGTTTCTTGTAAAAGCCTTACATTTAACCCAATTCTAGATAACTTTTGAAATAGGTCTGTAACAATTACAAGTGAAGCGCCATAACCAAATAGAAAAATTGTACGAGCGCTTTGCATTTTTTCGCATATCATATCTATAGTTTCATTATCAATATGGTTTGACACAAAGTTCATAGTGTTTGTAGCACGAGACAACATTTTAGACTTCAATACATCTACTGTTTCATTATCCATTAATTCAAGATGATTGTTGTTTAACGTTTCTTCAGGTAAGTAGCGAGAGATAGCTATTTTTAGTTCTTGAAATCCTTTTTCAGTCATTTTCTTACTGAATCTAACAATAGAAGCGGTACTTGTATTTATTTCATTAGATAAATCTTGAACAGACATATTGATAATTTTGTGTGGTGTATTCAAAATATAATCTGCAATTTTTTTCTCACTTTTAGTTAATTCCGTGTATTGTCGATCAATTTTATATAGTACGTTGGTCATAGTTAATCACCTAGAGTATCAGTTTCTCGCATAGCCTTTGTCGTGCCGAAGAAATAAGTGAATAAGAAACCACCGGCATATGCTGCGAGTAATCCGGCTATATAGCCTAAGTACATATGGTCCGAAATCAATGGTAATAATGAGATACCACTTGGGCCAATTGCGGTTGCACCTATGTGCCCAATGCCTCCGATAACAGCGCCTCCGATACCGCCACCAATACATGCTGTAATGAAAGGTTTCCCTAAAGGTAGAGTAACACCATATATAAGTGGTTCACCAATACCTAAGAATCCAACAGGTAGGGCGCCTTTAAGTGTATCTCTAAGTGTGGTGTTTTTACTACATCTTACCCATAATGCTAAAGCAGCTCCGACTTGTCCAGCACCTGCCATCGCAGCGATTGGTAGCAAATAAGTTGCACCAGTTTGGTTAATCATCTCAATATGAATTGGTGTAAACATATGGTGCAATCCTAACATAACTAGTGGTAGGAAAAATGCACCAATAATAAATCCACTAAAGACGCCACCAACATCGATAATTGCATTTATTACTGAAACAAGGCCATCTGAAACGAAACCAGCTAAAGGCATAAAGATAAAGATTGTTAAAAGGCCTATAATAAACAAAGTAATTGTTGGCGTAACAATAATATCTACGGCATTTGGAACAATTTTATGTAATCGTTTTTCGACGATACTAAGGAGCCATACTGCAAAAATAACGCCGATTATACCACCTTGACCAGCTTGTAACGGTTCGCCTGTGAAAATGTTTGTAATCATATTTTCATCAGTTAGACCTGTTAATAATGTTGTACCACCAATAACACCACCTAAACCTGGCGTAGCGCCAAATTCTTTAGCAGCGTTAATACCTGTAAAGATTGCTAAATAGGCTAGCATACCATCTTTAATAACATTAAAAACGGTGACGAGTTGCGTTACCCACTCGCCAGAAATCTGACCAGCTGCTAAAAGGTTACTTAATACAGCTGCGATACCGCCAATTAAACCTGCCCCAATAAATGCAGGAATAAGAGGGATAAAGATATTAGCGATTGTTTTTAGTAATTTATTAAATTTACCACGTTGCTGTTTGCTTTGAATAGAAGATTTATTTTCTTTGGCTTTTGCTTCGGCATCTGCCCGATAATTTTTACTGTTATGAGGAATCGTTTCACCTAAACGTACACCACTTAACTCAGACATATGAGAAGCTACTTTATTGACTGTTCCAGGACCCACAACAACTTGTACTCGGTCGTCTTTTACGACACCCATAACTCCTTTAATGGCTTTTAGATTTTCATAGTCAACCTTATCTTCATCTAATACTTTTATTCTAACGCGAGTCATACAATTAATAACATTATCCATATTATCAAGTCCGCCTACAGCGTCTATGATATTTTCAGCAAGTAATTGCTCTTTTGTCATAAAATGACCTCCTTTTCTGTCATTAAAAATTTATGAAATGTGTAAATAAATGACAGTTGTATTTAAAAAATATTTAGTCTTTAATGGCTTTTTTGATAATATTGTCGTTGCGTTGTAAACGTTTTGAAGCTTCCGATTTTGATATATTACATAGGTGCATGACAACCGCTACTTTTAAATTTTGATCTGAATCTTTATATAATTTTTGTGATTGTTCATAAGAAATATCACAAATATCTTGAATGATACGAATAGAGCGATCAATTAATTTTTGATTTGTTGCTTTAACATCAACCATAAGGTTATCGTACACTTTGCCAACACCAACCATTGTGATAGTAGATATCATGTTCAGTATTAATTTTTGAGCAGTGCCTGATTTTAATCTAGTAGAACCAGTCAATACTTCTGGTCCAACATTAACTTCAATAGGGAATTGTGCTAATTTGCTAATTTGAGTGTTCACATTGCAAGAAATTGCTACAGTATATGAACCAATTTGAGTTGCATATTTTAGTCCACCTTTGACGTAAGGTGTACTACCGCTTGCAGCAATGCCAATGACAACATCTTTTTCAGAAACGTGGATATGTTGTAAATCTTCTTGTGCCAGTGCTTCATCATCTTCAGCACCTTCAACAGCAACGGTCATCGCGCGTTGTCCACCAGCGATTAATCCAATGACCTCATTTGTATCCGTATTAAATGTCGGTACACACTCTGCTGCGTCTAGCACGCCTAATCGACCACTTGTGCCTGCGCCCATATAGATAATACGACCACCTTGTTTAAATTGTTGTGTAGTAATTTCTATTACTTTTGTTAGCTCAGGCAAGATAACTTTTATTTGCTCTGCTACTTTTTGGTCTTCGGCATTCATTGTTTCTAAAGCTTGCTGAATAGTCATTTCATCTAAATGCATTGTTGCTTCATTCCTTGATTCAGTTATTGACTTGTTCATAATTTTAACTCCTTACCAATTATAGTGAATTCAAATGAATCATTAGGTCGCATACAGTTGATGAGTGGTATGTCGTCGGTGTCAATCTGCGCTACAACGTTGACGTTTTTGTGAGATGGTAATACTTTTTTGATGATTTGTAGCTCACCTTGATAACGCCCGTTATGTTTATTGTCTAAAGTAATGGAGCCGCGTGTTCTTTCAGATATCAATAATGGCTGTATGTCAGTTTTACAGTAATTACGGGCCTCTTGAGATCTTATTAAATTGCCTGGATTGTCGGAACGCACCGTGTGTGGCTTTAGTAATATCTCTTCAGCTTGTGAATCACATAATATTATGGATAAACTAAAATGTCTTTGTGTTAAAAATGAGATAAGTTGTCGTGAGCATTGATTATTCAAACGCGGATCCCCAATCATAATATGCTGAGTATTTAAGTCTTGAAGTAACTGGGCGCTTTCAATTGTATGCATATACCTTGTATTTTCTATTGTCGGTAAGCCTTTGAAAAGGGGTCCACGAAGTGTTGTGCCTACGATAAAACCATAAATATTAGCCTGTGGATTATATGATAAAATTAAATCATTTTGTGATTTAACAAATTGGGTTTCTAACCCTGTGTCTGGTCGAGGGTAATAGTTATGACAATAGCATAAGTAATCAAAATGTTTCATGTGTTGATATAAATGTTGAAGTAAATGATTTGAAACGATACTAGCATTTAGACAACATTGAAAATCATTGCTTATAATTTCATTTATTATTTCAATTGAAGTGCTGTGGTCAATTCGAATTATAAATTGTGCAGATTCATATTGCTTTAAAAATTCATAAAAATGATGATCCAGCAACGAAGGATTGATATCAATCATATAGTTCAGCTGATCGTTTGATAAAAATTCTAAAAGTTCTCCCAAATAGCGATATTTAGTGTCCTCATTTTCCTCAGGTATTTGAACTGAAGTAAAAATCGTTTTGTACCCTAGATCGACCATGCGCCTAATATACGACTTATCGATGGGTTGGCCGAGATAAATAGAAAAGCCATGCATCAGTTATCACTCCTTAATTACTGTAATCGTTTTCATTGTACAATACATGAAAAACTATTACAATTTCATTTTCAATAAAACAATTAAGTGAAATTTTATTACAAAACAGCGGAGAGTAATTTTAGTATTTTAAGTAGGCGTTCTTGAACTGTTTCAATGTGCTTGAGCGTATTGCCAATTGTAAATTCATCCATTGGATCTTCTATTTGATTAGATAAAAAGTTGAAATAGTTATAATGAAAAAGGGAATTATGATGCAAGTTATTTTGGATAAAATCGTTGTAATCATGTTCGATGTAAGTATGTAAGTCTTGTTGAAATTTTAATTTATCTCTATGATCGGTCATAATGCCATATTTATATAATTCGATTAAGTTTAATAATTTTGTTATACGTTGCTTGAGATTGTGTAATTCTAGGTGATACATAAAAACATCCTTTCGTAATTTATGAAATTAATTTAAATAGATATTAAATCCTAGCTAAATAATGATGTGGTTAAACTGTATAGAAGATGCTAAGTGGGATATAGAAGAGTTTGTGACATTTTCTCAATTTATATAATGAGAAGTGTAATCCGTCACGACAACAGAAAATTAAAAAATCCAACTGGTTGTTATGACTCAGTTGGATTTAAAAATTGTTGATAATTATTTATATTTATATCTTGCGTTTTAATCGTTTTTTCAAATGAATACGAAATATCGTGGATATCAACAATTGGAATTTCATTTGTTTTACCGAGTCCAATTTCAAAGATAATTGCTTTCCATAATCCTTCATCACATAAGAGGCCAATAAAAATGACATTTTCTGTTACAACTTGATTGTTGTTGTAAAATTCCATCGCCATTACATTTCTTTCGGTACTATATATGAGCACATCAGAAAAGATAGGTGGTAAGTTTGTGTGTTGTTGTTTGTCAAATTTAATATAACGATTTAGTTTTTTTAGCGTGCGTCTCATTTTAGTATAGGGTAAGTTGAGACATTTTTTAATAATAGCATTAATTTCTTCTCTGTATGGAAGTGTTGTATATGATTGACTTTCATTGAGTACCAAGAACAAAGCTGATAATTGGTTCTCAGTCAACTCAATCTCATAACTATTGGGTGTTTCTTGTAGTTGATAGCCGCCAAGTTTACCATGTTTTGCTAGTATTTTGACACCTTGGTCTTCTAAATCTTGAATATCTCTTAAAATCGTACGCTTTGACACATTTAAATTTGAAGCTAACTCTGATGCTGTAATTTGTTTATTCTCTTGAATGGCTAGAACAAGCTTATTTTGTCTTTCGCGTTTATTCATTAGAAAGTCACCTCCCGAATGATTACATATTACATTTAGTATAGCATAAAAGTGACAATGACGACATTTAGAAAATAAATTTTTAAAAATTTAAAGAAAACGCTTACATATTAACGAAGATTATGTTAATATGAATTTAGTAACAAGGGGATAGCGAGTAGATGACAAAGGGGTAGGCTATTACATAATAGTTTTGTTAACATCTATTCGTACGAGTTACTAATCAAACATCTTCAATATTTATTACTTACTTTCCTTTCTATTTAACCGGCTAGCATCGCTAGTCGGTTTTATTTATGTGATGTAAGAGTATCAAAAAGCTACATATTTATATACAGGAGTTTTCAAAGTTAGGGGGCTATCATATATTTCTTTGATAATTCTATGATAGAATATAACAAATTATACATAATGATTATTTATTAAACATACTATTTAAAAGAGGTGTACAACATATGGAAAAAGCACAATTAAATTACATAGATGATTCAGTAATAGCTTGGTTAGAAACTTTAGATGATATTATCCCTAGCCTTATAAAAGAAATGGTGACAAGCACAAAACAAAATAGATTTGATTTAGTAACAAACGTTGATAAATCGATTCAACAAAAATTCGAGCAATTTTTAGCTCAACATTTTCCAGAGCACCAATTATTTGCTGAAGAAAAGTCTAATGTTGATATCAATGCGAGACAAGGGCATGTATGGATAATGGATCCTATAGATGGCACGACAAATTTAGTTAAACAACAAGAAGATTATTGTATTATTTTAGGTTACTTTGTTGATGGAGAACCAGTGTTATCTTATATCTATGATTATCCACATAGAAAATTATATAAAGCAATTAAAGGATACGGTGCTTATGTAAATGGCGAGCCAATCTTAGAACCAGAACCAATAGATTTACAAGAAGCAATTATTTCATTTAATTCATTGGTGATTAATGATGAAACTATTCATGATTTACAGGATAGATCCTTTGGCTACCGTTGTATTGGTTCATGTGGTCTAGATTCAATTCGTGTTATTAAAGGACAATTTGGTGCTCATATAAATACAAATCCTAAACCATGGGATATTGCAGCTCAATTCTTATTTTCAAGTGAACTCGGGTTGAAAATGACAACATTGGATAATACAGCGTTAGATTTTGCTAAGGCAGGTCCATTTATAATTAGTAACCCCGCATGCCATGAAGCAGTATTAGCAATTTTGAATTCGGGTAAGGGCTATAAGAAATAAAGAAAGTGATTTACTATATTAATATTTTATTTAATAAATAATAGGTCTTAAGAACTATGTCATCTTAAAAATAATACTATATAATGTATTATTAAATAGAGTAGAAAATTGAATATGGAAATGGAGCATGATAAGAGTGAATCGTTCTGAGAAGAATAGAAAAATGGGATTACCTGCTAAAATATTTTTATGGTTTTTGGGAATATTAGTTTTATTTGCCTTACTAGCAGTGATTTACCTAGGTTTCAAAATATTTTCTGTCGGAGGGTCAATACATAACCCGTTAGATAGAGACAAATCGGCATTGAGAGATAAAAATGTGAACTTAGATAATGGTGATCCATTTAATATAGCATTATTTGGTGTAGATTCAGATGCTAAAAGAGATGCAAATGGAGGCGGGCAACGTAGTGATACGGTGATGGTATTATCGATAAACCCACAAAAGAAAACGACTGAAATTGTAAGTATCCCTAGAGATACACAAGCTGATATCGTTGGTAAAGGTACAACCGAAAAAATTAACCACGCCTATGCATATGGTGGTCCAGATATGGCTGTGAAATCAGTTGAAAAATTATTAAATGTACCAATTGATCATTATGCAACGATAGATATGGATGGTATGAAAGACATGATAGATACTGTTGGCGGTATTTCAGTAACAAGTAATGCTACTTTTTCATATGATGGCTATCAGTTTAATCAAGGCGAAAACAAAAAGATGGATGGCAAAGAAGCTATGGCATTTATAAGAAGCCGTAAAGAAGATGGTGCTGGTGGAGATTTTGGACGACAAGAACGTCAACAATTAGTTATCCAAGGACTTGCGAACAAACTGACAAGTGTAAGTTCGGTTACACACTTTAATTCATTGATGAATCACATCGAAGACAACGTCAAGACAGACCTTTCAATTGGGCAATTAAATAAAGTTAGAAGTAATTATAAAGATGCTAACGACAATGTCAATAGACATCAATTAGAAGGTCAAGGTGGCATACAAGATGATGGACTGTATTACTTTGTTCCGAGTGATAGTTCGTTAAGTGAAATCGAATCAACAATTAAAGATAATTTAGGTATATAATTTATAAAGCTATATGTTTACAGCACCATGTAAACATATAGCTTTTTTATGTGAATTATGACTACTGTAAACGTAATAGTTTCATTTTCCATATTTTTAATTTTGCGCTACATACTAAATAAAGAATAAAAAACAGTGAAATATAATAGAATACCTTAACATTTAATGTAAATACATATACAATGTAAGTAACATTATCTTAAAAAAGTGTGGGGCTTTTTAGATGGAATGTTAACTAACATCTTATGAAGTTTTTACATGGGCAGAATAAATAATAATAGGGGTGAAGATCATGCAAGAACATTTAATTGTCTCTTTAGACGGTAAAGACTATCTTGTAGAACCCGGAACAAATTTACTACAGTTTATTAAATCTCAAGATACTTTTGTTCCGTCGATATGCTATAACGAATCGTTAGGTCCTATACAAACATGTGATACATGTACTGTAGAAATCGATGGGAAAATGCAACGAGCATGTGGCACGACGATAGATAGACCAATGATTGTTAATACGCAAAATGATAAAGTACAAACGAGTCAAAAAGAAGCGCTAGATAGAATTTTAGAAAAGCATATGCTCTATTGTACTGTGTGTGATTATAACAATGGTGATTGTGAAATTCACAATACAATGGACCAATGGGGCTTAGAACACCAAACTTATGAATATAAAGAAAAACCATATGAAAAAGATTATGGTCCGTTTTATCGTTATGATCCAGATCAATGTATTTTATGTGGCCGTTGTGTGGAAGTATGTCAAGACGTTCAAGTAAACGAAACACTTACAATTGATTGGGAACGCCAACAGCCACGAGTAATCTGGGATAATGATACAACGATAAATGATTCATCATGTGTAGGATGTGGACAATGTGCAACAGTATGTCCGTGTAATGCAATGCTAGAAGTGAACATGGAAGGTAACGCAGGTTATATGACAGATTTAGAGCCAGGTTCACTTGCAGCGATGATTGATTTAACTAAGAAGGCAGAGCCTGGTTATGGTCCGTTGTTTGCAGTTTCAGATTCAGAAGCGGCTATGCGTGAAGAGCGTATCGAAAAAACTAAGACAGTATGTACATACTGTGGCGTAGGTTGTTCTTTCGATGTTTGGACAAAAGATAGAGAAGTGTTAAAAGTTCAACCACAACACGAATCACCAGCGAATAAAATTTCTTCTTGTGTTAAAGGGAAATTTGGTTGGGATTATGTTGATTCAGATGAACGTTTAACAAAACCTTTAGTACGTAAAAATGGACAGTTTGAAGAAGTTGAATGGGAAGAAGCTTTAAAAGTTGTTGCGAACAACTTTAACAAAGTGAAAGCATCGCACGGCGCTGACGGTTTAGCATTTATTTCTTCTTCAAAAGCTACAAATGAAGAATCTTATCTCATGCAAAAACTCGCTAGACAAGTTATTGGTACAAATAACGTAGATAACTGTTCACGTTACTGCCAAGCTCCAGCAACTAAAGGATTATTTAGAACTGTAGGACATGGTGGTGACTCAGGTTCTATAGATGATCTTGAGATAGCAGATATGGTTGTATTGATAGGTACAAACACAGCAGAAGCACACCCAGTAATTGCATCTCGTATTAAGCGAGGTCATAAATTATATAACAATACTTTAAATGTCTTTGATATTCGTAAACATGAAATGGCAGAACGTGCCGATAATTTCTATCAACCAAAACCAGGTACAGATTTAGTTTGGCTATCTGCTGTGACAAAATATATCATTGATAACGAATTGCATGATAAGTCATTTATTGATGAATGGGTTAACCATTTTGAAGATTATTATAAATCATTAGCGCCTTATACAATGGAATTTGCAGAAGAAACTACAGGTATTGCTAAAGAAGATTTAATTGATTTCGCGCAACAATTAGCCGATGCCAAGACAGTATCTATTGCGTGGGCGATGGGTGTTACACAACAAGATATAGGTAGTGATACATCCACTGCAATTTCTAATTTATTATTAGCAACAGGTAACTATAGAAAACCAGGTACAGGTGCTTATCCTCTACGTGGACATAACAATGTTCAAGGATGTAGTGACATGGGCAGTATGCCTGATCAATTCCCAGGCTATCAAAAAGTTGTAGACGATGAAATTCGCGCTAAATTTGAAAGGGAATATGGTCAATCTTTACCAAGTGTCCCTGGTAAAGATAATCATCAAATGATGGAAGGCATACATGAAGGTGAAATCGATTCCCTATATTTATATGGTGAAGATACTGGTATTGTAGATTCAAATATCAACTATGTACAAGCAGCATTAGAAAAAGTCGGTTTCTTAGTAGTACAAGATGAATTCTTTACATTTACAGCAACATATGCAGATGTTGTATTACCAGCAAGTCCTTCACTTGAAAAAACTGGAACATTTACAAATACAGAACGTCGTATCCAACGTTTGTACCAAGCTTTAGATACTAAAGGCGATTCTAAACCTGATTGGGAAATTATCCAAGCAGTAGCAAAATCATTAGGCTATGACTGGGGTTACACACATCCAAGTGAAATCATGGATGAAATTGCTAGAGTAACACCACTTTATTCAGGCGTGAATTATGACAGACTTGAAGGTTATAATAGTTTACAATGGCCAGTTGCTGAAGATGGTACAGATGAACCAACATTATATCTTAATGGGTTTAATTTTGAAGATGGGAAGGCTAATTTCTATCCATTGACATTTGATAATTTCTTTAAAGTAAATGAAGAGTATGATTTACATGTTAATAACGGACGTTTATTAGAACATTTCCATGAAGGTAATATGACTTATAAAGTTCCAGGTTTGGAATATAAAATGCCACATGCCTTTGTAGAAATATCTCCTGAACTTGCTAAAGAAAGAGATATTCATGAAGGGGCAGAAATTAAATTGATTTCTGAATCTGGTGAAGCAGAATTAATTGCGCACGTAACAGACAGAGTAAAAGGCAAAGAAATTTATATTCCTTTGAATAATAACGCAATGGTTCATGGTGATAAAGGTGCAATCAACTTATTGACCAATAGTGATGTTGATAAAGACACAGATACGCCGTCATACAAACGCACAAGTTGTCGTATGGAAGTTAAAACACGTAGAGGTAAATCACCATTAAATCCTACAAACTTCCGTGTCAATAAACAACGTCAACCACAGTATAGTGTTCGAGTTCAAGACAAATGGAAACGTGAAGATTATACATTCCCAGGAAGTCAGGTGGATAAATAATGGCTGAAAGAATAACTAATATTAAACGTATGCAAAAGTCCGAAGAAGAACTGAAGCAAGATAGTTTGGCAGAAGTTACAGATGCAATTGTTGCAAATAAAGATAGTATCTTAAAAGCAATTAATATTATCAGCACATTAGATGATGCTAAATTATTAGACGCATTATCCGGTGCAGTTAAAAGTAGAGGCGTTATTGCTAATAAGTTTGCTGTTGAACTCAACAAAGAGCAGTATACAGGGTTAATTTCTAATATGGCTTCACTAGTATTCTTACTTGGCGATTTAAATGTAAATGACCTATCGACAATGCTTAATAAAGTAAATAAAGGTTTAAGCGTTGCAAATAAAGCAAATCCAAATCAAAAAACATCTATTACTGGTTTAATGGGAATTTTGAAAGATGATGAAATGAACCGTAGCTTGACGTATATGCTGAATATGCTAAGAGGTATGTCTAGAGAATAGTTAGTTTGTGATTATAAAATTATATGAAATAAGCGAGGCTAGGATAGTTATTATTGTCCTAGCCTTTGCTATGTTCAAGGTAAGGCGTTAGATTGTATCGATTAATACATATTTAGTTGCTTAAAAATCAAATTATCTGTTAGGAATTTGCTAAAAACAATAGAGAAATTTGAATTTCTTTTGATAGCCTTACTGTTATTGTTTTAAAATGACATATTGAAAGATGATTAAATGTGATACAATTTCTATTATTAGTGTTTTATTTAACTTATTATTTAAGGTTAGGAGTGGAAGACGTATCAATCCGAAAATGATAAAAATCTCAGCTATAATGTCTAATATATTTCTAGTTATCGGTATTGTATTTTTATTAACTTATAATATCTTAATAGCGATGACCATGTTTGTATTATCTTTAGTCATTAGCTTAACTATATTTAACACGTTATTTAGAGATAGAAAAGGTATGAGAATAGCAATTAATGTTTCCTTTGTAATTGTTTTAATTGCTATTGTATTTGCTTATGTTACATTAACAAAATAAAGTGTAGGATAAGGGGTTATTTCACATAATGAATGAAAATCTAAAGCGTAAATTACCGTTGATTTTGGTGGCATTAATTGTATTAATATTTGTTGTTTTATTGGTTATTAATGAAACGGATTTGTTTGATAATCGTAAGACACACACGTTTGATGAAGCGGTTGATAAACAAGTAGGAGCAGGTACATTAAATATGACCGAAAAAGATGGTCAATTTGTTGATGCTTCAAAAAGAGATGTAAAGCAAGCAATGGATGTTAATAATGAAAAAGATAATTTGAATCACATGGATATTTCTGAAAAAGTGCCAATGTCTGAAAAAGAAGTAAATAATATCTTAAAAGACAAAGGCATTTTAAAAAATAAAGGTAAGACGTTTTTAAAAGCGCAAGATGAATATGAAGTAAACGTACTATATTTAATCAGTCATGCGCTTGTAGAAACGGGTAACGGACAATCAGATTTAGCTGAAGGCATTGAAGATGATGGAGAACACTACTATAACTTTTATGGTATAGGAGCATTTGATGAAGATGCTGTGCACACTGGTAGTAGTTTTGCTAAGAAACAGAAGTGGACTTCCCCTGAAAAGGCCATTATGGGTGGGGCTAAATTTGTAAGAAATAATTATTTTGAAAATAAGCAACTTTCGTTATATCAAATGCGTTGGAATCCAGAATCTCCAGGAGAACATCAATATGCCAGTGATATTGAATGGGATGAAAATATCGCAACGTTTATGCAAAGGTACTACAATGATTTAGGTATAAAAAAAGATCATGTAAATAAAGATTATTATTTATAAACAATAACAATAGAGAAGATTAGGGAAAGTTGGAGTGGTTTGAAAATGAAAATAGCTATAGTTGGAGCAGGCATCGGTGGTTTAACCGCAGCAGCTTTATTAAAAGAACAAGGACATGAAATAAAGGTGTTTGAGAAAAATAGAGAACTAGCTGAAGCTGGAGCAGGTATAGGAATCGGTGGTAACGTCATCGATAAATTAGGGAAACATGATTTAGCTAAAGGTATTAAAAATATTGGGCAAATTATAGATGTGATGGAAGTTTTAGACGAAAAAGCTAACGTATTAAGTAAAGCGAAACTTAAAAAGAATACTGTGAATTTAACTATGACAAGACAAGGGCTGTTAGATGTTATTAAATCATACGTACCTGACTCTATCATATATACAAATCATAAAGTAACGCGCGTAGATAGTGGTGCCTTGAAAGTTGAATTACATTTTGCTGAACATCAATCAGAAGCATTTGATTTATGTATTGGTGCGGATGGTTTACATTCTCATATTCGCAGCACAATAGCGCCTAATAGTAAAATATTATATCAAGGTTATACGGTGTTTAGAGGCTTAGTGGAAGATGTAGATATTAAACCGGACAACATTGCCAAAGAATATTGGTCATCTAAAGGAAGAGTAGGAATCGTCCCGTTATTGAATAATAAAGCATATTGGTTTATTTCAATTAATGCTAAAGCACAAGATGCTAGATTGAAGTCTTATGGTAAGCCTCATCTGCAAGCTAGATTTAATCATTTTCCTAATGAAGTTAGACAGATTTTAGACAAACAAAGTGAAACAGAAATTTTATTACATGATATGTATGATTTACAACCTTTGAAAACATTCGTTTATCAACGTGTGATACTATTAGGCGATGCAGCGCATGCAACTACGCCAAACATGGGACAAGGTGCAGGACAAGCGATGGAAGATGCTATTGTACTTGCAAATTGTTTGGGGGCGTACCCATTTGAAGAAGCACTTCAAAAATATGATAAATTACGTGTTAAACATACAAAGAAAGTAATCAAAAAGTCTAGAAAAATAGGTAAATTAGCACAACTAAGTAATAGACCATTAATTGCTTTGCGCAATAAAATTGCTAAATTAATACCCAATCAATTGGTGTCTAGACAAACGAAATTTTTATATAAAGCAAAAAGCAAATAAAATATTGTAATAAATAATAAGAACCTAGAAATACGTTTGATTTACAAAACGTGTCTCTAGGTTCTTTGCTTATTGCCTAATAACTTTTAAAAATATATTTAAAACGTTAGTTAACTACGTATTTAGGTTCATTATTAGTCAATTTACTAACTGTATCATTTGCAACAATTTTAGACATCATATCACGAGATTCAAATGTTGCATTACCAATATGCGGTGTGAGTACAACATTATCTAATGTTTTTAGTTCGTCGTTAATTTCTGGTTCGAATTCAAAAACATCTAATGCTGCGCCTTCAATTTCTTTATCTTTTAGAGCTTGTACTAAGGCTTGTTCATGTACGATAGGGCCTCTTGAAGCATTGATAAGATAACTTGTTGGTTTCATCATTTTAAATTGTTCAGTATCAATCTGATGATGCATTTTTGGATTATATGCAGCATTTATTGTTACGAAATCCGAATTTTTTAACAATGTATCTAAATCTACGTATTTAGCGCCGATTTCTCGTTCTCTATCAACTTTTTGGTTAGGACCTGTATAAAGCACATTCATATCAAATGCTTTCGCACGTCTTGCTACTGCGCTACCAATTTCTCCAAGTCCGATAATACCAATAGTCTTACAAGAAACTTCTCTACCACGGAAAAATAATGGCGCCCATCCATCAAAACCAGTTGTACGACATAATTTGTCTCCTTCTACAATGCGTCTTGCAGCTGAGAGTACAAGTCCAAATGTTAATTCAGCAGTTGAGTTAGTTGAAGCTTTAGGTGTATTGGTAACATCTATATTGAGTTGGCGTGCATAATCGCCATCTATATTATTGAAACCTGCACCGTAATTTGCAATGATTTTTAAATTATTTGCTGCATCAATCACATCTTTATCTACATTCGTTGAAAGTAGGCTAATTAATGCATCTGCATCTTTCACACCTTCTTTTAGTGTTTCTTTATCAATAATGCCTTTGCCTTCATACATATCAACTTCAAAACCTTGATCTTTTAATAAGTTGAGTCCTACCTCTGGAATTGGACCTGCTATATAAACTTTTACCATGTATAATCACTTCCTTTATATCAAAGTATAGTAAATTTCATTGAGTCAAACAAATAAAAGTGATGATTATATAGAAAAATATGAAAACGTTTTACATTTTTAAAATTTAGTTTATTAATTTTAATCCAACAATAGATAAGATAATGAGAGCAATAAAGAAAATGCGCTTTATACTTTTAGATTCATTATAGATGAGCATACCAACTAAAGTGCCGCCTCCAGTACCAATACCACTCCAAATGGCATAAGCAGTTCCCATTGGTATATCATTCATTGCGACTTTAAGTGTGCTAAAACTACAGACAAAAGCGACAGCTAAGAGTACAACTAGCCATTTATTTTTAGTTCGTGCAATTTCATTTAAGATAACAACGCCGACGACTTCTAATAACCCCGCAATAAATAATATAAACCAAGCCATCAGCTTTCAGCCTCCTCTGTTGATAATTTTAATCCAATAATACCAATAACTAATAAAATGATTAAGCCGACTTTTAAAAAGTTAAACGGGTCACCCAAAAAGATCATATCTACTGCTACAGTTCCAACTGCGCCAATACCAACAAAGACAGCATAAACTGTCCCAACTGGAAGGTATTTACAAGCGGAAATAACTAAGAAGAAACTAATTATAATCACGGTGATTGTACCAGTCCAACTAAGTAAAGAATCAGCAGCATTTAGTCCTGTTACCCACAATATTTCAATTAATCCAGCTAAGATAACTTTAAACCACTGCATAAATTGTGCCTCCTTTTTTCACTAAACTATTTTATTTTCTCAAATAATATATAAGAATTCAATGTTATTAATTGTATAAAAGTTATAGTAATTTGCGATTAATTTTAATATAAAAAGAAAATTATCAGAAAAGTGGGAGACAAAAAAATCAAATTTGAATATTAATATATGGGTAATAAGGGTAATGAGGTTGGAAAAGTTTAATAAGCGTATAATTGAAGTTAATGTGTAGAACACTGATAATTTTCATAAAAGGAACACCTGAGCTAATGCTCATGTGTAGAACACTGATAATTTTCATAAAAGGAACACCTGAGCTAACGCTCATGTGTAAGAACTACTAATTTTCATAAATGAAAAAGTAGTTCTTTAAAAAAAAGTCCGAAACATATGTTTATGTTCCGGACTCAATAGGGTATAAAGTATAAATAAGTTGAATTAAAATTATTTATGTGAAATACCAATATTAATTTTTAACTATATATTAGTTTACGTGGATATAGTTATAAGAGCTTGCTTCACCAGCTGAAATTGTACGTTCACTTACTGAATAAGGTCCGCCGTTATAGTTCATTTCTGATACTGTAACTGAGCCGTCACTACCAACGCTTTCAACGTAAGCCACATGACCCATTGGGCCTGAACCTGATTGTAAGATTGAACCAGCTTCTGGATTGTTATCTACTGAATAACCTGCAGAAGAAGCTGCAGAAGCCCAATTATTAGCATTTCCCCAAGTAGATCCAATGCCTCCGCCTACTTTGTCAAATACATACCAAGTACATTGTCCAGCAGTATATAAGTTAGCACCTGAGTGGTTAGATTGTGTAGTTTCATTTGTTGGTTGGCTTTGTTGTGTTTGTTCAGCTGCATCAGCTTCGTTTCCGTGATCTAATCCTACGATTGCTGCACCAATACCTGCTGTTAACGTTGTTGCTGTAACTAATTTTTTCATAATTAATAAATCCTCCCAAAGATTTTAAAAGTTTATATTTTAGCTTAAATGCTTATCTTTAAATTTAAATTTTATTTTTCGCTTTGCTTTCAACGACAAGTAATACTCTAACAGATGAATCAAGCTTTGTGTGGAATGTTACGCTTTTGTAAAACAATTAAAAAAACCTCACATATCGTTGTAATAAACGAGATGTAAGGTTACAAAATAGTATCGAGCCGTAATATTTCATAAACGGTGATATTACAAGGTTTTTGCTATAAATTTGAAATACGCTCCGACTTTATTGTTACATTCACTGTAAAAAGTCACAAAATTGCGTTTCAAATTATTTGAAGAATCTAATTGATAATGGCGGTAAATAATCTTCACCATTATATGCTTTTACAGCTGCTACAATTGTGAAAATGAAATTTAAAAGTACAAGTATTGGAAGAATAATAATTCCTATAATAATAAGAATAGCGATTGTAGCAACGGTTACCCAAATTAAGTAAGAAAGTAAAAAGTTCAAATAATTCTTACCAGCTCTATCTACAAATGGCGATTCTTCTCGTTTAATTAACCAAATAATTAATGGTGCAATTAAAGATGTAAAGAAACTTAAAACATAAATAAGTGTTGCCATTAATCTTGCGTCCGCATCTGGTTCTTGATTCCCGTGTGTGTGTGGAACTTGCTCGTCAAACTGTTCTGTCATAAGAAACAAACCTCCTTTACTTTAATATAATCATATCAAATATAAGTGGACTTTAGTATGTAATTAAAATAATACAAAAATTTTCAAGATACATCTATTTTGATCTGACTTTAGTTGTTAAAATGTAGCAATGCCACTATAGGTATCTTACTTATGTTATAGCCGTAAAATTAAGTTGTAAACCAGTGTTTATTCAATTTCTTATTAGGTTATAGTTGAAAGTAACATTATAAATTGTACATTCTAAAAAACTTGGAAAGAGGGTTGGTTATGAAAATTGCTATCGTAGGATCAGGGAATGGAGCGGTAACAGCAGCGTTAGATATGATTAATAAAGGACATGAAGTGAAGTTATATTGTCGGAATCAATCTATTAATAAATTTGATAAAGCGTTAGAACAAGGTGGATTTACTTTTAACAATGAAGGTGAAGAAAGCTTTGTAGAATTTACAGATATTAGTGATGATATGGAATATGTAATTGGTGATGCCGAAGTTATTCAAGTAATCATACCATCATCATTCATTGAACATTATGCTCATACTATGGCGCCTTTCGTGAAAAAAGAACAATTGATATTCTTCAATATTGCAGCAGCTATGGGTTCTATACGGTTTATGAATGTTCTGGAAGATATGCATATAGATGTCATGCCTCATTTTGCAGAAGTCAATACGTTAACTTATGGCACACGAGTGAATTTTGAAGAAGCTCGTGTAGATTTATCATTGAACGTGAGAAAAGTACATTTTTCAACTTATGATAAAGATTATTTGAGTGACTGTTTCGATAAAATTGAAATATTATATCCATATATTGTAAAAGAAGAAAGCTTATGGAAAACTAATTTAGAGAATGGTAACCCTGAAGTTCATCCAGGTCCAACATTATTAAACGTAGGGCGCATTGATTATGCAGATGAATTTGCTTTATATGAAGAGGGAATTACTAAACATACAGTGAGGTTACTACATGCAGTTGAATTAGAACGCCTAACATTAGGACGTAAATTAGGGTTTGAGTTATCCTCAGCGAAGGAAGCACGTATTGAACGTGGTTATTTAGAAAGGCAAGACGAGGATGAGCCATTAAATAGATTATTTAATACAAGCCCAGTATTTTCACAAATAAAGGGGCCAAATCATGTTAAAAATCGTTATTTAACTGAAGATATTGCTTTTGGTCTTGTATTATGGTCTAGTCTTGGACGTGAGATTGATGTTCCAACACCGAATATTGATGCAATTATTGTCATTGCTTCAACTATTTTAGAGCGTGACTTCTTTGAAGAAGGGCTGACGATAGGCGAGTTAGGGAAAGATAAATTAGGGCTTGATTAATTAAAATAATTGAGCAAGGGGGATTGCGTATGAAAAGACAACCAACATTTTTAGAGTCAATCTCAACCATATTAGTCATGATTGTAATCGTTATTACAGGTTTTGTGGTTTTTGAAATACCTATACAAGCATTATTAATTTTATCTTCTGCATACGCAGCCTTGATAGCCAGACGTGTAGGTTTGAAATGGCAAGATTTAGAAGAAGGTATAACGCATCGATTAGCAACAGCGATGCCAGCAATTTTTATTATTTTATCAGTAGGAATTATCGTTGGAACATGGATGTTTTCAGGAACAGTTCCAGCATTAATTTATTATGGATTAGAATTTTTAAATCCTAATTTGTTTTTAGTATCAGCTTTTGTTATTTGTGCTATAACATCTGTAGCGACTGGTACAGCTTGGGGGTCAGCTTCTACAGCAGGTATCGCATTAATGGCTATTTCCACACAATTACATATCCCAGCAGGTATGGCTGCAGGCGCCATTATCGCAGGAGCAGTGTTCGGAGACAAAATGTCGCCTTTGTCTGATACAACAAATTTAGCTGCATTAGTTACAAAAGTGAATATTTTCTCACATATTAGAGCAATGATATGGACAACAGTTCCAGCTTCGATTATAGGACTCATTGTTTGGTATATTGTTGGAAGACAATTTGGTGGAAATACGAATACTTCAAATGTTAATGAATTACTCAATGAACTATCCCTAGTTTATAATATTAATATTTTTGTTTGGTTGCCGTTAGTCATCATTATTATTTGTTTGTTGATAAAAATTTCTACAGTACCAGCAATGCTTATTTCGAGTTTAAGTGCCATTATTGTTGGTGTATTCAATAATGGATTTAATATGGTTGATGGGTTCAAATCAACATTTGATGGGTTCAATAAAGCGATGGTGTCATCAAATAATGGAGAATTAACTGATAGAACAATTGGTTTAATTGAACAGGGTGGCATGATGAGTATGACTGAAATTGTCGTTACAATTTTTTGTGGTTATGCTTTTGCCGGCATTGTTGAAAAAGCTGGTTGTTTAGATGTAATACTTAATAAAATTTCTAAAAATATCAATTCTGTTGGTCAATTAATACTAGCTACAGTACTTGGCGGTATTATGATGGTTCTTGCAGCAGGAGTAGCTTCTGTTGTAATTATTATGGTAGGTGTATTGATGTTGGAAATGTATAATAAAATGGGACTTGACCGTTCTAATTTGTCTAGAACGCTTGAAGATTCTGGAACTATGATCATTCCATTAATTCCTTGGGGGACATCAGGCATTTATTATACACAACAATTAGGAGTGACTGTAGATCAATTCTTCATATGGACAATTCCATGCTATTTATGTATCGTTTTTGCACTATTTTATGGTTTTAGCGGTATCGGTATTAAAAAAGCAAGAGTAACAGAGTGAGCATTTTTAATTAATTGGAGTCAAAATGTTTAGAGTTTTTAACACTTGAATAGGAAAGCATGGGAAAGGCTGAGGCAAATTTTTATTGTCTCAGCTTTAATCATTATATTGAGCTAGTGAAACTTATGCATAAGTTTCAGCTCAGGTAAACCTAGTATTCCTTTAACCCTCTAGCCATCTTTACTGAGGGATGTGAGGGATGACGAAATCATTTTTAAATAAACTTGGCTTCTGTCACTTTATCTTATACGCACTTTTTTCCTGTGAAAAGTCAGATATCAGTTTGAATAATGCTTTGTTATGCTAATAATATACAAGTTTTTGACTCTTATTTTAATAGGAAATTCAAATTAGAAGTTTAAAAAATTATAAACAGGCTAAACATAACTATGAATGAGGTGGATCTTTGTTATACATAGTAATAATTGTAGCGATATTACTATTAGACATTGAAACTCATCAATATTTCAATATAGGTAAAAATTGTTAAATATACTTCCGTTATCTATTGTGCAATCGGTTTTGTTTTGTATATTGTAGCGATATTACATGACAAAATCGATTGATTAATGTAGCAAAGGCTTTTAGATGAAATATTAGGTATATTGCGATATTTGAATGGATTACTTAAATAATGATTTTTTATCATAAAGCAAAGCCTTAATCATATCTTGATGTATAAAGATAACTTAAAAAGAGAAGTAAAAAATTTAAATATAGTAAGATATTTGTTTTGATTTATGTAGCTAATGCAAGCATTATTAATCAATATGGATATAGTGAACATTTAATTGTAAATATAATAAAAAGACCAAATGCTATTTTAGCATTTGGTCTTTTTTGTATTACTATTAGTGAATGTAGTTGTAACCTGAAGCTTCGCTTGCAGAGATAGTACGTGAAGTTACAACGCCAGCACCTTGGCCGTAGTTCATTTCAGAAACGTTAATTGAACCGTCGCTGTTAACATTTTCAACGTATGCAACATGTCCCATAGCACCAGTTGAAGATTGTAAGATTGAACCTTGTGAAGGGTTGTTGTTTACTGTGTAACCTGAAGATGCTGCTGCGCTAGCCCAGTTGTTAGCATTGCCCCAAGTAGAACCGATTTTACCGCCAACTTTGTCGTATACATAGTATGTACATTGTCCAGCAGTATATAGGTTGTTTGAAGAACCTGAAGTATTTGAAATTGAGTTTGAAGAACTTGATGGTGCACTAGTTGTACTAACTTTAATATTGCTGCTTGAAGTTGAGTTTGAAACTGCGCCACTTCCACCAGTACCTTGGTTATTTGCTGTATATGATTGAGTTGAGTTCGTGTTGCTTGTAGCATATGAATTATTGTTATTGTAGTTATTGTAGCTATAACCACTGTTTGAGTGACCTTGGTCTGCTTGACTTGGGTTCCAGTTACCTTCCCAAGTGTAGTTGTAGTTACCTTGTTGATCTATTGTATAAGAATAGCTATATGAAGTAGGGTCATTTGGATTATAACCACCATTATTGTTTTCTGCTGCGTCTGCTTCATGTTGAGCTAAACCAAAAGTAGCGATTCCTGCAGTAGCGATTGTAGCTGTAGCGATTTTTTTCATTGTTAAATATCCTCCTAAGAATTGTAAATAAATATATCCCAGTCTCTAAACGACAATTTTTATAATTTTTTATTCGCTGTTTTAACGACAAGCAATACTTTATCAGAAAAACTTACGTTTGTGTGGGTTGTTATCATTTTGTAATTTAGTTCTAATAATATATCTGTTTATGTAACAAAAGAAATATAAGACTTCATGTGTATAATCGCCGTTGTTACAGCATTTTCAATTAACGTGGTGTAACATTGCACTACGCTTTATTACAAGGCTGTAAAATAACAGAAAATTTGAAACGCTAAAAAATGCAAGATTTAGATATTTAAAAATCTAAAATTATTACTTACTTTATTATGATGAAATGTCTAATGTATTATGCTAATTAATTTAATATTTGTTATTTAAGCAATGATATTGACACCATATAAGGAAGGTATTAATATAGTAGTATAAAAATTATACCTAATTAGTGAGGTGAACACATGAAGGTTGAATTGGGTTTAACATCTTTTGCTGATAACAGTGACATATATATGGAAGATGGTTATCAACCTGCTATTAGTAACGCACAGAGAATTCGTAATATAATAGAAGAAATTGAAGTAGCAGATCAATATGGACTCGATGTTTATGGCTTAGGAGAACACCATAGGCCTGATTATGCCGTATCTGACCCAGTAACTGTATTAGCAGCCGCAGCAAGGAATACTAAACATATTAAACTTAGTAGCGCAGTAACTGTACTATCTTCTGACGACCCTGTGCGTGTCTATGAAAGATTTTCTACATTGGATGCAGTTTCAAATGGACGTGCTGAAATTATGGTAGGTAGAGGATCATTTATTGAATCATTTCCATTGTTTGGTTATGACTTGAAAAATTATGAGCAACTTTTCAATGAAAAGATTGACTTATTAATGCAGGTTAACCAAAAGGAAATTGTAAATTGGGAAGGTCATATGAGATCATCAATTCATAATTTAGGCGTTTATCCAAGAACAGAAAGAGGTTCACTACCGATTACTATTGCTACTGGAGGTACACCTGAATCTTCTTTAAAAGCAGGAGCATTAGGATTACCGATAACTTATGCTATAATAGGTGGCGACCCAAAAAGATTTAGAAGAAATATAGATATGTACAGATCTATTGCTGAATCTTATGGACATAACGTAGATGAACTACCAATAGCTACACATTCTTGGGGATACATTGCTGAAACAGATGAACAGGCAAAACGAGAGTTCTTTCCATCGGTTAAGGCAAATCATGATATATTGGCAAAAGAACGTGGATGGCCAATGTATGATGAGAATAGTTTTGAGCGAGAAGCCGGACCAAATGGCGCACTATATGTAGGCAGTCCTGAAACGGTTGCTCAAAAAATAATTGAAACGATTGAAGCTTTAGGTATTACGCGCTTTATGTTGCATACCCCTGTTGGATCAATGCCACATGAAAACACAATTAACACAATTAAATTGTTGGCAGAGCGGGTAAAACCTATTGTAGATAAATTTTTTGAAAACAAATAAAAGGAGATTTTGTAATGATATTACGTTATTTAACAAATTTAAAATTAGCTAAAGAATTATATGGCGCAGCAAAACCTAAACTTAAAGGTGACCAATCAATGAAAGATACATTTGTAGAGGTATTTAATTTACCTTCAAACGCAGTACCTTTAGCTGGTTCAGTAGAAGCATTAAGTGCCGTATTCTTCGTATTAAGTTTTGCTAGTAAAAGACTTTCTCGTGTTGCTTCACTATTAACAATTTCAGTTTTAGGTGTAGCTGCATACAAACATTTTGAAGCTGGTCATGGTAAAGCAGGCGCTAAACACGCTTTAGATTTATCAGGTTTAGCAGCGTTAAGCTTCCTTGACACAATTGATTGTAAAAAAAAGTAAGTCATTAATTTAAACGTATTAATAAATAAATAGTAACACTTTTGAAGTGTCACTATATAGATGACAAGAGCCGGGACATTTAAGTATGTTTCGGCTTTTATTGTTGTAAGACAAGTGACTTAGGCACTATTTTACTTTATTTATATGGTAAATAATGAAAATAGTTATATTTGAATAACATTCGGACATATAAAAAATAAATTTTGAAATAGAATATCTATGATTTACTTTATTATTATATTCGTGATACATCCGAGTAGTTAAGAGAGAAGGGAATAGATTGTAATTTACAAAATCATCATTTGTTAAATGCAATGGTTAGACATATTCTTTTTTTAGTAATAAAAAGAATGAATATCCAACTAAAATTTGAAATTGAAAAGTAAATACTAAAAAAATAGTAGTATTTTTTAATATTTCTTATACTTGGAGATATTGAATTAACGCCACGTAATAGTATAGAATTATTATATTAATATTGTTAGGAATCACTTTGACATATTAACATCACGAAGAAACAGAAGGAGTGGTTTTATGATTGAACAAAATTTTAAAACACTAAATGAATTAATTACAACGTATCAAAAGGGCAAACAATTTTTCAAAACAACTAAAAAGCAACATAAGCTTAACTATGAAGAAATATTCATTTTAAACTATATTTTCAATTGTAAAGACAATGAAATTACGGCAAAAGAAATAGCTAAGTATTCAGAACTACAACCTTATTATTTAACGAAAGCTTTGCAGAAACTAATTAAAATGGGGTATTTGAGTAAAAAGAGAAGTGAAATAGATGAACGAACTGTAGTTGTTCGTGTGAATGAAACGCAACGTGGTAAAATAAATGAGATAATTAAAACATTGCAACAAACATTGTAATGATTGATGAAGGTAGTGGTGAAACCAAATTGTACATAAGTAAAAATAAAAAGAATATTCTGAATAATGTAAAATTATAATATTTATTATGTATCCAACTAATATTTATTTTTAGAAACAAATTAACTGTGTTATACTAATATTTGTTGAATGAAAGCGCATACAAAAACGACTGGGAAAGGTGTTATCATGAATTTACTAATTGGAGTCATATTTTTAGGGATTGTATTATGTTTGTTTACATTATTCACGAGTAAAGCGCCTAATGGTGGTAAGGCGATGGGTGCTCTTGCTAATGCTGCAATTGCGTCATTTTTAGTTGAAGCATTTCATAAGTATGTGGGAGGAGACTTGATTGGTATACCATTTTTAGGCCAATTAGGAGATGCTGCCGGTGGACTTGGTGGTGTTGCAGCTGCTGGATTAGTGGCATTGGCGATGGGTGTATCTCCTGTTTATGCATTTGTTATTGCAGTTGCTTGCGGCAACATGGATTTACTACCCGGTTTCATTGCAGCTTATATTGTTAGTTTTGGTATGAAATGGATGGAAGAAAAGTTACCGGATGGACTTGACTTAATCGCAGCAATCATCGTTATTGCACCAATTACACGATTAATCGCAATTGGTACTACGCCATTGGTTGATGCAAGTTTGCTTCAAATCGGTAATATTATTAAAGAATCTACTACATCAAGCCCAATATTAATGGGTATTGTTTTAGGTGGTATTATTACTGTGGTTGCCACTGCGCCATTAAGTTCAATGGCATTGACTGCATTACTAGGATTAACTGGTACTCCGATGGCTATAGGTGCATTGGCAGTATTCGGTTCTTCATTTATGAATTTTGTATTATTTAAACGTATGAAGTTCGGAGATCGCAAAACGACAATTTCAGTAGCTATTGAACCGTTATCTCAAGCAGATATTGTAACTGCAAATCCAATACCTGTATACATAACTAACTTTGTTGGTGGCGCAATTTCAGGTGTGATTATAGCTATGTTTGGATTAGTAAATGATGCGACGGGTACTGCTACACCAATAGCTGGGCTTATGGTTATGTTTGGTTTTAATAACGCCTTAACTGTGATTACAGTTGCGGTTATGTGTGCTATCAGCAGTGCAGTTTGTGGATACTTAGGTTCTCTTATATTTAAGGATTATCCAATTATCACTAAAAATGAACTACAAAATGGAACGATGTCTAAAAAGGTTAAAAAGTATTATAAATTGAAAAAACAATATGCTAAAAGCTTAGCGTTATAATATTTTGAGAATGAAACGTTGGCTGATTTAGAAAGGATAGAGACAATAAGATCTATTTAAAAATGATTTATTTTGTCATATTTCTACATATATTAAATATAAAAAAGTATTATAAAACAAAGGATACAATGTTCAAGATGTAGAAGCTTGATATCGTATCCTTTGTTTTTTATGAGCTAAAACTCTACAAGTTCATCGTCTGTAATAGGTGATATTTACAGGTAGTTATTAATATTGATAATGTATCCATATTAATAACTTTTAAATTCATTTTTAAATATAAAGCGTTAATAAAGGTGGAGTAAACGTAAGATCATTAATAATTATTAATTAGAGTAGTTTTAATGATTGAATGAATAAAACAACCAGCAAAATTAAAACCGCTGGCAGTTTGATTGACAAACGTAAACGCTATATTATTTTAATAGCGAGTTGCTATTGTAAATAAAGTATAACTATCTTTAAGACGTATTAATTTGTATCAAGTTGTGCGTGTATTTAAGTAACGTGTTGTTCTGTATTCCATTTTTGAAAATAGAAACTCTAATAAAATGGCTAATAGCCAATAAAATGCTGCTGCAACTGAATAAACTGTTATAAACTGATAACCTTCATTAGCAATTACATGACTTACTGCCATAATTTCAGTGACTTGTACGGCAAATGCGAGTGATGTCCCTTTAATTAGCATAATAAATTGGTTTTCTATATTAGGCAGGGCATACGCAAAAGCTTGAGGCAAAACGATTTCTTTATAAATATGAAACCTTGAAAGACCTACACTTTGAGCTGCTTCTATTTGAGCAAATTCTACCGATTGTAATCCACTCTTTATTGATTCTGATAGATAAGCTATCGCATGTAATGAAAAAACAATAAAAGCAATCATTAAAGGTGAAAAAATATCTGGATTAATATGCCATTTGAATTGATCGTTTAAAAATATAATAAAAGCAGGTAAGCCATAATATAAAATAAACAGCTGAACGATTAATGGCGTACTTCTGAAAAATGAATTGTAAACAATGATAAAGTGCGACAGTACGGGAACGTGTTTTAAGCGAATCAGTGCAAAGCATAATCCTACAATCAGGCCTACGATTATGGCAACAATAGAAATCATTATTGTATTAGGAACACCTTTAAGCACTTCAGTTATTGTATATAAAACAAAGTCCAAATGAATATCCTCCTTAAATGCGATATGGTTTTTGTGCACGTTTGTCTATAAAAGTAAATGTGCCTTGTATAATTAAAGCGATAATCCAATAGATGATTGAAATGACAATATAAACTTCTAACATGCCTAAACCATAATTATTCCCGATAATCAATTTAACTTGTCCCATCATATCAATGATGCCTATAGTAAAAGCTAATGAAGTATCTTTTACCAGTTCAATAATTTGCGTTGTTAAATTTGGAATACTATTTCTTAAAGCCTGTGGAACAATTATTTCTTTTAGTATTCTAGGATAGGATAGACCGATTGATAAACCGGCTTCTATTTGATGGTAGTCTACAGATTGATATCCAGCACGTATTATTTCTGATAAATAAGCTCCAGTATGTAATGTGAAGGCTAAGATAACGAAAAATAATCTACTAAAATGATTAATATCTATATGAATCAATAACAATAGTTGGGGCAGTGCAAAGTAAACTAAAAATAGTTGTAAGAGTAATGGTGTGCTACGTATAAAAGATAAATAAATTCTTACAATTGGTGAAAGTATCTTAATTTGCTTAATGCGAATAAGGGCTAATATAAAGCCTAGAATCAATGCACATATCAATGATATAACAATCATTAATAAAGTTAAGGGTAATTGTTGTAATACTTGTCCAAACAAATCTAACCAATTTACAGATTGCATTATCGTTGAACCTCCAATTGTGTTTTTTTGTCATTAATTTCATCTAAGTCATCGAAGACATTAATATCAAAATACTTTTCTGAAAGTGCTTGTAATTTACCTTCTTTTTTTAATTCTAATGTCGCTTGATCAACATCATCATGTAATTTTTGATGTTTTTTATTGTAAACGATATGTAGAGGTTCTTTTTTTACAATGCCACCAATTTTAACATCTTCTTTGATTTGTGTTTGAATGGCTTTATAAGTATTCCAGTTTAATAACATGGCATCACGTCGTTGCTGACTGACCATTTTTAAATTGTCTCCATTAGAAGGTTCTTGAATCGTGTTAATATTGATTTTTGAAGAATTATTTTTGTTGTACTGAGATAAAATGGAATATAGTCCGCCACTAGGTGCCATAGGTGTGATTGATTTTCCAGGTAAATCATCTAAACTGTGTATGTCCGTATTGTTACTATTGACTACTAACATAGGCAACGCATAACTATAGGGCACATCTTGGTACAGAAATTGTTTTTCGCGTTCAGGTGTTTTGAAAAACCAGTTAATTCCCATATCAAATTTACCAGCACCAATACCAACTAAATTTGATTCTTCTTCACCTATTTCATATTTAAAGTCATATTGTGGTAACTTTTTTTCAATTAATTTCATATAATCCATATCGAGCCCAACAAACTCATTTTGCTTATTGGTATACAGGTATGGTGGGTTGACTTCTGCTGATAATGCTACTTTAACTTCTTTTTTTTGCGTACCCTTATTTGAATTGTTGGTTTGAGTACAAGCAGTTAATAGAACAATAGATGAAAACACAAGGACAGTAATAAATGCTCTTTTTAAAATCATTGATTATCACGCTCCGTGATGACTTTATTTAAGAAACGTTGAATCCTTTCAGATTTAGAATTATCTAATACTTCTTGTGGCGTACCGTGATGAATAATTTGACCATCATCAATAAATATCATTTGATCGGCAATAGCTTTAGCAAATTCAATTTCATGTGTTACTAAAACCATTGTCATACCTTCTTGTGCAATTGATTTAATGAGTGATAGTACACTCTGTATAGATTCTGGATCTAACGCAGAGGTTGGTTCGTCCAACAATAATACATCTGGGTTAAGGGCAAGGGCACGTATGATACCGATGCGTTGACTTTGACCGCCAGACAGTTGGATTGGATATTTGTCTTTTTGATTTAGCAAATTAACGCGTTCTAAATAGGATAACGCGATTTCTTTAGCTTGAGTTGTACTGTGATTTTTACCATGTATTAAACCAACAGTTATATTTTCTAAAATAGTTTTATTCTTAAATAAATTATAATTTTGAAAGACCATTGCAGATTTTTGACGTAATTTTGTAATGTCCTTTTTAGTGTGCTTTGAAGCATTAAATGTTTCATCGCCAATAGTAATAGTCCCAGATTCTGGTAAGGCTAATGCATTTAAAGTCCTTAATAATGTTGTTTTACCAGAACCGCTTGGCCCAATAATTGCAGTAACAGTACCTTGTTCTTGAGCAAAACTTACATCATTAAGTATCGTATTTTGATTATATTTATGTATAAGATGTTTAACATTAATCATTCAATTTCCCCCAATATTTCATTAAGTATAAACTATCATAATAAATCTTATCGGTAAAGTAAGGTTTTTGCGCTTGAAAAGCTTTATTTCAATCATAGCGAGTGTTAAACTTGTATTTAATAAGGAAAAAGTGACGAACGAGGTGAAGGAAATGAATACTTCCGCATTAATACATACGGAGATTCAAGAAAAATGGATTGCTAAATTAGATACTATAAAAGACGAGTTTAGAGCGAAAGCAGAATACAATGATATACATTCACATTTTCCCTACGAAAATATTGAGTGGCTTGTAAATGAAGGTTATACATTACTAACGTTACCGAAAGCATACGGTGGTGAAGGTGCGACTGTTGAAGATATGGTGATACTTCAAAGTTATTTGGGATCAATCGATGGCGCAACTGCTTTATCAATAGGTTGGCATTTGAGTGTAATTGGACAATTATATGAACAACAAATGTGGGAACCAGATATGCTTAATCAATTTGCTGAAGCAGTCAAGAAAGGTGCATTAGTGAATAGAGCAGTTAGTGAAGCGGAAACTGGTAGCCCAACACGTGGTGGCAGACCGGCAACTAATGTAGTGAAAGTTGACGACGGCTTTGTACTTAATGGTGTGAAGACATTTACATCTATGAGCAAAGGGCTTACACATTTTGTAGTAAGTGCCTATTACGAAGCAATCGACCAAGTGGGTTTTTTCTTAGTAACTAAAGATACTCCAGGGGTGGAAATAGCAGATAATTGGAATATGGTAGGCATGCGTGCAACAGAAAGCCATGACCTTGTATTGAATGATGTACATTTACCAGAAGAAAATTTTGTCGAAATAAGGGGCGCTGGTGGTAAAAAGCCTAATGGATGGATATTACACATACCAAGTGTTTACTTAGGTATCGCTCAAGCTGCGCGTGATTATGCAGTAGATTTTTCCAAAACGTATAGCCCTAATAGTATAGAAGGAACAATTGGTGATTTACCGACTGTCCAACAAAATATTGGGAAAATGGAAACACTTTTATTATCTGCACGCCACTTCTTATGGAGTACAGCTGCTTTATATAATAATGAAGATTCTCAAAAAGTGAAATGGAATGAAACATCTGCTAGTAAAGTGATGGTAATGAATCAGGGATTAGAAGTTATAGATATTGCAATGCGTATTGTAGGCGCGAAAAGTCTTGAAATGGAACGTCCTTTACAACGCTATTATAGAGATATGCGCGCTGGTTTACACAATCCGCCTATGGAAGACATGGCATATACAAATATTGCACACAGCGTATTAGATCATTTTTAAATATTAAGAGCAATACAATAACTATGCATTTAGACAAATTGTCTAAATGCATTTTTTAATAATTAAAAAAATAAAAAATTCACTTGTTTACTATTGTAAAATTACTTGAGTCATTATATAATCAATTGGTACTGATAATCATTTTCATTGGAGGAGAATTATGAAAAAATTAGTGTTTCCGTTACTTGTTTTAGTACTTATTTTAGCTGCATGTGGTAATAAATCAGATAGTGACAAAAAAGAAGAAACAAAGTCATATAAATTAGATAGTGGTAAAAGCCTAGATATACCAAAAAATCCTGAAAGAATTGCTGTTGTAGCGCCGACATATGCTGGCGGTATTAAATATCTTGGAGGTAATATTGTAGCTGTCAATGAACAAGTAGACAGTAGTAAATTACTGAAAGATAAGTTTAAAGACGTAGAAAAAATCGGGGAAAATGATGTAGAAAAAGTAGCAAAAGCTAAGCCAGACTTAATCGTTGTTTACTCTACAGATAAGAACATTAAAAAATACAATAAAATTGCACCAACAGTTGTTTATGACTATGGGAAGCATAAATACTTAGATCAACAAAGAGAATTAGGTAAGTTGCTTGGTAAAGAAGATGAAGTAGCTTCATGGGAAAAAGAATGGAAATCACAAACTAAAAAAGATGGTCAAGAAATCAAAGAGAAAATCGGTGAAGATGCAACAGTCTCTATCTTTGATGAATTTGATAAAAAATTATATAGCTACGGACCAAACTGGGGTCGTGGCGGCGAAGTATTATACCAAGCTTTTGGCCTGAAAATACCTGACAAATTAAATGACCTAGTTAAAAAAGAAGGCTGGGCAGAAGTGAAGCAAGAAAAAATTGCAGACTATGCAGGCGATTACATTGTTTCAACAAGTGAAGGTAAAGCAAAACCAGCTTATGAAAAAACAGATTTATGGCAAAATATACCAGCTGTTCAAAATAATCAAGTGATTCAAGTTCAAGCAGAAACATATTGGTATAATGACCCTTATACATTAGAATATATGAGAAAAGATTTAAAAGAGAAATTTTTAAATAAATAGAAATTTATATTCTATAAAAGTATATGTAAATAAATTTTAATGATTAATTAGCCTAAGGGGCGAGCATATGAAGTCAAAAGTTATCTTTTGGCTTCAAACTCGCTCCTTAAATTATGTCTTCATAAATGTAAACTTATTGTTTTTATTAGTTTACATTTGTGATATAATTTTTCTCATTGAAGGGGGAATCACTTTGACTACAAAATATTTAGTATATACTGCTTTAATGACGGCAATTATAGCTGTTCTAGGTTTTGTGCCTGCTATTCCATTACCTGTCATGCCCGTACCGATTGTATTACAGAACATTGGTATATTTCTAGCGGCAATTTTGCTTGGTCGTAAATATGGTACGTTAAGTGTCGTTGTTTTATTATTACTAGTAGCTGCGGGGTTACCTTTATTATCAGGTGGTCGCGGTGGAATTGGTGTATTTGCTGGACCGTCAGCAGGATTTTTATTTATGTATCCAGTTATTACATATCTTATTGGTTTGGTAAGAGACTTATATTTTAAAAAAATTAATTTTGTTGTACTATTAATTACAACAATCGTTTTTGGCGTCTTATTGTTAGATATCACAGGTACAATCATAATGGGATTGATAACTAATTTACCTATTACGAAATCTGTTTCATTATCATTATTATTTATGCCTGCTGATATTTTAAAAGCAATTGTCGCAAGTTTGATTGGTAATATCATGCTAAATCATAGCCAATTTAAACAGTTGTTAAAATAAAAACTTTAGACATTCGTAAGAATAGACGAAGCAAATAAGATAGGGTGAGGGTTCATGACGATTTCGATGTCAAATATATTTCAAGAAGGTAAAATTTATTCTGACGATCAGGTTAAAACAATTTATTTAACGCCAGAAGAACCTTTAGTATATGATGCGAATAAATGGATGTATAAAGAAATGCCTGCAATCAAGGATTGGAAACAACATATGGAAATGCAACAAAGTTTACATAGACAACAATATTCTGACCATTTAGCGTTTACTTTTCCGGAGAATACACCTTTAAGCCAACTTTGGCTAGATGAAATTAAATCCTATGGCTTCGAATTAGGGTGTATGGAACTTTATGCAATTGAGGCGAAAAACATTCGTAGAACTCAAAATCATAATATTGACGTAAAATTTGTCACGAATCAAACCTTAGAAGACTATATTAAAATCTATCGACAGTTTTCGGAACCATTTGGACTTAAATACACAGAAGAAAGTATTCGAGTAATACGTAATCAATTTCGAAGCGAAAATAAATCACGTATTATTGCTTACGATAATCACATTCCAGTAGGTATTTTAGATTTAATAATTACTGAAAAAACAGTTGAAATAGATGGTTTTGGTGTATTAGAAGATTATCAAAGACGAGGGATAGGTAAAACGATGCAATCATTTGTAGCCGATGTCTCGGAAGATAAAGTTATTATCCTTATCGCTGATGGTGAGGATAGTGCGAAACACATGTATATCAAACAAGGATACATTTTTATCAGTTATTGCTACCAAATATTGAAAGAACAAGCTTAAATGTAAATTAAAAAACGATCTTAAGACATATAATTATGTCTTAGGATCGTTTTGTATATTAGTGAATTATTTATTACATATGCTCTAATTGGACGCGTTCAGGGTGACTATATATGTTGAAATTTCCGTCTCTAATAAAGCCAACTGCAGTAATATTTAAGTCTTCAGCTAGCGTAACAGCTAACGTGGTTGGGGCAGATTTCGAAAGTATAACACCTACACCTATTTTAGCGGCTTTAATTAGTATTTCAGAGGAGATACGTCCACTGAAAATTAGCACTTTATTTCTCACAGGGATGTGTCTTTGGATACAATAACCATAAAGTTTATCGAGCGCATTATGACGGCCGATATCTTGACGATGTTCGAAGAACGCCTCTCCGTCACTAATAGCTGCATTATGAAGACCACCAGTTTGTTTGAAAACGGCACTTGCACTTTGTAAACGTGTCATCATATTTAGAATTTGTTTTGGGCTAATAACAATTTTTGACATAGAAGTTTTTGCTACAGCAGCATCATTTTGAAAATAAAATTCCCTACTCTTACCACAACATGATGCAATCATTCTTTTAGTTGAATATTCAAAACGTTCTCCTAGTGGTTTTGTTAATTCAACGTGAGCAAACCCTTTACTATCATCTATTTGAACTGACTTTAAGTCATCACTTTTTAGAATAGCCCCTTCAGACGCTAGAAAACCAAGTACAAGTTCCTCCATATGGTTTGGGCTACAGATTACGGTAGCGAATTCTTCTCCATTGACCATAATTGTTAAAGGGAATTCTGTTACATAGTGATCCGTTTTTTCAATAAGTTTACCATTTTCATATCGTACGATTGGTTGGTTGGTTAAAACGTCTTCATTCATCCATACACCTCTTTTCGTCTTCACTTTATATTTTAGCGCATTTTTAATTATAAAAAAATAATTCGATTTTACTCATGTAAATTAATATAAGTAGAAGGAACACTTAAACCGTAATTATGAATTAGAAATAGTTAAGATTGATTTACGAATCTAATGAAAGTAAACTTGAGGTAAACAAAATAAAGAGGTGAATTTGATATGGTAAGTATAAGAGATATTGCACATTTAGCAGAGGTTAGTCCTGGTACTGTATCCAGAGTATTGAATAACGATCCAACACTTTCGGTATCAAAAAATACTAGAGAGCGTATCCACCAAATAGTAAAAGAGAAACAATATCACAAGTCAACAAGAAAAAATAAAAGTATTCAAATCATTACTTATGCGTCAAGAGCTAAAGAAATGTCAGACCCATATTATAGAGAAATTCGATTGGCAATTGAAGCGGAAGTTAAACGTTTAAATCTATCGTTAAAGCGAACAATACGTATAGATGGTAATCAAAACGATAATGAATTAAATACAATAGAAAAAGCGGGAGCAATTATCGTTATAGGTAATTTTTCAGTTGATGCGCTACACAAACTCCAATATTATAATCCTAATATGGTAGTAATTAATAATCCCCATGTACCTAAATCTATAGATGCTGTATATTCAGATCTTCATTACTCTATGACTAACTTGCTAGATAAGATAAAGGGCTTAGGTTTAACACGCATAGCATACATAGGCGGGTATCATACAATAAGAGATTTAGATGGCACCCCAACTTCAAATGCAACTGATGTAAGATATAAAGCTTATCAAGCTTGGTGTGAAAGACATCAATTAGAAACGATAGCATTGCTTAATGGATGGAAAAAAGAACACGGTGAGCTAGCGGTTAAAACATTTATAGAGCACAAACAGGAGCTCCCACAAGTGTTTGTTGCAGGAAATGACATGGTCGCAATAGGCATTTTACAGCAAATTCAAGAGAATAAAATTGCAATACCAGAGAATGTAAAGTTAATCAGTTTTAATGATTTAGAGGTTATCCAATATGCTGTTCCTTCTATTAGTAGTGTACATATTCCTGTAGATGAATTTGGTAGAACTGCAGTAAGGATGGCAGAAGAACGTATTAATCAGACAAGAAAGCTTGCTATTCATATAGTAGTAGAAGCACCATTGAAGTCTCGGAATACTTTTAAAGTCTAAGTGAAGTATATTACGTTGACAAAACTTTTAGTAAACAAGTAAACTTTGTTTGTGTTTACTAATAAAAAAGAATTAATCACTTTGCATTTAATGTAGATAAAAAGGAGTGGGAATCTTATGTTACAAGCAATGCACGAAAAGTTTGAAACGTTATTTGGTGTAGAAGCTGAAGTCAGCGCTTTTGCCCCTGGAAGAATCAATTTAATTGGGGAACATACTGATTATAATGGGGGATATGTTTTTCCAGCAGCAATAGAATTAGGAACTTATGGATTAGCAACTAAAAGAGACGACCGTAAAATTCAACTTTATTCAAATAATTTTGAAGAAAATGGCATCGTAACATTCACTTTGGATGATTTAGTATTTAATCAAGATGATGATTGGGCGAATTATCCAAAAGGCGTCGTAAAATATTTAACTGAAACATTCAATGAAATTGACCAAGGATTTAATATTTTAGTCGAAGGTAACATTCCAAATGGAGCCAGTTTGTCGTCGTCTGCTTCAATCGAAATACTTACAGGTTGGTTATTAAAAGATTTATTTGATTTGAGATTAGAACGTTTGCAGCTTATTAAAATAGGTCAATTGGTCGAGAATAAATTTATGGGTGTGAACTCAGGCATCATGGATCAATTTATTATTGGCATGGGTAAAGCAAACCATGCAATATTACTTGATACTGCAACATTGGAGTTTGAATATGTACCAGCCAAATTTGGAGATTATGTGATTTCTATAATGAATACGAATAAACGACGTTCATTGACTGAAAGTAAATATAATGAGCGCAGAGCGGAATGTGAATCTGCGCTTGCAGCATTAAAAAAAGAATTGAATATAGGAGCGTTAGGCGAACTTACATTAGCCCGATTTAATCAAAATAAGCATCTTATTAAAGATGAAGTATCACGTCGTAGAGCTAAGCATGCCGTATCAGAAAATGAACGTACAAAACTTGCGCGTAAAGTACTTGCGGAAGATGATTTCGAACAATTTGGCAAACTACTTAATATGTCTCATGCTTCATTGAAAGAAGATTATGAAGTTACAGGAATTGAATTGGATACATTAGCTGAAACAGCTCAACAAGTTAATGGTGTATTGGGGGCGAGAATGACAGGTGCAGGATTTGCAGGTTGTGCGATTGCCTTAGTGCATAAAGACAGTATCAAGCAATTAGAACATGAAGTTTCCCAAGCTTATTTAGAAAAAATTGGTTATGCACCATCGTTTTACCACGTAGGTATTAGCGGTGGCGTAACATCTTTATAAGTGATACAAAATAAATGAAGGAAGGTTTTTATATGTCTGTTTTAGTGTTGGGTGGGGCAGGTTATATAGGCAGCCATGCCGTAGATCAATTGATTGAGAAAGGTTACAAAGTTGTAGTTGCAGACAATTTAGGAACGGGACATAGAGAGGCAGTGCATCAAGATGCAAGTTTCTATGAAGGTGATATTCGTGACAAAGCATTTTTAGAACACGTTTTTACAAATGAACATATTGAAGGTGTGTTTCACTTTTGTGCATACTCATTAGTTGGAGAATCTGTAGGAAAACCATTAGCTTATTTCAATAATAATGTATATGGCTTACAAGTATTATTAGAGGTAATGTATGCGCACCAAGTAGAGCATATTATATTTTCATCAACAGCGGCAGTATATGGAGAACCAGATATAGTACCAATCACAGAAGAAGATTCTAAAACACCAACGAGCCCATACGGCGAAAGTAAATTAATGATGGAAAAAATGATGCATTGGTGCCATAATGCTTATGGTATAAACTATGCTGCGCTGCGCTACTTTAATGTTGCTGGTGCTAAACAAGGTGGATGGATAGGTGAAGACCATCGCCCTGAAACACATTTGATTCCTATTGTATTGCAAGTGGCGTTAGGACAACGTGATGCTTTAACTATTTTTGGTGATGATTATGATACTGAAGATGGTTCTTGCATACGAGATTATTTACATGTTGTAGATTTAATTGATGCACATATTTTAGCTTATCAGTATTTACAAAACGGAGGCGTATCGGGTGCGTTTAACTTAGGTAGTAGTCAAGGCTACTCTGTTTTTGAAATCTTAGAAGCAGCACGTAAAGTAACAAAAGCACCAATTAAAGCTGAAGTTGGGCCAAGGAGAGCCGGGGATCCAAGTAAGTTAGTTGCGGCAAGTGATAAGGCACAGTCTGTCTTAGGTTGGAAACCACAACATGATAATATACACGACATCATTGATTCAGCGTGGCAATGGCATCATCAGCATCCTAATGGTTATCAACAAAGTTTGGAGGGATAACGCATGTTATTAAATCAACAATTAGTGCAGCAATTTGTCGCACAAGCAATTTCATTTGGTGATTATGAACAAGAAGATAGTATTTATATTCAAAATCAATTATTGCGTATTTTAAATGCTCGAGGGGTTACAGAGAGCTTGAAATCCCCATTAGCTAAAGATGCTACAGCAAATGAAATAACACAATATTGGATTAATGAAGCTATAAATGAAAATTGCATTGAAGATGCGTTATACGTTAGAGAAATTGTTGAAGCACAACTTTTAGATTTAATCACACCAAGGCCGTCAGTCATTAATAGGAAGTTTAGAGAAGCCTATGAACAATCGCCAGAAATGGCGACAAATTATTTTTATGAAATTGCTAAACGTAATCATTATGTGAAAGAAGATGCGATAGCAAACAATATTAATTATGAAGTGGATACTGAATATGGTGATATTGAAATAACTATTAATTTATCCAAACCAGAAAAGGATGCAAAGCAAATTGCAAAAGCTAAAGCTGCGCCTGCTACGGAGTATCCTAAATGTGCCTTGTGCATTGAAAATGAAGGTTTTCAAGGCTCTGTTACCCAAGCAGCGCGTGCTAATCATCGTGTGATACGTTTAAATTTAGATGGACAACCATGGAGATTTCAATATTCTCCATATGCTTATTTCTTAGAACATAGCATTGTTTTTTCTGAACAACATGTGCCGATGGAGGTAAATAAACAAACCTTTGTTAATTTAATTGATTTTATAAAAAAATTCCCACATTATTTTATTGGCTCTAATGCGGACATTCCGCTTGTAGGTGGATCTATACTATCACATAATCACTATCAAACTGGGAGACATGTATTCCCTATGGATAATGCAACGGAAATTGAAAAATTTAATATAACAGATTTTCCATCGGTAGAAGCAAGTACTTTAAATTGGCCAATGAGTGTGATTAGATTAAAAAGTAAAAACAGTAGTGAGTTAATTCAAGCGGCTACACATGTGATGACGCAGTGGAATCAATATTCTGATAATAGTGTAGATATTAAGGCTTATAGCAAAGAGGGAGAGAGACATCATACGATTACACCTATTGCAAGGTATAGAGATGAATTGTATGAATTGGATATTGTATTGAGAGATAATCAGACTTCTATGGAGTTTCCAGATGGCATATTCCACCCACACAAAGACGTACAACATATCAAAAAAGAAAATATAGGACTAATAGAAGTGATGGGAACGGCGATATTGCCTGGCCGTTTAAAAGAAGAATTGCAACAAGTGAAATCATATTTACTAGGTGCAGTCCATATTAATCTAGGCGTCCATAAACAATGGGCTGATGATATGAAGCAAACTTATGATATCGACACTGACAATGTAAATAAAATTGTAGATAATGAAGTAGGTTACAAATTTAAACGTGTATTAGAGGATGCAGGTGTCTTTAAAAATACTAAGTTTGGTCGAGCGGCATTTAAACGTTTCATAGATATTTTATGAATAAAATAAATTAACAATAATAGTATAAACAAGGTAGATAAAGTAGCTTTTATGAAACTTTATCTACCTTGTTGTTGGTTAGGAGTAAGATGAGGCTATCAAATAACAAATTTTGATTTGCTTCTATCTTATTCCTATTTTCTTGCTTTTATTTTCTTATTTGCAAGCATATAATAAAGTGAAGGAGTGATTTTTTTGAAAATTAAAATTAAATACTTACTTATTACATTTCTTGTCCTAACAATTATTTTGGCAGGGTGTTCTAATGAAAATAAGGGTAATAAAAATGCTAAAACGAAAAACGAAGAAAATGAAAAACAAGTATTACATGTTGCAGCAGCAGCAAGTCTTACAGATGCAACAAAAGATTTAGAAAAAGCTTTTAAAGATGAACATAGTAATGTAGACGTTACATTTAATTATGGCGGTTCAGGTGCTTTAAGACAGCAAATAGAAAAAGGTGCTCCTGTTGATGTATTTATGTCAGCAAATGAAAAAGATGTAGATGCACTTGTAGACAAAGATCATGCACAAAATACATATGAATACGCGAAAAATAAGTTAGTGCTTATCGGTGGAAAAGATAGTGACTATAAATCTGTTACAGACATTAAAGATGGCGACAAATTAGCTATTGGGGAAACCAAATCAGTACCAGCTGGCAAATACGCTGAACAATATCTGAAAAGTAATGATTTATTTGACAGTGTTAAAGCTCACCTCGTTTATGCAAAAGATGTACGCCAAGTATTAAATTATGTTGAAAAAGGTAATGCGCAAATGGGTTATGTCTACCAGACAGATTTATATCAGAGTCAACAAAACGGTAATAGTAAAGTCAAAGAGATTAATACCGCAGAATTACAAAATCCAATTGTTTATAAATCTGCTACGATAACAGATGATAAGCTAGCTAAAGAATGGATAGATTTCTTAAAAACAGATAAAGCAAAAGCTATTATGAAAAAATATAAATTCGAGGTATAGGAGGTTTTAGCAATGCAAGATATGACACCATTTTGGATATCACTTAAAGTAGCTCTAATTAGTACCATTATTGTTACTTTAATGGGTATTTTAATATCAAAATGGTTATATAAACGCCATGGTATCATTGCTAGGATCTTAGAAAGTATCATTGTATTACCAATTGTATTACCACCTACTGTAATGGGCTTTATTTTGCTAATTATCTTTTCACCCCAAAGTTTCGTAGGTGCATTTTTCAAGAACGTATTAAATATGCCAGTTGTTTTCACTCTGACTGGGGCTGTTATTGCCTCAGTAATCGTAAGTTTTCCACTGATGTATCAGCATACCGTACAAGGCTTTCGTAGCATTGATCATAAAATGATAAATACTGCTAGGACAATGGGAGCTAGTGAGAATAAAATATTCTTTAAACTAATTTTTCCTTTATCCAAACGGCCAATACTTTCAGGTATTATGATGAGTTTTGCACGTGCGATTGGTGAATTTGGCGCCACGCTCATGGTAGCAGGTTATATTCCAAATAAAACAAATACATTGCCATTAGAAATTTATTTCTTAGTAGAACAAGGTAAAGAAAATCAAGCTTGGTTATGGGTAATCGTGTTGGTAGCATTTGCAATTACTGTAATTGGAACTATAAATATATTAAATAAAGATCGTTTTAGGGAGGTGGAGTAATTGTTGAAAATACATTTAAATCATCTACTAAAAGATCAACAGTTAAAAATCGATATCGAGGATAATAAGCCTAAAATTTATGCGATTAAGGGTCCTTCGGGGATAGGAAAAACAACATTATTAAATATGATAGTTGGTTTAAGAAAGCCGAATAATGCTTTTATCCAACTCAATAATCACGTTATTTCTGATACAAAGCGGGCTATAGACGTGAAAATACAAAAACGAAATATTGGTTATTTATTTCAAGATTATCAATTATTTCCTAATATGGATGTTTATCATAATATAACTTTCATGGCCAAACCTTCTCAACATATAGACAGACTTTTACAGCAATTAAATATTGAGCACTTAAAAGCACAATACCCTTTGCGACTATCAGGTGGTGAAGCACAACGTGTAGCATTAGCAAGAGCGCTAAGTACAAGACCAGATTTGATATTATTAGACGAGCCATTTTCAAGTTTAGATGACGCAACTAAAACAGAAAGTATGGAGCTTGTTAAACGTATATTTGAAAAATGGCAAATACCTATTATATTTGTGACACATTCCGATTACGAAGCTACTGGCTTAGCACATGAAGTTATAAATATTGTTTGAATAATACTTATACTGGATATTTACAATGAATAAACTATACAGTCTGAAGAATTAATACCTAAGACTTTGTTTGTTATATAGAAACACATCTTCATGTAATATTAGAAGAATACAAAGAAAGCAATTTACAAAAATCGACTTCTATCCAGTCTCTCTAAATGCTTGGTTTAAGATTATTATAAATACTTTTTAAGGCGGTGAATATATGAAAATAGAGTTTTTGGGGACTGCTGGTGGCGTGCTTTCGTTGTATAAGTCAGTTTCACAACATAAAGACACTGTTCAGCGAACTGGCCCAGCTATTTATATTCACGATTTACAATTGTTAATTGATACCTCGGAAGATATTTTTTATCAATTACGACGTTCTCAAATATATGATATAAAATATGGATTATATTCACATTGGCATCCAGATCATACAATGGGTCTTAGAATATGGGAAACACTCAACTATGATTTTATTAATAAAATACCACAATCAAAAATGTCTAAAATTTATATAACAAAGCAACAAAAGGCAGATTTTAAAAATATTTAGGTCATTGGGACCACTTGAATTACTTGAGTGAAATTGGCGTGATTGAAAAAGAAGTTTTAGAAAATAATTCAACAATAAATATTAAAGATGTGTCGATAGAGTGGGTTCAATTAGCAGAGGAAATTGCATTTGGATTTTATATTATCGCGAATACACAACGTATTTTGATTATCCCAGACGAAATAAAAAATTATAAACCTAGCCAAAAGGTAAAAGAAGTTGACGTGGCGATTTTACCTTTTGGTAGTAACGAAGTTAATCCTGTAACTCATGAACGTATACTTGAAGCAGGGATTCTTGACGGTCTAGGAGAAACACGATTTGATGAAAGTGTAGCACTTGCACGTGAAATAAATGCAAAACATACTTACTTTACACATATAGAAGCAACAGAAAGTTTAAATAAATCACAGTTAATGATGTTAGAACAACAATTAAAGCAGTCAGGCTTGGATGCGACAATCGCTTATGATGGTTTAATTATCCAAATTTGAAAAAGGCATGAAGTCCCAATTGGAACTTCATGCCTTTTACTCGTCACGGGTATTTGGAATAGGGAAATGTTCGAAAATTTCCCCTGTATTAAGTGCTTCAGATAATGTAGATAACCAAGCATAATATACTTTAGAATGGTCCAATTGCTTTGACATTTCTTTAGCTTCTTCGATGACTTCCTCAGATGCACTTTCTGAATGAATAATGGGGTCCAATAATTTTTCTGCTCGTTGAATTGCCAATAAATTTAATTTAATTTCTCTATTCCATTTTTGTGAGAAAAAATTACCGAAGAAAGTAAAGAAATCTTTTTCAGCAACAAAATGTTGTTTTCTACTACCACGCGTAAATTGTTGTTTAACGCCATCAAATTCTTGAAGTTTTTTAACTCCTGCACTCATACTTGGTTTGCTCATTTGTAATTCATAGCGCATTTCATCTAGTGTCATGCTTTTTTGTTCGAACACCATCGTCCCATATAAATTGCCAACGCTACGGTTAACCCCGTAAAGATCCATAGTCTCACCTATAGAATTAATCACGATGTCTTTAGCTTGGGTTAATAGTTGTTCATAATCCCTTGAACGTGCCATTGATTCACCTCCGAATAGTATTCAATTAATTGTATCATGAACGCTTAAGCAAGGGGTATGATTAATTAATATATAGTTTATTGAAAATAATTTCAATATAGAAATGAATTATTAACTACAAATATTTAGCTAAGGGAAAACACTACTTTTCATAATATTAATACCAAAACATTGTTACATTGTGACCCAAGATTTATAATGGAAACAATGATGTATAGAAGGGGTAATGCGTGTGACTAAAGATCGCTATTCAAGACAAACTTTATTTAAACACATTGGTCCTGAAGGACAAGATAAAATTATAAATGCGCATGTTGTAATTATTGGGATGGGTGCTTTAGGGACACATCTTGCTGAAAGTCTAGTTCGAGCTGGTGTAGGTGCGCTGACAATCGTCGATAGAGATTATATTGAGTTCAGTAATTTACAAAGACAAACTTTATATACGGAAATTGACGCACATGAAGCTTTACCTAAAGTCGTTGCAGCTGAACGGCATTTAAAAGCAATTCGCCAAGATTTACATTTAATTTGTCATATTGCACATGTTAATCGGCAATTTTTAGATGAACATTGTAAAAATGTACAGCTTATATTAGATGCGACAGATAACTTTGAAACGCGTCAATTGATCAATGATTTTGCATTCCAACAAAGAATTCCTTGGATATATGGTGGTGTGGTAGAAAGTACATATGTAGAAACAGCGTTTATCCCAGGATTAACGCCATGCTTTAATTGTTTGATACCGCAATTACCTGTTATTAACAGAACTTGCGATACAGTTGGCGTCATCCAACCAGCTGTAGGTATGACGACAAGTTTACAGATGAGGGACGCGTTAAAAGTGTTAACCAAGCAAGGCATTGGCTCCAAAGTAACATACGGAGACTTATGGGAGGGTACACATTTTACGTTCGGCTATAGTAAATTACAGCGGGCACATTGTCCGACATGTGGAGAATCGCCCACATACCCACATTTAAACAAAACAAAGCGGCAATTTGTTAGTTTATGCGGACGAGATACAGTGCAGTATGAAAACCCTAACATTTCCCAGGAAATGCTAGAAGCATTTTTAGTAGAACATCAAATTGCATATAAGCGTAACGACTATTTGCTTCAATTTAAATACAAAGGGTATCGAATAGTAAGTTTTAAAAATGGAAGAATGCTAATACATGGCATGATAAAGCCTGATTTAGCTATTAAACTAATGAATCAACTTTTTGGATAAAGGAGGATTGATAACGATGCATACGAACGTAAAGTTAGATAAAGATATAAATTGCGCAATACTAACTGTATCTGACACAAGAAATTACGATACAGATAAAGGCGGTCAATTAGCAATATCGCTCCTATCTGAATTAAACGTTCATATTGACGAAAATCATTACCGCATTGTAACAGACGATATGTCTGCTATACAGACTCAGTTAAAACAATGGTTGACTGAAGATATTGACGTGATTATCACTACGGGTGGGACAGGTATCGCACAAAGAGATGTGACCATAGAAGCAGTGTCATCTCTTATCACAAAGGAAATTGAAGGATTTGGAGAGTTGTTTAGATATCTTAGTTATACTGAAGATGTTGGCAGTCGTGCAATATTATCAAGGGCGATTGCAGGGACAATTGGAAAACGATTAATTTTTAGTGTACCTGGTTCTACCGGTGCAGTTAGATTAGCTTTAAACAAGCTAATAAAACCTGAATTAAATCATTTAGTCCAAGAAATAACAAAATAAAGCAGGAGCGATATAAAAATCAAAAACATCAATTGATTTAATCATTTCGCTCCTAAGTAAATTGGTTCAATATTTGTTACACGTGATGATATCCATTTACCAAAAACAATATAAGTTTAAGGCCAGTAATATCATAAATCATATTATTATATGCAATTTAGCGCGGCATATACTAGTTAAAAATACATAACTGAGTATTAATTCGGTCGTTGGAAATCACCAGATTTACCACCAGTTTTAGATAGCAAATATGTTTCACCGATAACCATGCTTTTATCTAAAGCTTTAGTCATGTCATAAACGGTTAACGCAACTGCAGAAGCTGCGGTAAGTGCTTCCATTTCGACGCCAGTTTTTCCAGTTGTCGAAACACTTGCTTGGATATTTAAAGTAAACGATGTGGCATTTTCTTTCCAGTTAAATGAAACATCAATCCCAGTAAGCGGTAATGGGTGACACATAGGAATAATATCAGCAGTATTTTTTGCTGCCATGATACCTGCGATTTGTGCAGTATTGAGTACATTGCCTTTTTTATTTGTATTATCGACAATTTGCTGATAAATTGCTTGATTAACTGTAATACTTGAATGCGCAATGGCTGTACGTTTGGTAATGTTTTTTTCTGAGACATCAACCATTTTAGCATTACCTTGTTCATTGATATGTGTGAATTCAGACAAAGATATCCCTCCTAATCGTTTCCTAGTATATCACGAAATCCATTTTTTTAAGGAGTAGATTTTAAATGACAGTTGAAAAAAGAAATCCAATCCCAGTAAGAGAAGCAATCGATCGTGTTGTGAGCCAAAATATATATACTAAACAAATTGAAGTGCCTTTAGAAGACAGTGCTAATTATATATTAGCGGAAGATATTGTAGCTACATATGAAATCCCGAGATTTAATAAATCGCCTTATGATGGATTTGCATTGAGAAGTAAAGATACTGAAGGTGCCAGTGGAAATCATAGAATTACTTTTACAGTGATTGATCATATAGGTGCAGGATCAGTTTCTGAAAAAGAAGTAGGGCCTTTTGAAGCGGTACGTATTATGACAGGCGCTGAAATGCCAAAAGGTGCAGATGCAGTAGTAATGTTAGAACAAACAGTAGAAGATAAACAAAGTTTTACTATAAGAAAATCTTTTGATATCAATGAGAATGTGTCTTTAAAAGGTGAGGAAACACAGATTGGTGATATAGTATTAAATAAAGGTCAACAAATCAATCCAGGCGGTATAGCCGTGCTAGCAACGTATGGCTACACTCACGTTAAAGTATTTGATAAACCTAGTATTGGTATTATTGCTACCGGAAGTGAGTTACTAGAAGTTGGTGATGAATTAGAACCAGGTAAAATCAGAAATTCAAATGGGCCTATGATTGTAGCCTTAAGTCAAAAGTTAAGTTTAGATGTAGCATCTTACCAAATTCAAGAGGATGATTTGAAAAGTAGTATTCAAGTAGTAAGAGATGCTATGTCTAAACATGATATTGTTATCACAACAGGAGGTGTTTCTGTTGGTGATTTTGATTATTTACCACAAATTTATGACGCGATTAATGCGAAAGTATTGTTTAATAAAATTGCCATGCGACCTGGTAGTGTAACAACAGTCGCAGTAGCTGATGGTAAATATTTATTTGGTTTATCTGGTAATCCTTCTGCATGTTTTACAGGTTTTGAACTGTACGTTAAACCTGCCGTACTACATATGATGAGGGCAACAGCTATTTATCCTCAAATTATCCAGGCGACTTTAATGGAAGATTTAACCAAAGCTAATCCATTTACCCGTTTCGTACGTGCAACAGCTACTTTTAATGGAAAAGCGATGACAGTCGTACCTTCTGGATTTAATAAATCGGGTGCAGTGGTTGCTATTGCACACAGTAATGCGATGATAATGTTGCCAGGAGGAACAAGAGGATATCAAAAAGGGTATACAGTAGATGTTATTTTAACGGAGTCACAAGCTTATGAAATGGATTGTTTTATATGATTCTACAAATAGTAGGTTTTAAAAACTCAGGCAAGACCACTTTGATGTCACATACAATTAAACTTTTGAAAGCACATGACTTAACCGTTGCTACTGTAAAGCACCATGGACAATATCAACAGGATTTTCAAGATGATGATATTACGTTACAAAAAGATCAGGTGGATCATATGAAACATTTTCATGCTGGTGCTGATCAAAGCATTGTACAGGGGCGTGTATATCAACAAACAGTGACGAGAAATGAGAAACAAAGTCTTGAGGAAATCATAAATGAATCTGTTACAATAGACAGTGACATCATATTGGTAGAAGGTTTTAAAAATGCAGGTTTTGATAAAGTAGTCGTTTACACTAATGAAAATGAGCGCCAAGCTTTAGCCAAGCTTTCCAATGTACAGTATTATATGAAAATGAATGATATCAATGCAATGGAGCATTATGAAAATTGGTTATTAACTTATTTTAAGATAAAAGGAATGCATTAAATGAAGCAGTTTGAAGTAGTGAATGAACCCATACAAACAGAAAAGTACAGGGAGTTTGTGTTAAATGAACATCAGGGTGCGATTGTAGTTTTTACAGGACATGTAAGAGAATGGACAAAAGGAATAAAAACAGAATACCTTGAATATGAAGCTTATATTCCTATGGCAGAGAAGAAACTTGCGCAAATAGGTGATGAAATTTCAAAAAAATGGCCAGGGACCTTAACGGCGATTGTTCATAGGATAGGACCACTAAAGATATCAGATATTGCTGTACTTATAAGTGTTTCATCTCCCCATCGTAAAGATGCGTATCGTGCAAATGAATACGCAATAGAACGCATTAAAGAAATTGTGCCTATTTGGAAAAAAGAAATATGGGAAGATGGCGCACAATGGCAAGGACATCAACATGGTAATTATTATGATGCTGTTAAAGGAGATGATTCTAAATGAGGGTATTATACTTTGCAGAAATCAAAGATATATTAGCGAAAACATCTGAAGATATTGATTTGAGTTATGATATTACGGTAGATGAATTTTTAACAGATTTATTTGAACGTTATCCACAAATCAATGATAAACAATTTCAAATTGCAATTAATGAAGAATTCGTTCAACATGATGACATAGTACATCCAAATGATACAGTGGCATTAATTCCACCAGTTAGCGGAGGGTAAATAAGACATGAAGGCTATTATACTTGCCGGAGGACAATCAGAGAGATTCGGCAAACCAAAAGCTTTTGCACAAATAGACTCGCAATATTTTTATAAGCGAATTATTAGTGTGCTAGAAGCAACAAATATGTTTAATCAAATCATAATAAGTACAAATGAAGATTTAGCCACACAATTTGATTATGAAGATATTGTTATTGATGATAATCAAAATAAAGGTAAAGGCCCTTTGGCAGGTATTTGTTCCGTGATGAACTTATATAAAAATGAAGAACTCTTTTTTGTGATTTCGGTTGACACACCAATGATAACGCAAAAAGCAATTAGTAAATTATATCAATTTATGGTGGAACATTTGATAGAGGATCAATTAGATGTTGCAGGTTTTCATGAACAGGGAAGGCCTATACCGACTTTGGCTTTTTACAGTCCACATACATTAAAGACGATGAACGAAGCTTTAGTTTCAGACGATTTCAGTTTGAAAAATGTATATAGCAAAGTTAAAAGTGACTGGCTAAGTGTAGATACTATAGAATCACCAGACTATTGGTATAAAAATATAAATTATCAACAAGATTTGGACTCTTTACAACAAGATATATTAAATAGATAAGGAGGCCTAACGTTATGGTAGAACAAATAACTGATAAACTCGGACGTCCCATTCGCGATTTAAGATTGTCAGTTACTGATAGATGTAACTTCCGTTGCGATTATTGTATGCCAAAAGAAATATTTGGTGACGACTTTGTGTTCTTACCTAAAGATGAACTGCTTTCATTTGATGAAATGGTACGTATAGCTCAAGTCTATACAATGTTAGGTGTAAAAAAGATAAGAATAACAGGTGGAGAACCGTTATTAAGACGTGATTTAGATAAACTTATTTACAAATTAAATCAAATTGATGGAGTTGAAGATATTGGCCTTACTACCAATGGTTTGCTATTAAAAAAACATGGTCAAAAGCTATATGACGCTGGTTTAAGACGTATAAATGTAAGTCTTGATGCGATTGAGGATGAAGTATTCCAAGACATAAATAACAGGAATATTAAAGCTTCAACAATCCTACAACAGATTGATTATGCTGTTTCTATTGGTTTTCAGGTGAAAGTCAACGTTGTTGTGCAAAAGGGTGTTAATGATAATCAAATTCTTCCAATGATTCAATATTTTAAAGATAAGGAAATTGAAATTAGATTTATCGAATTTATGGATGTCGGTAATGATAATGGTTGGGATTTTAGTAAAGTTGTTACGAAAGATGAAATGTTAGAAATGATTGAAAAAGACTTTGATATTGAAGCTGTTAGCCCTAAATACTATGGGGAAGTGGCTAAATATTATAAACATAAAGGCACTGAAGCGCAATTTGGTTTGATTACAAGCGTTTCTCAATCTTTTTGTTCTACATGTACACGCGCGAGGCTTTCATCAGATGGCAAGTTCTATGGATGTTTATTTAGTACAGTAGATGGTTTTGATGTTAAAGAATATTTGAGAAATGGCGCGACTGATACCGAGTTATTTGAACAATTTAAGCTTCTGTGGAATATAAGAGATGATCGTTATTCAGATGAACGTACAGCCCAAACAGTTGAAAATAGAAAACGTAAAAAAATAAATATGAATTATATTGGTGGTTAATT
>ERZ1023255.16-NODE-16-length-90749-cov-16.059276_pt1 | contig 90749 bp, 81 predicted proteins | sample MGYA00380459_ERZ1023255 | MGnify/ENA primary metagenome ERZ1023255 (study PRJEB33173, sample SAMEA4830368) | metagenome | study: EMG produced TPA metagenomics assembly of the PRJEB25223 data set... | reverse complement strand
ATTGATGAACCACCAGTAGAAATTAAATCTTCTATAACTACAACTTTTTTACCGTCGCTTAATGCACCTTCAATTTGATTTTGCTTACCATGGCTTTTACTTTTTGAACGCACATAATTCATAGGTAAGTTAAGTACTTCAGATACATAAGCTGCATGTGGGATGCCTGCAGTTGCTGTACCAGATAGGACTTCGACATTTTCAAAATTTGTTTTAATCAATTCGCTTAAACCATCTCTAATGTCGCGTCGCACATCTGGATAACCCAGCGTTACACGATTATCACAATAGATAGGAGATTTAATCCCTGAACTCCACGTAAATGGATCATTTGGAGATAATGAAACTGCTTTAATATCTAATAATGATTTTGCAATTGCTTTTGCCATTTAACTCAACCAACTTTCTTTAATTTTATGGTAACTTTCGACTGGATTACTATTTTTAGTAATCGGACGACCTACGACGATGTGTGTCGCCCCCATTTTTTTAGCATCTTCAGGTGTCGTCACTCTTTGTTGATCATCTTTCGTTGAATCTAATGGTCTAATACCTGGTGTTACTTTTAAAAATGCTTCTCCTAATTCACTTTTAAGCAATTCAGCTTCAAGTGGTGAACAAACTACACCATCCAAACCAGCTGATTGTGCCAACTGCGCATAGTTAAGTACAGCATCTTCAATCGAACTTTGAATATTTTGTTCATTTCTCAACATTGCTTCCGTTGTAGACGTCAGTTGTGTTACTGCTATGAGTTTAATGTTAGGGTTATGCTTTTTAAGTCCTGCTAAAGCACTGTTCATCATTTCAGTTCCGCCAGCAGCATGTACATTTACTAAATCAACATTCAATTTACTTAACCCTTCCATCGCTTTTCCCACAGTATTTGGAATATCATGTAATTTTAAGTCTAGAAAAATATCATGACCGCGTTCTTTAATCGATGATATCAATTGTGGTCCAGTTTGATAAAAAAGTTCCATTCCAACTTTTACAAATAATGGTTCTTGAAATCGATCTAAGAATGCATCTACCGCTTCCACAGAATCAAAATCTAATGCAATAATAGGTAAGTTTCTCATTTAATTTACACCCCAACACTTTAAATTTCTTTATTTACTTAATTAAAAGGTAAAATAGTATTTGGATAAAATACTGTTTTACCTTAGTTTATTTTAATAACGTATTACATGTTTTTCATTGTAAAAGTCATACTTTCAAGCACACTTGTTAGTGCGTCTACTGTATCTAACGATGTTAGACAAGGCACACCATTTTCAACAGATGCACGTCTGATTTGGAAGCCATCACGTTCAACTTCTTTTCCTTTTGTCATTGTATTAACGACGATTTGAACTTCACCATTTTGAATGCGAGTTAATAGATCATCTTCGCCACCAATTTTGCCTACGACTTCTGAAGGAATTTCATTTTCAGCTAATTTCTGGGCAGTACCTTCTGTCGCTAAAATTTTATAGCCGACTTCGTTTAAGCGATGTGCGATAGATACAATTTCATCTTTATCTTTATCACTTACTGTCATCAAGACTGTCCCGTGGTCACTGACTTCCATACCACTTGCAGTTAATCCTTTGTATAGCGCTTTTTCCATTGTAGAATCTTTGCCCATCACTTCACCTGTAGATTTCATTTCAGGCCCAAGCGTAATATCTACATTTTTCAATTTATTAAAACTAAAGACCGGTGCTTTAACAAACACACCATTTGCATACGGTTGAATACCGGCTTCATAACCTAAATTAGCAAGTTTTTCTCCCATTATGGCACGCATTGCCAATTGTGCCATTTGAATATCAGTAATCTTACTTAAGAATGGCACCGTACGACTGGCACGTGGATTTACTTCCAAAACATACACGCCATCGTTTGCGATAACAAATTGAATATTAATTAATCCAACTATGTTTAAGCCTTTTGCTAATTTAATAGTGAAATCTTCTAATGTGTCTATTTCTTCTTGTGTCAATGTCTGGGGTGGATAAACTGCAATAGAGTCACCTGAATGAACGCCCGCTCTTTCTATATGTTCCATGATACCTGGAATAATTACAGTCTCTCCATCACATATAGCATCAACTTCAATTTCTTTCCCCGTTAAGTACCTATCTACTAATACAGGGTGGTCTGGACTAGCTTTAACAGCTTGATTCATGTAGTCTTCTAATTCTGCATCACTATTAACAATCTCCATCGCTCTTCCACCTAATACGTAAGATGGTCTTACAACGACTGGATAACCGATGTTTCTTGCATTTTCTAGTGCTTCTTGAGGTGATGTAGCCGTCTTACCATTTGGTTGTGGCACACCAATTTTATGCAATAATGCTTCGAATTCTTTACGGTCTTCTGCTCTATTTAAATCTTCTAATGATGTTCCTAGAATTTGAACGTCATGTTTTGCAAGTTTATCAGCCAAGTTAATCGCTGTTTGCCCACCAAATTGAACGACTACACCTTTAGGTTGTTCTAAATCAATGATATTCATGACATCTTCTTCAGTTAGTGGTTCAAAGTATAATTTATCTGATATTGAAAAGTCAGTTGATACTGTTTCTGGATTATTGTTTACAATAATTGCTTCATAACCAGCTTGTTGAATTGCCCACACAGCGTGCACTGTTGCATAGTCAAATTCAACGCCTTGACCAATACGTATTGGACCTGATCCTAGCACTAGAATCTTTTCTTTCTCTGTAACGATAGATTCATTTTCGTATTCATATGTCCCATAATAATATGGTGTTGCTGACTCAAATTCTGCAGCACATGTATCTACCATTTTATACACTGGTGTTATACCATTTGCTATTCTTAAATCGTGAACTTCAGTTTCTGTCATATCGAAGCGGTGCGCGATGACACGGTCACTAAAGCCATAATTTTTAGCGAATTTCAGGTAATTAACATCCCCTTTATTAGCTTTTAAATCATGCTCAATATTAATAATATGTTGGAATTTATTTAAGAAGAAATAATCTATTTTTGTCATTTCATGAATTTCTTCTAATGTAGTACCTCTGCGGATTGCTTCTCCTATAAAGAATAGACGTTCATCATCTTGGTCTTTGATACGTGATTTAATATAATCTAAATCAAATGTCTCGCCGTTTGGTAAGCCTAAATGATGGACACCGTATTCTAAAGAGCGAATTGCTTTAAGTAAGGACTCTTCATATGTTCTGCCAATTGCCATTACTTCGCCTGTGGCCTTCATTTGCGTACCTAGAACACGTTCACCTTTTTCAAATTTATCAAATGGAAAACGTGGAATTTTAGAAATCACGTAATCTAATGTTGGTTCAAAGGCTGCGTATGATGTTTCAGTAATTGGATTTAACATTTCATCTAATGTCAATCCTACTGCAATTTTGGCAGCTAGTTTTGCAATTGGGTAACCTGTTGCTTTAGACGCTAACGCTGACGAACGAGATACACGAGGATTCACCTCGATGATATAGTAATCCATAGAATGTGGGTCTAGTGCAAGTTGTACGTTACAACCACCTTCAATGCCTAATGCGCGTATCACTTTTAACGACACATCACGTAACATTTGATATTCTACATCTGATAACGTTTGACTAGGTGCTACTACGATTGAGTCACCTGTATGTATACCCACAGGGTCAATATTCTCCATATTACAGACAACGATAGCATTGTCATTTTTATCACGCATAACTTCATATTCAATTTCTTTATAGCCAGCGATTGATTTTTCAATTAAACACTGTGTGGCTGGACTATAATGTAAGCCATTACCTACTATTTCTTTAAATTCTTCGTCGTTATAACAAATGCCGCCGCCAGTACCACCCATTGTAAATGCTGGTCTTACGATTAACGGATAACCAACTTCTTCTTTAAATTCAAATGCTTGTTCAACTGTATTGACGATATCACTTTCAGGAACTGGTACATTTAGTTCATTCATTAATGTTCTAAATAATTCTCTGTCTTCTGCTTGTTGAATAGATTTCAATTCTGTACCTAATAGCTGCACATTATTAGCTTCTAATTCACCACTATCATGTAATTGAATTGCCATATTTAATCCTGTTTGACCGCCTAATGTAGGCAAGAGTGCATCTGGTTGCTCTTTTCGGATAATACGTGCAATAAAATCATGCGTTAACGGTTCAATATACACTTTATCGGCAATTTCAGTGTCCGTCATGATTGTAGCTGGGTTTGAGTTAACTAATATAACACGGTAGCCCTCTTCTTTTAATGCCAAACATGCTTGAGTACCTGCATAATCGAACTCTGCAGCTTGACCGATAATAATTGGTCCTGATCCTATAACTAAAATCGTTTCTATATCTTGACGTTTAGGCATTGATTGTACGCTCCTTTGTTTTATATTCGTTCATCATATCGATAAATTCATCGAATAAATAATTAGAATCTGATGGTCCCGGACATGCTTCAGGATGATACTGTACTGAAAAGGCTGGTAGTGTTTTATGTCGTAAGCCCTCAACTGTGCCATCATTAATAGCAATATGTGTAATTTCTAAGTCTGTATTTATTAAAGAATCTTTATCGATCGCATAACCATGGTTTTGACTTGTCAATGCAATTTTGCCAGTTTTTAAATCTTTGACTGGGTGGTTAGCGCCTCTATGGCCAAACTTCATTTTGAAAGAAGTTGCTCCTTGAGCCAGTGCAAATAATTGGTGCCCTAGACAAATACCGAAAAACGGAACCTGTCCTAAGATGCCTTGAATCATCTCCACTGCTGTTTCAACTGCTTCAGGGTCGCCGGGGCCATTTGATAACATCACACCATCTGGTGACATTCTAATAATTTCTTCTGCAGTAGTGTCGTATGGTACCACCGTTACATTACAACCACGTGCGTTAAGTTCTCTTACAATATTTTGTTTTTTACCAAAATCAACCAAGACAACATTCAAGCCATAACCAGTAGATACATAAGGAGATTTTGTAGATACCGTTGTCACTTCATTACGCGGTAATTCTTTTGCTTTTAATTGTGTCACTATTTGCTCAATCTCGGCTTTATTATCTGTAAAAGCTGCTTTTAGCACACCATGTTTTCTAATTTTCCGTGTAATACTTCGTGTATCAACGCCTGAAATGCCTGGTATATCATACTCTACAAGTACTTCGTCAAATGTTTTTTGTTTTCTAAAATTACTTGGTTGGCTGCTGATTTCTTTAACTACAACACCATTTAAAGTAGGAACGAGTGATTCAAAATCGTCTCTATTTATACCGTAATTCCCTATTAAAGGATAAGTAAATGTAATAATTTGGCCAGTGTATGAAGGGTCTGAAATCGTTTCTTGATAACCCGTCATTGCCGTATTAAAGACAATTTCACCTAGTGTTAAATTATCGGAGCCTATTGGATATCCTTCATAATATGAACCATCTTCTAAAACAAGATAACGTTGTTTTAACATTATTTTTCCTCCTTAAATTTAACTTCACCTTCAACCATTGTTAATACTGGTGTTCCATAAACGCTATACCCTATAAATGGAGTATTACGCCCTTTAGACGCAAAGTCATCTGCATTGATTTCAGTTTCTTTGTCTAAATTGATAACTGCTAAATCTGCTAATCCACCTTCTTCTAATTTTCCGTATGGTAAATCAAATGTCTGAGCCGGTTTAATTGTTAAATAATCAACTAATTGTTGTAATGTCCACTCACCATTTTTAACAAAGTGTGTATAAAGTAATGGGAAAGCTGTTTCACTACCTACGATACCAAATGGTGCTTTAGTCATTGGTTGATCCTTTTCTTCTGCTGCATGTGGAGCATGGTCTGTCGCGATACAATCAATTGTTCCGTCTAGTAATCCTTCAAGCAATGCATCTCTATCCTCTTTACTTCTTAAAGGAGGATTCATTTTATAAATCGCATCATCTCCAGGAACATCGTCTTCAGTCAATAATAAGTGATGTGGGGTAACTTCAGCAGTTACATGTATGCCTGCTTTTTTAGCATCGCGTATCGCTCTAACACTTTCTTTAGTAGATACATGGCACACGTGATAATGCGCGCCTGCTGCTTCTGCTAATAACACATCTCTGGCTATTTGTACTGCTTCGCAAATGTTTGGAATACCTGGTATACCTAAAGTTTTGCTGCGTTCTCCTTCGTGCATGGCACCGCCATAAATCAAGCTGTTATCTTCACAATGTGCTACGACAGCCTTATTAACTTTTGCAGCTTCTTGCATAGCTTCGTACATCATGTTTGCTTGTTGTACGCCTACACCGTCATCTGTAAAAGCAAAAGCGCCATTTTGTGCAAGCGTAGAAAAATCAACATGTTCCTTACCTGCTTGTCTAACCGTTATAGCGGCATATGGTAAAACTCTAACTTGCGCGTTTTCAGCGATTAATCGATTTAAGTGGTTAAGATTTTCTTCAGAATCTGGTACAGGACGAGTGTTTGGCATAGGACAAACTGTAGTGAAACCACCTCGAGCTGCGGCTTTAGTCCCTGTTTCAATTGTTTCCTTATGTTCGCCGCCTGGTTCGCGTAAATGAACATGAACATCGACTAATCCTGGTGAAACAAATTGTCCTTTGACGTCGATTTCTTCTGTGTCTGCATCAACATCTATTTGAGGTGCGATTTTCTTAATATGTTTTCCCTCTATTAAAATTGATACTTTTGTTAGCTCACCGTTTTGTAAAATTTGCGCATTTGTTAATAATTTCATTTTGCTGTTGCCCCTTCCATTTGTAAGATGTAGTCAATAATTGCCATGCGAATATACATACCATTTTCCATTTGTTTAAAAATACGAGACTTAGGTGCTTCAACAAGTGTATCTTCTATTTCTACGCCTCGATTAACCGGTGCGGGATGCATAATAATCGCCCGATCATTTAGCTTGTTATATCGTTGTTGTGTAAGTCCAAACTGTTCATGGTATTGCGTTGTTTCAAAACTAGCTATTTCACTATCGCCATGTCTCTCGTGTTGTACCCTAAGTAGCATCACAATGTCTATTGAATCAATCACTTCATCTATTTCTACATACGGTGCTTCTAATGTTTCATCTTTCCATGACTCTGGACTTGAAAACATCACATTGGCACCTAAGGCACTTAAACTTTGAAAGTTACTTTTGGCTACACGTGAATTTTTAATATCTCCACAAATTAAAATATTTAAGTTCTCAAATGTTTTGTATTCTTCGTAGATTGTCATAATATCTAATAAACTTTGAGTGGGATGTTGTCCACTTCCGTCACCAGCGTTGATAATGGGAATATTTAGATTCTCTAACTCATCATAATAATTTGTTTGAGGATGTCGAATTACTAACACATCTGCACCTACTTGTTCTAAAGTCTTACAAGTATCATATAGTGATTCACCTTTTTGAACAGAAGATGTATCTGTTTCAAAATCAATTAATTTCAAACCTAATTTTTGTTCGGCTACTAAAAAGCTACTTTTTGTGCGTGTGGAATTTTCAAAGAATAAATTTGCTACGAATTTATCATCAAAACAACATGGCTTTGCATCACCATTTTTAAAAGCGCTCGCGCGTTGTACCAATTCATAAATTTCAGTCGTATTTAAGTGTTCCATTGTTAGTAAATTATCCATATGTTTCAGCTCCTTATTATGACAATTTTTTATTAATCTGCTGGTGTTTCTTTTGGTAAAATCAAATTTAGTGTTATGCCTGCTAAAGCAGCTAATGCCATGCCTTCAATTTCTAAATTAATACCTAGTCCGTTTAAATTAAATACAAGGTTACCTATCCCTATAACTAATATGACAGATGCAATAACCAAGTTTCTGTTACTCGCGAAATCCACTTCACTTTCTACTAACATCCTCAGACCACTAGCTGCGATGATACCGAAAAGTAAAATCGAGACGCCTCCCATTACTGGCGTTGGTATAGATGAAACTAATGCTGTGAATTTTCCTACAAATCCTAAAATAATTGCAATAGTTGCAGCGCCACCAATAACATAAACACTGTAAATTTTTGTTATTGCTAACACGCCGATGTTTTCTCCATATGTTGTACTTGGAGGGCCACCAATGATGCTCGCAAACATCGTTGATACACCATCACCAATGATAGACTTATCTAAACCTGGATCTTTAAAAAAGTTACGACCCACAATTTTGTTTATTACCATTTGATGTCCAATATGTTCACTAACAGTCACAAACACAATTGGTATTAATACCATTACTAACCCCAAGTGAAATGAAGGTGTATAATCTTTAAATGGTATGTATACTTCAGGAAATTGTAACCATTTGGCCTTAGCAATAGGCGCAAAGTTTACTAATCCCATAGCAATTGAAACAATATAGCCAGTAACTATGCCGATGAGTACCGGAATTAAAGATAAGAAACCTTTAAAGTAACCTTGCACTATAATCGTTACCAGTAATGTAATCACTGCTACTGCTAAATAACTTAAGTTATAATCTTTCATATCTCCCGAGTTCTCAAACATTGCCATATTGACAGCGGTTGGTGCTAAACTCAAGCCGATAACCATAATAACCGGACCAACAACTACTGGAGGTAATAAGTTCATTAACCAATTTGTCCCACTGATTTTAATTGCTATACCAATCAGAACATACATAACACCACTCATAAAAAGTGCCACAAGCATGTCGCCTAAGCTATGTGAGTTTAACCCTGTAATGATCGGCGTTATAAAGGCAAAGCTTGATCCAAGATAAGCAGGTATTTTTGCTTTAGTAATTAAGATATATAACAATGTCCCTATTCCTGATGCTAAAAGTGCCGATGATATTGGTAGTCCTGTCAAAAATGGTACAAGCACTGTGGAGCCAAACATCGCAAACAAATGTTGCGTACTCAAGAATGCCCATTGTCCAATTTTAGGTCTATCACCTACATCTAATACTGGTTTGACTGTCCGTTCAAACATTGTTTCATTTTCCATGTTTATGCTTCCTCTCATAAAAAAATCTCTTTACATTGAATTCATGTAAAGAGACTAAAAAGTATATATTATCTGTTTTGATTATAGAAAACTAAGCGTTATTCGTAGTTTAAACGGTAGCTCTATATAATTTAATCAAGATAATATGAAGAGGCGTTTGTTTTAAGCTAACAGCTTATCTTTCTAAAAGCTTTATAACCCCCCCTGTTAAACGGTGATTATCATAATAGCTTTTACCTCTTCCCTTTTCCAGTCTCTCGTACTGAATTAAAAGGTGCTATTCAATTACAACTGCATTTCTATCATCTATTTCTTGAAGAAACACTGATACATCTTCTTCTTTTGCTGTAGGAATATTTTTTCCTACGAAGTCTGCTCGAATCGGTAATTCTCTATGACCTCTGTCTACTAAAGTAGCTAAACCAATTTTTTTTGGCCTCGCGTACTGTAGAACAGCGTCCAATGAAGCTCGCACTGTACGTCCTGTGTATAAAACGTCATCGATAATAACAACGACTTGATTTGTAATATTTACATCTATTTCATACGCTTTGTCATCAACTTGGTTTATTGTTTGTTCTAAATCATCTCTAAATTGTGTAATATCAATCGTTCCAGTTGGTACGGCGATCTCTTCTATTTGTTCAATCTTTTGTTGTATACGTCTCGCTAAAAATGCACCGCGTGTTTTAATGCCTAACAAGATTAAATTATCGGTACCTTTGTTATATTCTAAAATTTCATGTGCAATACGTGTAACCGTTCTTTGTATTGCTGCTTCATCCATAACAACGCGTTCTGACATTTTTATACACCTGCCTTTAATTAAGTGATGATATAAAGAAAACCTCATGTCTTTATCAGACATGAGGTTTAGTTAAAAAGTGTTCCAAACTTCAAGAGACATCACTCATTAAAATGAGACGCTTTCTCTTCCATAGTTAAAAATTTATACTATGACTCCTATTGTGTTAAGATATTATAACTACAACAGTGCTTCTTCATTTACATGAACAAACAGTAAGTTTATAACCTTTTTTATTAAATACATGTCTTCGGAGCCTCTCTGGACTCTCAATTAAAGACGTTCTCTCTTTATTAAACTGTCATAATAATACCATGAATCATATTACCTTGCAAGTCGGTAAACATGAAAATAACAACTCTAGTAATTGTTAATTCCATTCATCATAAAAACAATAAAATTCTTAAGACATAGACTTCATATTCAATATAAAAAACTAATATTTATGATGGTATGCTCACTTCAAAGTGGACACTTAAAAATGTGAACTTCAATAGACAAAGAAAACGTCAATTTCTATATAATCTCAATAGAAATTGACGTTTATTCTTTAGGCACGGATATTTATATCAAGCTCTTATAATTATTTTTCGCTTCTACGTAACTCAGCTAATAATTGCTCAAAATCGTCTGGTAATGCAGCTGATTTTTCGATATTTTCATGTGTAATTGGATGTTCAAACCCTATTACACCAGCATGTAATGCTTGGCCGCCTATAGCCATCGTTTTTTTCGGTCCATATTTTGGATCACCAACTAATGGGAAACCAATATATTTCATATGCACACGAATTTGGTGCGTACGGCCAGTTTCTAAAATACACTCGATTAATGTATATTTATCAAAATGCTCTAATACATTAAAATGTGTAATTGCATCTTTTCCATCATCAACAACATCCATAGATTGACGATCATTTTTATTTCTGCCAATCGGTGCATCAATTGTGCCATAATCATGAGGAATGTTTCCATGTACTAATGCAACATATTTACGAGTGACTGTCTTATTAACTAATTGATTTACTAAACTACGATGTGCAATATCATTTTTAGCAACCATTAATAATCCAGATGTATCCTTATCGATACGATGCACAATACCTGGACGAATTTCACCATTAATTCCTGATAAATTCTTCATTTGATACATAAGACCATTAACTAAAGTACCTGTATAATGACCAGCTGATGGGTGAACTACCATACCTTTAGGTTTATATACAATAGCTACATCATCATCTTCATAAAAAATATCCAAATTTAAATTTTCTGGTTGAATATCCGCTTCTACAATTTCCTTTTCAGTCACAACTATATAATCATTCATCTTCGTTTTGTAGTTAGATTTAATGACCTTATCGTTAACTTTCACAAGATTCTCTTTAATCCAATCTTGGATTTGAGTACGTGACCAATCTGAATTATATTCAGGTAATAGCTTATCAATACGTTGACCTGTATCGTTCTGGTCTTCTATCTTAAACTCATGTATATCCATACGATATCTCTCCTATTCTTCTTTCTTCATATCTGTTAACAAAGCGATTACTATCAACAAAACGCCTATAGTCAAACTAGAATCTGCTACATTAAATATAGGGAAATTATAACCAAAAATATTTGTATCAACAAAGTCTACAACTTCTCCATGTAACACACGATCAATAAAATTACCTAAAGCTCCTGCAAATAATAAACTAATAGCCACTTGCATTAATAAATGCTGTTTTGCTTCTTTAATGTAAAATATAATTAATACAACAAGAATTATAATTGTAATAATATAGAAAAAACTCATTTTCCCACTCAATATACCCCACGCTGCACCATTATTACGGTGTGAAGTTATATTTAAAAAATTGGGAATTACGTTAAAAGAATCTCCAACTTTCATAGAACTAGCAACAATAAATTTTGTGATTTGATCTAATAATAATATAACGATTGTTATGAATAAAGAAATACCAATGTAGTACTGACGTTTCATGTCTGTACCTCCTATTCTGCGCTCAGTCGCTTTTACAACATCTTTCATTATATCCTAATCAAACTTATAAAAAAAGTTACAGTTTGATTATATATATATAAATTAATAATTCATGATCAACCATTGATCTAATGCTATATATTTATATGAAAGTCATTTAATAAGTTTTCTTAGTATCATAATAAAATAATTTGTCATTGCTCCATGTTAATTACATAACTTTATAAAAATTAAAACGAAACATTATACCGTCAGGTCCTGTAATATTTTTATGCGTCGTCTCAGGATAGTGATAGTCTACACAAGCTAACCCATATGTTTTATGGTTTTCAATACGCTTAATTCGAGAAAACCAATTATTGACTACTATATGTTGGTGATAACCGTTAGAAGATAAATACAATGCTGTGTTTGTTTCTAAGGAAGAAGCTTCTAAACCAAAGAAATTTTTATAATATGAAATTACACGTTTTAACTCTATTGTTTTAAGATTAATATATCCGATTATTGTTTCATCAGGGATGCCTTGCCACTTTTCATTTGAAACATAGGTTAACAAATTAGGCACGTTGATTGGTCGTGTCTCTAAGACAGCCTTATCATCTTCAAACACCCAATCTTCAATCGGATGATCCACATAAAATTCTAAACCATTGCCTTCCGGGTCTTCTAAAAATAATGATGTTGTAATATCGTGTTCTCCACCATTAATAGGTAAATCATTCTCACTCAATTGAACGAGCAAATCCGCTAAATCTGTTTTCGATGGTAATCTAATAGCGAGATGAAATAACCCCGCTTCCGAAGTTAAAGGCTCTCTACCATGGTTAATTTGCTTTAATGTTAGAAAATGATTTGAATTACCAATTTCATAATGAACAATTGAATATGATTCATTTACTACATTAAGCCCTAAGATATGTTCATAAAATTGTTTCATAGCTTCTTTATCTCTTACATTTAATGTTATGCCGTTTACAAAATGTGCACTTTGATTATGAAACATAAAAAACACCCTTCTAAAATCAAGTTTTACTTAAATTCTTATAAATTTCTTTATCCCTGTCCAATTACAGATTCTATTATAAATGCGCATTGTCGAAACTTAAGTAATGGAAGCGTAAATATCAAGCCTCAATGGCATTATGTTTATAAAAATAAATTGGAACGTCAATACACTCCAGAAAAGATGAGGCTAAGACAATTAATTATGTCCCAGCCTCATCCAAATCAATTTATTCAATTAATAACAACTAGCGTTTTAATTATACTAGTGTTTTGACAACTTCTTGACAACGTGGACACAAGTTATTTAATTCGCCTACAGAACCTAATGATTCACTATAATTCCAACAACGTTCACATTTTTCACCATGTGCATGCTCAATACGGATATCACCATATTGGTAAGGAATTCCATTTTCCACTTGGTCTACTACTTCTGCTTGTGAAGTAATAAATAATTGTTGTAAGTCAGCAAATTGTTGTAAGAAAGACGTCGCATCAAAGTTATCATTGCTTCCAATCACAACTTTAGCTTCTAATGATTTACCAATTACTTTTTCGTTACGTGCGACTTCTAATGCACGGTTAACATCATCACGTAATTTCATAAACGTATTCCATCTATCTACAAATTCACGATCTACTTCAACACGTTCTGGCATGTTTGTTAAGTGTACACTTTCTTCCTCTACATGAGGGATATGTGACCAAACTTCTTCAGATGTATGAACTAAGATAGGCGCTAACAATTTGGTCATATCAACAACGATTTGATATAACACTGTTTGCATACTACGACGTTTATGAGAATCACGCTCTTCAATATAAAGAATATCTTTACCATAATCTAAATAGAAATTACTTAGTTCTACATTAATAAAGTTTTGAACTTCTTGGAAAATATCTAAATAATCATAGTTATCATAGTGGTCTAACGTATTCGCAGTAAACTCACGTAATCTATTCAATAAATATTTATCCACTTCTAATAAATTATCTTCAGCGATTGCATCAGTAGCAGGGTTATAATCATTTACGTTACCTAACATAAATCTTAAAGTGTTTCTGATTTTTCTATAAACATCAGAAGTTTGTTTTAAAATTTCATCTGAAATACGTACGTCTGCTAGATAATCAACACTACTCACCCATAGACGTGCAATGTCTGCACCTTTTTGTTTAACAATTTGATCCGGTACAATCACATTACCTAATGATTTACTCATTTTCTTACCTTCTCCATCCATTACAAAGCCATGTGATAGTAACATTTTATATGGAGATTGCCCTCTCGTAGCCACTGAAGTTGTAATTGATGAGTTGAACCAACCACGGTATTGGTCACTACCTTCAAGGTATAAATCAGCTGGGTATGATAATTCCGGACGTTCCTCTAACACACCACGGTGTGATGAACCTGAGTCAAACCAAACATCCATGATATCAGTTTCTTTTGTAAATTCCCCATTTGGACTACCTGGATGCGTAAAGCCTTCAGGTAGTAAATCTTTCGCATCACGTTCAAACCAAATGTTTGATCCATTTGCTTCAAATAAATCAGCAACATGGTTAACTGTTTCAGATGTCATGATAATGTCGCCATTTTCAGCATAAAATACTGGTAACGGCACACCCCATACACGTTGACGTGAAATAACCCATTCGCCACGGTCACGAATCATGTTATAGATACGTGTTTTACCCCAGTCCACTTTGAATTGGGTTTCATCGATAGCATCTAAAATATCTTGACGTACTTTATCTATAGATGCAAACCATTGTGGCGTCGCTCTAAAGATAACTGGTTTTTTCGTACGCCAGTCATGAGGATAACTATGTGTAATAAATTCTAAATGTAGTAATGCACCATTTTCTTTTAGTAGGTCTGTAATTTCTTTATTCGCTTTATCATAAAACATGCCTTCAAATTGACCAGCTTCATCAGTAAATACACCTTTATCATCTACTGGGCTAATCACAGGTAAATTATATTTTTGACCAACTATATAGTCATCTTCACCATGTCCAGGTGCAGTGTGTACACATCCAGTACCTGCATCAGTAGTAACATGTAAACCATTAATTACTAATGATTCACGCTCAAAGAATGGGTGTTGGGCTTCAACATATTCTAATTCTTTACCTGTAAATTCATTTTCTAATACTAAAGTATCTTCGTCCCATCCTAACGCTTCTACAACATCACTCGCTAAATCTTTACCAATGATGTATTTTTGACCATTTACATTGTATTGACCGTAAGTTAAATCAGGATGCACCGTAATCGCTACATTTGATGGCAATGTCCATGGCGTTGTAGTCCAGATAATAAATTTTGCATCTGGATCGATAATACCTTTACCATCTTTAACATCAAACGCTACATAAATAGATGGTGAACGTTTATCTTGATATTCAATTTCCGCTTCTGCTAATGAAGATTCACTTGATGGTGACCAATATACTGGTTTTTTCCCTTTATAAATCAAACCTTTATCCGCCATTTCTCCAAATAAACGAATTTGAGCTGCTTCATATTCTGGTTTTAAAGTAATATAAGGGTCATTAAAATCGCCTTTAATACCTAAACGCTTGAAATCTTTTTTCTGATTTTCAATTTGCTCTAATGCAAATGCTTCACATTTTTTTCTGAATTCTGCTACTGACAATTCTTTGCGTTTAACACCTTTTTTAGTTAACGCTTGTTCGATTGGCAAACCATGTGTATCCCAACCTGGCACGTAAGGCGTATAATACCCACGCATTGATTTATAACGTGTGATGATATCTTTTAAAATTTTGTTTAACGCATGTCCCATGTGTAAGCTTCCATTCGCATATGGTGGGCCATCATGTAGAATGTATGAAGGGTTCCCTTCATTTTTATCTAATACTTTTTGATAGATGTTTTTTTCATCCCATTCTTCTTGTATCTTAGGCTCTTTATTTGGCAAACCACCACGCATTGGGAAATCTGTTTTTGGCATTAATAATGTATCTTTATAGTCCATTTCTATACACTCCTCGTTCCGATTTTCATACTTTATTCATTTTAAATAATAAAAAGAACTCTAAGTTCAATTAACAGGGACGATGTATACCGCGTTACCACCCTGATTAACTCAACTTAGAGTTCTCTCATTATCTTTATTACTTTGTAATGACATAACAGTGATATAAGAAACTAACATATGAAAGGCTCCCACTATCCCTAACTCGCTGTGATATGTTTATTGTTTCAAACGCGTCTGTTATCTAATATTATTTATTTTCTGAATCAGTAGCTGATGTTTGATCGCTAGCAGTTGCGTTATTGTCTGCTTCAGCTCTCGCTTTCATAGCTTTTTCTTCTTCAGTCAATTCATTATCATTTAAGTGATTAATATTTTCTTCAGTGACTTGTTCAGAATCAAGATCATAATTTAATAAATAATCCCAATCTTCATTTTTAAGTAAATCTAATTGTGCTTCGACTAACATACGGAAACGCGATCTGAAAATTTTGGATTGACGTTTCATATCTTCAGTTTGGAAAGATAGTCTACGTGCTTTTTCAACTGCGTCGTTAACAATTCTATCTGCTTCTGCTTTTGCTTTAGATACTATCGCTTCGGCATCTTTTGAAGCAGCTGCTTTAGTTTCTTCTCCGGCTTGTTTAGCTTGAATTAACGCATCACTTACAGATTGATGTACATCTTTATACGATTGAATATTGCTTTCTTTGTCTTCAATCACTTTTTCTAACTGTACTTTATCTTCTTTCAAACGTTCAATTTCATTACTCAATTGTTCTAAATAGCTTTCAACTTCAGTAGGCTCAAAACCATTTCTTGCATTTGTAAAAGTTTTATTTTTAATTTCATTTGGTGTAAAAGGCATAAATATCCTCCTTCTATAATACACTATTTTCTACAACGATTAAATAACAGAAATAGTGTTTTATCGACAATATGTTTTTATAATATATCATTTACTAAATTGCGCAAAGCGTTAAATATGTTATCTCAAATTATATGATAGCTTATTATACCATTATTTGAATAACGTTTTGTAAGAAATTCTGATTTTATCTTTTTTAGTTTTACCGCCTATGTCAGTAATCATAGCTCTACCAAATCCTTGGATTGATAATAAGTCACCACTATCAAGTTGAAAGTCTGCAACGTCAACCACTGTATGATTCACTTTAACACGTTTCTTGTCTATCAGTTGTTTTGCAATAGTTCGTGATTTCCGTATCATGTCTTTTAATACAACATCTAACCTTAAGCCACTTACAGTTGTATCAAATGTTTGCCAATTCTCTTTTGATTGTATCATATCTTTTATAGGAATAGAATTAAGTTTAACTGTTGCGCCTTTGATTCTATTTAATTCCAATATAATATAAGATTCTAGTTGCTTTGTCAAAGTGAATTGAATATTATCTGCCACAACAATGTCACCTAATTGTTCTCTTTCAATTCCAAGTGACATAATTGTGCCTAAAATATGTTGATGTTGTAATGTTACAAATTTTTGTGGATAATCAACTTTAATCAATACAATTTCGAATGCTTCTTCACTTGGTACAAAGTAACTTGGCGCGACAATAGCACGTTTTCTTTCCGCATATGGTCCGCCATAAAATGTAACATTCAAGTCTTCAAAGCTACCGACGACAACCTCCATTATATATTGACCACGTGGATCAAGAAACGTTGTCAATACAGGTGCGTATTGATTATTAGCACGATTGCATTTATCTATAAGTTGATCTATTAAATCATGTTCTTCTTTTCTGAAATGCTGATAAATATCGATGTGTATCACTCCAAATACAATACAAAGCACCTCTCGTTATTTAACGTTAGGTGCTTGTCATTTATTTTATGTTAGTTCATTTAGTATTATTCAATGCCTTACATTAATTTAGTTAAAATCAAATTAAATATGCTCGCTAAACCACTACGGAATAGTACGAGTACTACTATGGCAACAATTGATGATATATCAATCATTCCAATTGGTGGTATAACTTTACGGAATTGCTCTAAAAACGGTTCATATAGTTTTGATAAAAATTGACCGAATTTATTTTCACGTGCATTGGGAATCCATGACATAACAAAATATACAATCATCCCATAATAATAAATCTGAACCAAGAATAAAATAAAATTAAATATGTTTGCTAATAAACCAATATCCATTTATTTTTTACCTCTATTCACCTTGGTATTCCATATTTTCTATTTGATCAGTGATACTTCCAGCAACTTCAACATTGTCTGGCGTACATAAGAATATATCTGATCCAACTCTTTGAATATCTCCACCAATTGCATAAACAGTACCACTTAAAAAGTCGATAATACGTTTAGCAGACACTTTATCAATACGTTGTAAATTAACTAATGTGGCACGACGATTCTTAAGTTCGTCTGCAATATCTTGTGTATCTGAAAAAACACGGGGTTCAAATAAACACATTTTAGAACTTTCTTGTGCAAAAGCGAATTGATCTTGTTCTTGATTATTCATATTCACAACGTTCCTTGTATTATTTTTAGATGAACTGTTATTCATTTGATACTTCCTTTCTCCCGATGATTGCTGTAATCTAGTTGACTGTTTCTTGGGAACGGACTGTATTGATCTTGGCTTTTCTGTATAACCATTATTTGATTGTTCATTAAAGTTGCTTTGAGACTGCGCTTGTTGTTTGTTTTGTGTTCTATTTTGTTCTTCTTCTGGCGGCGCTTCTAATTCGTCATCTTCCTCTTCTACAACGAAAAATCCATTAAATAAATCTTTTAAAGCCACGGGGCTCACTCCTCTTTTCCTACAAGTTTAGTCCCAATTCTCACAAATGATGCACCTACTTCAGCGGCTAAATGATAATCGTTACTCATTCCCATAGAAAGCTCAGTACATGGTGCATAATTTAAATTGAGCGCTTTAATTTCATCTCTTTTTGTTTTTAATAATTGAAACAAGCTTTTTATATATGGCTCATCTTCAGTCAAAGGAGCCATCGTCATAAGACCAACGATTTCTATATTCTCATATTGCTTTAACTCTTCAATAAAAGTCTTAACCTCTGATAACGAAACACCTTGTTTAGATGATTCACCAGATACATTCACTTGAACAAAACATTTAATTTTATGTTCGGCTCTTTTATCAATTTCTTTTGCTAATTTCAAACGGTCTAATGCATGGAAATAGTCAACTTCATTGATAACTTCTTTAACTTTTCTAGTTTGTAATGAACCTATAAAATGCATAACGGCGTCATTAGGTAAGATTGCTTTCTTTTGTTGAAACCCTTCCAAACGGTTTTCGCCGAAATGTCTAATTCCTGCATTATATGCATCATTAGCTCGGTCTATTGTAACATACTTTGTCACTGCAATCACGTTTGGCATTGTTGAAATATTACCCTTTTCGCAATGTGACTGTATTTGTTCATTTATACACTTTAAATTATATTGTACGTCCAATTCTATACACCTCTTCGTTATTGACCAATAAATGCTAACATACGACCCGTATTTCCTTTTTCAACTCTATAAGAAAAAAATAATGATAAATCTTCAGATGTCGCATAGCTTGTTATATAAATATTATTTTTGGGAACACCAGCATATTCTAACAGTAATGCATTCGCAAGTTTCAAATCAATACCGTGTCTATCTACACCTCTAGTTTGTGTATATTGATTAATATCTATCGGCAGCGCTTCAAATTTAGATTTTATATCATCGTTAATTTCATAAGATATAGAAGTTGCGGGTCCAATGACAACATTTAAATCGCTTAACTCAAAATCTATACGTGAAACCATTTCATTGACTATTTGACCAACAGTTCCTCTCCAACCTGCATGTGCAAGACCTATAAAATGATATTTTTCGCTATAAAAGTAAATAGGTACACAGTCAGCATAGCACATTGTAAGTAAAATATTATCATCATATGTGTATAAACCGTCTACACCATGCAATCGATCTGTCAGTGAATCTATATTAGACCCTCTATCTTGTTCAGTTACTTCTACAACTTTATTTTCATGAGTTTGAATTGGAAAAACCCATTGCTCTCTAGGAAATTCAATGGTAGCAGCGAGTATTTCTTGATGTTCAGTGATACTTTGTTGATTGTCGTTAATATATCTTGCCATATTAAAGGCGTTTTGAGGAAAAGGGCTAAAACCATCTTCTCTTGTTGTTATACCCAGTTTAACATTTTTTAAATGAACGTCCTCATATTCTAATGTATGATGCTTTTTAATAAATTTATCTTGCATGATCACAAACCTCCATAGGATATATAAAAGCAACATTATTATTAATTAAATTTAAAAAAGTCATCAGATCTACTGACCTGATGACACTTTATTATTTAATTTAGTCTACAAAACTTGTTGCGACTAACGTCTAGTTCTTCTTGAACGTCTTTCTTCTCTATTTCTAATGAAACTTGGAATATCATCTTCATTAGTTGTATGTGCTCTACCTTCACTAGCGTTTTCTGATGATGCTTGTGAAGCACTTGCTGAACTTGAAGAAATTGTGTCTTCTTTAGTAGTACTTCCGCTTGTTGCACTATTACCAAAGCCAGTGTTTGAAGCTTTACGACCTTGTGATGAAGGTTTGTCTTCAAAACCAGTTGCGATAACTGTTACAACAATTTCATCTTGTAATTCTGGGTTAATTACTGTACCGAAGATCATATTAACATCTTCATCTGCTGCATCTTGCACGATATCTGCTGCTTCTTGTGCTTCGAAAAGTGACAATGATTCTCCGCCTGTAATATTCATAAGCACACCTTGCGCACCTACGATTGAAGTTTCTAGTAATGGTGAAGAAATTGCTTTTTTAGCAGCTTCTACTGCACGGTTTTCGCCAGAAGAAACACCGATACCCATTAAAGCTGAACCTTGGTTAGACATAATTGTTTTAACGTCTGCAAAGTCTAAGTTAACTTCACCAGATACAGCGATTAAATCAGAGATACCTTGAACACCTTGACGTAATACGTTATCTGCTTCTTTAAATGCTTCCATCATTGGTGTTGATTTATCAACAATATCTAATAAACGGTCATTAGGAATAACGATTAATGTATCAACAGCAGCTTTCATTGCTTCAACACCTGCTGCAGCTTGCGTTTGACGCTTACGGCCTTCAAAACCAAACGGACGTGTTACAACACCTACTGTTAATGCGCCCATTTCTTTAGCAATTTTTGCTACAACTGGAGCAGCACCTGTACCAGTACCGCCACCCATACCAGCAGTTACGAATACCATATCTGCACCTTGAATTGCATCTTCAATTTGTTCACGTGACTCTTCAGCAGCTTTTTTACCAATTTCAGGGTTAGCACCGGCGCCTAAACCACGTGTTAATTTTTCACCAATTTGGATTTTAGACTCAGCTTTTGATAAATTTAAAGCTTGTCCATCCGTGTTAATTGAAATAAATTCAACATTATTCATACCATGGTCAATCATACGGTTTACAGCGTTATTACCGCCGCCCCCTACACCGATGACTTTTAACGTCGCTAAATGATTAAATCCTTGTTCAAATTCTAACATTTATATTTCCTCCTAGTTTTAATGGCCAATCAATCGAATAGAGATTTCATAAGTTTTTTGAATTTACCTTCTTCTTTGTCTTGAGGTTTACGTTCTTCATCATGATCGATGTTTACTTCGTTATCGTACACCTCTGGCTCTTCTTCTGCTTCAACAGTATTAGTTGCTTCTCTTGACTCAGTTGATGACATTTGAGGTTCTTCAGGTTTGTTCGATTTTTTCTTAAACCAATCAAATCCACTTGATTTTGTACTATGTTCTCTTTCATCAGATTCGATGACTTCTTCCTCGAATTCTTCACTGTCATGATTACTAATTGTAACATAATCTAGTAATTCGTCGAAAGTAATGCTACTAGAAATTGTTGAAATTGCTGACGAGAACTCAGGTTTTCTGATTCCCATTTGTGATGGAGTGTGAATTCTCACTTTTTCACTCACCATATCTTGAAGCAATTCTTTAACTCCTAATAAGTTTGCAGAACCACCCGTAATAACAAAACCACCATTTACTTTTGTAAGTCCTAATTCTTGCAATACTTCAAACACATTAAAGAAAATATCTTCGACGCGTGCTTCAATAATGTCTGCTAAGTCTTTTTGTGTAAATTCCGCTTCTTCGTCACTGTTGACTTGTTCAACGGAAAATACATCGTGATCAGAAGCAGAATCAAAGAAAGCGTGTCCATATTGATGTTTAATTTTTTCAGCGGTCTCGTATGAAGTATTTAAGCCTGAAGCTATATCTTCAGTAATATCTCGACCTGCCATTTCTAATGCATCTGCATCAACTAATTCACCACGCTCGTAAAATGCAAGTTGCGTGATATCTTCACCAATGTCGATTACACATGCACCTAATTCTTTTTCAGTAGCTGAAAGAACTGAGCCATAGTTGTATGCATCAGAATATACATCAAGTACATCCACGCCACAAGATTCAACACATTTAATCATATTAATTAATATTGATTTTTGTATTGCAATAACACCAGCTTCAACTTTCAGACTATGTCTAGCAATCAATTCTTTTGGATCAGAAACTTCATTCTCCCCATCTACAATAAATTTAATTGGAAATGCGTTAATAATTTCAGTTTCAGGGACATCATTTTTATCGCGAATACTTTCAAGTACACTTTCAATATGTGTACCATCTAATTCTGTATCTTCATAAAATTCTATTTCATTGGACTCATCAAATACCTCTGTTCCGATAATAGGTAGTTTTAAAAATACTTCCTTAATATCTACTCCTGAAGCAATAGAGGCTTTTTTGATTGTATCTTTAATTGCTTGTTTAGCAATATCGAAATCATCAATAAGACCATTTTTAATCCCACTTGTGTAGGTTTGTCCTGTACCTATCACATTTATACCATTGTGAAATTTCTCGCCTACTATCGTTTTAACGCTCGATGAACCGATATCTATACTTACATAATAATGCTCTTCCATAGATAGGCACCTCCTGACAATAACTTATTCAAATTCACACTATTAATAGTTTACAATAGGTTTTAACGCTTGTGAACTATAAAGATAAGTATTTGTCGAAATTTTTTAATTATTTTTGTCTGTTTTCTCATTAATCTTATTTAATGCACTTTGAAGCTCATCTTTTGCCTTATCTTCTTCTGTTGTACCCTTATCCACATTTTGGTCACTTGAAGATTTTGTAGTGCTACCACCACTATATGGAATAAACGATGCGCCTACTGATAAATCAATATACCCCGCTTTTTTTAATTCTCCAGATTCATCACGTTCTAATGATTGTGACATTTGCGGATAGTATTTCATTTTTTTACCAATTGTATTTAAATTACCAAGAATTTGAATATCGTCTGTTGTGAATAATTTGATTTGATTTTGTGCATTTTCTTGAGGGTCAAATTTAATTTCTGCTATCATCCCTCTAACCTTCGCAGGCATTTCAGAAAGCGCTTGTATAATCTTTTCTTTTTTGTCTTTTTCAAACCCTTCAAGAATTGGTCCATTATCAGTAGCATTACCATCATAATCTTCTAACTCTGTACCGTCTTCTAAAACAGGTACGTAATTATCTTTCTTTTTAGTTAAGGCTACAATTTGTTTTTCTGACACTTTCACAGTTAACTTGTTTGGAAAATGCTTTTTAACTTCTGCACTTTTGATAAGCGTGCTTTCTTCAAGCTTGTTTTGAGCATTTGTAGTGCTATAAGTGTACATTCTTGAGTTGTCTTTTACGTTTATAGCTTTATTAATTGTATTCTTAGATGTATTATCATTCCCGCTAATCTCTACACTACTAATCTTACTCAAAGGTGTAAACATATAAATCAATATTAAAATAATTATAAACAATAAAACACCAAATACTGAATATTGAATTTGCTTTTGTCTTTTACGTCTTTTTGCTCGTTTCTCTTTTAAGTAATCAGAGTCAAATTCACTAACTTTGTCAGACATTTAATATCACACCCTTTAAAAAGAAGGTAAATTTGCTTGGAAACTTTGGATAAATTTATTTCCACGCTCTTCAAAAGTATTGTACTGATCCCAACTTGCACATGCTGGTGATAATAATACAACGTCATTTGGTTCTATGACAGACTGTATCTTATCTACTGCATCTTGCACATCAGAAGCTGTAATGACGTACTTACCTTGGCTTTCACCTAACTTCACAAATTTCTCCTTTGTCTCACCGAAAGTTACCATAACTCTTACATTTTTCATATGTGGAATAAGCTCATCAAAGTCATTGCCACGATCTAGCCCGCCACATAACCAAATGATTGGTTGTTTGAACGAATTTAATGCAAATTGTGTAGCTAATGTATTCGTAGCCTTTGAGTCATTGTAATACTTGTTCGTTTTATTTGTTCCAATATATTGTAAACGGTGTTCAATACCTGAGAATGACGTCAAACTATCAATAATTGCTTTAACGGAAACTCCAGAAAGTAATGCTGCCAATACTGCGGCAAGAATATTTTCTAAATTATGTTCACCTGGTAGCACAAGATCATCTATATGAATGATTCTAAAACCTTTAAATACAATATAGCCATCCTCAACATAAATACCGTCTACTTCTTGATGAGTTGAAAAATAATATGTTTTTGCTTTCAATGATTCAGATTCGATTAAATGACGTTGATGGTAATTACAAATTAAATAATCATTTTCTGTTTGGTTAATATATATTTTCTTCTTAGCATTTTGATAATTTTCTAGAGATTCATGATAATCAAGATGCGCTGAATAGATATTCGTAATTATAGCGATATGTGGTTTATACTTATCGATTCCTAATAATTGGAAAGATGATAACTCCGTAACTAAATAGTCATCAGCTGAGACTTCTTGTGCAACTTTTGAAGCCACATAACCAATATTACCCGATAGTTTACCAGTCACCCTACTTTTTTGAAACATATCTCCAATTAATGAAGTCACTGTTGTTTTACCGTTTGTACCAGTTACACCAATAATTGGCGCTTCTGATATTAAATAACTTAATTCTACTTCCGTTAATATTTTCAATCCTTTTTCAGTTGCTGCTTCTATTAATGGAACATTATAAGGAATACCTGGATTTTTAAATATTATAGGATTACTATCTAACAATGAAAGTGGGTGGTCTCCCCCAATTACTGTTATGCCCATATTTTCTAAATCAATCGCATGTGCATCTTGACTCAAGTCTTTACCGTCATTGACAATTACATTTGCACCAAGTTTTTTTAATAATTTAGCGGCTTCATAACCACTTTTCGCCAATCCAATCACTAATACGTTTTTATTTTCTAATTCTGTATACTTCAGCAATTTAATTCACTCCAATCCATAAACCGATGAGTCCTGTAATCAAGCCTACTGTCCAGAATACTGTCGTCACTTTTTTCTCATTCCATCCAATCAATTCAAAATGATGATGTAACGGAGACATTTTGAAAATACGTTTTCCAGTCAATTTAAATGAAGTTACTTGTATCATAACCGATAATGTTTCTGCTACAAATACAAAACCGATAAAAATTAGAGACAGTTCTTGATTGAGCATAATAGAAATAGTAGCAAATATACCACCTAGTGCCAAACTACCTGTATCTCCCATAAAGACTTTCGCCGGATTCAAGTTGAATGGTAAGAAGCCAATTAGCGCAAAAATCATGATAACACAGAATAATCCGATAGACGTTGCACCTTGGAAGTAAGCCATAATTGCATACATTACAAAGCCGATAATAGATAAGCCTGTAGCTAGGCCATCTAATCCATCTGTTAAATTAACTGCATTTGAAAAACCTACTTGCCAAAAGACTATGAAAATTACATATGCAATCGAAAGTGGTACTTCAATATTTGTAAAAGGCAAATGAATTCCTGTAGAAAAGTCAGTTAAGTTAAATACTTGGCTTAAAATAAAGAAGATAACTGCAATACCTATTTGAGCTAAGAATTTTTGCTTACTCGTTAAACCTTCATTATTTTTCTTTACTACAATAATGTAATCATCAATAAACCCAATTAAACCAAAACCTATTGTTACAAATAACAACAAAATAATCGGATTAGAGTTATCCATAAAAATGATTGCTAAAATTGAAGTTACAATAATACTAATGAGAAAAGTCAATCCACCCATAGTAGGTGTGCCTGTTTTCTTCATGTGACTTTGCGGACCTTCTTCTCTAATGCTTTGCCCAAATTTCATTCGTTTTAACGTTGGTATTAGAACTGGGACTAATATAAACGTGATTAACAGTGCGATAATTGCGAGTAAATAAACCATATTGCGCTCCTTTATTTATTTAATTGGATTATGTCGTTATGCTCGTCGATTAGTCATATGTACTGAGGTTCGTAGCCAACCAATTCAAGTTGTTACTTTATTGCAACACTTAGTGATTAGCTACTTTTATTTAAACCTCAAAGTTGGTTACATATTAAGTCTTAGATTTTAATGAAATATCTCCATTAAGAAAATCCACTTAGCTCAAACTACGATTCATTATCTTTTGAATCTTTATTTTCATCTGAGTCTTTGTTGTCATCTTTGTCTTTTGAATCTTTGTTATTATCTGAGTCTTTGTCCGAACTAGATTCGTCTTTTGAAGTTTGGCCATTAATATCTTCTGAAGATAACGTTACTTCAATTTTATCTTTGCTGCTTATTTTTTGTCCTTTAGTAACAGATTGATTCGATACAAATCCACTACCTTTTGTTGTTACTTTAGTTTTTGTAAGTAACTCAAATGCCACAACTTCTTCTTTCGACCAACCTGTCATATCAGGCATTGTAATATCACTATCTGTCAATAATAATACTTTACTGTTAGGCAATACTTCTTTATTAGCGCTCACAGATTGCTTAGTAATTTTCTCTCCATCGCCAATTACTATAGGTTTTAGAGACTTACTATTTATTTTATCTTGCGCTTTTTGCGTTTCTTGTCCTTCAACATTAGGTACTTCACTATATTTCACATCTGAGTTGTCTTTAGTATTCTTATCTCCAACATTCAGATATTTTAGCGTATTTTCCATAATAGGTTTAAATGCTTTACTTACACCCATCTCATAAGCTTCTTGATCATTTTTCTCTGCTAAACTCATACCAGCATAAACAATTACTTCAGGGTCATCTTTTGGTGCATCACCGATAAAACTAACAAAATACGGATTTTCACCTTCAACATAACCACCATTATCTGGGTCTGCAACTTGTGCTGTACCTGTTTTACCTGCAACATCATAACCATCGATTTGATAGTTCTTAGCATGGCTATCTTCACTATTTACAACTTTATCTAACTCAGTACGCACTTTTTTAGCTGTATCTTTCGTTATAGGTTTACCATCATATTCTTTCTTACCTTTATAAAAAGTATCTTTGCTGACGGGGTTCGTTATATTATCAACATACCAAGGCTTAATCATGTTACCGTCATTAACGAAAGCAGATTGCGCTTTAAGCATTTGTACTGGTGTTACTGTAGTAGACTGACCAAACGCAGATGTTTTCTGTTGTGCTTCATTATCCCAAGCGATTCCACCAGTAGCTTCCCCGTCAAACATACCGTTTGTAGATTGACCGAAACCAAATTTCTCATACCAGTCTTTCATTTTATCTGCGCCAACTAAATCTTGCAGGTGCATCATTAATGTATTAGACGAATATGTGAATCCTAGTGACATTGGGATTTCTCCCCAACCCACCTTGTTCCAGTCAGAAATTTTTGATCCCATGACTTCTCTAGGTTCGGCTGTATATTTTTTATCTGGTTCAAATTTCCCTTCTTGTATAGCAGCTGCTAAGCCATATGATTTAAAGGTTGAACCAGGCTCATATGTGTTTTGGTATAAATCATTTGCCCACTTTTTACCGAAATCTTTTCCTGTTTCTGGATTAAAAGTTGGACGCTGACTAAACGCGAGTATTTCACCGGTATGTGCGTCCATTACAACAGCGAATAAATCTTTCGGTTTATAGTGTTCGACCATGCCATCTAATGCCTCTTCAACAAATACTTGGATATTAGAGTCCAATGTTAAATGTACATCATCCCCACGTTTAGGTGTTTTTTCCTTCTTAGTATTAGGTGCGATATAACCCCATATATCATGGATGTAAGATAATGCTCCTTTTTGCCCAGATAAATAACTATCAAATATTTTCTCAACGCCCATAGTGCCTTTCAAGTCGCCACTATCCGGATCTTTTTGGGCCATTCCAATTAAATGTGATGCAAAGTTTCCATTAGGATAAAAACGTTCGGTTTCTGGATAAAGCGTTACACCAGGTAACTTCATTTTTTCAATTTTTTCTTTTTCTTGATATGTTAAATCAGTTCCTTTTTGTCCAAATTCAACTTGGAACGCTTTTTTATTATCTAATTTTTCTTCAATTTCTTTAGCAGACATATCAATGACTGTCGCTAACTTCTTAGCAGTTTCTTTCTTATCTGTAACGTGTTTAGGTTTATCGCTACCTTCACTTGCTTTTTTATCAACAATAGCCACGACTTTATACCGTTCGACGTCTTCTGCCAAAATCTTCCCATTACGGTCATAAATTTTTCCGCGTTCAGGTTGTTGCTGGCTATTAACTAAATATTTCTCGTTTGCCTTCATAATTAAATCTTCGCCTGAAGAATGTCCAGTTAGCATTATATATGAATATCTTAAAACCAACGTAAAAAAGAGCAGTCCGAATCCAAGAATGAGTAGGACTGCCCCTATTTTACTTTGTTTAATAAGAAACTTGGGTTTTTTTAATCTAATTTTTCGCTTCGCCATTATTACGCACTACCTTTACATTGTCGTTCTTAAGGCTCATTCCTTCGTTTTTGGCCTTATCGTAAATGCGTTCATATGAAGAGTTCTTTTTAATTTCAGATTCTATTGCGCTATTTTCACTTGATTGTTTTTCGATTTTTGTATCTAAATCTGCAATTTTTCCTCGAGTATCATACGCATCCATTTTTAAAGATAGCATATAAATACTTATCAATGCAATTACTGTTATAAGTCCTATGTATAACATTTTCTCAAATTTTGTAAGTTTAACTACAACTTTGCGTTTTACGGTTTTGGGCTGGGTCGAGGGTTGCGACTCAGGAATTTGTGTTTCCGGTTCATTATAAGGTTGATATATCTTTTCTACTGCCACTCAACATTCACTCCTTATTTTAATATTTCTGCAACACGTAACTTCGCACTACGCGCTCTATTATTAGTTTCTAGATCTTCATCAGTAGCGGTAATAGGTTTACGGTTAACGCGTTTCAATTTAGGTGTGTATGCTTCGGGTATAACTGGTAATCCCCTTGGTACATCTGGCCCCTTTTCGTACTCTTGAAACATTTGCTTGCATAAACGGTCTTCCAAAGAATGGAACGTTATGACTGAAATTCTACCATCAACTTTTATTAAATCTATCGCTTGTTCTAATGAGTCTTCAAATGATGACAATTCATCATTTACCGCTATTCTAATTGCTTGGAAAATCCTTTTTGCTGGGTGCCCGCCTTTACGTCTCGCTTTGGCAGGTATTCCTTCTTTAATGACATCAACAAGTTCTAATGTCGTTTCGATTGGCTGTTGTTCTCTATTTTGCTCAATACGTCGGGCAATTTGTTTAGCGAATTTCTCTTCACCATAACGACGGAAAATTTTCACTAATTTTTCAAACTCCCAATCATTAACGACTTCATAGGCTGATAATGATTGGGATTGATCCATACGCATATCTAACTTCGCATCGTGATGGTAACTAAATCCACGCTCTGGTATATCTAACTGTGGGCTAGAAACCCCTAAGTCGTAATAAATACCATCTACTTTTTCAATATTCAAATCATTTAAAATTTCAGTTAATTTTCTAAAGTTGTTATGGACAAAGGTAACTTTATGCAAATGATCCTTTAAAACTTCTTTTGCATTTTCAATAGCTGTAGTATCTTGATCTATTGCTATCAGTCTTCCTTTGTCACCAAGTTGATTTATTAAATATAGTGCATGACCTGCTCCACCTAATGTACAGTCGACATACACGCCATCTTCTTTTATATTCAAATAATCAATGGTCTCTTTAAGCATTACGCTGACATGATGAAACAAAATAACGCCTCCATATTAGAAATCAAAATCAATTAAGTCTTCAGCAATATCTTCAAAACTATCTTCAGATTCATCGTAGAAGCTGTTCCAAGTTTGTCTATCCCAAATTTCAATTCTATTCGAGACACCTATTACTGTGCATTCCTTACTTAAGTTTGCGTATTGGCGTAAGTTTTGCGGAATATTAATACGCCCCTGTTTATCAAGTTCTACTTCAACAGCACCTGAAAAGAACATACGCATAAATTTACGTGCATCTTTTTTAGTCATTGGTAAGGTTTTCATTTTTTCTTCAATAACTTGCCATTCTTCCAAAGTATAACCAAATAAACATTTATCAAGGCCACGAGTGATTATAAAACGCTCATTTAAGTCATAACGAAATTTTGATGGAACAATCATGCGTCCTTTTGTATCCAACTGATGTTCGTATTCTCCCATGAACATTTATAATCACCTCACCTTCTCATATATATAATTTACCACATCTCACCACTATCCTCCACTAATTATATAATTTTCACCAAAATTTATCGTTTTACATAAAAAAATGCCCGATCCATCATCTTGATGAATCGGGCGAAACCTTGGTGCTCTAAGGTTTAACAATAATATGATCGAAAGTGTAAGAAAGTGGTGGATAGGTGGAGGGACTGAACACATCTATCCCAAAATCATTCATAATTTGTAGCGGATTCCAGATTCTTTCTTGTAAACCTCCCATCGGATGGAGGACTTCATTTAATTCTTTAAAATGTTTAATACTAATTTCATTTTCACGTTCTATATTTAATAAATACCTTTTAATTAAATAATCATATTGCTTTTGGTGTATTTCATTATTTTTGTCCAATAACTGTTTATTATCATTGTTCCCATCTACTTCAGCTTGCAATCTTTGATATAACTGAGTTTGTTGTACTTTTAAATGCTCTATTTGATCTATAAACTCTTGTGAAGCTTGTGCACGTATGAACTGCTTTTTGTAGTCTTCAACACCTTTTTCAATAATTGAATTTTCATCCAATTGGTATTGTTTAAGTAGTTTTTCAGTTCTTTCATATAAATAGCTAATACGTAAACGTGGTAATACAATCGGCATCGTTACATCCAAAGTTTTAAATACATCACTTAATTCAGTCCAATATTTAATTTCACTCGGACCACCGACAAAAGCAACTGTGTTAAACAACCATTCTTCCATAACTGGTCGTGTCACAACGTTATTTGAAAAGAGCTGCGGTTCAGAATCTACTATTTTTAATAACTCATCTTTTGAAAAATACTTATCTGATTTATTCAAATAAAACTTGTTATCTTTAAAAGTTAATAATTGCCTCATATTATTATCATGCATAAACAAATGGACATTCGTGTCTGTTTGAATCATTTGTTCTAAGCCATTTGCTATAGTCTGCTTTTGTGTATTTCTAAACGCTCCATCCACTTCACTATGATGTTCAATAATTTGTTTAATAAATGGTTGTTCTAAATCCCTTAAATGAGCATCATTTGCATCTATAATTAATAAGCCATAAGACTTAAATACTTCATGCAACAATGCTTTAAACATATCTGTCCAGCTATCATTTGCTTCAATGATATCATTACACATTTTTAATAATGGTTTGGAGTGAATTGTTTCGTTCATTTGTTTGAAAAACTGTCCTAAAGTTTCTTTTAATTGTTCTTTATCTGGATAATACCTTGAGACACTAGTTTCAGGAGGTGTCATTGTATGATATTTTATTTTTTGTAATTTAGCATATTGTGTATTATAGGCATAAGTATGGTTAACTTCATCAAAATCATGATCTTCACCAGCAATCCAAAATACAGGGATTACATTTTTCTCATATTCATTCGATAATTTCTCACTTAATGTAATAATAGAAAATATTTTATGGAAAGTATATAATGGACCGCCGAACAAGCCAGCTTGTTGACCTCCAATAATTACCTTCGCCCCATCACTTAATAACGCTATATTATTTTCTTGTTGCTCAGTTAAAGATAAATCGCTCATATATTCTTTTATAATATTAGCTAATTCAACTTCTCTACCATTATTAGAAGATGTTAAACGTTCATAATAGCTTTTATCTTCCATAGCATCTAAATTATAAAACTGTCCTAGCGTTGAATCACTCTTTTTTAGTTTTGATATAAATTGATCTTTTTCGTTGAGTTTTGTTGTCATACAATCCATGCGTAATTCTCCTTATGTTACTCTATTCCTAATCAGTATAAAGTTTATATCCAATATTGACAATTATACGGCTTACAAATATCAAATTTTCAAAATGCAAACCATACAATACGCTTGGACATAATATTTCTATAGTTCAAAATTTTTATGTTTACCTCGTTGCAAAAACGATAACAAATTAACAAAATAAAGTTTCTAACAGTCATTTTTGTGAAAAAAGTCATAAAATAAGGTATAATAATACTTAATAATACAAAGGGGGAAGATGCGATGAGTAGTGTAAAGCGTCTTGATATTAATTACAGAACTGACGAACTATTCGAAGATTTTAGAAACTTTGGAAATGAAGATTTATATTTAGTCGATGAGCTACGTGGTGAAATGATTGATGCAAGTTCAGACTCACCATTTTATGGCGTTTATGTCGGCGATCGATTAGGTGCAAGGATGGCACTTTATCGTAAAGGTGACGTAGAAGAAAAATATTTCCCTAATTTCGACGATTATAATGTGTTGTGGAAATTAGAGGTCTTACGTGATTTCCAAAATAGAGGTTATGGTAAAGCATTATTAGATTTCGCAAAGGATCAAGGATTACCAATTAAAGTAATAGCACGTAATCAATCAAAACAATTTTTCATCAAACATGGCTTCACTGATTTAGAAGAAGCAAACAAAGAAGGCCACGATGTTTTAGTGTGGTCGCCAAGCCAATAATACTTATTTATATGAATAAGTATTTATAAAAATATCGATTGTTAACTTATTATAAGCTCAGAATAATATAAAAGCGGGTCTATGAAATCAATTTTTAAATATATGATTTCTGCCCCGCCTTTTTTATTGAATATAAGTTACTATTTCATCTAATGCTGTAATTGTATAATCTGGTATTATCGTTGTCTCATTTACTTTATTTCTTGGGTTAAACCAACAAGTTGCTATTTTAGCATTTTTGCCTCCTAATATATCTGAAGTCATTGAATCACCAATAATCAATGATTCTCCACGCTTTTCTTCTCCAATTTTATCAAATACATAATCAAAAAACTCTGGCATTGGTTTTTGAAAACCTGTTTGTTCTGATACAAATACATCCTTGAACCAATGACCGATATTAGTTTTCTCAATTCGACGTTCTTGTGTTTCTAAAACGCCATTAGTCACTATATACAAGTCATAATTATCTTTTAATCTATCAAGTGTTTCTATTGTATTTGTAAAATGTTTAATCGGCGCATTAGCTAACTCATCTCTAAATATATAATCTGCTTCAACACCATTTACTATTAAATTATGTAATTTAAAGTACGCTTCAAATCTTTTGCTTAACACTTCATCTTTGGTAAGTTCATTTTTTTGGAACGCATCCCAGTGAGCTTGGTTAACTTTCATAAATACTTCTAAATCGGCTTGAGTTGTTTTTAAATTATAATTTTTTGCCAATTTATTAAAAGCATAAGCTTCAGCATCATGAAAATCCACTAATGTATCATCAAAATCTATCAGTAAACTTTTAATCGTCATTTTAATATCCCTCCGCTCATTATTAATAATCATTAACCATCTCAGTATACACATATTTTACACATAAAAAAATGGCCAAGGTTATCACCTTGACCATTGTATAAAAATTGAAAGACTAGAATCCAAATAATTTTGAAACTAAGCCTACACCGTTTTCTACGATGCTTACAATGCTTGTTCCTAATTTAGCGCCGTCTCCTGCGATACCTGCTTGTACTGTTTCTTTGATTGCGTCAAATAATCCTGCCATAATTAATTACCCCTTTAATTTGTATTTTTTATTTATAAAAGACTTATAGTCCGAATAATTTGCCTAATAGACCTGCACCACTTGATACGATATCTACAATGCTTGAACCTAAATCTGAACCATTACCTGATTTTGCCGCTGCTACTGTGTTTGCAATCGCTTCTGCTAATTTAGTCATTTGAATTTCTCCTTTATTAATTATTAGTATAATTTATTTTTAATCTAAGTCTAGAATCCGAATAATTTTGAAACTAAGCCTACACCGTTTTCTACGATACTTACGATGCTTGTTCCTAATTTAGCGCCGTCTCCTGCGATACCTGCTTGTACTGTTTCTTTGATTGCGTCAAATAATCCTGCCATAATTAATTACCCCTTTAATTTGTATTTTTTATTTATAAAAGACTTATAGTCCGAATAATTTGCCTAATAGACCTGCACCACTTGATACGATATCTACAATGCTTGAACCTAAATCTGAACCATTACCTGATTTTGCCGCTGCTACTGTGTTTGCAATTGCTTCTGCTAATTTAGTCATTTAAATATCTCCTTTATTTAGTTCATTGATTTATATTAAATTAAAATCTAGAATCCGAATAATTTTGATGCTAAACCTACGCCATTTTCTACGATACTTACAATGCTTGTCCCTAATTTAGCGCCGTCTCCTGCGACACCTGCTTGAACTGTGTTTTTAATTGCTTCGAATAAACCTTCCATTGTAAACACTCCTCGTTAAATTTTGATTATTATGACTGTTTTTATGTTGAAAACGATGCTTTTAAACAATTATTTTGTTTAGCTATCGTTCCTTACATTTACTATAAGATAATACATAATTAAATTGTCCATTTTTCTTTACTTAACTATAAATATGCTTCATCTGTTCATTTTTTTATTTTGCTAAACAGTTTTGAATGCTTAAGTGTATTATGCGCAATTAAATCAATCACAATTATGTAAATCCTGTATTAATAATATATTTGAAAATTGTTAAATTTATTAGATAATTTAATAATCACTACTAATACCCATAGTATGTTTTTCTGTAAACAATGCTGGTTATAGGAAAAGAATATTTAAATTTATACTCTTCTACTTTATATAAGTAAAAAAAAGCTATAAAGACATCTATATGGATATCTTCATAGCTTAATTTCATTTCTAAAATATAAATTATTATAGTTCAAATACCTTCGCAAATTTATATTTCTGTTACAAATTCACGATTAGCCGTAATAAAGGTACCGTGATTTGTTTTGAGTCTCGGTGTGCCTTTAGGTGATAAAACTATCTTTTGAATTTCTAAATTATCGCCTGAATTTAATATATTAACTGCTTCACCTTCAAATTTTCTATTTATATACTCTTTACACTTTTTCAATACAGCAACAGTATCAGGTTTACTATATATATATTTATCTTGCTTGTCTTTATTAACTGGATACACATTTTTTTTATTAGCAGTTAAATAATAACCTTCAGTTGTAATAAGCCTTGGTGTACCTTTAGTAGTTTCCACGACATCTAAAACGTCTACTAATTCTCCAATTTCTAAATCTTTTTCAGCAATTTGTTTGAATTCAACATCTGCATATAAATTCGATTTTTTAACAAGCGATACCGATTGCGGTTTATATGTCAGATATTCTGCTAAACCATTATCTCTATTTGTAGACTTGCTAGCTGATACAAACTCAGTTTTAAAACTTTGTCTGTTTAAAGTTGCCAATTGACTTGCATTAGGTAAATTCATATTCACGTAAATTGCTTTATACCCATCATAGATTAAGGATATATTGAATGCGAAATCACATTGGTTCAAATCTTCCGTGTTGATATAAATATAGTTATTTTTTATTTCAAAATCGAGAATCACGTCATTTATTTCGTTATTAATTTCATTAAGTATCACTTTATCAATAATGGTTTGATCATCTTTATATACACGAATCACATCTTTAAAAGTTCCTTCGATTAAATGTGAACCTTCATATACAGCAAACACTGTCTCTTTAATTGGTAAAACATTACGTAAAGTTTCGGGCATTAAGAAATGTACTCGATTATTTTTAACAAATTTATTTGCTTTGCCACCTTGTTGCAACATAGTTATAAATTCTATTAGATTTTGATACTCTTTGTTTTTCAAAAATTGGTAGATGTTTTTAAATGTATCTGTTAATAAATAATCTTCAATATTTTTACCATATGATTCTAACATTCTCACCATTTTATCAAACACTTCATAAAACACTGGTTTATTTTTAGCTTTTAAAAATCTATTATTTTTAAATAATCGTGACATATAATCAAGTTCCACAATTCGACTAATTGCTTGATGTTCTGCTTCACTTGGAAGTTCAAGTTTCAAAACTTCATCTAAAACTATTAAATTTAAATTAGTTTTTTCAATTATATCCGTTTGACCAACTAATGATTGATTATAAGTATAACGGTTCACATGATACGTTGGTGTAGGATTCATTGATCCTGCTTTACTTTTAGATATTACTTCTATAAAGAACAATTTATCTTCGCCGTATTTCATATGTTTAAAATAAATACCATTTTCTGTAATGATATTACGCTTAATGATTTTGCCTGGTGGACCAACTGCTCTAAATATTTTTTCTATTTCATATGGAACCAAATTATTAGCATTTTTATAAGAGCTAAATCTTCCAATTTTCTTTATAGCTTTATCTGTATGTTTAACACTTTGACCAAAAGCTATATCAGAATGGTGATCTATTGCTTGATTTAATAATATCGGCAGCCCTTCCGCATCTAACCAGTCATCTGCATCTAAGAAAGTAAGGTATTTACCTACAGATTTTTTTACACCTACATTTCTAGGTTCAGATGGACTGCCTGTATTTTCTTCTAATTTTATTATTTTAATAAAATTATATTTAGTAGCAAATGCTTCAACAATTTCTAATGAATTATCACTTGAACAATCATCAACAAAAATTGCTTCTATTTTGTCTTTATTGATATTTAGTTTATTGATAGATTCTATACACGTTTCTAGAAAATACGATTTATTGTATACAGGCACTATGATAGATAGTAATTTTTCCAATCCAATAATCTCCTTTTAAGTCGCTTTTTGTAATAAAACTGCTTATACTTATTATCAAAATATGTACTTTCATTCGTTTTTGAACTATTCAATACGGAGATATGTTTTATACAAACCCTTAATTATTTTTTTAAATGAAGCGCTCTAATAAGATAACATAATTTAATTACTCACAACACAAATAACCTATATGAGACAAATTAAAAATTAAAGATTGTATATTAATCTTGTTTTCACTTTTCTAATTATTTTTAAACAAACATCATAAAAATTAGACAAAAAAACAACCACCTTCCAAGGGAGAAGGTGGCTCAAAAAGAATGAAGTAATGGAGTACTTCATAACACTATTTTATTACGCACAACAAAATTGTTCAATGCTTTTTACAATAATTTAACATTCTTTTTTAAATCCTGAAATTTGGTGAGGCACGTTAAGAAATATATTTTCAATTTTTCAATGAACTTCCCTCAATGTATTCGCAAATCTTCATTTAATACATTTTTTGTATAATTAGACAGATTATATTTCGATTTATCTAAATTATGACAACATATGCCTATACTGTCTTTTTCATAGTTGTCAATTTACTACCTAATACACCGTTACCACCTAAAATACCTACTCGATTAAACATATATCATAATCGCCAAGCTTCTGATTGATTTTTTATAGTTATAAAATCTTTATACATTCCTGATGTTTGAAGTAATGTATGATGATTACCAATTTGAATTATTTTACCTTCATTAAGCACGATAATCTCATTAGCATTTTTAATCGTTCCTATCTTATGTGCGATAGTGATTACTGTTTTACCTTTACTTAATTCATCAATAGCTTGCTGTTTGAGATGTTCATTTTCTGGGTCAATACTTGCAGTTGCTTCATCTAAAATAATAATAGATGCATCTTTCAAAATAGCTCTAGCAATTGCTATTCTTTGCTTTTCTCCTCCTAAAAGTGATAATGGATTTTCATATTTTTTAGCCAGTAAATTCATAATTTATAACATATTGTCGACTTGTGTTTCAGCTACTTGAATATTTAGTAGTTGCAATTCTTGTTCTAAGTTTTCCGTAAATAATTGTGTATTCACACCTTGAATGACCATAAAGCCCTACTTTAACAAGACAACTTTACTATAAGTAACAATAATTTTCTGATTTTTGAATTGTGATATCGACAATTACATCACATTTATATTTTTCGATACATCATTATATTATCCCAATCGATAATCGTTATCAATGTAATTTTTAATGAATAATTACAACAAACAATAATATTATAATTATACGTTTAAAATATTGTATCCATTAACTTTTAATACTCCATTTTTCTTTACACTGCACATCATTACTTTACTACACATTATAAAAAGCCCAAAAATTGTACAGAATAATAGAATTGATTATATTGTTATACTGTGTTAATTTATAAATAGAAAAAGGGCGATACACTTACGTGTGTCGCCCCAGTGAGCCCGTTAAAAAGACGGCAGCTAGAATTTAATAATGATCAAATAATCATCTCATCCTCGCCAAAGTTAGAGATGGTTATTTTTTATGGCTTGATTTAACAATTGCGATTACTAAACCTAATAAGGTAACGATGAAAGTACCGAAACCTAACATTAAGTGTAGCACTTCTACAATTGAAACCACACAAGGCGTCTCCTTTCTAAAGATTTTGTCAGTACTTTCATAAGCACCACCTCACTTTATACTGAGATTAGCCACCATCTATCCAACTTGCTCATCTTTATATTTTATCATAGAAGCAATATCTCTACTAACGAATTATAGTTTCATTTTATATCATAAAAAAATTATACGTTTTTTCATTCTACCTATAGTTTGTTGCTAAATTCCATCTACCCTAGCTGCAAAAACACTACAAAATCAATGTATATATTACAATAATATTTGAATAAAAAATTACAAATTATTAAATATATCTGTTTTTCGTATTTAGAAATAATTTAACTAATAACCTTCATTAAATTGTACGCATAAGTATATTGAGCTATTTTATGATTTCATTAAAATAATCCGTACAATTAATGCTATAATATTCAATAGGTCAGCATTAAAAAATTTATAATTAAAAGTTTTGTTAAATACAAATAATGAGAAATACTTGTATGAACTGAATTACACCAACTATGTATTATATCAATCTCTGAAAAGACTTCATTAAATAACCCTATCGAAATATTAAAAAGTACCTGCCACAACATATATGCGATGGCTAGTTTTTTTAGGTTTTAGAAGGTTTTGTACAATAAAATATTTTATTAACTATAAAAAAGTATGGTTTATCCACACTTCACAATGGTTACTTAATTCGTTTTGAACCATTACGTGTGTTTGAATATAAAAAATTAAATAAAGGGGTATGTAGAATAGAAAAAGTTTTAGGTTTATTATTAGCTAGTACATTAGTATTGGGAGCATGTGAGAACAAGGAAGAAAGTAAAGAAGAACCTAAGAAAGAAGCAAAAGCACACAAGAAAGACAAGAAAAAAGAGAAGAAGAACAATAAACAAAAGAATACTGATAAAAAATCTACTTCTAGTTCAAATGAAGAAAGCGATGAAAATAAGAAAAGTAATACTGAGCACGAAAACACACAAGAAAATAACAGTGAGAATAATCAACAAGTTAATGTTGATAAAAATACAAATAACGCTAAAAATCCAAAGCAAGAACAATCTAACAATTCAGAACAAAATATCAGCAATGATCAACAAAATAGTAATAACCAACAAACTAAACCATCAAATAGCAACAACAGCCAAATGACTGAATCTGAAATAGCTGAATGGAATCAAACTAAACCTACTACTCATGACGAATCTCAAATGGGATATGGTAAAGGTGATTATGAAGCAGCTAGAGAACAAAGTAAACAAGTATGGGATGACTCTAATGCTCATGTAGGCGGACCAGGTTGGGTTGGTAAAAATGAAGGTTATGATAGTTGGGCAAAACGTCAACAAGCAGTACAAGAAACGGCATCACAAAAATAATTTTTAGGGTAGTACGCCTACCCTAATTATTTTTTACCCTTTTTAGGAAAATTTAGCCAAATGGCAACATTTACAGTCACAAAACAAAAAATAAAACTTCTACATCATGACAGTATGATGTAGAATACCCTAATTTTAAAACTGGTAAAAAGAGTTTGGATTCAAAACTAAAGCAGAAACAGCTAATTTAGCACAACAATTAATCTAGGATTTGGAAGATGCTAAAAAATTCGAAGAATACTTCAAAGAGTGGATAATATCAAATGGAAAGGATAAACTTTCAGTAAAGTAACAATATTGATATTCATACATTTTAGATGTATTTTCAGATCATTTCTGACAAGATATACTGCTTATAAATATTACAAGAAACAAATATCAAAAATTTATATCTAATTACTCCAAATGACAAAATTACACCCTGTTCTTTAAGGCATACACATGCCAGTTATCTTATTAGTAAAGGAATATCAATTGAATATATTAGTAAAAGGTTAGGACACGCAAACATATCTATAACACTTGAGGTTTATACACATTTACTTGATGAACATAAAAAAGAGCAAGGTCAACGCGTCAGAGAATTATTCTCTTGACCCGTATTTGACACTCGCTCTCTCGAAACGTTGATATATCAACGTGTTATAGTGTCCTGGGAGGGATTCGAACCCCCGACCGATGGCTTAGAAGGCCATTGCTCTATCCAGCTGAGCTACCAGGACATATTCTTTTTGAACACAAGAATTATTATATCTAACTTATCGCTATAAAGCAATACTCCAAGCATTAAAAATAAATATGATTTTTCACTTTAATAGACTTTTTATCATCTTTTTTTAATTTCATTAAAAAATTTACTGATTTTAGCATTTTACTGGGATAAAATAGCTTAATAATTAAATGATTTTAGGAGCGAAAGCGAAATTAAACTACATTAATCGCCCCTAAAAAGTTCTATCCTCACCAATATTACTTTATTATTCCTATAACAACACGTAATTTTACATAATTTATATAATTACTAGGCTGTACGTCCTTTTATCATTATAGACTGAACGTTTCACTATCAATGATTTGATGATTACGATTATAAAAATTTAATTTTACATCTTTTTCAATTTCATCAATCAACAATTCGGCATAGGTTTCTTCTATGTTACTTCTCGATTGTGAAATACTTCCAGGGTTTATGACATGAACGTCTCCAATGTGTTCATGTTTAGCCACGTGTGTATGGCCATAAAAAGCAAATTGACATCCTGATGCTTTTGCTTGTTCTGCAAGTGGCATTCGTGTACGGTTCACATTATATAAATGGCCATGTGTATAAAATGCTTTAATACCATTTACTTCTATAATTTCTTCATTTGGAAATTCTGGATAAAAGTCCGTGTTACCTTTAACTCTATAAAAATGGCTTAATTCGCTATCATGATATTCAAATTCTGAATCACCTAAATGAATCGCAACATCAATATCATCGTGATGACTTATTACGTCAAAAAGAATACCTTGTTCTGTGTGGTTATCACTTACTATAATCCATTTTAACATCACTGTTCACCTTCTAAGTATTGTCGTAACTTTTCAATTGCTTTACCTCTATGACTTACTTCACTTTTTTCTTCAGCTGTAAGTTGAGCCATTGTTTTATTTTTGTCATCTAAATAAAATATAGGGTCATAACCAAAGCCTTGTTCTCCTATTTTACTCAAAGTAATTTCCCCTTCAACTGTGCCTTTAAATTGGACAGTTTCTTCTCCAGGAGCACTCATACTAATGACACACACAAATTGTGCAGCACGGTTGATTTCATCACCTAAATTGGTTAACAATTTATCTATATTAGCATCATCATTTTTTTCAGTTCCTGCGTAACGCGCAGAATATATTCCAGGTTCTCCACCTAAAGCAAATACTTCTAGGCCACTGTCATCAGCTATCACTCGTTTATTTAATGCTTTTGCAGCTGCTTCTGATTTTAACTTCGCATTTGCTTCAAATGTATGTCCTGTTTCTTCTACATCAAAATCTTCAATTAATTCTGTGATGCCTATTACATTATAATCAGGAAATATAACTCTAAAATCATTTATTTTCCCTTTATTATTTGATGCAATTACTATATCTTCCATTGTTTAATCTCCTATTCTTGTAATTCCATTTTTTCAACTTTCACTTTCATTTTTAACCACTCTTCAATAATTAATTCTATATGTTCAGTTTCTCCTGTAGCAAAAAATTTATGTTCAGGTTGTCGTTTATATCCTGCATGTTCATTACTAAAAGTTAATAATGCACTTACTTCTCGTGCAGTTTCTAATCCAGAAGAAATCACTACTTTTTCTCCACCAAAATAATCATTTATTGGTTGGTATAACAGTGGATAGTGTGTACAGCCTAAAATCACTGTATCAGCATTACTATTTCTCCAATGCTTTAATGTCTGATGTATAATAATACTTGTGATTGTAGGGTCTTGATACCTCATTTGCTCAACTAATGGTACAAAACCAGGACAAGCTATCCCTGATACTTCAACATTAGGGTTTATATTTTTTATATGATGTCTATAGGCTTCGGATTTAATTGTGCCTTCTGTACCTAAAATTAAAACATCATTGTTTTTGGTAGTCATAATCGCTGTTCTTGCACCAGGTTCAATAACACCAATTACTGGAATAGGTAATATATTTTGCAAATGTTTTAACGCTACTGCTGTAGCTGTATTACAAGCAATTACTAGCATTTTGATATCAAATGCCATTAATTTCTGTGCTAATTCTGTAGTGAATTCCCTAACTTGTGAGCCCTCTCTTGGGCCATAAGGGCAACGCTTAATATCACCTAAATAATATATTGTTTCATTTGGAAGTTGGCGCATAATTTCTTTGGCAACAGTTAAACCACCAACTCCAGAATCAATTACACCGATTGGTTTGTCCATATTCAATTACATCCTTATTTATTATCTTGTACTTTATTGTAGCATAGTCTTGTTTTCAAAAACATTAATCATGCTAATAGTTAAGTTTTCATCCGTAATATATACAATATGTATTTACCCTATTCAACTATGAAATAATTAACTAATTTTATAAAAAAGACTTAACATTTATTGTGTAAATGTTAAGTCTTTAATAATATTGTGAAATTAATATACTTGATGATCTGAACCAAAGAATGATTTGAACATATGGAACGATGTTTCTCTATTTAAAGCGGCAATAGATGTAGTCAACGGTATACCTTTAGGACATGCGTTTACGCAGTTTTGTGAGTTACCACATTCCTGTAAACCTCCACCGCCCATTAATGCTTCTAAACGTTCATCTTTTGTCATTGAACCTGTTGGGTGTAGGTTAAATAGTCTAACTTGTGAAATTGCCTGAGCACCAACGAAGTCATTTTTGCTAGTTACATTTGGACAAACCTCTAAGCAAACACCACAGGTCATGCATTTAGAAAGTTCATAAGCAGTTTGACGTTTTTTCTCTGGCATACGTGGACCTGGACCTAAATCATACGTACCGTCAATCGGAACCCATGCTTTCATTCGTTTCAAATTATCGAACATTCTAGTACGATCTACTTGTAAATCACGGATAACAGGGAATGTACTCATTGGTTCTAATTTAATAGGTTGTTCTAATTGATCAACAATTGCAGAACATGATTGTCTTGCTTGTCCGTTAATCACCATTGAACAAGCACCACAAACTTCTTCTAAACAGTTCATATCCCAAATAACAGGAGTCGTTTTTTCACCTTTACTATTAACTGGGTTACGTCTGATTTCCATTAAACATGCTATAACATTTAAATTCTCTCTATAAGGAATTTCAAATTCTTCGTTATATGGTGTTGAGTTGTCATTGTCTTGACGTTTTATAATTAATTTAATTGTTTTTTGGCTAGGTTGCTCGTTTTGTGCAGGAGTTTCATTAACTTCTTTTGTTTCTACCATAATTATTTACCTCCCTTTGACGCCTTAGAGTAATCACGTTTACGCGGTGGTATTAAACTAATATCAACTGGTTCATAAGTAAACTTAGGTGCCTCTGTCTTGCCTTGATACGTAGCTAATGTTGTTTTCAACCATTCTTCATCATTTCTTTCTGGGAATTCTGGTTTATAATGCGCGCCACGAGATTCATTTCTATTATATGCACCAATCGTGATTACACGTGCGAGTACTAACATATTCCATAATTGACGTGTAAAGAATACAGCTTGGTTACTCCAAGTTTGAGTATCTTCAATATCAATATTTTGATAGCGTTCCATCAATTCTACAATTTTCTTATCTGTCTCTAATAATGTTTTATTTTCACGCACAACTGTAACATTTGCAGTCATGACTTCTCCTAATTCTCTATGAAGTTTATAAGCATTTTCAGTACCCTTCATATTTAATAGGTTATCAAATTTCTCTTGCTCTTCTTTAACGTGTTTTTCGTAAATGCTCTCATCTAAATCTGTATATGAATCTTCAATATTTGAAATATAGTCTACTGCATTTGGACCAGCAACAGTACCACCGTAAATTGCAGAAAGTAATGAGTTAGCACCTAAACGGTTACCACCATGTTGTGAGAAATCACATTCACCAGCTGCAAATAACCCTTTGATATTTGTCATTTGATCATAATCAACATATAATCCACCCATTGAATAGTGTACTGCAGGGAAGATTTTCATCGGTACTTTACGAGGATCATCACCGGTAAATTTCTCATAAATCTCAATAATACCACCCAATTTAATATCCAATTCATGTGGATCTTTATGAGATAAATCTAGATATACCATGTTTTCACCATTAATACCTAATTTTTGATTCACACATACATCAAAAATTTCACGTGTCGCGATATCACGCGGTACCAAGTTACCATAATCTGGGTATTTTTCTTCTAAGAAATACCATGGTTTACCATCTTTATATGTCCAAATACGGCCGCCTTCACCACGTGCTGATTCACTCATTAATCTAAGCTTATCATCGCCGGGAATCGCAGTTGGATGAATTTGAATAAATTCACCGTTAGCGTACATTGCACCTTGTTGGTATACAATTGAAGCAGCTGAGCCTGTATTAATCATTGAGTTTGTTGTCTTACCAAAGATAATACCAGGGCCACCAGTTGCCATAATAACAGCATCTGAACCAAATGATTGAATTTCAGCAGTTGTCATATTTTGAGCAACGATACCTCTTGCCATATTATCATCATCTTTGACTATACCTAAGAATTCCCAACCTTCATATTTTGTAACTAAACCGTCAACTTCATAGCTACGCACTTGTTCGTCTAATGCATAGAGTAATTGTTGACCTGTAGTAGCACCGGCATATGCAGTTCTATGATACATCGTGCCACCGAAACGTCTAAAGTCTAATAGACCTTCTTTAGTTCTATTAAACATTACGCCCATACGGTCAAGTAAATGAATAATTTTAGGTGCCGCATCTGTCATTGCTTTTACAGGTGGTTGGTTTGCTAAGAAATCTCCGCCATAAACAGTATCATCTAAATGCACTGTCGGAGAATCTCCTTCCCCTTTTGTATTTACCGCTCCATTAATGCCACCTTGTGCACAAACAGAGTGTGAACGTTTAACAGGAACAAGTGAGAACAGATCTACATGCGCGCCCTGCTCTGCTGCTTTAATTGTTGCCATTAGACCAGCTAGTCCACCGCCGACAACAATAATTTTCTTCTCTGCCATAAATTGTCACTCCCTCAAATATATGTGAAACTTTATTTTATAATTTTATAAAAATGCTAAGATTGCGCTCATACCGATGTATGAAACAACTAAGAATACAATAAGTGAAACCCAAGTGAAGATTTGTTGTGATTTTTTAGATTGTAAGATACCCCAAGTAACTAAGAATGACCATAAACCATTCGCAAAGTGGAATGTTACAGCTAATAAACATACAATGTAAAAAATCAACCACCCTGGATTAGTTACAATATCGTGTACCATATCAAAGTTCACTTCATGTCCTAACGCACGTTGTATTCTTGTCTGCCATAAATGAATTGCTATAAACACGAACGTTATGATGCCTGTGAGACGTTGTAACATGAACATCCAGTTTCTAAATGCTGAATAATGTCCTACGTTCTCTTTTGCCGTAAAGGCAATATGTACACCGTATACTGCATGATATAGTATTGGAATATAAATAACAGCAAATTCCAATACAATTAAAAAAGGTAATGATTCCATAAATCCAGCTGCCTTGTTAAACGCTTCAGCGCCTTTAGTTGCCTGATGGTTAACAAGTAAATGGACTAATAAGAATCCACCTATTGGTATTACACCTAGTAAAGAATGTAATCGTCTTAAATAGAATTGATTTTTCGAGTATGCCAAAAGGAAGTCCCCCCTGTGAAACAATTAATTTTTTAGATTTCTTTTTTTGATGTGAAAGTAATTGGAATTTCTATATAACCCCTGCGTACAATAACTCTTTATGTATTGTATGTTTGTTACAACACAATATTATTGCACAATTTTAAACATAGAAGTATTATACAAAGTCTATTTTTATACATAATTTAAAATACAGTGTTAATGAGAATATTCTCAATTAGAAAACGCTTCCACATACATGTAAAAAAAGAATTCCTGTTATTTGCTATTGTAACACTAATTAAATAGAAAATGGGCATGAGAATGATTCTCATGCCACAAAGTTTTCACTACTTTTTGTCATATAACGCTTGATGAAGATTCTCAGCAACATTTTGTGGGAGCCCTGATTTTTTTAAATCTTCTACGCTTGCTGCTTTCATTTTCTTAATAGAACCAAATGTACGTAATAATTTTGTTTTTCTTTTAGCGCCAATACCTTCTACAGTATCCAATACAGATTGTAACCCAGTCTTCTGTCTTGTTTGTCTATGGAATGTAATCGCAAATCTATGCACTTCATCTTGTATTCTTTGAAGTAAATAAAATGGTTGACTATTTTTCTTCATGGGAACAACCTCTGCATTTTCACCGTAAAGAATTTCTGATGTTTGGTGCTTATCATTTTTACGTAGTCCTGCTACAGGTATATCAAGCCCTAGTTCATTTTCAAGGACATCAAGTACACCGCTCATGTGTCCTTTACCGCCATCTACAATAATCAAGTCTGGTAATGGACTACCTTCATTAAGTACTCGCGTATAACGTCGACGCACAACTTCTCGCATAGATTTATAATCATCTGGACCTACTACTGTCTTTATCTTATATTTACGGTAACCTTTTTTATTAGGTTTACCATCCACAAATGATACCATTGCCGAAACAGGATTAACTCCTTGAATATTTGAGTTATCAAAAGCCTCTATACGAATTGGTGTTTGAATGCCCATCACATCACCAAGCTCTTCTATTGCTTTTACTGTACGTGATTCATCTTTGGCAATTAATTCAAATTTATTTTCAAGTGTGATTTCGGCATTATGATTAGCTAAGTCTACCATATCTTTCTTTTTACCTTTAAGAGGCTGAACAATTTTAGTATCTACAACTGATTGGATAATTTCTTTATCAAGATGCTTTGGGACATGTACTTCTTTAGGTAAAATATGCTGATTCAAATCATAAAACTGACCAATGAATGTATAGAATTCTTCTTCTTCCGTCTGTTGAATGGGTATCATCGTAGCATCTCTTTTAATCATATTTCCTTGTCTTATAAAGAAGACTTGAATACACATCCAACCTTTTGACACACTATAGCCGAATACATCTCTAATAGTGCTGTCAGAGGAGGTAACTTTTTGTTTTTTATTTAAATTGTGTATATGTTGAATTAAATCTCGGTACTCTTTTGCACGTTCAAAATCTAATGACTCACTAGCTTCTTGCATTTTTTGTTCTAAATTATGCAAAATTGTCTTATCTTCACCGTTTAAGAAATCTGTAATTTCTTTTGTCATCTCAGCATATTTTTCTAAATCAACTGGATAAACACAAGGGCCTAAGCATTGTCCTATATGATAATACAGACATAATTTATCAGGCATTTTATCACATTTTCTAAAGGGATAAATACGATCTAATAGTTTTTTAGTTTCTTGTGCTGAATAAGCATTAGGATATGGTCCAAAGTACTTACCGCTTCCCTTTTTAACAGTACGTGTAACAATTAACCTCGGGTATTTTTCTTTAGTTATTTTAATAAAAGGATAACTTTTGTCATCTTTTAATAAAACATTGTATCTAGGTTGATATTGTTTGATTAGGTTTAGTTCTAACAATAAGGATTCTGTTTCACTCGATGTTACAATAAACTCAAAATTTCTAATTTCACTTACTAAGCGTGTCGTCTTAGCGTCATGTGCTCCTGTAAAATAAGATCTTAATCTATTTCTTAACTTTTTGGCTTTACCAACATAGATGATTTGGTTATTGCGGTCTTTCATTAAATAACAACCTGGTTCAGTAGGAACCACCGTAAGTTTTTGTTTAATTTCTTTTTGATATGTTTCCATAATCAGAGCTGCCTCCTTTCTTTATTATTTTTATACTGGTTAAACTTGGCTTATAAAGCCAAAAGCGTTACTACTAAAAATCTATATCTATACTATTATAAAATAGCTTGGCTACATTACACAATTTATTGAAATCTCTACACTTTAACTTTATAAGTGCTTATATAAGATGACACTATTAGACGAACAATACTAGCTTCTATCAACAAAGCATTTAAGATTAAACTTATCTATAAGATTAAGAGGTTGGTCTCATTTCAATAAATTACTTTTCATATGATTAAAAAATCCAGGACATTGATATGTCCCGGATTAGGTTCTTCTTTAGTATATTATAAGTGTTTTTCGATTACTTCAGCTAAGTTTTCTTTAGGTTGGAAACCTACAACTTTATCTACGGGTTCGCCATCTTTAAATACGATTAAAGTTGGGATACTCATAACTTCAAATTTAGCAGCTGTTGATGGATTTTCATCTACATCAAGTTTTAAAATATTAGCCTTACCTTCAAAATCACCAGCTAAATCTTCTAATACTGGAGCAATCATCTTACAAGGGCCACACCAAGTTGCCCAAAAATCTACTAAATTTACCCCTGATTGAATATTTTCATCAAAGTTTGAATCCGTTACTTTTACGATTGCCATAACTGCCAATCCTCCTTAAATTTCAAATGATGAAGAAATTATAACAGACTTTATGATATTCTGCATACCTCTTGCTCACGATTATTTTAATTCTACCACGGTTACGCCAAATCCGCCTTCACTTGGCATCCCGTTTCTATATGATGACACACTTTTGTGCCGTTTCAAATGATTTTGCACACCTTTTTGTAAAGCACCTGTACCTTTACCGTGAATAATATAAACTTGTTCATAGTTACTTAGCACAGCTTGATCTAGATATTGGTCTACCGCGACCATTGCTTCATCATAACGGTAGCCACGTAAATCAAGTTCCATTTTAATACTTTGTCTATTTTCGCGTTTAATCATTTTAGTAGGCTCTTCTTTAGTTTTCTTAGTTTTTTCCAAGTCTTCTAAAGGTAGTTTCATCTTGATTATACCCATTTGTACTACTGCTTCATTATTATCAATTAGTTCTAACACTTCACCTTTTTGACCGTAAGTCAATACTTTAACTTCGTCACCAGTTTTAATCGTATCCCATTTTTTCTTTTCAACATTTTGTTTAATTGATTTAGCTTCATACTGATCGTCCAATTGTTTCTTCTTATCAATCAGTTCATGTTCTTTTACATCTGCACCTTTTTTATCTCTTAATTCACGTAATTCTTTTAAAATCTCATCCGCTTCATTAGTAGCTGATTTCACACGTTGATTCGCTTTTTCTTTCGCTTCATTCATGAGTTGCTTTTCATGGTTTTGATATTGTTCATATTGTTTTGCTAAAGCATCATGTGTATCTTGAGCTTCTCTAAGCAGTTGGTCTAACTCAATTCGTTGTTCATCTACACGTTTTGAATTTGTTTCAAGCGAAGCTATCATTTCATTAATTTCTTGTTCGTCTTGGCCAATCATAGATTTAGCTTTTTGAATAACTTGAATGTTTAGCCCTAGTTTTTTTGAAATGTCAAAAGCGTTTGAACGTCCTGGGACACCCATCAATAATTTATATGTTGGGCTCAGTGTATTAACATCAAACTCTACACTCGCATTCATAACTCCGTCTCTATTATAACTATATGCTTTTAATTCTGGATAGTGTGTAGTTGCCATTACTAAAGAACCTATATCATGTACATAATCCAAAATACTCATTGCTAAAGCAGCACCTTCGCTTGGATCTGTTCCTGCGCCTAATTCATCGAATAAAATCAAACTATGCTTTGTTGTTTCTTGTAAAATCTCAACGATATTTTTCATATGAGAAGAAAATGTAGAAAGTGATTGTTCAATAGATTGTTCATCACCAATGTCACAGAAAACATTTTCAAATACACTCAACTTACTACCATCAAGTGTAGGAATTAACATACCTGATTGTGCCATCATAATGATTAAACCAAGCGTTTTTAACGTAACTGTTTTACCACCAGTATTAGGACCAGTAATAATAACCGTCTCAATATCTTGTGCAAATTCAATCGTATTAGCTACAACAGTATCTCTATCCAATAAAGGATGATAAGCTTTTGGTAGATATACTGTTCTTTCAGCAGTAAATTCTGGTTTAGTTCCTTTAATTGAACTCGCATAACGCGCTTTGGCAGTTAGGAAATCAATTTGTCCCATTATAGATTCTGACATTAAACAAGCTTCAGCTTCTTCCGCCACATAGCCCGTGAGTTCAGATAAAATTCTTTCTTTTTCAACTGCTTCATCATTACGTAAACGGCTAATTTGATTACTCATTTCTACAATAGATGATGGTTCAATATATAAAGTCTGTCCTGAAGCCGATTGATCATGAACAATACCATTAAAATCTTGTCTATACTCAGCTTTAACCGGTATAACATTACGTTCATTACGTACAGTTACAATTGCATCGGAAAGTTTTTTCTGATTACTTTGGCTTTTAACAATTTTATCTAAGTTTTGTTTGATACGCTGTGTCGTACTAGAAATTTTACTTCTAATACCTTGTAATTCATAACTGGCATTGTCATATAAATCATACGCATCACATTTTTCGTGTATACTTTGATATAAAGTTGTTAAAATTGGTAACTGTTCCATTCTATCATTGAGAATTGGGTAATTAATCGTTTCTTCTTCGCTTATAAGATTGTTATAAAATGTCTTATATTGATTTTGTATTTGTATAAGACGTTTAATTACATTTAATTCACTCACATTCAGTACGCCACCAATACTAGCTCTATGAATAAACGCTGAAACTTTTGCTAACCCGCTTAAACTAGGCATACGATGTTTGTTGTAAATTTGTGCAATTTCATCAGTCTCATTCATTTGAAATTCTACAGTATTAAAATCCGTAGCAGGTGTCATAGCTATAACTTTTTCTTTTCCTAAATCACTAATTGCTTCATTTTCAACTAACAATTTGATTTTATCGAATTCTAAGACATCTAATGATTTCTGTCTCATCTAATCCCTCTATTTCTTCAATTTAATATTATTTTCTATTAGCGATTTAAAATCTTCGCGAGACATCGTATTAATAACTCTATCTTTTTTTACAAATCCTTTTTGTGCAGTTGCGATACCATATTTCATAAATTCTAAATGATCTATATGATGTGCATCTGTATTAATTGTTAATTTAACATTAGGATGTTTTTTTACAGTTTCTGCATTTAAATCTAAGCGTTTAGGATTTGCGTTAATTTCTAAAATTGTATTTGTTTCAGCTGCTATCTCACATAATCTGTCAATATCCGGTTCATAGCCTGGACGTTTACCTATGATGCGTCCTGTCGGATGCGCAATATGCCTAACATAAGGGTTACGGCATGCATTTTCCAAACGTTGCATAATTTCCTCTTGTGATTGATTAAAACTTTGATGTATTGCAGCTATAACATAATCTAATTGTGCTAATACTTCATCATCATAATCTAAACGTCCATCTGGTAATATATCCATTTCTATTCCTGAATAAATATCAATTTCATCATATTTCTCATTTAAAGCTTTTATTTCTTCATTCTGGCGTAATAACCTTTCTACAGACAAACCGTTTGCTACTTTCAAACTCTGCGAATGGTCTGTAATTACCATAAATTGATATCCTTTTGCAATATTAGCTTTGATCATTTCTTCTAAACTAAATGCACCATCACTATATGTTGTATGCATATGAATATCTCCTTGGACATCATCTAATTTTATAATCTCTGATAAGTCTTTATCAAACTCACTGCCATCTTCTCTAATTGCAGGTTCAATCCAATTAACACCAAAATGTTCGTAAATCTCTTTTTCACTTTGGTATTGAATGATGTTTCCATCTGCTTGTTCAATTCCATATTCGCTCACTTTTTCATCTTGTTCTTTTGCTAATTGACGTATGCGAATATTATGATCTTTGGAACCTGTAAAGTGCTGTAATGTATGATAAAACGCTGATGGTTCGATCAGCCTAAAATCAACACCAATGGTTTCATCATCAAAACTTAGCTCTAATGATACCTTTGTTTGACCAACGGCAACATCTTTAACTTTGTTCGGAATATTTAATAATGCTTGTTGTACACTGGCTGGTTCATCTGTACTAATTATATAATCTAAATCCTTACTCATTTCTTTATATCTTCTAAAACTTCCAGCAACTTCATATTGTACAACGGCGTCAATTTGTAACAAATATGCATCTATAATTTTATTTAACCCACGCATTTGGTCAATAGGATAATTATCTTTTTTAGCGCCTAATGCTTTTACAGCTTCCAATATATTTTGTTCTGTCTTTTTGGCAAAACCACTTAATTCACTTACTAATCCTTGTTCACATGCAGCTTGTAACGCTTCTTTCCCATCAATATTCAATTCTTTATATAACTTAGCTATTTTTTTACTACCTAATCCTTGAATCTTCAATAATGGAATAAGACCTTCTGGTACTTCTTGCTTCAAAGATTCTAATGTAGATGATGTGCCATGTTTTCGGTATTCATCTATTACGTCACCTACGCCTTTGCCGATACCTTTTAATTGAGTCACATCTTCTATTTGTTCTATAGGACGTTCGTCAATTTCAAGGCTTTGCGCGGCTTTTCTATATGCAGATACTTTAAATGTATTTTCACCTTTTAATTCCATATAAGTGGCTATTTTTTCTAATAATTGAATAATATCTTTTTTTGTCATTATTTTCACTCCATAGAAAAAGGTCAAGACAGATTACTGCTTCAAATTCAGTAAATTGGTTATGTCCTGACCTCCTATATTTTATAAAACTTTATATGTTTATATTCTAAAACATTCTATATATTTAGTACATAAGTTGATATAAATGGCACGTGAAATATAAAGTGTTCAGCTAAATGGCCTTCCATCAACTGTTGTTGCATGAATTCAAGTGGGTACATTGAAATCATATAAACCAAAGTAGCGCAAATAATAGTTGAAGAAATAACACTCATTATTACACCTAACATACGACTTACCCAATTAGGCTTTCTAGATGTAATTACATTATCAAATACAACGACAATAGCATAACAAATTACTTTAGTAACAGTTGCTATAATCAAAAATGCTATAATATGATCAAAACGCTGCTGTAGATTATCAAATTGAAATGCATAGTTCAAATCATATGCACGCGTTTTAGGAAATGGCACAAATAATTCTAATCGTTGTGAAATTTGTGAATGTAAACGATGGGCCACCCAAAGTGAGAATATGGTTGAACCTAAATGTAACGACCCCAACCAAATACCTCTTCTAAACCCAATCATGCCTATGTAAAGGAAAATAATTATGATTATTAAATCGCTAATCATTATTCTTCTCTATTTTTTAATTGTTTTATTTCTTGTTGTAAACGGTAATTTTCTTCTTCTAGCTGTACTTTTTCATGCATTATGTTTACGGCTGTAAGAATAGCTTTTCTAGTAGTATCAAGACCTGCGCTTTTACTAGCTAGTGTTTTCAGTCTCTCATCTACTAAATGCGCTACATAACGGATATGCTCAGGGTTGTCTTCTCCGACAATTGTATAATGTTGATCATTTATAGTTACGTTAATCCGATTTTTAAACTCACCCATATAATAACTCCTGACTTTGAATGTAAATTTCCGAACTTATTCTTTCATTAATTCCATTAAGTATGTAATTTAGTTATTTAGAATATTTATCACGAACTATTATACACGACATAATATTATTTTGTAAGTGGTGAGATTTGTTATATTAGAATTTCTTGTGATTTATTCTTTTTTTGTCTATATAAAAAGATTTTCTCTAATCTTTATATATACTATCCATTCGTGCTATTCTCAAATTTTATACGTGTGATATGATATTAAATGTCTAAATTTTAATTAAGATACTTATATAAAGCGAGGTCAATAACATGTCTAATGTTGTACACAAACTAACTAAACAACAAATCGACCAATTACTGTCGAAAATACCTTTTGATACTACAAATGTATCTCAAGGTATGAAAGCTAAAACAAAATATAAAAATACATCTATTTCTGTATATAATTCAAATAAGGTAATGTTTCAAGGTAAAGATGCTGAATCCATCGCAGCCCAATTATTACCAAATGCCATTCCCACTAAAAAAAACGCAACTAAAACATCTAAATCATCAAATTCACAACAAACAATACAATATAACCGCTATCAATGTATAGGAAGTGATGAAGCTGGCAGTGGAGATTACTTTGGACCGCTTACGGTATGTGCCGCTTATGTTTCTAAAAAAAATATTCAAATCTTAAAAACATTAGGCGTAGATGACTCCAAAAGATTAACTGATGCTAAGATTGTTGAACTAGCAGAACAACTTGTAACTTTTATCCCTCACTCATTGTTAACAATGAACAATGAGAAATATAACGAAAAACAAAAAGCTGGGTGGTCTCAAGTGAAAATGAAAGCTGTGTTACACAATGAAGCTATTAAAAATGTGACACAAAAAATTGATACGGAGGAGTTAGATTATATTGTCATTGACCAATTCGCTGAGCCTGGCGTATACAAACGCTACGCGTTGAGCGAACTACCATTTAGTAGTAAAACTAAATTCGAAACTAAAGGAGAATCAAAATCCATTGCCATTGCAGCTGCAAGTATTATCTCACGATATGCGTTCGTTAAACATATGGATAGTTTATCTCGTGCAGCAAAAATGGAAATCCCTAAAGGTGCGAGTAACAAAGTTGACTTAACCGCCGCTAAATTAATTGAGCGTAAAGGCATAGCTTATCTTGATAGTATTTCAAAAAAACATTTTGCAAATAGACAAAAGGCTGAAAACTTAGTACAAAAAAAATATAAATAAGAAAATAACACTACTTTCAACCTATCATTTACCATTATATTCTCTTAACATTATGACGCGTTCATTGAAAGATTTTTCTAGTTACACTGTAAATCTAGTAGGTCTTATTTAATACATCAAATAATCTGATATAAATATAAAACACACCTCCATGTTTGAAATCATACTTAATCCCAAAAGTTGGACTAAAATCTAACTTTTAGAAGTGCACGTCAATGGAGGTGTGTTTTTAGTTTATATGTTTACTTTAAACCACTTTCAACTATATTCTATATTTTTTATAGTATTAAAAGCATATAGCAATTTAAGTATGACTATCTAATTGTAGCACCTTCTGCTTGTAAAGCAGTCAATATTGCTTCATGTACCGCATTCACTTTATCATCCGTAAGTGTATCTTCAGTATCTAAATATGATAAACGAATTGCTATTGATTTTTCATCTTCAGCGACATGTTCGCCCTCATAAACATCAAATACTTCAGCTTCTTGTAATATATCGTCACCATTTTGCTGAATTATATTTACTAATTTTGCTGAAGGTATATCGCGGTTGATAACTAATGCAATATCTCTTGATACGCCTGGGAATCTAGGTATTGGTTGATAATTAATATAACCTACAGATACTGCCATTAATTCATCATAATTCAACTCGAATACGTAAGTACGTTTTAAATCATTGTCTTTTTCAATTTGTGGATGTAATTCTCCTACAAATCCAATAACTTTTCCATTTAATTTCACGTAAGCCGTTCTACCTGGGTGTAAACCGTTAATTTCGCCAGCTTCATATTCAAATTGTATATCTAACTTCTCAGCCACTCGATCCACAATACCTTTAGCTATGAAGAAGTCTATTTCTTCCTTCTTACCTTGCCAAGCGTTCACTGTATAATCACCTGTTAAGATACCACTTAAATATTCAACCTCATCTGGTAATTCACCTTCACCGTTACCAAAGAAGACACGACCAAGTTCATATAAGCGCACTTGGGTATTTTTACGTGCTACATTATATGCAACAGCATCAATTAAATGTGGAATCAAACTTTGACGCAACGTAGAATGTGCTTCACTCATTGGCATTAACAACGCAACTGTATCACGGTTTTGCAATGCAAAGTGGTTAGCTCGTTCTTTATCGACAAGTGAATAATTAATAGCTTGGTTTAAGCCTGCACCTTCTAAAGACGCTTTTACAATACGAGACTTAGACTGTCTATCCGTTAACGAACCATGAGTAACATGTTCAAATACTGGTAGTGTTGAAGGAATTTCATCATAACCATATATACGTGCGATTTCTTCAATTAAATCTTCTTTAATTGTGATGTCTTTACGACGTGAAGGCACCATAACAGTTAGTACATCATCAGTGTTCGTTGTTTCAAAACCAAGTTGCACGAAGATAGCTTCAATGTCTTTTGCAGCTAGTTCAAAACCAATTGTTTGATTAACTTTTGAAACCGAAATATCAATAGGTGTTACAAACTCACCCAAATCACCTTCAGCGACACGTCCTTGTGTAACAGTACCACCTGCGTATGTTTGCAGTAAATAACAAGCACGATCAACCGCTTCGTCTACAAATTCTGTAGCAATTCCTTTTTCAAAACGGCTAGAAGCTTCACTTCTTAAATTCAATCGTCTTGATGTATGGCGAATTGATACTGGATCAAATATAGCACCTTCAATAACAACATTTGTTGTCGCTTCAGTTACCTCTGAGAAGTCTCCGCCCATCACACCAGCAATAGCAATTGGTGAATTACCGTTAGTGATCACGATATCAGATGTTACTAATTTACGTTCTTGATCATCTAATGTTGTTATAATTTCACCTTCTTTTGCTTGGCGAACATCGATTTGTTTAGAACCAATTTGGTCTTTATCAAACATGTGTAACGGCTGGCCATATTCAATTAAAACATAGTTTGATATATCAACTACATTATTAATCGGACGGATGCCTGCTTTAATCAAACGCATTTGCATCCACTCTGGTGAAGGTTCGATAGTTACATTTTTTACGACACGCGCACTATAATAAGGTACTTTATCTTCATTTTGAATAGTTACACTGATTTCATCAGCAGTTTGTTCATTATTTTCATTACTTTTGGTTTCTGGTTTTACCATTGGCACATTATATAACGCTGCCGTCTCATAGGCTGTACCAATCATACTCAATGCATCAGCTCTATTTGGTGTAAGGTCAAATTCCATAACTTGATCATCTAAATATAACGCAGTCAACGCATCAGTACCAGGCGTCACTTCTGATGAAAATACATAGATACCGTCCTCGAATTGTTTAGGCACTAAGTTTGTTGGTACACCAATTTCCTGAAGTGAACAAATCATGCCTTCTGAACGTTCTCCACGTAACTTTGCACGTTTAATTTTCACTCCACCTGGTAATCTACCTCCAACCGTTGCAACAATAACTGTTTGACCGGCATCTATATTAGGTGCGCCACAAACGATTTGGACTGGTTCTTCTTCACCAATATCAACTTGGCAAACATTGAGTTTATCGGCATCAGGGTGTGTCGCTTTTGATTGTACATAGCCTACAACTAGATTTTTAATGTCTTTTGTATAATCAATAATATCGTCTACTTCAATACCAGTTCGTGTGATACGTTCAGCAAGCACGTTAACAGGTTGATCAACCTCAACATATGATTCTAACCATTCTTTTGAAATAAACATTATTTTTCACCTCTATCTTCTACTGCTTTAAATTGATTTAAGAAACGTACATCATTGGTATAGAAATGTCTTATATCTTCAATACCATATTTCAACATTGCAATACGGTCTGGACCCATTCCAAATGCAAAACCAGAATATTTAGTTGAATCAAATCCTGCCATTTCAAGTACGTTAGGATGTACCATTCCAGCACCTAAAATTTCAATCCACCCTGTTTGTTTACATACATTACAACCTTCTCCTTTACACTTGAAGCAAGATACATCTACTTCTACTGAAGGTTCTGTAAATGGGAAATAGCTTGGACGTAAGCGAATCTCTCTATCTTCACCGAATAATTGTTTTGCCAATAATTCTAATGTCCCTTTTAAATCACTCATTTTAATATTTTCATCTACAACTAATCCTTCAATTTGTGTAAATTGATGACTATGTGTAGCATCATCTGAGTCACGGCGATAAACTTTTCCTGGACATAAAATTTTAACAGGCCCTTGTCCATTACGTTTTTCCATAGTCCTTGCTTGAACTGGAGATGTGTGTGTACGCATTAATATTTCATCAGTTATGTAAAAACTGTCTTGCATATCCCTAGCTGGATGAGATTTTGGTAAATTTAATGCTTCAAAATTATAATAATCTTGCTCTACTTCAAAGCCATCTACAATTTCATAACCAAGACCTAAGAATAAATCTTCAATTTCTTCGATTGTGCGTGTTAATGGATGTTTTGCACCATTAGCAATTTTACGGCTAGGTAATGTCACATCGATTTGTTCTTCTTTAAGTTGTTGTTCTAATTGTTCGTTTGCTAACAATTCACGGCGTGAGTCAATTTCGCCTTCAATTGTCTGTCTCACTTCATTTACTTGTTGACCGTAGGCAGGCTTTTCTTCATTCGGTAGATCTTTCATATGCTTCATTAATCCAGTAACTGAACCTTTTTTTCCTAAATACTTAACCTTTACATCTTGTAATTCTTTTTCATTTTGAGCTTCATTGATATCCACTAATGCTTGTTGTTTTATTTCTGACATAGCTTCTGTTTGTGTCATACTTAGCCCTCCTATTTTTTAAATATGATCGAGTTATTTAAATTAAAAAACCACACAAAAAAGACTTTCATCCCTTGAAACTGGGACGAAAGCCTTCCGTGGTACCACCCAAATTTATGCATAAGCATACACTTGTTGTCATTGATAACGGAAATGATATCCGACTTAAATTTCTTTAAGTAACCAAAAAGGTGAAAAAAACTAAATACAGTGGATTATCTTTCAGTCTTGAATAATCTCCCTTAAGCATCTGTATATTATAGTTTACGTCTTTTTATCGGTAATTATTTAAATTTCATTCTCTTTATTATATACGATTATTCACAAAAGGGTCAACCTTTCAAGTGATACATTACAATACTTCCTGCAATGGCAACGTTTAAGCTTTCAGCTTTACCATAAATCGGAATTATTAAATTTTGTGTGGTTTGTTCTAATAATTTTGGATTTACGCCATCGCCTTCATTGCCTAATAATAATGCAAATGCATCTTGACTTGAAACTTGATGGTAATCTACTGCATTCTCTAATGCTGTACCGTATACTTCGCCTTCAAAATTTTCAATAAACTCACTTAAATCTTTTGTGACAATAGGTAAATGAAATACACTTCCTTGGCTTGCACGTAATACTTTATCCTGATAAGGATCTGCAGTGCCTTTTTCAAGCACTATTAAATCTAACCCTGCCGCATCTGCAGTACGAATTAAAGTACCTAAATTACCTGGATCTTGTATACAATCAATAAGTAACACTTGTTTAGCAGAAGTAATTTCATATTCAGTTTTTTCAATAACAGCGAAAAAACCTTGTGGTGTCACTGTACCTGATAATACTTCTGCAACTTTCAGGTTAATTTCAAATACTTCTTGTGCATAATCTTTTAATTTATCATCCAATCTATCTGCATCGACAACGTATAATTGTTGGATTATCAAATTACTTTTATAAGCTTCTTCGATTAAGTGGTAACCTTCAATAAGTGCTAATCCAGTTTTATCTCTTTCGCGTTTCTTTTTTAATTTATTCGCGCTTTTAACTTTACTATTTTGTGCTGAAGTAATCATTTCCATAGCATAGCCTCTTTATCATTTTATTTTTCAACCTCTGAATAAATGTGTAATATTTGTATGAATATTTTTTGCGATTTTAGAAAACGGTTGTTCTTTTTCTACTAATACACTATCACCATTATAAGTTATTTCGTCTCCTTTAACAGGGGAAATATCATTAAGGAATTGAATTTTCAATGTTTGTGTTACTTGCAAGTTTTTATCATTCATTACTTGAAAATGAATATGTGGTTCAGATGAATTACCCGAATTACCAACATTAGCTATATGTTGACCACGTAATAATTCATCACCTTTTTCAATTTTAAATGAATGTGGTTTAATGTGTGCAATCAGACTATATTCTTTGGGCCCATGTTTTATAACTATATAATTTCCTTCGGGATGAACTGTATTCATCTCACCTGGTATACTATCTGGGGTTCCGTCGACTATTTCTTCAACAACACCATTTGCTGGAGCAACAATCGGCGAATCATAAATATGATAATTCTCACATTGGTTTAAATCACCTTTATATGTACATCCATCTTCAATTTTTATAAGATCCATTGCTAATCTCTGATTTTTATATTGATAATGATAATTGATTAACTCATTGTCGCCGCCCCAATAGACAAGACATTTGGATTTAATTGGTATCGTGTAATGTTGTTTTGATTGTTTTATACCACGTATATGTTTAATCGGTAACAACGTCATTCCGATAATTTCCTGATATTTGTTTAAAAAAACACTTACACCCGTGCTCAGGTTATCATCAAACCAAATAAATTCTTGATGTCGATTTATATGTAAGTGTCTATATAAATGATTTTGACCTCTAATGGCATTATAATTACTTAATATTTTTCCAAATCATTTATAGACGTAACATCTTGAAAATAATCACTAAAATGATTGTATAGCCATTGAACATCATTGTTTTCTATCTTATTTATAATAATTTGCGCATTTATTGTTTCCATCATTTTTACACAACCCATCAGTTGATAATAAAAAAATTTCTATCTTTAAAATAAAAAATCGTTCAAAAATTATCAAGTGAATAATTAATGAACGATTTGATTAGGTTAAAACATAACCTTTAAATTATTGAAATTATTTTGATACAACTTCTTCGCCATTGTATGAACCACAGTTCTTACATACACGGTGAGATAATTTGTATTCTCCACAATTTGGGCATTCTGTCATACCAGGTACTGAAATTTTTAAATGCGTACGACGTTTATTTTTTCTTGTTTTAGACGTTCTTCTTTTTGGTACTGCCATGATAATCCTCCTTATATTCAAACACTAAATAGATATTTTTAGATTCAATAATCCATTATACTATAGATTACTTAAATCTGCTATTGCTCTTCGTCATATAATTGTTGTAGTTTTTGAAGCCTAGGATCGATTTGCTCTGATTCGGAAGATTCCTTCTCTTGTGCAAGTTCAATCGCTTGTTCTTCGTCAATAACTTCCCAACCATTACCTTCTCGTAACATCTGATCGCTTTCATTTGAAAAAGCACGCATTGGCTTTTCAATAATAACTAATTCTTCAGCAATATCCTTTAGATTTATCATACCGTTTGTTGCATCATGGTAATGTTCATCATCTTCTTCATCGTTGCCATATTGCTCATATCCTTCTAAATCAAAAATCTCTTGAGAGTTAATATCTAAAGGAACTTCAACTGGAACCAATGTACGTGCACACGCCATTGTGTATGTTCCTGTTATATGCATATCTGCAATGACTTCATTTGATCTGACGGTTAATTTACCCTCAACATCAATATCAGATAGATCTATTAAATCTAATGATTTTACTAAATGATCAAAATTAACCGTTTGATGGAACTCAAATGGTTTATCTTGGAATTTTCTTAATTGTGTTATTGACCATTTCATATGGCTTCACCTCTAACAAGCACAAAATTTATTTTAACTTTATAGACATAAGTTGTCAAGATTTTTTCTTAACACAATTATATCTGTTACAATAACTATAATGAATTCTGAAAGGAAGAATTGCAAATGAAAAGTGTTGCACTAATCACTGAATATAATCCTTTCCACAATGGTCACTTATATCATGCTCAACAATCAAAGTCAACAACCGGCTCTGAAGTTACTGTTGCAATAATGAGTGGAAGCTTTGTGATGAGAGGACAACCAGCAATTTATAATAAATTTAAACGCACGCGTATGGCACTAAGTGTGGTCGACTTGGTAATTGAACTTCCTATCTTTGCATCGTTATCAGCAGGACAATATTTTGCTGAATTAGCCGTAAAAGTTGCTGATTATTTAAATATTGATCATTTATCTTTTGGTAGTGAGTCTGGAAATATTGATGCTTTTCTGACACTAGCAGAAGATATTTCAAATACAGAACAATCATTACAATTTGCCGAAAAAACAAAAGAAGGTAAAAGTTATCCTAGAATCCTAAGTGAACTAATAACTAATAATGAGTTACTATCTTCACCAAACAATACACTAGGTATTTCTTATATCAGAGCAATTCAAAAATGGGCGCCAACAATACAACCATGGACCATATCACGTTTACAAAGTGCACATCATGAAGAAGAGATAGCAAACTTAAGTTTTGCTAGTGGCACGTCAATTCGCAAATCACTTCAAAATGCTAATACCCAATGGAAACAAGTAGTCCCTGAATCTGTGCACCCCTACTATACTATTCCAAATGTTTCAGTTTCTGACACATTTCACTATTTAAAATATGCAATATTAAGCCAAGATACAGATTCCTTAAACCAAATTTACACCATGAGTGAAGGTTTCGAAAATCGTATTATTCAATTTATTGACCAAGCAAAAGATTTCGAACATTTTATGGCACTATTAAAAACGAAACGATTTACCTATACACATATTCAAAGATTATTAATGAATATTTTATTGAATTTTAAACAGCAACAAAAACCTGAAGCAATACATGCCGTTAGGGTATTAGGTATGACTCAAAAAGGCCAGCAATATTTAAAGCAGTTGAAGCATCTTTTTCCTGAACGCAATTTCATTACTCAGCTCAATAAGCAAAATGCACATTTTTTCAAACATGAAATACATGGAACAAAAATTTATAACCTTATTTCAGGTGAAGCTGCCAATGACTTCAATACACCTGTTATACGTGTTTAAAGCGGATCTATACAATACAAATTCGTAATCGATGTTATCTTAACTATTTGTTTATTTATTCAAAAAGAGTGGTTCAATAATCAAAATAACCAATTAGATTATTGAACCACTCTTTTTGTTATTTTTTAAATTTTTCATTCAAAGCTTTTTCAACATGTACAGGCACAAAATCTGACACGTTAGCTTTATACGCCGCTACTTCTTTTACTACACTGGAACTTATAAACGAATAATTTGTACTCGTCATCATATACATCGTTTCTACGTTGTTGTTAAGCTTTTTGTTCATAGATGTTAGTCTTAACTCATATTCAAAGTCACTCACAGCTCTTAATCCTCTGATTATTGTTTGCGCACCGATTTCGTCACAAAAATCAACCAACAGTCCATTAAAATGATGCACTGTTACATTATTTAAATGTTTTACTGATTCTTCAATTAGCTCAATACGTTCTTCAATTGAAAAAGTGCCTGCTTTATTACTATTTTTCAAAACACAAATATGTAACTCATCAAAACGATCCGCACTCCTATCTATAATATCGATATGACCGTATGTGATTGGATCAAAACTCCCTGGAATGACTGCTTTAGTTGTAGACATTTTAATCTCCTTTTTCTAATAACAAAGTATCTGTCAATCCATAATGATAACGTTTTATCACATGGAATGGCTCAGTTTTTATATTTTCGTGATGATGGAACTCACAAACGATAATACCATTTTCTTTTAACAAATTAAACTTTGTGATACCTTCAAGTGCTTCATCTATCAAACCTTTTTCATAAGGTGGATCCAAAAATATCACGTCAAATTGGATATCTCGTTTAGACAATGCTTTTAAAGCGCGATCTGCATTGTTTTTATATACTTCTGCCTGTGATTCGATATTTAACATTTTTAAATTTGCTTTAATCACTTTTACTGCTTTAAAATTTTGATCGACAAAAACCATTTGATCCATACCACGTGACAAGGCTTCTATGCCTAAAGCACCACTACCAGCAAATAAATCTAAACCTATACCTGAAACTTCATGTAAACTATTAAAGATACCTTCTTTTACTTTATCCATTGTTGGTCTTGTATTACGCCCTTCCATACTTTCAAGCGCTTTACTTTTATGTATACCCGATATCACTCTCATACAATACACACTTCCATTCTTAAAATAAATTTTATATAATGCTTAATGCACAGGTAAGGAGGAACAATTTAATGAAACAATCTTTTATAAAATTAGGTGAAGGCCTAACAGATTTGTTTGAGTTTAATACATTAATCGAATACAACTTCGAAAGAATCGATCACCTTATTTATTTCCATTCACCTAAATCTAAAACTCAACGTTCATCTGTCGCACTAGTCATGAAACCAACCAGCGGACAGCATTTCCAAGCAATGTATATAATGCTTAATGCCCTTAATTATCCATATCCAAGCTCAAATAAAAAATTCGAAATGATCAACAATCAAGCAGCTAAATATAATGTAGTCGTAAAAGCGATTGAAGTTCAACCACTCGAATTGTTCCACGAAACTGAACTGTATTTCAATTATTTAACAAGCGTCTTGAGATTACAAAGATGGATACCACCTTTACAGTAAAGAAAAAAATAAGCCACACTAGACAGTCGTTGTACTATTGTGGCTTCCATATATTCATCCGCTAATGAAACTATTATTTATATACTATTGATTTGCAAAGGTTATGACCAAAAGTATAACTTACATGATTTCATGCTGCTCTTTTTCATAAGTTTTCTTCAAATACTTATAAGGTGAACCTTCTACATGTTTAACATATTTAAGTTTCATCAATTTGTTTACAACATCATCCGCTTCCGCCTCATTAATATACATGACTACGAAACGATCTTGTCTATTTGTACTTACAATATGCCCAAATTTTCTTATTTGTCTTTCATGTTTCATATGCTTCAAATATATAATCAAGCTTATTCTAGGTATAATATTCATATTCTTATCACTCCAATTATTAGCCATTATATAATATCATGTCTTTTTCAATTTATAAATAACAATTATTTTGAACTCTCCTGTACTTTTGCTATATTACTTTATATACACAACTTGAGGAGGAATGTTCGTGACAAAATTCAACAAACTAATTAAAGGCGGTTTTTTAGGCACAGTAGGTTTAATGGGTAGTATTTTCTTTTTCACTAAATATAGTACTAAGCCACATAATCAAAGTATACCACCTTTCTTTTCTAAACCCGCACCATATATTTTTGCACATCGCGGTGGCATGGCAGTTAGACCTGAACAAACTAAATTAGCTTTTGATAACGCAGTTGCCCACGAAATAGATGGGTTCGAAACAGATGTAAGGTTAACAAAGGATCAAGAACTTGTTGTTTTTTATGATGCTGACGTGGACCGCACTACAAATGGTTCCGGAAAAGTAGCAGAGCATACTTTAGCAGAACTTAAACAATTAGATGCTGGTTATCATTTTACCGATATTAATGGCATTCAGCCTTATCGTGGCGATATAGATGCAAAAATATTAACGTTTGATGAATTATTAAAAACGTATCCAAACCAACTTATAACCGTCAATTTACAAGATGATCCAAAAAGTGAACAAGGTCAGCTTGCGCCTGAAATCATCTATGAAATTATCGTTGCTAATAACGCACAACAACGCGTTTTAGTATCTAGCTTCTATAGCAAACAAATTGAACGCTTTAATATAATAAGTAATGGTACTGTAGCCATTGGCGCAAGTCAAAATGAGGTTGCAGAAGGATTGTTAAAATTTTACACCGGACTAGGTAATACTTTTCAACCACGTGCCAACACTTTCCAAATGTTTGTATCATTCAAAGGCATAAAATTAACTTCACCTAAGTTTATCAAATGGTTAAACGAGCGTAATATCGTCCCAGCTTATTGTGGCGTAAACAACCTTGATTTAATGAACGATTTGGTTTTTTACGGTGCGCATACATTAATAACTGACAGACCCGATTTAGCACAACGTTTTAAAAATACTTATCACTAAAATATAAAAAATAGGGCAACGATACCAAAATGTATATTTTGATTTCGTTGCCCTGTTTCTATAGCTCAATAACTAAAGTAACTCTTTTATTTATAAAGAACAACTACATGATCCGCCTGTTGCACAACCACCTGCATCTTTTTGGAAAAATGGGTTTCCTGCTTCAATTTTTACATTTTCAGAAACTGCATATGCAATTTTCACTATCACTTGGTCGATTAATTCTTGCAATGCGACTTCTTTTTGTTTGTGGTTCATGACGACAGGTAACATTTCATATGCTCTTTTACGTTTTCGCGTATCTAACATCACGTTTTGGTAATCTGGATGATACTTACCAAAACGCATAATTTCATCGTATTTATCTTTTGACTTTAAAAAGGCTTGGTACAGGAGATGTGCTTCGTCATTATTAGCAAGCGCTTGTTCTGCCTGTCTGTATTCTTGATACAAACGAGATTCTAATATTTTATCACTTAAATCTTCTATTTCATCGAGTACGGTCAGCGTTTCCTCAGTTATCATAATCAACTATCTCCTAACTATTTATCTTCTACAAAAATCAGCGTATAGTAACCATTTGTTACTTCTCCACCCATTTCATTATATTTTGAGTTTAACATTCTAGATCTATGAATATCCGAATTCAACCAACTATGAATAAGTGTTGGCACTTCATTGAAATCATAACCCACGTTTTGGCTCGTAGATACAAATGGTATCTCTTGCTCATTTAATTGCTGTTTTAAAGCATCTTCAGTAAATTCAACACTATCAGTACCTATTGCTTCATACAAGTTAAACGATGCAATGTGTGCTAAATCATTATTTATACTTAACGGTTCAGCATCTTTTAACCTTCTCATTTCATTTGTAATTTCATATAATGTCATCAATTGGTTTGCATTTTGCTCATATGGCAAATCTTTTTGTTTACGCGTAACTTCTCCATCTTCTTTATCACTCAACATTTGATAAGGTTTAAATGCTGCTAATGCATCACTGTCTAAATACCTAACTGCAACAATTTTATTAGCTTGTTGATCAATATAGACTTGAGCATAAATATCTTTAAATTTTATAAGTGTTTGAGTTTTCATGTCAGAATCTGAAATTTCTAATTCATATTTTTTTCCATTTGATTTGATTGTTGGTTCTGGATTTATACTAAATTTCTCAAATACATTTGAAGCATCATCAGAAATTTTAACCGGATTTACTTTTGCTTCTTTTCCTGTAGCGTATACAGATTTAATACTATTACCTTTAGTTGTAACTAAATAATATTGGTTTTTTTCTTTGAATACATAATTTTTAAAATCACCTTTATATGAGTACACTCTTTCAGCTTGGCCATATGTATCTGTAAGTTTTTTTAGGTCTTGGCCAATCCAAGTACCTATACCTTCCTTGGGCATTGGATTTTCAACATTTTGCTCACTTTCTTGAAAGTCTTTGTTTTGGGTTGTTTTGGTCGAATTTTTATTTGGGTTTTCCAAAACATCAAACTTCAAACGTGGCGAGTAAAAAAGATATATCAAGAAAGAAATCAATAATAGTACACCAATAACTTTAATTATTAGTTTTTTCATCACTCACCCACCTATAGTTCTCTTTTGTTTATTGTACATGTTTCAATATATCACAAGCAAGGTATGTCATTATATAATGATGAATTATTAAAATGAATTTGATTTACTAAACGCATAAGCTTATTAAATTAATTTAAGTATTATGCAATGCTTTTAGGGGTATACTGACTTAGGAGAGGTGAATGATTATGTCAATAATTCGCGTACATGGCGCTAAACAGAATAACTTAAAAAATGTTTCGGTCGATATACCCAAACACCAAATAACCGTATTTACAGGGCGTTCTGGCTCTGGAAAATCTTCTTTAGTTTTTAGTACTATCGCCGCAGAGTCAGAACGCTTGTTAAATGAAACTTACTCAACATACATACAACATCAATTAGCTCAATTTTCAAAACCAAATGTAGATTTAATTGAACACTTACCAGTAGCAATGATTATTAACCAAAAAAGATTAGGAGGTAATTCACGCTCTACAGTTGGTACTATTTCAGATATTTATGCTTCTGTCAGATTACTGTGGTCCCGTATTGGTGAGCCATTTGTTGGTTACTCAGATATATTCTCCTTTAATAATCCTAAGGGTATGTGTCCCGAGTGTTCAGGATTAGGTTATGTGGAAAATATTGATTTAGATGAATTGTTAGATTATGATAAATCACTTAATGAAGATGCAATTCAATTCCCGTCATTCAGACCAGATAGTTGGCGAGGTAAACGTTATTTATATTCAGGACTTTTTGACAATGACAAAAAATTAAAAGATTATACTGAAGACGAATTCAATACATTACTTTATACAAAACCAACTAAATTAAAAAATCCACCCGAGAATTGGCCAAAAACAGCAAAATTTGAAGGCTTAATTCATCGGTTTAGGCGCTCTTTCCTATTAAATGATAACTTTGAAAAAAATAGATTTAAAGACGCTATCGATCGCGTAGTCACATCTAAAAAATGTCCAACATGTCTTGGTAAAAGACTTAATCCTGATGTATTACAATGTAAAATTAATGATTTAGACATTGCAGACTTTACTAATTTATCCATAGACGAAGCCTTACATTTTATAAAACAAATTAATTCTCCAAAGGCAAAAGTGATTATCGAACCATTGCAACAACAGTTATCTTCTTTAAGCTATATTGGATTAAATTATTTAACACTTTCTAGAGAAACAACTACTTTATCTGGCGGGGAATCACAGCGCATTAAATTAATAAGACACCTTAATAGTGCACTCAGCGACCTCGTCTATATTATAGATGAACCAAGTATTGGTTTACACCCTGATGATATACAACGTATTAACGAAATTATTCAATCATTAAAAGATAAAGGCAACACAGTTTTAGTTGTTGAGCATGATCCTGATGTTATAAGTATTGCTGATTATATCATTGATTTAGGCCCACTAGCAGGCAAAAACGGAGGAGAAATTACTTTTACAGGAAACTATGAATCATTATTAAAATCATCTACACATACGGGTATAGCATTACGTAAACAGCATCAGTTGAAATCAGATCCTAGAACTTCCCATGATTTTATCAATTTAGAACACATCGATAGAAATAATTTAAAAGACGTATCTGTTAAAATGCCCAAACAAGCAATGACTGTAGTGACAGGTGTCGCTGGTTCTGGTAAAAGTTCACTGATACATGCAGGTTTAAAACAAGTACCTAACACAATTTTTATTGACCAAAAGCCCGTACACGCTTCAAGTAGATCAAATTTACTCACCTATTTGAATATATTTGATGATGTGAGAACTTACTTTAGTGAAATAACACATTTAAAAAAGGCAATGTTTAGTTACAACTCAGAAGGTGCATGTCCTGAATGTCATGGTAAAGGTATCATCAAAACAGAATTAGCCTTTATGCCAGACTTTACTCAAACTTGTGATTTGTGCCATGGAAAACGCTATAAACCTGAAGTATTAGAGGCAAAAATAAAAGGTTATAATATTGCAGATATTTTAGCATTAACAGTAGATGAGGCAATTTCATTTTTTCAAGAAAAGAAAAATATTGCTCAACATTTAGAAGCATTAAAATCTACTGGTTTAAATTATATGACTTTAGGTCAAACACTCGATACTTTATCTGGTGGTGAAATACAACGTGTTAAACTTAGTAAATATTTAACACAAACTGTCCATCAACACACTTTTGTATTTGACGAACCCACTACTGGGTTACATGAAGATGATATTCCTATTCTATTAAATTGCTTCGAAAGCCTAATCTATAATAACAATACAGTAGTCATCATTGAACATAATCTCACAATGATGACTCATGCTGACTGGATTATTGATATCGGGCCGTTTGCAGGAGAAAAAGGAGGTAAATTACTTTATCAAGGCGCACCTCATGGTTTATTAACTATAAATGATTCCGTTACGGCGAGACATTTACAAAGATATATCGATAATTAATATTAAATAAATTATAGCGTGATAACTTGAATCGTAAATCAGTTAATTATTTAAAAATTGTTATCATTTGCCCAATTTATTTTTACAAAGAAACGATTTAAGCCAAAACTAATTTTTTACTTATTCCTCTTATATGTTAGTTACACTATCAATCTCTCTTATATATTATAATTAAAAAAGCTATGAAGAAATCTAACTTTCTAGATAGATAACTTCATAGCTTTTTAATATATTACGTATAAGTAGTGCTTATCGATTTAGAAATTCAATTTTTTGTTTTCTAATCGTAAATAAATAGAAACGGGCTATCAAACCTGTTTATATAACAAATTTATGCCCGTTACCCTTTTTATATTCCCTAGTTCAAATAAAAGACTAACATTTTTCAATGTTAATTATAATCCGAATGTCGCTTTAATTAATGAGGTCGTTTCTCCACCTGGATAAAATACATAAAGTAATAAATACACAGCTACGCCCGTAATTGCTGTGAAGAACCAGATGATAGAAGCAATTGGTCCGACAAATCTATGTACTTTAAACTTATCTTTAAAAGCAGTAATGATTTGTAAAAGTCCTAAAACTCCACCAATGGTTGCTAAATTTATGTGAAAAACTAAGAAAATTGTATAATAAAGCTTAACCGATTCTGGACCACCAAATGCAGTATTACCAATAAAAATAGTTCTTGAAGCGTAAATAATAAAGAAAGCTAATGCAAAACCAGCAGCAGCTAACATTACTTTTTTATGGCTTTCAATTTTTCTTAACCAAATTTTGCGCCAACCGATAGCGACAAGGATTGCACTAATTACAATAAAGCTTGTACTGATTGTAGGTAAAATAGGTAAATTCATATATTACATCCTTATTTATAATTATTAAAACATTTGAATTAATGAAACGACAACAATTAGTACAAAGAAAACCACTAAATAGTTTAATGAATATATAAACATTTTTGTTGCCCATTTTGTTTGATCTGAATCCTTTTTAAAGCTTGTTAATCCTAAATATAACCATCCTAAATTTAATATTGTAGCCAATACTATAAACGTTGTTCCTAAGCTACTTAATAAAAATGGGAGTGGTAATAAGAATACTAACCATAAAAACATACTTACTCTCGTGCGTTTAAACCCTTTTACTGATGGTAACATTGGAATATTTGCTAATGAATATTCATCTTTACGTTTAATTGCTAAAGCGTAAAAATGGATAGGTTGCCAACAGAAAATCACTAAAAATAGTGCTACTGCTATCAAACTGATATTTCCTTCAATTGCTGTCCAACCAATTAAAGGTGGAACTGCACCCGGAAAACTACCAATCACCGTATTCCATACCGTATGGCGTTTAGACCAAATTGAGTAAAATGATACATAACCCACTATACCTAGTAGTCCGATTACACCTGAAGGTATATTTAACGCAAATAGTAATGCTTCCCCTATTAGCATCATCCCAAAGCTGAGCATTAATAAATTTCTATTCGAAATTCTGTCATTAACTGTTGGTCTCTGTTGTTTACTTGGCATGATACTGTCAATATCTTGATCGTAGTAATTATTTAAAGCACATGCGCCCCCCATAATTAACGTAGAGCCCACCAACATCATTAAGATTTGTGGTATTGACGAGAGGAAGGAATGATTTGCCAACACAATCGCTAACCATGATCCAGCAAATGCAGGGAGTAAATTACCTTGTACTAATCCCATCTTGATAATTTGCTGCAACTCTTTAAAAGTCACACGACTAGAATTATGCGCCAAAGTTTGTTCTTTGTTCATAATTTCCCTCCTAATTTTTCCATATAATACAATGATATATTAAATTTGTAACATTGACTACATTTATGTAAACTTATTTGTGACACTTTAACGACATTACTAAAAAGTCATTTTTGTGACACAATTAAAATAACTTTTATTGTTATAATTAAATGTGAGATTTATTAAAATAACTTTAAATGTATCATTATGGAATAAAATAATTACAGTGGCATTAGCTATATGTTTAATAACTATTTGTACTTTAGTTTCTCAACTGTTTTATTTTTATGTGGGGGGTTAATTCTTGTTTAACAAAAAAAACCTAAAATGGTTATCCGTGTTGGCAGCTGTAATTATGGCTTTTGTTCAATTAGGTGGCGCGTTAGTTACTAAAACTGGGTCGGCAGATGGCTGTGGATCCGATTGGCCTTTATGCCATGGCGCATTTTTACCTGAGAACTTACCAATACAAACTATTATTGAATTAAGTCATCGTGCAGTTTCTGGCTTATCTTTAATCATAGTTCTCTGGTTAGTCATTGTTGCTTGGAAGCACATTGGTTATATTAAAGAAGTTAAATCTTTATGCATTATTAGTGTTGGTTTCTTACTAATACAAGCACTTGTAGGTGCTGCAGCAGTAATGTGGCAACAAAACGCTTATGTTTTAGCGTTACATTTCGGTATTTCGCTCATTTCATTTTCTTCAGTATTTGTTTTAACTTTAATTATTTTTGAAATCGATCGCAAATATGAAGCGGATGAATTATTTATTAGAAAACCATTAAGAATTTATACTTGGATAATGGCAATTATCGTTTATTTAACAATTTATACTGGCGCATTAGTCAGACATAAAGAAGCTAGTTTAGCTTATGGTCAATGGCCATTGCCTTTCAATGATTTAATGCCTCACAATGTCCAAGATTGGGTGAATTTTACTCATAGAGGGATGGCATTAATTGCCTTTATATGGATAATGATTACGTTCATTCACGCAGTAAATAATTATAAAGACAACCGTACAATACGATACGGCTATACAGCAGCATTTATATTAGTTATTCTGCAAGTAATTACTGGCGCATTGTCTATTATTACAGAAGTTAATTTATTCATAGCCTTATTACACGCTTTATTCATAACATTACTCTTCGGTTTCATAGCATACTTTATTGTATTGATGTTACGAACAATTAGGAGTGGCGGATAACTAAAACTTTAAACATGTTATATTAAATAAAAAACTGTCAACAAGCTAAAAGCCTTGTTGACAGTTTTTTTGTATGCTTTTCCAGACATATACTCACATGCTATATCATCTAAATACAACATAATGTTTTCTTGATAATTTTCCCATAATTCATTAACTTTTATCTATATTTTTGCGCTTTTTTTGTATCAAAAAACAGGACTGATTTTTATATCTGTCCTGTTTAGTATAGAGCCATATAAAAGAGCGGGCCACGAAATCAGAAATTTCAATTTTGATTCCACGACCCGCTTAATTTAAATGTGTTATAAGAGATTTTGCTAAAATTTTAATCTACAGGTTCTTTTTCAATTTCAATTAACAAATCTCCTGTTTCTATTGCCTCGCCACTTTGTACGGTAACTTGCTTCACAACGCCATCAAACGGAGCTTGAATCGTTGTTTCCATCTTCATAGCCTCAGTTATCAATAATGCTTGTCCACTTGTAACCGTTTCACCTATTGAAGTCTTAACTTCAGTAACTGAGCCTGGCATTTGTGCACCGATATGGTTTGGATTCAATTTATCTGCTTTCGGTTTAACACTTTCATTTGCTTTTACATTTTCATCTTGTATAAATATACGTCTAGCTTGTCCGTTCATGTCATAGAAAATTGTACGAATTCCCTTTTCATCTGGTTCCGTAATAGTTTTCAATGTGATGATTAGGCGTTTGCCTGTATCAATTTCAATTTCTACTGTTTCGTTTGAACGCATTCCAAAGAAGAAAGTAGGTGTATCTAATAACGATACATTCCCAAACTGTTCTTGTGTCGCAATGAACTGTTCATAAACTTTAGGGTATAAAACATAACTTATGATATCTTGCTCCGTTACTTCTCTTTCTTGTTTTTCTTCTAATTCTTCTCTTACCGCTTCAAAATCAACAGGCTCTAAATATTCTCCAGGACGATCTGTAATTGCTTCTTGTCCTTTTAGAATTACTTTTTGTAGCTGTTTATTAAAGCCATTTACAGGCTGTCCAATATCACCCTTGAAGAATGAAACGACAGATTCTGGGAAGTCTAATTTATAACCATCTTTTATCACTGTATCTTCGTCTAAATCATTTTGCACCATATATAACGCCATATCCCCAACAACTTTAGAGGAAGGTGTTACTTTAACAATGTCACCAAATAAGAAGTTAACACGTTGATACATTTCTTTTACTTCATTAAATCTATTACCCAAACCTAAGCTCTTAGCTTGTTGACTAAGATTTGAATATTGACCGCCTGGCATTTCATGCTTATAAATTTCAGTATTCGGTGATTTAATATCACTTTCAAAGTCATTATAATATTGACGTACAGTGCCCCAGTAATGAGACAAGGCTTCTAGGCCATCGACATCAGCACGCATATTTCTATCAAAACCATTTAATGCATAATATAGTGAATTACCACTAGGTTGACTTGTTAATCCACTCATTGATGCAACAGCTGTATCAATAACATCTACGCCTGCATCTATAGCTTCTTTATAGACTAATAATCCATTACCACTTGTGTCATGTGTGTGTAAGTGAATTGGGAGGTTAACCGCTGCTTTCAATTCACCTATTAATTCATTTGCTGCTTTAGGTTTTAGCAGACCTGCCATATCTTTAATAGCTAATATATGGAAACCTTCACGTTCCAGTGTTTTGGCCATATTCACGTAATACTCTAATGTGTAAATATCCGAACGATTTGGATCTAGAATATCACCTGTATAACAAATAGTGCCTTCTGAAATTTTACCGGCTTTTTGTACAGCTTCATTTGCCACTTTCATTTGATCTACCCAGTTTAATGAGTCAAAAATTCTGAAGACATCAATACCAGCTTCAGCACTTTCTTTAACAAATTTTTCAATGACATTATCAGGGTAGTTCTTATACCCGACAGCATTAGATGCACGAAGTAACATTTGGAATAATACGTTTGGAATAGCCTTTCTAAGTCTTTCTAAACGTTCCCAAGGATTCTCTTTCAAGAAGTTATATGCTACATCAAATGTAGCACCGCCCCACATTTCTAAAGAGAAACTATCTTTCATTACTTGTGCTGTTTTCGAAGCAATGTTCATCATATCTTTAGTTCTAACACGCGTTGCCAGTAATGATTGATGCGCATCTCTAAATGTCGTATCGGTTATTAAAACATCATCTTGCTGTTTTAACCATTCAGCTACGGCTTTTGGCCCTTTACTATCTAATAGTTGTTTTGTACCTTCTAACGCTGCAACTTCTTTTTTAGAGACTTGTGGTATAGGTGATGTTTCATAAATAGGTTTTGGTCGTTTTTCTACGTTTGGAAAACCATTAATTGATACATTACCAATATATTCTAATGTTTTTGTACCTCTATCTAGTGTTGGCGCAATATCAAAAAGTTCAGGTGTTTTTTCTATAAATTTAGTTGTATAATCACCTGTTTTAAATTGTTCGTTTCTCATAACATTAATTAAAAACGGAACATTGGTTTTAACACCACGGATTCTCATTTCTTGTAATGAGCGATCCATTTTTTCATTCGCTTGTTTGAATGACATTGCATGTGTTGATAATTTCACTAATAAAGAATCATAATAAGGTGAAATTTCAGCACCTTGGAATCCATCACCAGCATCTAACCTTACGCCAAAACCACCACTTGAACGATAAGCAATAATTCTCCCACTATCAGGCATGAAATCATTTGTAGGATCTTCAGTAGTAATACGACATTGTATCGCATAACCAAGCGTTTGAATATCTTGTTGTTGTGGCATACTGATTGCTTCATCATATAAATTCTCGCCATCAGCTACTAATATTTGTGTCTTAACAATATCTACGCCTGTAATCATTTCAGTTATCGTATGTTCAACTTGTACACGTGGGTTTACTTCTATGAAATAAAATTCGTCCCCAGAAACTAAAAATTCTACTGTACCAGCATTCACATAGTCGATATTTTCCATTAATTGAATAGCCGCAGCACATATACGTTCTCTTAAATCATCTTCAAGCGCTACTGAAGGCGCTACTTCAACAACTTTTTGATGACGTCTTTGAACTGAACAGTCACGTTCGTACAAATGCACTATATTCCCGTGTTCATCACCTATGACTTGAACCTCAATATGCTTTGGATTATCGATATATTTTTCAATATAAACTTCACTATTACCAAAAGATTTTTCAGCTTCAGACTTGGCACGATGGAATGCATCTTCTAACTCGTCTTCAGAACGTACGATACGCATGCCTTTACCACCGCCACCACTCGTAGCTTTTATCATCAATGGATAACCTGCTTCATTTGCAAATGCAATCGCATCTGATTGATTATCAATTGGGCCGTCTGTACCTGGAATAACTGTTAGATTTGCATTAATTGCAGTCGTTCTAGCTTTAACTTTATCGCCAAACATATCTAAGTGCTCAACACGTGGCCCTATAAACTTGATGCCTTCTTCCTGACATCTTTTTGCGAATGTCTCATTCTCACTTAAAAAACCATACCCTGGATGAATTGCATCAACGCCTGCTTGCTTAGCAACATCAATGATTCGTTCGATGTCCAAATAAGATTCAGCAGGCCCCAAATCCTTACCCACTAAGTATGATTCATCAGCCTTATATCTATGTAAAGATCCTTTATCTTCATTTGAATAAATAGCAACTGTTTTAACATCTAATTCTGTTGCTGCTCTAAAAATCCTTATTGCAATTTCACCACGATTGGCTACTAAAAGCTTGTTTATTTGTTTCACATCATGGTCCCCCTTAAATTTAGAATTTTCAAAAAAGTTTGATATAAAAACCATTATAGCAAAATCCGAACAATCTAGACAGTAAAAAATATTTAGCCATTATATTAAAACAATTTAAAATACATATATCTATCCTCAAGAGATAGTTAATGATTACGTCGCTAGAAACTACTTAACGCCTTGATATCAACACTTTCTTATAAAATTATATCATAAGAATAACATAATAAAAAGTTATTAAATACAATAAGTTTAACTTATTATTTTTGTACTTTGTTAAAAGTTTTTCAAAATTACTATAAAAAAGTAAAAAAATAAGCAAACGTTTTCAATACATTCGTATCAAAACGTTTGCTTTTATTAAGAACGTCTAGCTGAATTAATTCGCGTCCTACTTTTTCTAGTCTTTTTATATTTTGCTTGTTCAATTTTAATTTGTTTTGCAGTTATTAATAACAGCCCCATAGCTATACTTAGACTAATCATCGAAGATCCCCCGAAACTAATGAATGGTAAAGGGACACCAGTTAATGGAATTGTACCAGAAATACCACCTAAGTTAACAAAAGTCTGGCTTCCTATATAACTTGCTACTCCTACACAGACTAACTTATAAAAATAAGAATTTGTTTTACTTGCAAGTTCAAAAGCTCTATAAACAATAAAAAAGAGTAAACATATAACGAATAAACCACCTAATAAACCTAACTCTTCACAAATAATAGAAAAAATAAAGTCTGTATGTGGCTCAGGTAAATAACCTAATTTCATAATACTATTGCCTAACCCTCTGCCTAATAATCCTCCATTACCGATTGCAATCAATGAATTTGAAATGTGATATCCTGTTCCTGATTCTTGGCTAAATGGATTTGTTAGCGTGCTGAATCTTGCAGTTAAATAATCCGGCACTAGTCCCACCAACAAGAAAAGCGAACCAATAATTACAATACCTACTATAATCAACAACCCGTATTTGATCGATTTTTGAACACCAATACCTGCATAAAATAAAATTGCGAAGAATATAATCATGATAAGTAATGTTTGACCAACATCTCGTTGTAATAAAACAAGGCCAATACATAAGCCAGATAAAACGATAGGATATGTTAGTAATTTAGGTTCTTTAAATACTTTAGGCCGTTTCTTTTCAATCATATATGGTATATATAAAATGATACCAATTTTTAATAACTCGGAAGCTTGTAAATTCATAAAACCTAAATTAATCCAACTTTTTGAACCATTGATGTTGCTTCCAACCAATAACGTCGCAACCAACAATATTACGATGCCAAGCATCATTCCTTTTTGGAATCTGCTCGTTTCAAGAAATTTGACGTTCATAAAGAAAGCCATAAAAAATACAATAATCAAACTCATAATTACATACATCAATTGTCTTGTATAAAAGTATGTTCCAGCTACCGATATACCGCCTGTCAACGACCCTTTAGTCGCAGCGACCATGCTTGCACTGTAAACCATTACCAAACCTATTAAACATAGTAATAAATAGGTAATGACTAGCGGATAATCAATATATTTTGCATTTCGACCTATATATCGAAAAATTTGTTTTACATTATTCATTTGACATATCATCCAATTCTCATTATTTATTATCACTAACTAAATACTTTTATTAATTCGACTTATGTTCAGTAACCTAGTTGTCTTTAAAAACTTTTTTAGCTTTATGTAAAATAAATTGTGCTTTAAACATTATAACAAACATTCTATCAATTTCTCGAATAAATATAACAAAATATTGAGCTTTAAATGCTCGTAGATTTAACTTTATAAACACGACAAAAGCGGCTAAGATATAATCAACAATTATTGACATCCTAGCCACCTGTAGTATACTTATGTAGTTTGATATTGCACACCATATAAGTTTTCATATTTTTCTAATATTGAAAGCGCGATTCCAATTATAAAACTATTTTATTTAACCCAATTAAACATTTGTAAATGCATCATGCAATTTAGAAAGTTCTTTTTCTAATCGAAGCATTAAATCTTTGCCCACTTCTCTATCAACTAAACCAAGTTGTACAGCGAAATCTACTTCTTTTTGTAATCCAAACATCTGTGTATCAAGTACTTCTTCATACAATGGGCATTGAGGTAATGTAAGATTATCCATTTGTACTTTAATAAGTTGGAGAATCCTATCAGCATCTTTATTCAACTGGTCATATGCCGCATTATTAATTTTTTGATTTTTTACCAAGACATATTCCCCCTATCAATTGTAACTTTATATGACGAGTTTATCTTAATGCATACCAAAAAGCAAGTGAATTCAAGAATATACGTAATACTAGTATTTGTGATAAAATTGAAATTGACAATTATTTATTTGACTTTAATTTATGACGATAATAAGTATAAGACGAGCAATGACGATATATTAGCTAGTTTTTGTCAGAATATTTTGCTTTAAAAATAATATATATATTTTATTTTTAACACGTATTTGTTCACAAAAAAGTCAGATTCAATCAAATTGCGAATCATTGCTTATTACCGTTTTAATTTAGACACAGGATATACAAATAGGAGTGGGATTATGATTCAAATTAAGGGTGAAGTTAAATTTCCAATTACGTTAGATAGTACAACTTGGATTTTTGACGACAGAAAAGTTCAAATAGAAGACTTAGAGCAAGGCACATTCGATGGTACCAAACCTATCAATTTTGATGATAACCGTGAATGGAATAGAGCGATTTTAGAAGGACAAACTAATCCACCAACATTAAATTCTGAAATTAAATATAAAAAAAGAGCAGTTTTAGAAAATTCATTTGTTATTAACATGTCACCGTTTTTCAAAAACGCAGAACCATTTAATCATGCGAAAGCGATTCGCTTATCTAATGACAATGATTCAATAGAAGTACCTATTGACTTATTACCATATCTTTTTTTCCAATTTGCAAAAGATGGGAAAAGATTATATGACGATTATTCAGTAGATAGCTTTGTATATATTCCAGAAGAAGGTTATTCATACGAATTTAAGTATGTCACTCATATCGAGGTGATTTAATATGAAAAAAGTTCAATGCATAATTTGTGATACTGAGGTATTTATCGATCAAAATACTTTAGAAGCTAAAAGATTACGCAATGACCCGATGCATACTTTTATGTGTGATGAATGTAAAAGTAGACTTGATACACCGAAACAACGTAACCAAGTAACTACTTATGACCATCGTTAATATAAATCAGCACCTTCTTTTTTGCGATGGGCTGATTTTAAACTGTCGACAAAGTTTCTGACTTTGTCGACAGTTTTTTATGCATGCTTTCCGTGGCCACTGCCTAGCCTGTAGTCTTCGACTAGCGCGCTTCCTACAGGAGTCGGCCCAAATAACTAACTAAATTACACTAAAAAGATTATAATATATAAATAAACAAACCTTAGGCGAACTATCACTTAAGGTTTGCTTATTTTCTGAGACATCATTTTTACAATCTGGCTTATTTATTAACATCGTATTATCACGCTATCGCTTTAATAATAAATAGAGCTGAGACCTTAATGTCCCAGCTCCACAATCATACTAAATTAAATTTAGTAGACTTTTATTCATCTTCTTGCATTAATTGTTTAATGCGTTTTGCTTCTTTTTCACGAGCATTTTTTTCTAATACTGTTTTTCTAATACGGATATTTTCTGGTGTAGCTTCTACAAGCTCATCGTCATTAATAAATTGTAACGCTTCTTCAAGAGTTAAAGTTCTTGGACGTTTCATTGTTACAGTTTGGTCTTTGTTAGAAGAACGTACGTTAGTTTGGTTTTTCTCTTTCGTAACGTTAACTGTTAAGTCATTTTCACGATTATGTTCACCAACAACCATGCCTTCATAAACTTCAGTTCCTGGTTCCATGAAGTTAATACCACGATCTTCTAAGCCCATAAGTGCATATGAACTTGCTTTACCAGTATCTAATGACACTAGAGCACCATTTCTTCTACCACCGATACGTCCTTTAACACGAGGTTTAAATTCTTCAAATGTATGATTGATAATACCATAACCACGTGTTTGTGACATAAATTCAGTAGTATAACCGATTAAGCCACGAGCTGGTACCATAAAGATAATACGCGTTAAGCCATTATCTGTAGTTACCATGTCTAACATTTCACCTTTACGTTGGCCTAATGATTCAATAACAGCACCTGTGTATTCTTGAGGTACTTCACATTGTACACGTTCAAATGGTTCACATTTTACGCCATCAATTTCTCTTAAAATAACTTGTGGTTTAGAAACTTGTAGTTCAAAACCTTCACGTCTCATATTTTCAATTAAAATAGATAAGTGTAATTCACCACGTCCAGCAACAATCCATTTATCTGGTGAATCAGTTTCTGTAACTTTTAATGACACATCTGTTTCTAATTGTTGATCTAAACGTTCTTGAATTTGACGAGATGTTACATAATCACCTTCACGGCCAGCGAATGGAGAATTGTTTACTCTGAACGTCATTTCTAACGTTGGTTCGTCAATTCTTAATACAGGTAAAGCATCTCTATTATCTATTGGGGTAACAGTTTCACCAACGTTGATGTCTTCCATTCCTGATACAGCAATTAAGTCGCCTGCATGTGCTTCATTAACTTCTTCACGTTTCAAACCAAAGTAACCAAAAATCTTAGTTACACGGAAATTTTTAACTGTACCATCTAATTTAATTAGTGAAACGTTATCACCTACACGCATTGTTCCTCTGAACACACGTCCAACACCAATACGACCTAAATAATCACTATAGTCTAGTAACGCCGTTTGGAATTGTAATGGCTCATCTCTATTATCAATAGGTGCAGGAACATAATCAATAATTGTTTCATATAATGATTGCATGTTTTCGTCTTGTTTCTCTGGATCTAAGCTTGCAGTACCGTTAACAGCTGAAGCATAGACTACTGGGAAATCTAATTGTTCATCATTTGCTTCTAATTCGATAAATAAATCTAATACTTCATCTACAACACCTTCAGCTCTAGCTTCAGGTTTATCGATTTTGTTAACTACTACTACTGGTTTTAAGTTTTGTTCTAAAGCTTTTTTCAATACAAAACGTGTTTGTGGCATTGTGCCTTCATATGCATCAACTACTAATACAACACCATCAACCATTTTCATGATACGCTCAACTTCTCCACCAAAATCGGCGTGTCCTGGTGTATCTAAAATATTAATACGATTATCTTTATAATTTACTGCTGTATTTTTAGCAAGGATTGTAATACCACGTTCTCTTTCGATGTCATTTGAATCCATTGCTCTTTCATCTACATGCTCATTCTCACGGAAAATTCCTGATTGTTTTAATAATTCATCTACAAGTGTCGTTTTACCATGGTCAACGTGAGCGATGATTGCTATATTACGCACATCTTCTCTTAATTTAGTCATTTTATACAATTTCCTTTCTCGAGTAAATTCCCACTTTTCTTTGCAACTTTTTTATTATATCATATAATTGGTTAAAGAAAACTATAAAGGTGTGGTATAATGCAACAAAAAAAATCCAAATCAATTTTCTGGGTACTCGCTATAGTAGCTATTGTCTTTTTACTATTATTTAGCTTTAGTTTAGCTGCTACAAATGTTCCATTCATGATTTTAACATTTATATTATTCATTGCAACATTTGGTTACGGTTTCACATTAAAAAAGAAATATCGTGAAAATGATTGGCTATAGTCGGATGATTTTGATTATATTTAATAGATAAGCGTCCCATTCCTTCAAATCAGGATTGAGGCGCTTTTTTATAGGTTTATTTATAAGATATACTCTAATTATTGCTTTTTAATCTCTGTTGTAATAATTCAATAATTTCATTATTTTTTTGAAAATGTTGCTCGATTAATTCAGAATGTAACTGTTCATTAGCCATAATGATTGAATTAGGTTCATAAATTGATAAAGTATCTCCCATTAAATTTGTTCCAACACCCCCCACTTCATTTAAAATAATCAAACCACCTGCAAAATCCCAAGGTTGTAATCTGGGGGTAACATAACCACCCAATTTGCCTGTTGCAACATGTATAATCTCTAAAGCTGCAGAGCCGTATGCGCGTGCACTCCTGGCTTCTTCTACTATAGGTTTGAACACTTCTCCTAATCTTGGCTTTGTCAGCCAATTTGGATTAATTCCAATAATACTTGTCTTTAATGGCGTGTCCTCGATTTTAGGTAACAATGTCCCATTTTCATATGCGCCTTCACCAGTTTTAGCATGATATAACACATCGTTCATAACGTCATAGACAAATCCAGCGTATGGGTTTCCGTTATTATAAATACCAATAGATATTGCAAAATTTTCTTTTTGATGCACAAAATTTAACGTACCATCTATTGGATCAATGACCCAAACGACACCTACTTCATCTTTAAGGTGGTGTCCATGTCCTTCTTCTCCTATAACTAAATGATTCGGATAAGTTTCCGTTATATTATCAAATAGGTATTTTTCTGTAGCCTTATCGACATTTGTTACTAAATCATTAGGATTAGATTTAGTTTCTACTTTTATATCTTCTTTCATTATTTTTCTAACATTAATTCCTGCTTCTAATATAAGTCCTTTGGCAAATTCATAGACAGTCATCGTATCAGCTCCTTATTCATCCTCATTATACATTAACTAACTTTCCAAAAGATATTAACCAACCTTTATTATTTCAATAATTATAAGAATTACGAATAAGGTGAATTAAGATTATTTAATATAATTTATGTTTACCCTTTACCAACATAGTGTACACAATCTATAACAAATCATTTATTAACTAAAAATAAGAGGCATGTAAAATGTTTATCAGAGTATAATGTGCTACAATACATACGAAAATAATGATTATAGGAGGCACAAATGACTCAATATACATTCAAACCTAAAGACTTCAAAGTATTTACAGTAGATGGCTTAGATGCGAGAATGGAAGCACTTAACAACCATGTCAGACCACAATTGCATGCTTTAGGTGATTATTTCTCACAATATTTAGAAACTGCTACAGGTGAAGTGTTCTATCCTCACGTAGCTAAACATGCTCGTAGAAGTGTTAATCCACCTAAGGATACGTGGGTAGCATTTGCAACTAATAAACGTGGTTATAAAATGCAACCTCATTTTCAAATAGGATTATTTGAAAACCAACTATTTATTATGTATGGGGTTATGCATGAGGCAAAAGATAAAGCACAACAAGTTAAGGTTTTCGAAAATCAATTTGAAACATTAAAAAATCTGCCAAACGATTTTAGTATAAGCTTAGATCATATGAGCCAAGCAAAAACATACATACAAGAAATGACAGACGAAGATATACACGAAGCGTTTAAACGTGTTAAAGAGGTTAAAAAAGGTGAGTTTTTCGTAGCTCGTACATTAGCTCCAGGTTCTGAAATTCTTAAGAATGATAAGTCATTTTTAAAATTTTTAGAAGACACATTTGAACATCTATTGAAATTTTACAAATAGAAGTATTGTAAAAATCATTTTAGTAAAATAATTAGTGATTAATCCAATGCCGATAATTATTAATGTTTCGGCTCAGAACGCAAACAACCCTACGCATTAATTTGTGTAGGGCTTGTTTATTTCTATTTATGTAGTTGCTTTTCAAAATAATATTGTACTTTCAGATCATTATATATTCTTTTACTAACCATATTGCAACTTTTTAAGATTCATGGCAGTACAAATTAGCGTGGTATCCTGTAATATTGCATCGCCTTTACGTAATAAATGATTATTAGGAACTACTTTAGAGATAGAAATATTTTCATATTCATCACTTTTATCAATTGATTTATTCATCGTAATATACCCTGCCACTGTTTAATTTATATATTATACTATTTACGAATAATACTGTCAGTTATTTGTCTCATTTCTTGCGAGAAAGCTTATATCTGAAGACTACAGCTTAAGTCAGTGAATGTAGAAAGCGTGCATAAAAACTGCCAACAAAGACGGACACTTTGTCGACAGTTTGAACCAAGGTACTTATTAATGTTTCAACTTTTAATCTAGGTATTAGTTATAAATCAGCTTACCTAAACTATTTTAGTAAATATATGGGTCATCTTCTTTTTTCTTTTTCATTTCATTTTCTGGATTTATTTCAGCTTGTTTACGTTGATTATTTTGCTCGTCAAAATTCTGTTGAGAAAACATATTATTATTTTGTTCATCACGAGGTCCTTTTCTTACAAACAGCATGATAGCAACAACAAACCATAATATCAGTGCAATAAAGTTTCCTGCAAATATACCAGTAATTGCTGCAATGATTAAAATACAAGCTGCTAGGATACGATTTCCTTTAATAGTCAATGTACCAATAATACCTAATATCGTTGAAATAATTAAAAAGCTTCCTTGGAAAATAACGGAAGTTTTAAATGCTCCAATTGACATTTCTATCCCTTGTTGTTGATTCATTTCTTTAAATGTTTCTTGAAATTCTGGCACATTCAGGAAAGAAAATACAAGAACCATTAGTAATAAGAATAATATACTTAGACCATTTGCTACCCAGGCTGTGATTCTTTCAGCTTTTCTCTTCATAATCTTCCTCCTATTTTTTTATTAATCTTATCATAGCAAATTTATATTGTGTTAAAAATCATCACGTCCTAATTACAGCACATTTTTATTAAATATGTTTAAACATAATAATTATTTCAGTAAAAATAAAATGGCTATCGTAACACTGTTTAGGTTGACCTAATATTTTTTTTGGAGTAATCTATGGATTGTTAATAAATGTATATGGAGGTGAGGGTATTGACAAAAACAGTTCAATCCCATAAGAGTTTAGATGAAATCAATAATACGGTTTCCGTCAATGCTCACGGTAAGTTTAGCCAGAAACTTTTTTCTTATTTAGGTCCTGGTCTATTAGTAGCTGTAGGCTATATGGATCCTGGTAACTGGATTACATCTATGCAAGGCGGTGCACAGTTCGGCTACGTTTTGCTATTCGTGATTTTACTTTCAAGCCTGTCAGCCATGTTATTACAAAGTATGACGGTGAGATTAGGAATAGCAACAGGTATGGACTTAGCACAAGCAACAAAACACTATTTAAATAAACCGGTCGCTTTTATATTTTGGATTATTGCAGAATTAGCAATTATCGCAACAGATATAGCTGAAGTAATAGGTAGTGCAATTGCTCTTGATTTACTCTTCGGCATACCCTTATTGATAGGCGCATTAATTACCGTGCTAGATGTTTTTCTATTATTGTTCATTATGAAATTTGGATTTAGAAAAATTGAAGCTATCGTAGGTACGCTTATTTTTACAGTGCTTGTTATATTTATCTTTGAAGTCTTTGTAGCTTCTCCTCATGTCACAGAGGTTTTAAATGGATTCGTCCCTAATAAGACAATCATCACAGATAACAGTGCACTCTTTATTGTTTTAGGTATAATTGGAGCGACAATCATGCCCCATAATTTATATTTACACTCATCCATTGTTCAATCAAGAATGTATGCTCGTAATAGTAGTAATTCTAAAGCACAAGCGATTAAGTATGCAATAATGGATTCAAACATTCAATTGTCTATTGCTTTTGTAGTTAACTGCTTACTTTTAGTCCTAGGTGCTGCCCTTTTCTTTGGTGTCAATTCAGAACAGCTCGGTGGCTTTTATGATTTATTCAGTGCTTTGCAAAATCAACCTGTGTTAGGCGCCTCATTAGGAGCGCTTATGAGTACATTATTCGCAGTTGCATTACTAGCTTCTGGCCAAAACTCTACAATAACAGGAACAATGGCTGGTCAAATTGTAATGGAAGGTTTTATCAATTTAAAAATACCAAATTGGTTACGTAGATTGATTACTCGTGCTATTGCAATATTACCAATTATAGTATGCTTAATTATCTTTAAAGGTAACGAAGCTAAAATGGAACAATTACTAGTATTTTCACAAGTATTCTTAAGCTTAGCTTTACCATTCTCATTAATTCCATTACAACTTTCAACTAATGATTATAGTTTGATGGGACAATTTAAAAATAAAACTTGGGTTAATATTATATCTTGGTTCTTAATTATTATTTTAAGTTTATTAAATATATACTTAATCATCCAAACTTTCCAAGAATTATAAACGAAATACAAAAAAGGAGCGAGACATCAGTCTCGTTCCTTTTTTAGTTTCAAATGAACTAGCATATCTTATAGCACATTTTAGAATTTCTATATCTTATTTTTTGTCTTCTGAGTTGTCCGATTCAGCTGATTCTTTGCTATCATGTTCAGTTGTATCAGCAGCAGTTTGTGAAGTCATTTTTTTTCTTTCTTCAAAATTTTGTCTGCGTTGATTCACTGCACTTGGTTGTTGCTTACGTCTTTCTTTTTCACGTTTTCTTCGTTCTTTTTTCTCTTGTTTAATACGTGCTTTTTCTTCTGCTTTTTCTTGTTTTAATCTTGCTGCTTCTTCTGCTTCGGCTTGTTTACGACGTTGTTCTTCTTCGTATGCTTCTTGATGTCTTCGTTGTTCTTCTTCGTATGCTTCTTGTCTTCTCTGTGCTGCTTCAGCTTGAGCTTGTTCGTCATACTCTGTAGTTGCATTGTCAACTTCAGTTTGACTTTGATTTGAAACTGATTCTCCATGTTCATCATAAACGTCACTTACTGCGCCAAATTCATCAGTTTGTTGTTGCTCATCTTCAGTTTGCTTTTTATGTTTATAATTGTATTTCGCTTGTCTGGAAAGCACTTGTGGCTCTTCATGTGCCTCTTGTGTCTCAGCGTTTACTTTATCAGCTACTTCAGAAGAATAACCGCCTCTTCTTAGTTGGTTATCATTTCTTATTTGTTGTTCAGCGTCAGAAGTCTGTTCTCTCTCACTATATTGTGGTTTTGGTCCAGTCTGTTGTTCGTATTCTGAATAACGACCTTGGTACCCTTCTCCATAATAAGCAGGGACTGTTTCTACCTTATCTTTACGTGCAAACATCATAACTGCTACGATTAAAAATAGGATTGGGATAATAAGTGGAACAAATAATAATACCAATGGTAATGTAACTATTGTAGCTAAAAGGAATAAAAACCCTGATAGTATTCTAATATTCATTGAGATAAGTGCTAAGAATGATAATAATAAACACACAATAAAGTAAACGATAATAGCCCACACACCATTTTGTAACCAAATTACAAATTGCGTCGTATTCAAGCTATTATTAGCTAAAATTTGCTGAACAAAATCATTACCATTTAATGTTGTTTCTAAATTTTGTATTGATGTCTCACTACTAAAAGATACTAGTGCAATAAACATCGTAATAATGGTTAGTAATAATAAAAATACCCAGCTTAACCAACCTAATACTTTTTCTGCTAGTCGACTCACAGGACGTCTAACTTGAGTATATTGCTCTCCTGACATGTCTATACAACTCCTTATAATGCTTTCAAACTATTATAGCGAAAATACGCTAAAATAACTACTAACTTAGATTTATTTTAATGACATTTTAAAATTTAAAAATCTTTCGTTATATTCACTCAATGTTTCTTTTCCCAAGTCTCTGTAAACTTCTAAGTTTTCTTGTGACTCTTGTGATGGATAAAAGCGTTCATCATTTTTTACTTCGTCTGGAAGTAAATGTCTTGCTGCTTTATTTGGTGTTGCATAACCAACCCATTCTGTATTCTGCTTACTGTTTTGTGCGTCTAATAAAAAATTCATAAACTTATATGCGCCTGCTTTATTTTGAGCAGTTTTAGGTATTACCATATTATCAAACCATAAATTCGAACCTTCTTTAGGCACAACGTAATCAAATTCATCGCTACCTTGAACCATAGGAGCAGCGACACCGCTCCACACAACAGCAATATTCGCTTCATGTTGTTCTAGCATCATAGTGATTTCGTCACCTACGACGCCTTTAACGTTTGGACCTAAATGTCTTAAATCTCGTTCCGCTTTTTCTAGGTGTTGTGAATTCTTATCATTTAAACTGTATCCTAATTTATTCAACGCTAAACCTATTACTTCTCTTGCACCGTCTACTAATAATATATCATTGTTATATTTCTTGTTATACAATTGATTCCAAGAGTTAAAATTATCATTAGGATACGCCTTTTTATTATAAATAATACCTACAGTTCCAAAAAAATACGGCAAGGAATAGCGATTATTTTTATCAAAAGACATATTCATATAATCTGGATCCAAATTTTTAATATTAGGAACATTGTCATGATTTATCGGTAATAACATGTTTTGTCTTTTTAATTTTTGAACAGTATATTCACTAGGAAAAGCAACATCGTAATGTGTGCCACCATTACGTATTTTGGCTTCCATTGCTTCATTAGAATCAAAAGTTTCATAGATTACTTCAATACCTGTTTCTTTTTGGAATTTTTTAATTAAACTAGGATCAATATATTCTCCCCAATTATAAACATAAATTTTTTCGCCATTTTTTGAATGGTCTTTCGCTGTAAACTTATGACTGATAAACAGACATATTAATCCAACAACAACTGAAACTATGATTAATTGTAAGAATCGCTTCATTGCTGTAAACCTCGTTTCACTTGCTTTTTATGTTTCACCATATTTTGAATGAAATAATAACCAAAAATACCTAACATAATAACTACAAATAATATTGTAGAAATAGCATTGATTTCCATGCTAATACCTTTTCTAGCCATAGCATATACTTCTACTGATAATACACTAAATCCGTTGCCTGTCACAAAGAAACTTACGGTAAAATCATCCAGTGAATATGTAAGTGCCATAAAAAATCCACCAATAATTGCAGGCATCAGGTGCGGTAGCATTACTTTATTTAAAACTTGAAATTCAGTTGCTCCTAAATCACGTGCTGCATTAAGTGTATAATCATTCATTTCATAAAGTTTAGGTAAAACAATGATAACAACGATTGGTATACAGAATGCAATATGAGAAATTAACACAGTCGTGAATCCAAGTCCTAGGCCTGTGAAATGACCAATTGCCGTAAACATAATTAAAAATGAAGCTCCAATAACTACATCTGATGAAACCATCAATACATTATTTAATGTTAATAATGAAACTTTCAACTTTTTATTTCTCAGATGAAATAGACCAATTGCGCCCATCGTGCCAATCACCGTTGCAAAGGCTGCTGCTAAAAGTGCAACAGCAATGGTATTAAAAATGACTGACATGAGGCGTTCATTATTAAATAATGTTTGATAATGTTCTAAGGTAAATCCTTCAAAGTGAATCATGTTACCTGCGGAATTAAAGGAATAAAGCATTA
>ERZ1023255.14-NODE-14-length-100622-cov-16.611821_pt1 | contig 100622 bp, 90 predicted proteins | sample MGYA00380459_ERZ1023255 | MGnify/ENA primary metagenome ERZ1023255 (study PRJEB33173, sample SAMEA4830368) | metagenome | study: EMG produced TPA metagenomics assembly of the PRJEB25223 data set... | reverse complement strand
ATATTAAAGAAAAATTTGAAGCAGCACTTATAGAAAGAATAAAAAATATTAAATTAGGTAATGGTTTTGACGAAGATACAGAAATGGGACCAGTCATCTCAGCCGAGCACCGTGAAAAAATTGAAAACTATATGGAAGTTGCTAAATCTGAGAATGCAACGATTGCAATTGGTGGGAAACGCCCTGAACGTGAAGATTTACAAGCTGGTTTCTTCTTTGAACCAACAGTTATTACGGATTGTGATACGTCAATGCGTATTGTACAAGAAGAAGTATTTGGACCTGTTGTAACGGTTGAAAGTTTCACAACTGAAGCAGAAGCAATCGAGCTTGCTAACGATTCAATTTACGGATTAGCAGGTGGCGTGTTTACAAATGATGTTGGAAAAGCAGAACGCGTAGCAAATAAATTAAAAATGGGTACCGTTTGGATTAACGATTTCCATCCATATTTCGCACAAGCACCATGGGGCGGATATAAACAATCAGGTATTGGTAGAGAGCTTGGTAAAGCAGGATTAGCTGAATATCAAGAAGAAAAGCATATTTTACGTAATACCAATCCAGAACCAGTCAATTGGTTCGGTAAAGCATAACTAAATTATAAATATATAAATAAAGAAGGCTAAATAACATTTAATAGATTCAGGAGGCAGTATAACTATGAAAGAATCATATGATTATATCATCATAGGTGGCGGTAGCGCTGGTTCAGTACTAGGCGGCCGTTTAAGTGAGGACGTATCAAATAATGTACTTGTATTAGAAGCGGGGCGTAGTGATTATCCATGGGACTTATTAATACAAATGCCAGCAGCTTTAATGTATCCAGCTGGTAATAAATTATATGATTGGATTTATGAAACAACGCCAGAACCACATATGGGAGGCCGTAAAGTTGGCCATGCACGTGGTAAAGTTTTAGGCGGTTCAAGTTCAATTAATGGTATGATTTATCAAAGAGGGAACCCAATGGATTATGAAAAATGGGCCAAACCTGAAGGTATGGATTTATGGGATTATGCGCATTGTTTACCATATTTCAAACGACTAGAAACAACATTTGGTTCTACGAAAGACGACCCTTATCGAGGGCATCACGGTCCAATCAAGTTAAGACGTGGTCCAGCTGATAATCCATTATTCCAAGCATTTTTCAATGCTGGCGTTGAAGCAGGTTACAATAAAACACCAGATGTAAATGGTTTCCGTCAAGAAGGCTTTGGTCCATTTGACAGTCAAGTACATAATGGTCGTCGTGTATCAGCTTCAAGAGCATATTTACATCCAGCGATGAAACGTAAAAACTTAGAAGTACAAACACGTGCTTTTGTTACGAAATTAAACTTCGAAGGTAATAAAGTTACAGGAGTAACATTTAAGAAGAATGGTAAAGAGCATACAGTTAACGCGAAAGAAGTTATCTTATCTGGTGGTGCAATTAACTCACCACAATTATTACAATTGTCAGGTATAGGTGATTCTGAACACTTACGTTCATTAGGTATTGAACCTCGTATTCACTTACCGGGTGTTGGTGAAAACTTTGAAGACCATCTAGAAGTTTATGTGCAACATGCATGTAAGCAGCCAGTATCAATGCAACCAAGTTTAAATAAATTGAAGATGCCATTTATTGGTTTACAATGGATTTTAGGACGTAAAGGTGCAGCTGCATCAAACCATTTTGAAGGTGGTGGCTTCGTTCGTTCTAACGATGAAGTAGATTATCCAAACTTAATGTTCCACTTCTTGCCAATCGCAGTAAGATACGATGGTACAAAAGCACCAGCTGCGCATGGTTATCAAGTACACGTCGGCCCTATGTACTCAAATTCTCGTGGTCACTTGAAGATTAAATCAAAAGATCCATTTGAAAAACCAGAATTTGTATTCAACTATTTATCTACAGAAGAAGATAAACGCGAATGGGTTGAAGCGATTAAAGTGGCAAGAAATATCTTGAAACAAAAAGCATTAGATCCTTTTAATGGTGGAGAGATTTCACCGGGGCCTGAAGTACAAACAGATGAAGAGATTATAGAATGGGTTAAACGTGATGGCGAGACTGCTTTACATCCATCATGTAGTTGTAGAATGGGGCCTGCTTCTGATGAAATGTCAGTTGTAGATCCAGAAACATTCAAAGTTCATGGCATGGAAAATTTACGTGTGGTAGATGCTTCAGTAATGCCACGTACGACAAACGGTAATATCCATTCACCGGTACTAATGATGGCAGAAAAAGCTTCTGATATTATTCGTGGTAAAAAACCATTAGAACCAGAATACATTGATTTCTATCGTCACGGTGTACATGATAAAAACGCTGGTACAGTTAAATAAATACCAGATACTTAGTTTAATATAGATGATTTTGTGGCTGGGACAAATTTTAATTGTCTCAGCCTTAATCATTAAACCCGCTTCTCTAAAAAGTCATTTCTAAATTTATTAAGTTAACGGTTTTATGCAATAACTTCAACTCAGCTAACCTTTTATACCTATCAATGCTAGTCATCTTTGGCGGGTAGCGATGACGAAATCTAATTTGCTTAAACAGATTTCTGTCCCATTCCTAAGATATCATTTATTGAATGATAGATGATTTGGTTACACGTAGTAAAGGTTTGCTGTTAACTATAAAAACTATAATCAAGTAATTTATATACAAGAAAGAGCCCGGACTGTCCGGGCTCTTTCTTTGTTTAAGGTGTGACTTATGCATGGCACTAGCATAGCTTAATTAAGCCCTAATGAAATGAGCTGTAATTAAATTTAGATTGCTATAATACACTAAGGTAAATTAATTATGCTTTTTACCTGTAATTAAATCTGCAATTGCTTTAGAGCCTTCACCTTTTTCTAATGAGCAGAACTCATTATAGAATTTATCGATTTTATCCTTATAATCTATAGCGACTTGATCTAAGTTTTTTAGATCTTCTGTTAACTGGTAAGCATCTTGATGGATAGGACCAGGTAGGTCTTTGTGATAATCAAGATAGAATCCGCGTAAATCTTTACCGTATTTATCTAAGTCATAAGCAAAGAAGAATTGTGGTCTTTTAAGTACACCATAATCAAACATTACAGAAGAGTAATCAGTGATTAGGCAATCTGAAATTAAATACAATTCAGAGATATCACTATAGTTTGATACATCAATTGCAAAATCTTCATAACCACGTAAATCTAATGCATTAGAAATGAGGTAATGCATTCTTAGTAATACAACATATTCATCACCTAATTGTGCTTGTAGGTTATCTAGATCAATTTGTAAGTTGAATAGATACTTACCTTTTTTGACGAACTCATCATCTCTCCACGTTGGTGCATACATAATAACTTTCTTATCTGCAGGTAAGTTTAGATTTTCTTTAATTTGTTGAATGTATCCTTTATCATTTGCGTGATTCACCAATACGTCATTTCTTGGATAGCCAATTTCAAGAATTTGTTCTGGATTCATCCAAAAAGCAGTTTCGAATATTTTGGACGAATAAGCATTAGGTGAAACAAGATAATCCCAGCGACTTGTTTCTTCTCTGAAATTACGTTTGTAATTATCAGTGGTCGTACCAGGCATACGAATTACTTTCATATCATTTGCTAGACGTTTCAAAGGTGTTCCATGCCAATTTTGAATATAGACTTGGTTAGGTTTTTTATTTAAGTATAAAGGTAATCTTGCGTTAGTTACCCAATACTTAGCTGTTGAATAAGCATCATAATACTCTTTAGAACCTTTTTTTACTTTTTTAGCTGGACCAGGTAAGTGAACTTTAGAAGGGCTTTTGAAGACCCATATAAATTCATAATTTGGGTGATGTTTCATCATATATTCATAAATATATTTAGGGCTATCACTATAATTTTTACCGGCGAAGGCTTCGAATACAATTCTATTGCTTTTTACTTTATCTTCGCTATCTGTTAATTGATACAGCGCACGATGTTTATTTTTTCTACGTAAAACAATATTTTTAACTAAACGTGCTTGCTTTCTGAACTGGTTCACTTTAAAAGCAGAATTACGTTTATTCAACATCAGCATTAATGATTCAATCATAAATAATGGTTTTTCATTTTTAAATATTGTAGGTAGTAATTCACGCGTAACTTTTGGAAGTAATTCACTATTGTTTTCGTAACGTTCAGGTAATTTTCTTAATGATGGTTCAAAAGAACGTTTGAATAAATTTTTCATTTTATTTTTAATAAACACTTTGTTTGCTTTTAGTGGCGCACGTTTAACAGAATCTGAAAAACTATAGACATAATCGTTAAATATAATGCCAAAGTCTTGTTGGGATAATGCTGGTTTTAAAAATGGATCGTAGATTTCTCCTTTAATATAGAAAGGAAATTGGCTGATACGAACAAAATCATTAGCATATTTAATGAATTCTAATATAAATGACCAATCAACAAAGATATTTAAATCTTCGTTAAATTGTAGATTGTGTCCACGTGCGATTGCCGTTTTGAAAACAATATTACAAACCGTTTGTTTACGTAAAAATTGGTTTGATTTTGTTTTTGTATTTAAATATTCTGTACGTACTAAATTTTGATCGACGTATTGAGGAATATCTAAAGTAAAAGAATGAATAGGCGCAATTAAAGCATCAAAACTATTCAATTTCTTCATATAAAATGATAAAGCATAAGAAGCTAGGTAATCATCCGAATCAATAAAAATGAAGTAAGGTGATTCAACTTCTTTAAGGCCAATGTTTCTAGCATGTGCATGGCCAGTATTATGTGGTAAATCTATTACTTTAATGGGGATATCCCATTCTTTAGTAGTTGCTGTCGCAATTTCTTTAGAATTATCAGTTGAACCATCATTAACTAAAATGAGTTCAAAATCTTGGAATCTTTGTTTTTTAAGACTACTCAAACATCTTTCGATATAATCTTCTGAGTTGTAATAAGTCACTATGACTGAAATGGACTTCATTATGTTCCCTCTTTTTTTAAATTTTCTCTATATTTTTATACAAGGTAAAATATTAACAAATTTCAATCGTAAATATCAACTATTAATATATTGGTAGAAAGACTGATTTTGTAAAATAATGCTCTAAGAATTAAAGTATAGGTATTTTTTGGCAATTGAACCTAAAGTACATATTGTAGCATGACTTAAAAGCATAAATAAAAACAAACGAGGTTTGATACTTATACAAAAAAATTATGAATAATTTCAGTGCTTTTTTCGATTATTTATTTTTTAAAGGATGCTACTAATATATTTTACTATAAATTTACAAATAATATAGTGTGTAATTAAAATTTAAAATATATCAAACGCATACATTAGAGAGAATTCTCATTTTTTATGAAAAAATAAATATTTTTAGTGTGAAGAGGTATTAATTAAAGCTAGAATATGAGAAAGAAATATTATAAATAATTGAGGAGTGAGATATTATATCTATTAGAAAAGCGAATGCTCAAGAATTAGAAGTGATTAATCAAGTGATACCAGAAGTATTTAAAGAATCAGTAACTGTGGATTTTAATTTGAGTGATGCTTTAATGCGTACGATGTCTAAGCAATTACAAGAAGAAGGCGCATCGTATTTTGTTTATGGTGAAGGTGAAGTTGTACAAGGTTTTGTCCTTATTGATAAAAAAATAGATACTTTTGAACAGAAGGAATACGGTTTTATTTATGAATTATATGTATTCGAAGATTATAGAAAACAAGGTATAGCTGAGAAATTAATTCATTTTGTTAATGATTACTTTAAAAAACATAGCGTCAATGAAGTAAGGCTTAACGTATATGCAGAAAACGTGGCGAAACAATTATATGAAAAAATAGGATTTCGAGAAAAAACTATTACAATGTCTATTGATATCTAGATATAATTATTCAAAAATTTGTGTATTTTTTAAATAAAAATAGTTTTAAATTGAGTTGGGAAAATAAATGATTATTTAGAAGCACGTCATCTCTTTATGAAAAAATTTATACATATAAACACTGATTGTAATAAGGTTTTAAAATGTTTTGTTGTATTATGAAAAATATTAATAAACAAAAGATTTGTAAAAGTGGTCAAATTGAGTATAATTTGATTTTGTTAAAAATAATTAAGGAGTAGAAAAGAATGACAAATAATAATTTTGAAGATATTTTAAACAATAGAAAATCAGTGAAAGTGTTTGACGAGCAATTTAAAATCCCTAGAGAAGAAATGGACGAAATGATTCAAAAAGCAACGAAAGCCCCATCCTCTGTTAATATGCAACCTTGGCGTTTTCTAATAGTAGAAAGTGAGGAAGGTAAAGACAAATTACGTCCACTAATTCGTTTCAACACACGTCAAAATGACACATCCTCAGCAATGGTAGTTATTTTTGGTGATATGCAAAGCCAAACTTACGGCGAAGAAATTTATGGTAATGCTGTAAAACACGGTTTTATGCCTGAAGAAGTGAAAGATGAAATGTTAGATAAAGTGGTAGCACTTTATGATAGTGCTCCTAAAGCGCAAATGAATGATATCGTTAAAATCGATAGTAGTTTAGCTGCAATGCAATTTATGTTAGTTGCGAAAGCGCATGGTTATGATACAAATCCAATTGGTGGATTTGAAAGTGATCAAATAGCTGATGCGTTCGATATTGATGCAGAACGTTATGTACCGGTATTGATTGTTGCTGTTGGGAAAGCAAAGAACCCAGCTCATGATTCATATAGATTACCTACTGAAACTGTAACGCAATATGTTTAGCCAATAGTTCGGCTATATTACTGGCATTTAAATCATTTATTTAGTTATATTTGAAAATAGCATCATCAAAAAATATTAGATACTAAAGACGTGTGCAATTTTATAAGTTGGCTAATATTTAAAAGTACTTGTTTTAAGATTTTTGGCTATTCGTCAACCTTATATCATGCTATGGGTGAGTGTATGACATCATTATGTTAAAGATGATTTCATATACTCACCTTTTTTATATAATAAAATGTAAAATTTTTGTTTATTATTGAACTGTATTACAAGAAAAACTATACTAATAATTAATGTAAGCGTATGTATAACAAAATTTTTGATGAGAGGGAGTCAAACAAGATGAAGTATCGTATACTATTAATTTTATTGATTTCACTTTTTTTAACGTTATGTATATTTTGTTTGTCAGATCAAAGGAATTTAACTCAAAAAGCATCTTTTTATGCAGTGGGTGATAATTTAATACATCCAGTTGTATATCGTGATGCTTTACAAAGCAATGGTGATTTTAATTTTGAACCTATGTATGAATCGTTACAGAAAGAAATACAAGCTGCGGATATTGCCTATATAAATCAAGAATCACCAATTGGTGGAGATGAAAAAGGGCTTTCTGGTTTTAAGCAGTTCAATACACCTAGTGATATTGCAGAAGATGTTATGAACACAGGCTTCAATGTAGTTAATGGTGCTAATAATCATGCTCTAGATCAAGGTACTGATGGATTATTAAATGAGATTGAGTTGTGGGAACATTTTAAGCATGTTTTTTATACAGGCACATTTAAATCTCAAAAGGACAGAGATACGATTCCAACATTTAACAAAAATGGTATTAAAATCGCAATGCTAAGTTATACATATGGAACGAATGATATTAAACCGGAAAATAAATATCAAATTAACTACTTTACTGAGGAACAAATCAAAAAAGATGTAGCAAAAGCTAAAGAACAAAGTGATATGGTTATGGTATCGGCACATTGGGGTAATGAAGGCAAACACGAGCCTAATGCACAACAGAAAAAATATGCCAAGGTTTTTGCTGATGCAGGTGTCGATGTAGTAATCGGCACACATCCTCACGTGATTCAGCCAATCCAATGGGTGAAGGGCGACAATAATCATCAAACATTGGTTGCTTATTCCCTGGGAAATTTCTTGAATGGCCAATCTACTGGTAATGAAAGTAATGCGCTAGGGGGCAATCTTCAGTTTAATATTGAAAAACAACCTAAAGGTATAACAATCAAAGATGTAAAATGGAAGTCATTAGTAACACATTATGACATTGCGAATCCGTTTGATAGTAATACTAGGCAAAATTTCAAAATGTATCCACTGGATGATTATAGTAATAATAAAGCTAAAAAGCATGCCCTGAATTCAAAACCAAAGAATGAAATGACCAAAGACAAATTGGAAGCTATTACGAAAAAAGTCATAGGTGATCGGTATCTAGATGACAGTAGTTATTAAACATATAAAACCCTGAGCCATTAAATTATGGTTCAGGATTTTTCGTCTATTACTTAGTAACTTTTTTAGCTAAATCCGTAATATATTTAAAGAAATTATCATGCTCAACATGATCGATTACTGAAATTGGTCTACCATGTAAATCATCGACATAAGTTTTACCTTGGCTAGGACCTTCTGTATACACAGATACATTTAAGTCATGCTTATGAACCAGATTAGGCATGCCAACATAAGCTGTAGTTAGGACATCCCAAAGGAAATAAGTTGAATTTGTTTGAAAATGAGTTAATGGTGGAACGGCAGCATAACTTACACCTAAGAAATCTACCCCTGGATAATGACGTTCATTTGCCCATCCCTGTCTAACATCCCATGTCATAGGTACTTGATTGGTACTCTCTAAAGCAACCATATCTATTATAATATCTGTATCAAAAACTGTTTTTACAGCCTCTGGATCCCAAAATGCATTCCATTCTGCAGTGCCATCGTGCTCAGGTTCTTCTACATTACCTTTTTCTAAAAATGTCCCGCCCATCCATACTAATCGTTCGATATTTTGAACAATAGTAGCATTTACAGCAATTGCTTTAGCTAAATCAGTCAGTGGTCCAGTAAAGAGTAAAGTGACTTTTTCAGGACTACCTTGAATTTTTTCAATTATATCTTGATAAGCTTCAGATTCAAGTATATTAGATTGACCGTTTGTCGGCTCGTTTAATATAGGCAACGCATCCATAAAGAAAGCGTGCATACGCCAATCTTTTGGAAATGGATTCTTTCCACGTTCTTTTGAAGTGGCTATGTGAATAGGATGTTCAGAAAAACGATTTATAATTTTTTGAGAGGCACTTACTGCGGGCTCAATATAACTATCTGCACCAATGGCACTGACACCAACAAGTTTGATATCGTCCATATGTAATAGAAGAAATAGGGAAATTAAGTCATCTACGCCACCATCATGGTTAAAATAAATTTGTTTCATTTTAAATACGCCTCCATATGTTGTTGATGCTCTTATTATAACAAAATTTAACAGGCCTAGTTATAAGCTAGGAAGTGAGTTCTTATCACAAATATAAGTTATTGTATAACTTGAAATGCTAATTTAACTTAGTCACTCACATTAAATATAACTGTTATAAAATGCTCTATACAGTTAAATTTTGGATATTTTTTGAGGATTTAAAACGACTATTATTCGAATTTTAATTGTTTATAAAATGATATAGAGGTTATGTTATATTAGATGGAAACAAATTAAGGGGTGTTTTTATTTGTGAAGTTTAAAAAGGAAAAAGTTAACAGAGTAGATTCGGATCAAGCTAAAAAAGGCGTGGTCGCTACAAGTATTGGTAATGCCATTGAATGGTTTGACTTTGGTTTATATGCACAATTAGCAGTCATTCTAAGCGCAAATTTCTTTGGCAATTTACCGCAAGAAATGCAAATAGTATCTACGTTTGCTGTATTTGCTTTTGCATTTATTGTTAGGCCTATCGGTGGTATATTTTTCAGTCATTTAGGGGATAAATATGGACGGAAAATTGTACTGTCGACAACAATACTACTTATGGCAGCATCCACACTGATGCTGGGCTTATTACCAACACAAGAACAAATTGGTATATGGGCACCGATTCTATTGCTAGTAGTTCGTATGATTCAATCGTTTTCGACAGGTGGGGAATATGCAGGCGCAATGACTTATATTGCTGAAACAGCGCCTGATAAGACTCGTGGTAAATTGGGAAGCGGTTTAGAAATTGGTACACTTGCTGGTAATATAATGGCGGCGATTTTAGCAGGCTTGATGTATTCATTATTAAGTGATCAACAAATGGCAGATTGGGGTTGGAGAATTCCATTTATTCTTGCTGCACCATTAGGTATTGTGGGAATTATTTTACGTTCAAGATTGGATGAAAGTCCGGCTTATGAATCTACATTAGAGGAAAAAGAAGAATTAGAATATTCTTATTTAGATATATTCAAATATTACTGGAGAGACGTTGTCGTTTGCTTCACTGGTGTTGCATTCTTAAATGTCGCAAACTACATGGTGTTATCTTATATGCCATCTTTCCTTAACTCAACTATTAACTTAGGTGGAACGATGGGTTCTATATTAAGTACTATAACAATGTTAATGATGATACCTGCAGTGTTTTTCTTCGGTTGGTATAGTGATAAGGTCGGTAATAAACGCACAATAATATTTGGATTAGCAGGGTTTAGTTTATTTTCCGTACTTGCTTTTTGGTTAATGAGTATACCAATGATTCCATTCGTATTATTAGGCTTGTTTATTATTGCATTATTCATGTCTACATTTGAAGGTGTAATGCCTTCAGTTTTACCGAGTATGTTCCATACGAAAGTCAGATTACGTACTTTATCACTTGTATATAATATTGGTGCTGCGGTATTTGGTGGTTTAACACCATTTATTCTTTCTACATTAGTAGAAACTACAGGACAACAAATTGCACCTTCATATTATCTAATGTTTATCAATGTGGTTGGACTTATTATTTTTATAACGATGTTCAAATCTACATCTAATAAATCACTTAGAGGTTCTTATCCAAACGTTGAGACACAGGCGGACTTTGAAGATGTTGTGAAAAATCCTAAGGACGCACTTTGGTGGGAAGAAGAAGAAAAGCATAAAAACTAAGTATAGCTAAGAGTTGTTATTTTACACAAATAACAGCTCTTTTTATAGAGGAATGTAATATAGCTATAAGATTATGCTTGATTGTAATGTGATTTATTTAATTTTTATATTTGTGTGACATTATAAAAAAAGCAGTATTTACAAGGTATTTTGAGAATAAATTGTAAATACTGCTTTTATTTTGTATTTATACACATTAAAAGTAAATGTGATATTAAATTTGTTTTTTAAAGTAATATAAAATGCTTTAAACACTGAGGTTATAGGCTTCAAGTAACATTTGCTACTTTTTAGAATTTATTTGTATTTATACTTTAAATGAATAAATGAGTAACATTAAAAAATAAGCCTTCACGTTGTTTGTATCGTGAGGTCAAAGCGTATTAATTGTACAAAACTATCATACAGTAGTCATCTCTATTTTGTATAAAAATACCAAAACATACATAGTTTGGCAGTTAAAATGTTGATTTGACTTGAATTTTAATCAGAGTATAATAACGAAATATACAAGAGCGTGTATAAACTTTACATTTCCTTGATATGAATATAAAAGACGTTTAAATAGGAGTAATTATGGAACAAAAGGATGAAAGTAATAAGATTAATTTACCGCAGTTGGTATTGCTAGGTTTAGGGTCACTCATTGGTTCTGGTTGGTTGTTCGGTGCCTGGGAAGCCTCATCTATAGCAGGCCCAGCTGCAATTATCTCGTGGATTATAGGTTTTGTAGTCATTGGATCAATTGCTTATAACTACATAGAGATAGGTACGATGTTTCCACAGTCTGGTGGAATGAGTAATTATGCGCAATATACACATGGTTCGTTGTTAGGGTTTATTGCCTCTTGGGCTAACTGGGTGTCGTTAGTAACAATTATCCCAATCGAAGCAGTGTCAGCAGTACAATATATGAGCTCTTGGCCATGGTCATGGGCAAAATTCACCACAGGCTTAATGAAAGATGGTTCTATAAGCAACGCTGGTTTAATGGCAGTGTTTGTGATTATTATTATCTTTTCGTTATTGAACTATTGGTCAGTTAAACTGTTAACCTCATTTACAAGTTTAATTTCAATATTTAAATTAGGTGTGCCCTTATTGACGATTATTATGTTAATGATTTCTGGATTCGATTCAGGTAATTACGGGCATACCGTAGGTCAATTTATGCCTTATGGTTCAGCACCGATATTTGCAGCGACCACTGCTTCTGGAATCATCTTTTCTTTTAATGCGTTCCAAACGATTATTAATATGGGGTCAGAAATACAAAAACCCGAAAAGAATATCGCGCGAGGCATAGCTATTTCACTAACATTAAGTGCGGTGCTATACATAGTGCTTCAAAGTACATTTATTACATCAATGCCTAGTGACATGCTTCATGAAAATGGTTGGAGTGGCATTAACTTTAACTCTCCATTTGCTGATATGGCCATTCTTTTAGGCTTAAATTGGTTAGCTATTTTGTTATATATGGAAGCTGTTGTTTCACCTTTTGGTACAGGCGTATCATTTGTTGCGGTGACTGGTCGTGTACTACGCGCAATGGAAAAAAATGGTCACATCCCTAAATTTTTAGGAAAAATGAATGAAAAATATAAAATCCCACGTGTGGCTATTATTTTTAATGCCATTATTAGCATGGTAATGGTGTCATTGTTCCGAGATTGGGCGACATTAGCAAGTGTTATATCAACAGCAACACTAGTGGCCTATTTAACTGGTCCGACCACAGTTATTTCATTACGGAAAATGGCTCCTAATATGCATAGACCGTTTCGTGCAAACTTACTGAAATTTATGGCACCATTCTCCTTTGTTATGGCATCGCTAGCGATTTATTGGGCGATGTGGCCGACAACTGCACAAGTAATCTTTATTATTATTCTAGGTTTACCAATTTACTTCTTTTATGAATATAAAATGAATTGGAAAAATACTAAGAAACAAATCGGAGGTAGTTTGTGGATTATTTTATACCTTATTGTACTTGCTTTCTTATCATTTATAGGAAGTAAGGAGTTTAAAGGTATGAACTGGATTCATTATCCGTATGATTTTATAGTCATTATCGTCATCGCACTAATATTTTATAAAATTGCTACGTCTAGTTATTTTGAAAGTATTTATTTTAAACGTGCTAAGAAAATAAATGAAGATATGCGTGAGGATTTACGAGAGAAACATAAAATAGCACAAACAACAGAAGATTGATTTAACTAATTAGAAATAATATAACAAAAGAGTTTTAACGATGACTTAATGGCACATTACTATTAATGATCATTTAACTTTAAATTTGTCTGAAACTATAGAGAAACAAGTCAACTTTGTGGGGGCAAGCATACGAAAATAAATTATTTTTTAATTCGTGTGCTCGCCTTTTTTATTATTTTTATGTGTTACGGTAGTCTGAAACGTTTTGCGCAACAAACTAACGCAATTTTATTTGAGTACAATTTAACGGTATGCTATATATTATGCAGAATAAATGCATATAAATTATTAAATCACCCCACGCTAATTATTTTGAAAATTTAGATAACTTATATTTTTATTGCGATAAATCAAGGTTTTAAATATTTTTTTAGTGTAAAAATTCAAAAAAACCTTTGACTAATAGAAAAAATAAGCGTATCATATATGAATATTAATTCAGTTTTAAGAATAAATATAAAAAGGAATGAGGATTTTTGATGAACGATTTATTTGCACTAACAGATCAGTATAGTTCGAACAATTATAGCCCGCTAAAATTAGCATTGGCTAAAGGTCGTGGCGCTAAAGTATGGGATGTAGAAGACAATAGTTATATAGATTGTGTTTCGGGTTTCTCAGTCGTCAATCAAGGGCATTGTCATCCTAAAATTATAAAAGCATTTCAAGAACAGAGTGAAAAAATAACAATGGTTTCTCGTGCTCTATATAGTGATAATCTAGGAAAATGGGAAGAAAAGATATGCTCACTTGCTAATAAAGAAAAGGTTCTTCCAATGAATACAGGCACCGAAGCTATTGAAACAGCAATTAAAATTGCTCGTAAATGGGGCACAGACATAAAAGGTGTTAATGATGGTGAAGGTGAAATTATTGCGATGAAGGGAAACTTTCATGGTCGTACGTTAGGCGCTTTATCGCTGTCTTCTCAAGAAAGTTATAAACAAGGTTTTGGTCCCTTATTAAATAACGTTCACTACACTGACTTTGGTGATTTAAGTCATTTGAAAGATTTAATTAATAAGAATACAACAGCTATTATATTAGAACCTATTCAAGGTGAAGGTGGCGTCAATATTCCTCCTGATAATTTTATCAAAGAAGTCCGCAAATTATGCGATGAACATAATGTGTTATTTATTGCAGATGAAATACAAGTCGGCCTTGGACGTACAGGTAAAATGTTTGCAACGGAATGGGAAGGTGTAGAACCTGACATCTATTTACTAGGTAAGTCACTTGGCGGAGGACTATACCCAATATCGGCAGTATTAGCTAATCATGATGTCATGGATGTATTAACACCAGGTACACATGGTTCCACATTTGGAGGAAATCCACTTGCTTGTGCGGTTTCAATGGCTGCATTAGATGTGCTAATTGAAGAAAAGCTAATAGAGAATTCTGCAAAACTTGGACAAAAGTTATTAAATCAATTGCAACTTATAGATAGTAACATCATCTCTGACGTGAGAGGTAGGGGATTATTTATCGGAATAGAACTAACAGAAGCAGCGCAACCATATTGTTTAGAGATGATTGAAAAAGGTGTGTTATGTAAAGAAACCCAAGGTAATATTATTCGTATTGCGCCACCACTAGTTATTAATGAACAAGAAATTGATAAAGTGATCAGTGTCATCACTGAAGTATTAGAAAAAAGCGGAAAATAGTATTATAAAAGACCGAATATTCAGAAAGGAATGAACGTCATGATAGATGTTGGCATTGTTGGAGGCAGTGGTTATGGAGCGATTGAATTAATTAGGTTATTAACACATCATCAATATGTAAATATTAAATATATATTCTCACATTCAAAAATTGATGAACCAATCAAAGAAACATTTCCTCACTTGAGTCACTTAACACATCAATATGAAGCACTGAATAGTGAGCAGATTGATTGTGATGTTGTATTCTTCGCAACACCTTCTAATATAAGTAAAGGTTTAGCACCATCATTAATTGAAAGAAATATAAAAGTTATTGATTTATCTGGTGATTACAGATTGGGTGATAGATCTGTATATAAACAATTCTATGGTGAATCAGCAGCACCACAAGAACAATTAGAAAAAGCCAATTACAGTATTGCAGAATGGTCAAATATTGAACAAAACCATACGCAATTAGTTGCAAATCCGGGGTGTTTCCCTACTGCTACATTGTTAGCGATACACCCACTTGTTGACCAACAAATAATTAACAATGATTCTATTATTATTGATGCCAAGACTGGTGTTTCAGGCGCTGGAAAATCATTAGCACAGCATGTCCATTATTCAGAGATGAATGAAAACTTTAGCGCTTATGCGATAGGTAAGCATAAACATAAACCTGAAATAGAACAGTATATTTCAAAGCTAGCAAATGAAAATATAAAAGTAGTATTTACCCCACATCTTGTACCGATGACAAGAGGCATCTTATCAACAATTTATGTAAAACTTAATCAACATGTAACTAATGAAGGTTTACATGCAATTTTCACAGAATATTATGATGATAAACCATTTGTTCGAATTAGAGATCTTGGCAATTACCCTAAAACAAAAGAAGTATATGGCAGTAATTTTTGTGATATAGGGATTTATGTCGATGAAGAAAGCCAAAGTGCAATTATAGTATCGGTAATTGACAATTTAGTTAAAGGGGCAAGCGGCCAAGCAATACAAAATTTAAATTTAATGTATGGATGGAACGAAAATACAGGATTAACTCAAACACCAGTATATCCATAAACTAATTTGAAAGGGGAGAGAAGATGATAGATATTGAAACAATTGATACGTTAAACCAATTAAATATAGATTTACAAGGTGATGTAAGTTCACCTTTAGGATATATCGCCGGCGGATTTCATGCAGGATTAAGAAGAAAGAAAAAAGATTTCGGTTGGATTTACTCGACTACAGAAGCAACAGCTACAGGTGTATATACACTAAATCGTTTTAAGGCAGCGCCTTTAAAAATAACTGAAGATAGTATTAACGTTAATAAAACATTACAAGCAATTGTGGTTAATTCAGCGAATGCAAACTCATGTACAGGTGAAAAAGGAATGCAAGATGCGCTAGATACACAAGCTTGGGTAGCAGAACATTTGAATATTGAGCAACAAAACGTTGGTGTTGCATCAACAGGGGTTGTAGGTGCGTTTCTACCTATGGATAAAATTCATTATGGTACACAACACATTTTGAAAGAAGAATATAATAATAGTAAATTTTTCAATCAAGCTATTTTGACAACAGATACAGCGACTAAACATTTATCAGTACAAGTTGAAATTGATGGTAAGACGGTTACCGTTGGCGGTAGTGCTAAAGGTTCTGGTATGATACATCCAAACATGGCAACAATGCTTGGATTTATAACAACTGATGCTAATATTGATGAAGATACTTTGGATTATTGTCTAAAACAAGCAACGGATCAATCGTTTAATATGATTACGGTTGATGGTGATACAAGTACAAACGACATGGTACTTTGTATGGCTAATGGACAAGCGAACAATAGTAAAATTGATGCTTTACATCCAGAGTGGCATAAATTTGTATATGCCTTCAACTTTGTAAGTCAATACCTTGCGAAATCAATTGCCAAAGATGGCGAAGGTGCTACGAAATTAGTTACTGCAAAAGTAACAGGTGCGCCTAATGTTAAAGAAGCAAAAAAGATTGCTAAAAGCATTGTATCTTCTAATTTAGTCAAAACGGCTATACATGGTGAAGACGCAAACTTTGGCAGAATTGTAAACGCAATAGGTTACGCATCACAATTTGTAGAACCAAATGAGACAAATGTTTCTTTTTGTCAGTTACCAGTATTAGAACAAGGTATTCATTTAGAGTTTGATGAGGAATTATTAAAAGAACGTTTAACAGAAGATAACATTGTAATAGAAGCTTCAGTTGGAAACGGTGATGGTGAAGCGGCAGCATATGGTTGTGATTTATCATATGAATATGTGCGCATTAACGCATCGTATAGAACGTAAGGAGTGTATCGTATGAGTTATATTGTTATAAAAATAGGCGGTAGCACGTTAACTAATCTACATGCTTCGACGATTGAGGATATTTCTAAATTAAAGGAACAAGGCTACCAACCAATCATTGTGCATGGTGGTGGTCCATTTATAAATAAAGCATTAGAGCAACAAGGTGTAGCGCCTTTATTTGAAGATGGTTTGAGAGTTACGACAGATGAAGTATTGTCAATAACAAGCCAGACATTAGTAGGTAATGTAAACCCAGGTCTAGTAAGTAAAATTAATCAATCTAATATACAAAGTATTGGTATGAATGGTATAGATGCTAAACTTTTTGATGTAGCGCCACTAGACGAGAAATATGGATATGTAGGTGAACCCAAAGATATAAATACATCTGTATTTGATAAAATAACGGACCAATTTATTCCAGTCATTGCTTCAATTGGTATGAACCAAGCAACGTCACAATTATATAATATTAACGCGGATACATTAGCTTATAAAATAGCACAAGCACTTAATGCGCCTCTCTATCTTTTAAGTGATATTCCAGGTGTTTTAATTAATAAAGAAGTACAGTCTACGTTGAACGCAGAACGTATTCAGTGCTTTATCGATCAAGAATTGATATATGGAGGGATGATTCCTAAAGTACAAGACGCAATCCAAGCAATTGAACTTGGCTGTCAAAAAGTTGTGATTGCAGCAGGAAGTGAAGCACATATTATTAAAAAATTACAAGATGGTGAAAATGTAGGCACAACAATACAACAATAGATACACATTTCCAATAAATAAATGTAAGTAGATTATTAATATATGTAATAGCATAAAGAATATGAAAAAGGGCTTAAGTCTTATAATACATAAGAGTTAAGCCCTTTTTCATATTTAATGATTTATTCTATTTATGGTTGTTGGTGTAAGTAGTTAATAAGTCTGTATAGAAATCAATAAATTTGAAGTACATTGATTTTTCAACTCGTTCGTCAATTTGATGTGGTTTTTCACCAGGACCAAATACTAGGAATGGGAAGTTTTCATCTTTGCCACGTAATAAATTAGAAGCATCTGTAACGCCACCGATTGGAGCAGCAATGAAATCTTTATCAAATGCTGATTTAGCAATTGCTTGAGCAGTATCGATTAAGCTATTTTCACCTGTAGTCAAAACAGGGTCTAAATCAAGGTATAAATCACTTTCTAATTTAGCACCTTTAGCATTATGTTTGTCAATTGTATCGTTAAACAACGCTTTAACTTGATCGTTATTATACTCTGGGATTGTACGAATATTGAAGTCTGCATCTGCATCTTCTGGTACAGAATTGACTTGAACGCCGCCTTTAATTAAAGTATTTGTTATTACAAGGCCTTGTAGGGCATTTTCAATTTCTTCTGCAGCATATGTTGCAGGTAGGGATTGTTTCATTCTATCTATAAAGTGAGTGAAATCTAAAGCGTTGCCTTGTACTTCTTTAGAAATTTTATTGTAAGAAGCATCTATATCTTGAATAAATTCGATTAAGGGCTTAATTGCGTTAAAGCCGAGGATTGGCATTGAGCTATGTGCGGATGTACCGTGAGATTTTATGCGATAGTCCATTGAGCCTTTGTGTGCATAAACCATCATATCTTGGCATGGTTCAGCTATTACAAGTGCCTCAACATCGTCCATATAACCTTTTTCGTATAAACTTTGTGAACCAAGTTGCTCCATTTCTTCGCCAGTTGTTGCTAAGAATTTAATACGTCCTTGTTTTAATGATTGTGTATTGTTGATTTCAATTAGTGCAATGGCTAAAGCGGCAAGACCAGATTTCATATCTGCAGCGCCACGTCCATATAAGAAACCATCGTCTTCAGTTAATGTGAATGGCTCGTAAGTCCATTGACTATGATCACCTTCAGAAACAACATCCATGTGACCGGAAATACCGATAACAGGTTGTCCTTCACCAATTTCAGCAATTAAGTTAGCTCTACGGTCGTCAATTTTATCAATCGTAGAATCAATACCGTGTTGTGCAAATAGTTTTTGAAAATATTCACACACTTCAATTTCATTATCATTTACTGTGTTCATTGCCACAATATCAGATAAAATTTGTACTTTTTCTTCGTTGGAAAATGTACTCATAACATACCACTCCTTTTAAAAACTATCACAATTATACATCTGGCAATTTAATTTGATAAGCAAAAGGACTTTTATTTAAAATCTTATAATAATTTTATTTATTTTGTGTAAAGTTATTACGCATTATTTAGTTGTAAAAAACCTTGTTTTACTAAACTTTTAAAGATATGATAATAAAAAACAAGATACTAAGGAGAAACATTATGACTTTTTCATTGTCTGCAATTCATCAAGCACATCAACAATATACTGGTGTAGATTTTCCAAAATTATTTAAAGCGTTTAAAGTAATGGGAATAACGATTAATACAGTTGATATTCAAATTGGAACAACAGTATATACGCATCAAAATGGAGAACAAATTATAGATACAGGTGTGAAAAGTACTGTACCTATAGCAAAACATACAGATAAAGAGCAAGTGAAAGAAGCATTGGTACAACATCAAGCAGGTGAAACAGACTTCCCAACCTTTTGTGATGCAATGGCGCAATCAGGAGTTTATAAGTGGCATATAAGTATTGACGCTGGGACATGTGCTTACATAAATTTAAATAATGAAATTGTTATTATCGAGCAGATTCCAGAATAATGATTTTTATGGGATATAAGGAAAGAGATAAGTTTTTAAGACGAATATTATGACAGCATTAATCATTGATGATACGCTAGGCTCATAGAATAATTATCATAACAAATCCAGCATATTTATATGTAGTTTATTATAGTGAGGTTATAGCAAGTTATGGGAAGGGGTTCATTAATATGACAAGTGTAGCTATTATTGCAGGTGGCAATAAAATACAATCACGTTTAACCGGAGTTGTGGATTATGCCGAACAATATTTGAATGGTGTAGGAATTGATACTGAAGTCATTCATGTCCATCAGCTTGATGCTGAAGCATTAATTACAGCAGATTTTTCGAACGACTCAATTAATGAAACGCACAAAAAAATTGAAAATGCAGATGGCATTATCATCGTATCCCCAGTGTTTAAAGCAGCATATTCAGGTATAGTTAAGACTTATCTTGATTTATTACCACGAGGTGCATTTACTGGGAAAACTGTATTACCTTTAGCATTAGGTGGCACATTCGCACATGTACTGGCAATTCAGTATAGCTTAGACCCAGTGATTAAAGAGCTAGGTGCAGATACGATTCATAAAGGTAGATTTATTTTAGATAAGCATATTACTGCAAATGAAGATGGGACATATGGCTATGATCAAGAAGCGAAAGATGGACTGAACAAAACGTTAAAAAAGTTTGTCAGTGATAAAGCTCAAGTGACGGAATAAATTGATGTCTCATATGCTTAGTATTTAATATACGGGACATATATGTTGAGATAATCGTTAATTTTAATTAGACAAGTCTAGAAAAATCTTAAATTGTATAAAAAGCGACGTGCATAAGTGGGAAATCAAAGATACTGATTTCCCACTTATGCATGTCGTTTTTATTATGTCATAATTATGATGGCGTTAAATGCCATTGTTGAAAGTGATCATAAGTTAAATAAAATTGTTGCGTTTTAATTTCTATTGGGAAGGCGGTTGATGTCTTTTCAGAAAAGAACCACCGTCTATCTTCAGGTGTTAATAAAATAAAACTTTCATCACGTGTGTCTCCTAGGAAATTCAAGGCGTCAGGTACAAACTGTTTCTGTTCATGTGTTTCCAAATGATATTGTGCTAAAGCTTGATAGATAGACTCTGTATCATTGCATACAAAACCAATCTCGCTAATTCTTGAAAATTCAGGTTCTTCTGTCATGTTAGAGACTCTAGCAATTAATTCGACAATATTTCCAGAAGGATCATTAAAGTAAACAGAATGTGCTACAAAAGATTCAAAATAAGTTGTATGTTGTTTGTTCTCCATCAACAAAAATAAAATATTTTGATAATGGTCTTTCATATCATAAAAATGATTATAAGGAATATCAATCGCAAAATGATAATAAGGTTGGTTGTTATTATGTGTATCTCTAAAATGTAATTCTGTTTCACCTATTTGAACCATAAAACCCTCTTCGTCAATGATTTCAACTGGACACTCTAATGTTTCCTCGTAGAACTGTCTTGTTTCTTCCAATTCTGACGTTAATAACGTTATACTTTCAAATTTCATATGCATATCCCATCCCCACGTAGTACCCATATATATATAATGATTTAACTGTACTTTATCAAAATAATTACGTTGATGATAATATTAAGAATTTATAAAACCTAAATTTTTTGAAATGTTATTTGGTGTAGTTGATATTAACTCTATAAAAAACAACCTACTTTTATTTTCAGTAGTGAATTAATTTTTAAATATTTTTTTAAAATTAATTAAAGGTATAAATATGATTTTAAAAAGAGTATAGTAATAATAAAATTTAAAAGCGACAGAGTTATTATTAAGCCTTCGCGATGTAAGTATAATTTGTTTTCGAAATGAATAAGTAAGTCTATTCAATTATTAAAAATAGGTGATAAAAGTGACGTATGTAGATATTTTGAAAATTAAAGATTTTACTTACTTATTAACGGGTAATTTTTTTAGACGTAGTTGTTTTGTTCTGTTTTCTTTACAATTAATTTGGTTTACTATTGATTTAACTAATAACTCGTCTTGGAAATTATCAATAATGGTAATGAGCCAAACGCTTCCTTTTATTTTGTTTGGCATATTTGGGGGAGCATTTTCTGATAAACATAATAAGAAGAAAATACTCTGTTTATCTGATTTAATTTTAGCATTCATAATTTTATCGATACCTTTGCTATCCTTAATAGGACAACTAAATTACATAACTTTATTAATTATTTCGACAGTAATCATGATACTAAATTGTTTTACAGACCCTGCTTTTAGAGCGCTGTTACCAGAAATCGTTTCAAAAGAAAGCCTATCAACGAGTAACGCATTAATAGATAGCTTGCAACGAGGTTCTAATATTATACTACCTGCTTTAATAGGTGTGTTAGTTATACTTGTAGGAAATGTTGGAATATTTTATATCTGTAGCCTTTTGTTATTTTTAGGATTCATAGCAAATGCTTTAATAAAATATAAGCCTAGCCAAACTTCTGAGAAAACAAATGCAAAAGAAGATTTTTCCGAATCTTGGCAGTTCATTAAAAGGTCTAAAGAAATACCATATATTATAATCATACAGTTCTTATGTATCCTTATAAATACAGGCGTGTGGAGAGTTGCTTTACCTTTATTTATTGCTAAATCATTGGAAGAAGGTGTTGGAGTATACGGCCTCGCCACTTTTTTCCTTGGAGTAGCATCTTTACTTACTTCATTAATAGTAGGGCTTTTATCTGAAAAATATATTATTTTCAAATTTAGTTTAGGCGTTTTTATTTGGGGAGTAGGGTTACTAATCATTGGTATGTTCCCTCATACATTAGTATTATATGTAGCCGCTATACTAGTCGGGGTTGGTCAGTCTGTAGAGGGCTTAACAAGATCTATAGCAATACAAACTAAGACACCCAACCATTTAATGGGTAAAGTTTTCAGCCTGTCATCAACATCCAATTACGCTGCAGACACTCTATCTTTAGGAGTTATCAGTTTGGTTATTCCTTTGATTACTCTAGGTGGAGTCTTTACTTCAGGGGGAGTAATAATAGCCTTATTAAGTTTTATTGGTATTAGATATTCAAGTAAAATAATTAAATAATGATGAATATAATTAAAGCCCCACTATCTCATAGAAATAAGTAGTAGGGCTTTTGCAAGTATGCTTTCCTAATGCGCCGATTTGAAACTATTATGTTAGTTTCAAATACTATTTAATTTTTAGAAATCTAAAGCAGGTTATAAAATATTCCTTTAAAATTAATATTAGCTAAAAGAACAACCAAGTAAATATGAAAGCGCTGATACCTGCAAGTAAGCAATATATTAAGGCAGGTCCGAGTGTTTTTCTAATAACACTGCCTTCTTTACCCGGCATATCAACAACAGCACAAACAGCTACAACATTGTGTACACAAATCATATTTCCAGCAGCTGCTCCGATAATTTGAGCCGCTAATACAGTGAATGGCTCGGCGCCAATTGTTTCAGCAATATTTAATTGGATAGGTGAAAATGTCAATGTAGAAACAGTTGCACTTCCAGTTATAAATGAGCCTAACGCACCTAAAAATGGAGCGACAAATAACCAAATTGGTCCTAAGTAATGTGCCATATCTTTAGCTATATATTCTGGCATACTGATTAAATCATGTGTGTTAATACCAGAGTTAATAAATACGTGTACCATCGCAAGTGTAGCGATGAGCGTAATTCCAGTTGTCTTGATGGTATTTAATGAATCAAGGCTAGCATGTCCTATATCTTTTAATGGTTTTCGCTGTATAAAAACAGCAAAAATTGCTGAAAGTATAAGAATCGTTCCTGGCGAATATAAAATCTCCCATTCAGATGTGATTGTTTCAAAATTTAAAATGTTATTCCATGTAAGATCCAATACTTGCGTTGTAAAATGTTTTATACTTGGAACAGTTCTTGTAAGTAATAATAAGACAACAACCATTAAATATGGCGCCCAAGCAGTTAATAATGGCATTGATTGCTCTTTTGTAGTGACTTCATAATCAGGATTTAAGCCATCTGTCCATTCTTCTTTAGGTAATAACCAACCCTTTCTAGCTGAAATAACAGCAACGATTAATCCAGTAAGAGAGCCTAAAATAGCAACAAATTCTGCGCCAAATAAAAAGGCATATATAAATGCAGAACCAGCATAAACAATACCAATTAGTGCAAGCCAAGGTAACATTTCAACGATAGATTTAAGTTTATTATTTTTGCCAAAGAATAACACCATTGCAGTAATTAAAATAATAGGAATGAAAATACCACTCAATAAATCTAAAGTTGTAATACGTATTGCCGTTGATTGAAAGAAAGAACTATCTGCGTCATTTAATGTACTGAGTCCTACAAGGACTGGTGTACCAACTGCACCAAATGAAACGGCTACACTATCTGCAACTAATGCAGTTACAACTGCGATAATTGGTCGGAATCCTAAGGCAACCATTAGTGGAGCAGTTACCATTGCAGGCGTCCCAAATCCGGAGGCACCTTCAATTAATGAGCCAAATAAAAAAGCAACTAAGATAACTTGGACACGCATATCTCCTGATATTTGTTTGAATCCTTCATTAATGCGAATTACTGCACCAGTTTGACGCAATGTATTGAGTAATAAAAGGGCGCCAAATAAAATATAAAGAATAGTAAATGTTTTGTGTGTACCTTGTAATAGCGATGCAATGATAACATCACCATTCATCCCCCAAACAAAAACCCCTAATAACGTTATAATAATTGCACTTATCGTCATTCCTTTTAATGCAGACATACGTAATAATACTAAGAAAATAAACGGAACAATAACTGCACTAAAAGCAACAAGAAGCATCATAATAATCACATCTCCCATAAAATAGATATCATCAAGTCATATGATGACTAAATATCCTTAATTGTAATCGCATTCATAAAAAATTTCAATCATTGTTAAATAAAATATTACATTAAAAATCTATTAGATTTTTGAAAAAAGACACTTTTTAGATAAGAAAAAACGAGGCAACGTATTATTTTAAAATTAAAACTTTTAGTGTTTTATTACCGATAACCTAAAATAACGAAAATAAACGAAAATAAATTTGCATAAAATAAAAAAATGAAATAAAATAACTACAATATCTGAAAGCGCTTTCTAATTTTAGCGGATAGCGCATGATGGATAAAGTAACTTTAGCATTGGGTAAAAATATTCTCGAAATTAAGGATAATTAGGAATGATATTTTATAAACAGGGGTGTTATAGATGAATGAGAAATTAGCTAAAATGGGAATGCCACCAACATTAATATGGGGATACATTGGTGTACTTATATTTATGATGGGAGACGGTCTAGAATTAGCATGGATTAGCCCATATCTACATGAACAAGGTTTATCCGTACAACAAACGGCATTATTAACAACTTGTTATGGCGTAACTATTGCTATTGGCTCTTGGTTCTCTGGCGTTTTAGTGGAAGTGATCGGGCCGCGAAAAGTAATGTTATTAGGTACATTGCTATATATTATTGGACATATTATTTTTGTAGGTTTAGCAATTCCAACAATGAGTTATGAAATGATGATACCATCATATGCAATTAGAGGTTTCGGTTATCCTCTATTTGCTTACTCATTTTTAGTATGGGTTGCATATCGTTCTCCACAAAAACGTTTAGGCGCAGCTGTCGGATGGTTTTGGTTTGTATTTACAGGAGGTTTAAGCGTCCTTGGATCATTTTATTCTTCAATTACAATTCAATTATTTGGGCATTTCTTTACATTATGGACAGCGATTATTTGGGTACTTATCGGAACATTTTTAGCAGTATTTGTAAATCGTGATAAATTTGAACTTGAACATAAAGAAGATGGTTTTAAAGCGCATCTGAAAGAAATGGGTGCTGGTATTACAATATTAAAAAGAGAGCCTCGTGTAGCAGTAGCCTGTATTGTAAGAATTATAAACCAGGCAGCGCAATACGCATTTCCATTGTTTCTTCCAATATATTTATCCACCAAAGGTATCGCTACAACAACGTGGTTAAATATTTGGGGCACTATTTTTATAGCTAACATTATTTTTAATATCATATTTGGGGCTTTGAGCGACAAGATTGGATGGAAAAACACCATTTCATATATCGGCGGTGTTGGTTGTGCTGTCTTCACTTTAGGATTATATTTTATTCCTGAAATTTTTACTGGAAACGTATTTATCGTGGGAACTATAGGGTTTTTATGGGGGATGTGTTTAGCTGGTTTCGTGCCAATATCAGCACTAGTACCATCTCTTGTGCATGATGGTGATAAAGGACCAGCAATGGCAATATTGAATTTAGGTGCTGGTTTATGTGTTTTTGCTGGTCCCGGTTTAGTTGCATTATTCTACGATAGTATTGGTGTGCAAGGTATGATGTACTTAATATTTGCTTTATATGTAGCTAGTGCGGTTATGACGCGGTTCCTAAAAACACCAGAAGAGAGAGGTATAAGTGAAAATAAGGAAGTTGTTTAAAACAATATACTCAAATGAATAACTAATACTAACTAAAGCAGGGAGTAGGACAGAAATCAATTTTTACTAAAATGATTGAACTGTTCTACTTCCTGCTTTGTTTGTTATAAATTGAAATAGAATATCTCACCAAAGTTTTGAATGAATATGAAATCTCTATTCAAAAGTACATAGCAAAAAATTTGAAAATAAGCATACAATAAAAAGCCTATTGAGCTATGGTGGGATAGCTCAATAGGCTTTTGATACATCGACGTTTAACGACTGTTAACTTTATTCATTTTTAAAGTTTAATGTGATTATGAGGTTTTTTAGGTAGAACAAAAATGTACGCCGTTATTTTTCCTGAAAACCGCCGGAAACGAAATGAGCAACGATTTGTTTTAGAAGAGCTAAAATGTCTTTAAACATCACAATTCACCTCCATTGATTAATTTGTTACAACACAAAGGTACTATATAGAAAGTGTTGAATGTTGTATAACGCATAAATGAAATCTTTAACTTCATAATTGTTTATTATCTGATATTTTAATTGCTTAAGTGATATAAAATTACGCTTATGTGTAAAAATAGAGTATTTTAATAGCGAATAATTACGGAATAATTTAATATTATACAGTATATAGTATATTTATACTTGATTTTATTTGAAATTACAGTTATTATGTATATAAATCTTATAAAAATATTGGAGTGATGGAATTGGGGCGTACACAACAGCACTAAATAAGTTACAAACATTTAAAGGCAAACATTTTTTGAAAACATGCGATTTTTCTGCTGATGAATTGAACACTTTAATTGATTTTACTGGTGAATTAAAAGAAAAGAAAAAGCGTAATATCCCACATCCTTATTTAAAAGGTAAAAACTTAGCGTTCCTATTTGAAAAACCGTCTACAAGAACTCGTTCAGCTTTCAGTGTTGCTGCCTATGATTTAGGTGCATACCCTGAATATTTTGGACAAGGCGATATTCACTTAGGAGTTAAAGAGTCTGCAGAAGACACTGCAAAAGTATTAGGTAGAATGTATGATGGTATTGAATTTAGAGGACATCACCAAAAGGACGTAGAAGCACTTGCAACAAGCGCTGGCGTACCAGTGTGGAATGGCTTAACTAACGAATGGCATCCAACACAAATGATTGCGGATTTCTTCACATTAAAAGAAAACTGGGGCACTTTAAAAGGAAAGACATTAACTTATGTCGGCGATGCTAGAAATAATGTGGCACATGATTTATTAATTACTGGCGCAATATTAGGCGTTAATGTTCATATTGCTGCACCAGAATCTTTACAACCGAATAAAGATATTCAAATATTGGCTCAAAAATACGCTGCTGATTCACAAAGTGATATTTTGATTACTGATGATATTCAACAAGCGATATATCAAACTGATGCAATTTATACAGATGTTTGGTTCTCTATGGGTGAAGATGAAGGATTGTTAGAATCCCGTATCAATCAATTGTTGCCTTATCAAGTAAATGAATCAATGTTAATGAATACGATGAATCCAGATGTTATCGTGTTACATTGTTTGCCAGCGTTCCATGATGTAAACACAGAAGTAGGTCAACAAATATATGAAAAATATGGTTTAACTGAAATGGAAATTGCAGATGATGTATTCAGAGGAAAACATGCTGTTATTTTTGATCAATCTGAAAATAGATTACATTCGATTAAAGCAATTATGGCTGTCACATTAGGTGACATATTTTAAATAATTATCTTAGACGGATTAAGGCAGAAAACGTTTTTCAAAATTATTTTTTCCTCTACCGTTGACTAATCGTAATACCTTTTACGGCAAGACTTATGACAAGTTGATTTTCAATATTGTTAGTAACTGCCAATATAATATTCGAGGCTAAGACATTTATAAATGTCTTAGCCTCGATTTTTTATAAATATATATACTTATCGTATTAAAAATCAATACTTATGTGAAAATAATTTTCATTATAATGATAGGCATTGATTAAAATTTTCGTTAGTTGTATATTTATGGTAATTAGGAGGTTATCTATTATGAGTAAATTGTTTGAAAGAGCGCAACAATTTGGGAAATCATTTATGCTACCCATAGCAATTTTGCCGGCAGCAGGGTTATTACTAGGCATTGGGGGCGCATTGAGTAATCCAAACACGGTCAAAGCTTATCCAGTATTAGATATTGGTTTATTACAGAATATATTTATTTTAATGTCGTCTGCAGGAAATATCGTCTTTCAAAACTTACCAGTTATATTTGCGATAGGTGTAGCCATAGGTTTGGCAAAGAGCGATAAAGGGACTGCTGGATTAGCGGCAATGCTTGGGTTTTTAATCATGAATGCATCAATGAATGGCTTGTTAACGATAACTGGGACATTAGCAAAAGATAATTTAGCTGAGGCAGGACAAAGTATGGTACTGGGTATTCAAACTGTGGAAACAGGCGTATTTGGTGGTATTATCACTGGTATAATGACAGCGCTTTTACACAATAAGTTTCATAAGATATCACTACCTGATTATCTTGGTTTCTTTGGTGGTTCGCGTTTTGTACCGATTATTACAGCAATTGCTTCAATTGTATTGGGTGTCATTATGTTTTTTGTTTGGCCTACAGTACAAGGATGGATTTTTGGTGTTGGTGGAATAGTAGATAAAACAGGAATAATTGGTACATTTTTCTTTGGTTTTATCTTGAGATTATTAGGTCCCTTTGGATTGCATCATATTTTCTACTTACCATTTTGGCAAACAGCTTTAGGAGGATCGTTAGAAGTTAAAGGGCATATGATACAAGGGACGCAGAATATTTTCTTTGCGCAATTAGGGGATTCTGACGTTACAAAATATTTTTCAGGTGTTTCAAGATATATGTCGGGTAGATTTATTACTATGATGTTTGGACTTTGTGGAGCAGCATTAGCGATTTATCATACGGCTAAACCAGAACTTAAAAAAGTTGTAGGGGGATTAATGTTATCTGCAGCATTAACATCATTTTTAACAGGCATTACAGAGCCTTTAGAGTTTAGTTTCTTATTTGTTGCACCATTATTATATGTGATTCATGCATTTTTAGATGGCCTAGCATTTATGATGGCGGACGTTTTTAATATAACAGTAGGACAAACTTTTAGTGGAGGTTTTATAGACTTTTTACTATTTGGTGTACTTCAAGGAAATTCTAAAACAAATTTCTTGTGGGTTATCCCTATTGGTATCATCTGGTTTATAATGTATTACTTTATTTTTAGATTCTTGATTACGAAGTTTAATTTTAAAACACCTGGCCGTGAAGATGAAGTGACAATAGAAGCTGTAGAAGTAACAGACCGCGCACAAACAATAATCAAAGCACTTGGTGGTAAAGAAAATATAGACGTAGTTGATTGTTGTGCTACACGTTTAAGAGTGACATTAAACACTGATAAAGAAGTGGACAAATCCATGCTATCAGCTACGCAAGCTAGAGGTGTTATTCAAAAAGGGAATGGCGTTCAAGTTATATATGGTCCTCATGTCACTACGATAAAAAATGAGGTTGAGGCGCTTTTAGAAAATGAAACATCTTAGTATAACATGAGGAAATATATGGGGATATGTCAATGATTGAAGAAAGATATGGTGAAACGATGAATCTTATAAATTTGAAAAATCAAACTATTGCTAGCCAATACGTAGCAACTGAGTTATTAAAACAAGTCAAATCTAAACCTAATACAGTTTTAGGCTTGGCCACAGGAAATACAATGATAGATGTGTATAAATGTTTATCAGAGTTATTAAACATTAACCAAATTGATTTATCACGGGTGGCCACATTTAACCTAGATGAGTACGTTGGCTTAGCGCCAAATCATAAACATAGTTATCATGTATATATGAATGAACATTTATTTAAGCATAATGACTCATGGCAGAAGGATAATATACATTTACCAATGGGAAATGCAAAAGACGTTGTACATGAATCTAAAGTTTATGAACAGCTTTTATGTGATATAGGGCCAGCAGATATTCAAATTTTAGGTATTGGTGAGAATGGGCATATTGGTTTTAATGAACCATATACATCTTTTGACAGCGTAACGAGCGTAGTGGATTTGACACCTTCGACAATTAAGGCGAATAGTAAACACTTTGAAACGATTGAAGATGTACCTAAACAAGCAATATCGCTTGGGCTTACATCTATTATGCGAGCGAAGCGAATAATTTTGCTAGCATTAGGTAGACATAAGCGAGATGCAATCAAGCAGCTCTTGAAAGATGATATATCTGAATCACTACCTGCAAGTATATTACGACAACATGCTAATGTTGAAGTTATCGTGGATGATGAAATATTCCAAACGATAAAAAGCACTAAATTAATACCATAATATTACGCTGCATCTTATGAATAGTAAACATTGTAGTGGTTACAATAATATTAAAAGCGCAGTGCAGAAGTCTAAAAGACTATTTTAGATTTTTGCACTGCGCTTTTATGTATTTAGGCGTATTTATTTTAAAAATAAGCATTATAAAATTTTAAAATAAACATGTGTTTTAAATAATTAAAAAATTGATTTTTGTAAGCGTTTACAATTATAATGTAATTATACAATTTTAAAAAGGGGTGTATCGTGATGGTGAATGTGAATAAAGAACGCATGAAAATGTATGTTTTAGATAATGGACGTATGAAGATGGATAAGAATTTGATGATTGCTAATTCAAATCAAGCTACTTTAGACAATCCCGAAGCCAAAAATGAAATGCACGAATTTCCTATTTACACAGTATTTATAGACCATCCTGAAGCCAAAATATTGTTTGATACTGCATGTAATCCTAATGCAATGGGTGAGAATGGTAGGTGGATTAGTGCTACTCAAAAAGCATTTCCTTATTTTGCTGATGAAGCTTGTCATTTACCAAATCGTTTAGAACAAATCAATGTAGATCCAAAAGAAGTGGACTTTGTTGTGGCATCACACTTACATTTAGATCATGCAGGTTGCTTAGAATATTTTACCAATGCAACAATTATTGTTCACAATGATGAATTGAATGGGACGATGCAGACATATGCTCGTAACCAACAAGAAGGTGCTTATATTTGGGCTGACATCGATGCATGGATTAAGAATAACCTAAAATGGAGAACGATTAAAAAAGAAGAAGATAATTTGAAACTTGTAGAAGGGGTGCGCATTTTAAACTATGGTAGTGGCCATGCTTGGGGCATGATTGGTCTAGAGATAGAAAGCGCTGAGCTTGGTACTATTATATTGGCTTCTGATGCAATTTATACGAAAGAGAGTATGGGAGAAACATTAAAACCCCCCGGTATTTTATACGATTCAATCGGTTGGACTAAATCAGTAGAAAAAATTAAACGTTTAGCTGAAGAAAAAGATGCGCAAATTTGGTTTGGCCATGATGGAGAGCAATTTGAAGGATTAAGAAAATCTACTGATGGCTACTACGAATAATATAATTTTAAGACTGAAATTTATTGTAATTATTTACGTACGTTAACCAAGGAGGGTTTTAAATGAAGACGAGAGCTGCAGTATTACATGAAATGGGAAGCACAGAGCCATATGCTGAAAGTAAGCCTATAACAATAGAAACATTAGAACTATCTGAGCCTAAAACTAATGAAGTGTTGATAAAAATTGGTGCTGCAGGGTTATGCCACTCAGATTTGTCGGTGATTAACGGCAGTCGTCCGAGACCTATGCCAATGGTGTTAGGTCATGAAGCGGCAGGTGAAGTTATACAATTAGGGCCTGACGTTACAGATTTTGAAAAGGGTGATCATGTCGTATGCACGTTTATTCCTAGTTGTGGTCACTGCATTCCATGCAGAGAAGGACGACCAGCATTATGTGAAAATGGGGCAGCTTCTAATGAAAAGGGAGAAATGTTAGCAGGTGGTTTTCGTTTACAATCAGAACATAATCAAACGATGTATCATCATTTAGGTATCTCAGGTTTTGCGGAATACGCAGTTGTTTCAACCAATTCAATTGTCAAGGTAGATAAGGATATACCCTTTGAAAAAGTAGCCATATTTGGTTGCGCAGTGATAACAGGCATTGGTGCAGTTATAAATACAGCTAACATTAGTGCAGGTAGTACAGTAGCAGTTGTTGGATTAGGTGGTATTGGTCTTAATGCTATTTTAGGTGCTCGTCTTGCGGGTGCGAGTGAGATTATAGCATTAGATATAAATGAAGATAAATTTGAGTTAGCAAAATCATTAGGTGCAACAGCAGTATTTAATTCGGGAGATGATAATGTAGTTGAAAATGTTAAAGCCTATGCAAGTGGGGGTGTTAACTATGCTTTTGAAACTGCTGGAGTTGTGCCAGCAATGGAAGTTGCATATCAAATAACAAAACGTGGCGGCACGACTACTACAACTGGTCTGCCTGACCCAAAGCATAATTTTTCGTTTCCACAAGTTACACTTGCAGCAGAAGAACGCACAGTTAAAGGTTCTTATGTAGGGAGTTGTGTCCCTGAACGCGATATACCAAGATTTGTAAATTTATATAAACAATCGCGTCTGGCCGTAGATCAACTGTTAACAGATACTTTATCGTTAGAAGAAATAAACGAAGGTTTTGACCGTTTAGCCCGAGGAGAAGCGGCACGCTTAGTTGTGAAAATCACTTAAAGATAATTTAACTATACTTTTATCGTAATTTTAAATATGTTTTCAGTTTGGGTTTATAAGGGGTGTTAATGTGAGTAAGCTAAATAACACATTAGAAAAGTATTTATTACCTGTTGCTTCAAAACTGGGGTCTAATAAAATTTTAATTTCATTAAGGGATGGAATTATAGTTGCAATGCCTTTAATTATCATTGGCTCATTATTTTTAGTCATCAGTGGTATTGCAATACCGGGATGGATTGAATGGCTAGAATCAAAAGGTATTCAACCATATTTAATGAAAGCAGTTAATGGTACGTTTGGATTAATGGGATTAGTAGCAAGTTTTGGGGTAGCACATAGTATTGCACGCCAATACAATACAGATGGCGTTTCGGCTGGGATAATTTCTATGTCTGCATTTTTAGTTGTGACACCAAAAGTAATGACTGGGGGAAAGGCACCAGAAGAAGCGATTCCGCAGATGTATATGGGGAGCCAGGGTCTATTCGTTGCTTTAATCGTCGGTATTATTTCAGGTTTAATCTTTCAATGGTTTATTAATAGAAATATAAGAATAAAAATGCCTGATCAAGTACCACCAGCTGTCTCTAAAAGTTTCAGCGCATTAATACCAGGAGCTGTAATCATTATTATGTGGTTGATTATCTATACATTACTAGATAATTTACCTTTTGGTAATATTCATGAACTTATTGTCAATACATTGGGTGTTCCATTGAGTCTTATGGGTGGCACATTGATTGGAACAATTATTCTAGTTGGTCTCAATAGCGCATTTTGGTTTGTAGGTATTCATGGCGCTAATGTAGTTAATGCTGTTATGCAACCGATATGGTTGAAAAATATAGATGAAAACCGTCTAGCATATCAAGTGGATCCACATGGTGAATTACCGCATATTATTACACAGCCATTTATAGATAATTTTGTGTTTATGGGTGGTGGTGGTTCAACCATTGGGCTGGTAATTGTGATTGCCATTTTAGCATTTAAGAAACGCTCTAGTAAGATCACGAAGACAATGGCACCCCTGACGCTAATGCCGGGTATATTTAATATTAATGAGCCTACATTGTTTGGTTTGCCAGTCGTATTGAATGTGAGACTTATCGTGCCATTTATTTTAGCGCCAATGATTAATGCAACGATAACTTATTTTGCTATGGCAAGTGGATTAGTACATCTTACAAACGGTACTGCGATGCCTTGGACTATTCCACCAATAATAAGCGGATTTTTAGCAACAGGTCATTATAGTGGGTCTGTGGTTCAAATGGTATGTATCATTGTAGACATTCTACTTTATTATCCTTTTTATCGGACAATGGAAAAATATAATTTACATTTAGAACAAAAAGAAGCAGAGAATATGAAGGAAACTGAAAAATAAAGGGGAGATAATATGGTGAAAAGATTATTAAGTGCAAATGCTACAGAAATAGTAGAAATGACATCTGCAGAATTAAAACAAAGTATAAAGGCAAGTGATGGTCGTGTAGTGCTAGCGGAAAATGTCGTAACTCGCACACCAGTTATTCCTGATATTACGAATTCAGAGCTATCAAGAGCATTTGGAGCAGACTTGATTTTATTAAATGGGCTAGATGCATTTGATCCCAAGATTGTAAATATAGATGAAAATAAGCATGTCATTAAAGAACTAAGAAAGCTTGTAGCCAGACCGATTGGTGTGAATTTAGAACCAGTAGATGTTCAAGCAACAATGACAGAAGAGAAGTTAAATATAAGTGAAGGTAGACAGGCAAGTCCGAAAACAGTAAAAGCATTAGAGCAATTAGGAATAAATTTTATTTGTATGACAGGGAATCCAGGTACTGGGGTATCTAATGAAAGAATTGTCAATGCTATTGCAGATACAAGAGCAAATTTTAGTGGATTAATTATAGCTGGTAAGATGCATAGTGCAGGTGTCGATGAACCCGTAATTACGAAAACATTTGTAAATAAATTTATAGATGCTGGTGCAGATATTATTTTAGCTCCATCAATTGGTACTGTACCAGGTTTTGATGAAATTCAATTAAAAGAAATAGTTAAGGCAGTTCATCAACATGGTGGGTTAGTTATGTCGGCAATTGGCACAAGCCAAGAAAGTTCTGATCCAAGCACAATTAGAGATTTTGCAATTCGTAATAAAGTTTGTGGTGTGGATATACAGCATATTGGTGATGCAGGATTTGGAGGATTGGCTCCAGTAAATAATATATTTGAGTTAAGTAAAGCTATTAGAGGAGAAAGACATACAGTATCAATGATAGCAAGATCAATTCAACGTTAAAAATGGAGGAGGGGTTTATATGGCTGAAAAAACAATTATGCTTGTTTGTGCAGCAGGAATGAGTACGAGTATGCTTGTTCAAAAAATGCAAAAAGAAGCAGAGAGTCAAAACTTAGATAGAGATATTTTCGCTGTTTCTACTTCGGAGGCCGATCAAAAAATTGATGATGGCATTGTTGATGTGCTGTTACTTGGCCCTCAAGTACGCTTTAAAAAAGAAGAATATAATAAAAAGTGTCGTGATAAAAATATACCAGTCGATGTTATTGAAATGAGAGATTATGGAACGATGAATGGTGGCAATGTGTTAAAAATAGCAGAACAGTTAATGGTTAATTAGAGGTGAATATATGGCTGAACAAGAACAAGAATTAGAATTTGCCATGGCTCTTATAGCTTATAGTGGTGATGCGAAAAGTCATGCAATGGAAGCGATTTTTGCTTCTAAGAAAGGCAAATTTAAGGAAGCACAACAAAAGTTAGAGCAAGCTGAATCATCAATACTTGAAGCTCATCATATACAAACTAATATGTTATCTAAAGAAGCGCAGGGTGAAAATATAACAATGACATTGCTGACAGTGCATAGTCAGGATCATTTAATGACTGCTATTACTTTTAAAGATCTTGCGCAAGAAATGATTGACTTATATAAAGTGTTAAAGAAAAGTCTATAAATAAATCTTAAAGCATATCTCCATGAACATAATGGAAATATGCTTTTTTATTTTAAATTCGGAGACCCTTTATAAATAAGAGGTAACGTAAAATTGCAAAAAATTAAAATCATATGAAATTTAAAAAAATATTATCATATCGATAAAAATCTATTGACTAAATAGTAGGATAGGAATAAACTAATTTTAATCCGATAAGAATAATAAGAATAGAGGGCAAGAAATGAAAAAATTGTTAATGATGTTAATTACTTTAATTTTAACAGTGGGGCTGGCAGCATGCGGTAATGACTCTTCAAGTAAAAAAGAAAGCGATAGTAAAAATAAAATCGCTAGTGAAAATAAAACATTTGTTGTGGGAACAGAAGGGACATATGCACCTTTCTCATTTCATGATAAGAATGATAAATTAACTGGTTATGATATAGATGTAGTGAAGGCAGTAGCTAAAGAAATGGACTATAAAGTTAAATTTAAAGAAACACAGTGGGATTCAATGTTTGCAGGCTTAGATTCGGGTAGATTTAATGTTGTTGCGAACCAAGTTGGTATAAACGAAGAACGTAAAGAAAAATATAAATTCTCTGAACCTTACACTTATTCTCAGGGTGTGCTAGTGGTAAATAAAAATAATACAGATATCAAATCATTTGACGATGTTAAAGGTAAGAAATTAGCACAAACATTTACATCAAACTATGGTAAATTAGCAAAATCTAAAGGTGCAGAACTTACGAAAGTTGATGGATTCAACCAAGCGATGGATTTATTACAATCAAACAGAGTAGAAGGCACGTTTAACGATAATATCTCGTACTTAGACTATAAAAAACAAAAACCTAACGCTAAGGTGAAAGCAATTGAAGGCGATGCTGAAAAGAGTCAATCTGCTTTGACTTTCAGTAAAAAAGAAGACGATAAAACAATCAAAGAAGTTAATAAAGCAATGAAAAAGTTAAAAGATAATGGTGAATTAGCAAAAATAAGTGAAAAATGGTTTGGTGAAGATGTTTCTAAACCTTAATTCAGAGCAACAACATGCATTAGATGCAGCTGGACAAGCATTTATGCCAATGCTTGAAGGATTGGTGAAATTTTCAATCCCAATCACTTTAGTGACTTTTGTTTTAGGATTGATTATAGCACTAGTAACTGCATTAATGCGTATATCAACAAGCCGTATACTCAGAGGGATTGCACGTTTTTATATTTCAATCATTAGAGGAACACCGATGATTGTACAATTATTCATTATCTTTTATGGTATCCCTGAACTCGGCAGACTATTAACTAACAACTCAGAAAACCAATGGACGTTAGCACCAGTAATAGCTGCAATTATTGGTCTATCTTTAAATGTAGGCGCGTATGCTTCTGAAATTATTCGTGGAGGTATTATGTCTATTCCAAAAGGCCAGACAGAAGCAGCGTATTCAATAGGTATGAATTATCGTCAAACGATTCAACGTATTATACTGCCACAAGCAATAAGAGTTTCTGTGCCTGCGCTAGGTAATACGTTCTTAAGTTTAATTAAAGATACATCGTTACTCGGTTTTATACTTGTTGCTGAAATGTTTAGAAAAGCACAAGAAGTTGCGTCGACGACTTATGAATATTTAACAATCTATCTACTCGTTGCGCTTATGTACTGGGTTGTGTGTTTTATTATTTCACTCGTCCAAAACTTTTATGAATCTTATCTTGAAAGAGGGTATCATTCATGATTGAATTACAAAATATAAAGAAAACATTTAATGATAAAGAAGTGATTAAAGACATTGATTTAAAAGTTAATCAAGGAGAGGTAGTTACCTTTATTGGACGTTCAGGTTCTGGTAAAACGACTTTATTACGAATGATTAATGCGCTAGAATTACCTACAGAAGGCGCCGTTTACGTCAATAGTGAAACTTATGACAATAAAGATAAAAAATCCCAAATTAAAGTGCGCAAGCAGTCGGGTATGGTTTTTCAAAGTTATAATCTCTTTCCTCATAAAACGGCATTAGAAAATGTTATGGAAGGACTAATTACTGTTAAGAAAATGAAAAAAGTTGAGGCACAACACCAAGCATTAGCACTTTTAGAGAAGGTAGACTTAACAGCTGTAAAAGACCAAAGACCTAATGCATTGTCTGGCGGGCAACAGCAACGTGTCGCGATTGCGAGAGCTTTGGCAATGAATCCAAAAGTTATGCTTTTTGATGAACCTACCTCTGCATTAGATCCAGAACTGGTGAACGACGTATTACGTGTAATAAAAGACCTAGCAAACGAAGGAATGACCATGATTATAGTGACACATGAGATGCGTTTTGCTAAGGAAGTTTCTAATAAAATTGTCTTTATTCATGATGGTGTTATTGGTGAGTCAGGAGCACCAGAACAAATTTTTAATCACCCACAAACGACAGAGTTGCAACGCTTTTTAAATATGATTAGAGAAGTATAAAATATATAATGTTTGAATGAGATGGAAGCTAGATAGCTGAAGTCTCATTTTTTTATTTTTAAAAATAATTATTATAAAAATCTATCGATCATTCAAATGACATTATATAATTTATAAATGGAATGTAATTTTTTGATGTGCAATTTTTCGTATTAGTAGGCGAAGTAGATTACACATCTATAACTATAGGAAAGCGGTTACAATATAAGTGTAAGGAGGTTGCTAATATGTTAAGCAAGAGGCAGTATCACATTTTGATGTTCATTATTGAACGTGAAACTTTTGTGCAAATTCATAATTTAGCAACACATTTCAATGTTTCAGAGAGGACGATCCAATATGATCTTGAATACATTGAAGATATGGCGAGTAAATTAGCTTTAACGATTCAACGAAATAAATATGATGGTATTAGAATCACGGCCTCATCAGAGAAACTAAAGGCTGTAGAACCTCAATATTTATCAACGTCTATACATTATTCCAAAGACGAAAGGTTATTGTATATTACCTTGAAACTCTTTGAATCTACAACACCTACTGCTTCTCATGTACTGGCGACCATGGTTTCAGTGACTAGACGTACGATAGTGGAAGATTTAAAACGCGTACAGCAATGGTTAGAGCAACACAATTTACAACTTAAATATGAGAAGAATAAAGGTTTCTTAATTAAGGGCGATGAAAATGCATATCGTAAAGCATATGCAGAAATGGTTCATGAATATTTTCAAACGCATACACATCAAATGGGTCATGATTTGTTTTCAACTCATGAGTTAGAACAAATTCGATTGAGTGTCGCTTCGATATTGCTTGATGCAAATTATCAACTTGTACAGAGTGCAATTGATGGATTGATTTATCATATTTTGATAGCGATTCATCGAGCGAATGAAGATTTTATCTTTGAGATTCCGGATAAAGAATATAAAAAATTGCAAAAGACTGAACAATTTAAAATCGCCTTGCAAATTAAGGGGAAATTAGAACAGATTTTTAAGCTTAATTTTCCAAAAAGTGAAGCTGCTTTTATTACTTTACATTTACTAGGGGCAAAGACTTCAGGAGTAAAATACCATCATCGTGAAATAGATGATTTGGATATTCTAACGGAACAACTCATTGAACGAATGAGCGGAGATTTAGGTTTGGACTTAATGTCAGATAATAAGTTACTAAACGGTTTGATTGTTCATTTGAGACCTGCAATTCACAGGTTAAAATTTGATATGACACATGAAAACCCTTTGAAAAAGGAAGTTATTCTGCAATATCAACAGTTGGTTGAAGGTATAAAAAAACATATATGGGGCATTGAAGAAACTTATAATATTGAGTTTGATGATAATGAACTAACGTATATTACCTTACATTTTGCCTCAGCAATTGAGCGTATTTCGACTGTGACAACAAATAGAATCAAAGTTGTACTGCTATGTGGTTCTGGGATAGGAACTTCACAATTATTAAAAAGCAGAATTACTCACATTTACCCAGAGCTTGAGGTAGTGGATGCGTATTCTATATATGAGATAGATGAAAGTGTGTTAAAGCATGAAGGAGTAGATTATATTATTTCTACTGTCCCTTTCGATCAAGTAACAGTACCCGTGATTAGGGTTTCGCCGTTTTTAGATAGAAATGATCGTCTTCAATTAAATGAAATTATTAATCACTCTAGAGAACAATACATTGATGATTTACGTGGTATTGGCCCTACTTTAGAAAAGGTGTTACCACAATCGAGGATATTGGCGCAGCAGCCAGTACTTTCACGTGATGATGCTATTAAACAAGCTGTATCCATGCTGGAAAAAGACGGTATAGTAGACAAAGCATATGCGACTGATATCATCCGTCAATTAGATACTTTTGGGCCTTATATGGTGATTAGTCCTCATATTGCATTGATTCATGCAAAGCATGATCATGTAAAACAATCAGTGGGCTTTAGTTTGATCCAATATGAAAATGGTATTCATTTTTCACATGATCAATATGATCCGGTGTACATCGTTATTACTTTAGCTACAGCACAACCTCAAATACATCTAAATGCGTTAAGGCAACTGAGTATACTAATTATGGATGAAGCAGCAAGAGAGACTATATTTTCAGGAGATATAACAGCTATTATGCAATACGTTAAACATGTAAGCCAACTGTAAGGAGAGGATATAGATGAGTTTAGAAATATTGTCTGCAGATAAGGTACAAATATTAGATCAAGTAGAAACGTGGGAACAAGCAATAACAATAGCTGCAAATCCCTTACTTACACAAGACTATTTTGAACCAAGTTATGTTACAGCGATGATTGACAGTGTGAAAGAATTAGGGCCTTATATTGTGATTGCACCTGAAATTGCAATCGCTCATGCAAGGCCTAATGATGATGTGAAACATATTGGTTTAAGTTTATTAAAATTAAATAAACATATTAATTTTTCTGAAGAAGGCCACTTTGCATCGCTTATATTTGTACTTAGTGCTGTAGATAATGATGGTCATTTGGCCATTTTAAGAGATTTAGCAACTAAATTAGGTAATCAAGATACAGTAAACCAATTATTAGCAGCCCAAGAAATTAACGAAATAGTAAATATATTTAAAGGAGAATGAGGAAAATGAAAATTTTAGTAGTATGTGGTCACGGTTTAGGTAGTAGTTTTATGGTGGAAATGAATGCGCAAGAAGCGCTGAAAAATTTAAACGCGCCATCAGATATTAAAGTGGAACACAGTGACGTGATGAGTGCTAGTCCTGATATGGCAGATTTATTTGTTTGTGGTAGAGATTTAGAGGAAAACACTAAGAATTTAGGGGACGTTATTGTATTAGATAATATTTTGGACAAAGAAGAATTACAACAAAAATTAAATGATAAATTAAGCGAACTGAATATCTTATAAATAAAACGTAAGGGGGCAGTAAAATGAAACCAATACTTGATTTTATTGTTGATGTTTTGAGTCAACCAGCGATATTAGTTGCGCTAATTGCTTTTATCGGGTTGATTATGCAGAAGAAATCGGCGACAGATATTACATCTGGAACGATTAAAACAATTCTCGGGTTTTTAGTGTTAAGCGCAGGTGCAAATGTGGTAACACAATCTCTTGAGCCATTTGGAAAAATATTTCAACATGCGTTTGGTGTACAAGGCGTAGTACCAAATAATGAGGCAATTATATCAATTGCGTTAGAACAATATGGCACAACTGCAGCACTAATAATGGTATTTGGTATGATTGTAAATATTATTATTGCACGTATTACTAACTTAAAGTATATCTTTTTAACTGGTCATCATACTTTTTACATGGCAGCATTTTTAGCAATATTATTATCTGTCGGTAATATTACAGGTACTTTGACAGTGATTGTTGGAGCTATTATTTTGGGGTTAATAATGGCTATATTACCGGCATTGGCACATCCTACAATGAAAAAAATCACTGGTAATAACCAAGTTGCTCTAGGTCATTTTGGCACCATAAGTTATTGGGCAGCTGGAGAAGTTGGAAAACTATTTAAAGGTAAATCAAAATCTACAGAGGAAATTAATTTTCCGAAAGGTTTAAGCTTTTTGAGAGAAAGTACGATTAGTATTTCTTTAACAATGACATTATTGTATTTTGTTGCGGCATTATTTGCAGGACCGACTTATGTACATAGTGAGATTAGTAATGGGCAAAACTTTATTGTATTTTCACTAATACAAGGTGTGACTTTTGCGGCGGGTGTCTTTATTATATTAACAGGTGTACGCTTGATTTTAGCTGAAATAGTACCGGCATTTAAAGGTATTTCAGAGAAATTGGTGCCGAATACAAAGCCAGCTTTAGACTGCCCGATTGTCTTCCCTTATGCACAGAACGCTGTGTTAATAGGATTCTTTGTCAGTTTTATAGTTGGTGTGATTGGTATGTTTATCTTGTTCTTATTTGGTGGTGTCGTGATACTCCCAGGCGTTGTAGCACACTTTTTCTTAGGTGCGACGGCGGGTGTCTTTGGTAATGCAAGAGGCGGTATAAAAGGAGCTGTCGCGGGGTCTGCTTTAAATGGTTTATTAATCACATTCTTGCCGTTACTGTTTTTACCTTTCTTAGGAGATTTAGGTGGCGCAGCGACGACATTCTCAGATACAGACTTCTTAGTTGTAGGGATCGTGTTTGGCAATGTCGCCAAATTCCTAGGAATAATCGGCATCGTAATTTTAATTTTAGTAGTTGCAACTTTAGCTATTATTTTACAAAAACGTACAAATGAAAAAGAAGTAAAAGAATAATAGATATCATAATAAAATGATATAGATTTTAGGGTGAGTGGGACAAAAACCTAATTTATTTATAAAGAGTTCGTAGTCCAGGTCAGCTATGCTCATATAATGATAAAGGATGAGACAATTTTGAACTGCACCCATTCAAGCAGACAACTAAATAATTAAAACAATTTAATGGTCCGTTCCATAGCTTAGATATGAAACGGACCATTTTTAATGTTATTTGATTATTATTAAAAAACACGATATTTAAGTCCAATATTTTTTCAATAGCCCCTGACTACCAAAGATCGGGTCTGTATTAGGTATGGGAACATTTTCAATATTATATAAATTTTGAGGTCGTTCGCTTGCTTTACCAACACAAATATCATAAGACTGACTATTGGGATAGGCGCCCATAACTGTAAAGCCATTACTTTGACTTAATAGTTTGTGACCAGTGCCAGCTGGTAATATTAAAGCGTCACCTTCATTAATATTAATAGTGGCGCCATTTTTGCCTCCTAGTATTAATTGAGCAGTTCCATTGATTACTAATAATACTTCATGTGAATTACTGTGGTAATGATGATAAGAGAAAACACCGCCTTCCCAAGTATTACCCCATTGATTTGCGGATAATATATGTCTCAAATCATCAGTCGCTGAAAATAAGTTTTGATAAGCTAAAACAGGTAAATAAGGATTATTAGGTATTTGCCCATCATCTTCAAAATTTAATGTATTAATAGTAATTTCTTCTGGTTTGTTCAAGTTTAAACACCTCGCTATATCATAAATTATTAATTATAGTAATATCAAATAAGTATAAAATTTATTCTTTGTAATATACAAACTGACTTGTAGTTGCAAGTAAATTGCCATCGTGGCTCCATATTTCTCCTGTTTGATCAAAGTATCCATTAAAAAATTTAAGGGCACGTGTATGTCCAAGTACTGATTGGCTTCCATTGTTCTCTAAAGACTTAGAATCAGCGTGAAAATATATTGTGAGTGACACTGTTCCAATAGGAACGAATGATTTACGACGAACATAGATACGTGGAAAGAAAGCATCGCACATAGACGCAAGAGATAAGAAATCTAAATCTCTATTAGGCTTGTCTTTTATCCATTGCAATGTGACAGAATCTGGTTGTTCAGTAGGATCCATTGCTAGTGGCACACCTTTAATTGTTCTGATGTCATAGTTTTGTGCCCATGGTGGTGCGTTTTCTAATGATGTAAGCGTTACTTCGTTTGCAAGTGGAACATTAGGAAAGGCTAGTTCGGTTGATGACCATGTATCTCGGCGTTTAGCAGTAATTGCTGTTCCAGTAATAGCGGTTTTATCATTTTGTTTGAGTTCTATATACCAATGTTGTGTTGATCGATTCGTTCGCGATGGATAGGCTATTATATTAAATTTTTCTTCCTGAATAGGAGCTGCATAGTTGATTGTCAGAGAGATGGGTTCTCCGAGAATTTCATCATGTTCTAAAACTGCACGTAATAATGTGGATGCGATGACACCACCGAAGGGGCCGACCATATTAGCATAGTCATTAGAAGTATGACCTGAATACACGCCTGATTGCTGTTGTGTGAGTTGAGTTGCTAAATCAAATGGATGTTGAGGTTGATTAGATTGCATGACGAATGCCTCCGTTTTCTTAATAAATAGTTCAAATATTTAAAATAAGTCGCTTACAAATATGTTGTTGGTCATTATAATAAAAAATTTAGGAAGTGCCCAGAAAGTTTAGCTAAAAAACTATTTCTATCACAGTCCTATATATATTTAATTGCTTAATGTAACATTTCTTTATATACGCTATGGTTTTGATACACACAAGTAAGTAGTGGGGCATCTAAATTGTAATGTGCGGCTAATTCTAACAAATACCCCTGCAAATGATCGGTTTCGATATTGAGTCCCTTTTCCATATCGCGTTGCATTGAAGTTTTGAAATGATAAGATAGTTGATTTAGTGCTTTCATATATTTAGAAACAATTTGATCTGAGATAGGTGCATTATGCTTACGCATAATACTAGCAGCCTCGTTATATAAGGACTTAATAAACTCTATACCACCTTCGCTATCACGAATAGGTCCAATAGGCGCATGCATGAGTGTTGTCACACCTGATAATACGGTAATCATTAAATATTTATTCCACATACCTTGTTCAACACTTGAGTTTAGGATGAATTCAGCTTTTGTTCCTGAAAGCGCCTGTTCAACATATTTAGCGCGATTACTTTCAGTACCATCTAATTCTCCGAAAAAGAGTTTATCAAATTGACTAGTTTGAACGATTTCCCCAGTGCTATCAAGCGTTGTTTCTATAATGCAGTAACCGCCCATGATTTTATTTTTCCCAAAAGCATTTTGTAATTTTGGAACATGTGCAACGCCGTTAAGTAATGGGATAATTAAGGTGTGATGATCTATAAACGGTTTTAAATCTTCAATAGCATGATCTAAATGATAAGATTTTGAAGACAAGAGTACGATATCAAAAGGTTCGACACGGTCGTCTTTTGTGATGAGCTGTGGATTAAAATGATAATCACCTTTTTCACTATGAATTGCTAAACCATTTCGTTCTAAATAGGATTTGCGTTTAGGTCTTACTAAAAATGTAACATGCTTGCCAGCTTCAGCTAAACGGCCACCAAAATAGCCACCAATACCGCCGGCGCCTAGTACCAATATACGCATCGATAACAACTCCTTCAAATATGTATAGTATATTTAATCTCTATATACCACTTTTCAATTCCTTCTACGCATTGAAAATTAAATTATTTAACTTTAACGACCAGCTATACTATATATTTAAATTACTGTAAAATGTTTGATGGAAATAGAAATTGTGCAATATAAAAGTATATTGTGTATAAACTTTTAGGAGGGATTACGATGCCGTTTAAAAATGAAAGGAAATATCGTTGGAAGGATATTAGAGGTAAAGATTTTTTTCTACCAATCATTTATTTAGCTAGTAATTTTATATTATCAATTATAATTTTGAGTATATTATTGGCAGTTAATATAAGCTCTGGTAATAGTCACTTCAATGGTGATATTAATACGTCAAGTCCGACTGCTTTATTAATGGAAATTGGTGTATTTATTTTTACCATGCTTATATGGATGTTATTACATAAAAATAGTTACAAAATTGAGTGGAAAAGTGGATTCCTTAATATTAAGAAATACTGGAAACTCATTGTTATTACATTTATAGTCATATTTATATTTAAATTAATTTTTCCTATGTTAGTCGATGCGTTTGCACCTGAACAATGGAAGTTTGAAGAAACACAAAACGATTTAATAGTTCAACAAATGTTTAGTACCCCATTATCAACAGTGCTTGCGTTCTTTTCTATTGTAATCATTGCACCGGTTACTGAAGAGTTTCTCTTCCGCCACTTGGTAATTGGTGAATTAGGAAAAAAACTGAATTTCATAGTAATGTCAGTGATATCTGTAATTATTTTTGCATCTTTACATGTAACAGAAGCGCAATCACCATTAGAAATCGTTATGTATCTTGTTATCGCCATAGGTATCGTATATGTCTATTTAAAAACACGACGTAGTTTAGCTACTGCTATTGCACTTCATGCATTAAATAACCTTGTTGCATATGTAGCAATGGTCCTTATGTAAACATAAATCGTTTAAGAGACTTTTGTTTCACATGGAACAGGGTTGGAAGAGTTAATAAACGTATTATTTAGAATTTTCTAAAATTTTATTGACTAAACATGAGTGTAATGCTAGGATAAAAACACTACAACTACATATTAATTTACTCTTATCAAGAGAGGTGGAGGGACGTGCCCTATGAAACCCAGCAACCGTCGTTATACGAAATGGTGCTAATTCACAAAAAGTTATTAAACTTTTAGAGATAAGAGAAGGTGAATACTTTCTCTTGTTAAATTAAGAGAAAGTATTTTTTTATTTAGTTTGAACTTTAAAATTCATAAGGAGCGAAATAAATTATGAGGAAATTAATTATTTTAAGTTTGTCATTAATATTAACTGTAGTTCTTGCAGCATGTGGCAACACAAATGGGAAAGATGAGGATAAAAAAATCACAATTGCGGCTTCACCAGCACCACACGGTGAAGTGCTGAAACATGCGAAAGAAGAAATGAAAAAACAAGGGTATGATTTAGAAGTTAAAACTGTAAATGATTATAAAGTACCTAATAAACTATTAGATAAAGGCGATGTAGATGCCAATTTCTTCCAACATACACCATATTTAAAAGCAGAAAAGAAAGACCATAATTACGATATAGAAGAAGTTGGAAAAGTATTTACTACGCCTATGGGTGTTTATAGTAAAAAATATAAAGATATTAAAGACATCCCTAAGGGTTCAACGATATACGTTTCTAACAATCCAGCTGAAGAAGGCAGATTCTTATCATTCTTTGTAGATCAAGGATTAATAAAGATCAAAAAGGGAGTTAGTATCGAAGACGCCAAATTTGAAGATATTGTAGAAAATAAAAAAGACTTGAAGTTTAATAATAAACAAGGAGCCGAATTCTTACCTAAGACATATGAAAGTAAAGAAGGTGCTGCAGTTATTATGAATTCAAACTATGCGTTAGATAATGGATTAACGCCGCATAAAGATGCTATTATTAGTGAAACAGAGTCATCACCATTTGCGAATATTGTTGCTGTGCAAAAAGGACATAAAGATGATGAAAAGTATCAAGCACTTATAAAAGTCTTACAATCTAAAAACATGAAAGAATTCATTAAAAAAGAATATGGTAAAGACGTTATTCCATATGAAAAATAAATTATTATGAACATATATCAGTAATGAAAAAGGGGTGTAATGTATGTCTAAATTAGGTATTATTGGTTTAGGAAGAGTTGGTAGCCAAGTTTTAACGGATGTACAATATTTGAATTTATTTTCGGAAATTATATTGATAGATGACAAAGAAGAAATTGCAAGTGGTGAAGCTCTAGATCATAACCATTCACAAGGATTATTTAATACTGCGCACATCAAGGTCAAAGCTGGAGATTACCAAGATTTAGCAGACGCTGATTTCATTGTGATTGCTGCGAGTGTGCCAACAGATACAAATGACGGTGATCGTACACTATTAGCACAAGGCAATCATGACATTATAAAAAAAGTTACGAAACAAATAGCTAAAGTGACACAAGACGCAATAATTATCTTGGTTTCAAATCCAGTAGATTCGATGACTTATTTTGCTAATCAAATAGATTATCCGTCTAATAAAATCATTGGAACGGGAACTGCTTTAGAAAGCTCAAGATTTAAGACGATTATCGCTCATCATTACCAAATCGATCCTAAAAATGTTGAAGCTTTTGTTATTGGCGAACATGGGGAACATGCAATACCTGTGTGGAGTAAAGTACGTATTCATGGTATGCCACTAGCAGAATATGAAGCGCTAAGTGATAGCCCGAAAATTGATAAAGCACATATCACATCTATTATTAATGAGGTGTCTATGGATGTTTTTTATCAAAAAGGTTGGACCAATGCAGCTATCTCCAAAGTTACGACATTATTGATACAAACTATTGCGTTGAACCAACGTACTATTATGCCACTGACTTCAATCAGTCAAGAATATGACTTAGTAGATGGTGCATTTAGTTTACCAACGTTAGTTGATCGTTCTGGTATTGTTCAGAGGTTTGCGATTAAATTGGATGATCAAGAAATGCAACAGCTTAAAGAAGCTTACGAATATATTAGAGAAACTATCCGTACATCAGAAAAATAAAATACATTTACACACCAATTCATTAGATGATGTCTTTTGAATTGGTGTTTTTTATTATGTGAACTTTGATAAGCTACTTCTTGCTTAAATAATAGGTAATAGCTACAATGAATTTAAACATTAAATCAACCTTTGAGCAAAAGTAAATTTACGAGAAAGCGCGGTGCAGTGATGTTAGAAAGAGATGCTAAACTCATTAGATTGTTACTCAACAACAGTAATCATTTTTTAAGCGCAGATGAAATAGCAAATTACTTAAACGTCTCTAATAGAACAGTGAGGAATGATATTAAATATATAAATGTTGAAGTATTATCGGCGTTAATTGTCAGTGTCAAAGGTCGTGGTTTCAAGATGAACCAAGACCTATATAGTATAGAGTATATAGAAGAAGTTGTTTCTGATTTTACAAATAAAGAAAACGAACTACTGCTAAAATTGGGTTATCATATTTTAATGTATCAACAACCCACAACTTTAGATTCATTAGCACATCACTTTAAGTTATCTAAATCAGAAATCAGTGATTATTTAACGCGTGTTCAGTCGTGGTGCAATTCATTTGATATTACTGTTAATCTAACTAAGAAAAAAGGCGTCACTGTAAACGGAAACGAAATGAATATTAGGAATGCGATTTTACATTTAAATCAACTATCTTCGGAAAATAAAACGGTTGATGATGTGATATTAAATGAAATACCTAAAGCGCATATCAATATTATTAGTCAAATTATTGAACATAATTTAAATGCACATCATATACAAACCTCTAAAATGCGTATAAAACAATTACTCATACATTTAATTATTATATTTAAACGCAATAACGAGGACGGTCATTCATGGGTAGTTGATAAATCCTCTTATAAAATCGCGCAACAATGTATTACAGACATCAATTCGGAATTAGGTTATCAACTTTCAGATGAAACTGCGCAACTGTTATCTTTCTTTATTAGCTATTATTTTAATAAATACGATTTAGGTTTTGAACAGGTTTTTGTTAAAAGTTATATCGATCGTATGATTCATCAGATGGAGAAAAATGTAGGAGTTGATTTTACAGAAGATCAAGAACTACGCGACAATTTATATGCACATTTCAGTAGAACTTATCTACGTATAGCAAAGAATGTTTATATTAATAATCCTTTAACTGAAGATATTAAAAAGTATTATCCCTTTGTGTTTAATGCATTATATGAGACAGTGAGTCATCTTGCAAAGGATGCGAATATAAATTTAGTTGAAGATGAAATTGCATTTTTGGCGTTACATTTTCAATCTTCGATAGATCGCAATAAAAAAGATTCGTTTAATATTGTTATCACTTGTTATTATGGTTTAGGAATTTCTAGTTTATTAGAAGCAAAAATTAAAAATATAGATGATAGTATTCATATAGTAGATACATTGAAAATAGAAGATATTGATGATTATAACTTTAGCGATATTGATGCTCTTATTTCTACACATACTATTGAAACTACACAACTGCCTAATGACTTAATTTGCTTAGAAGTATCTCCTCTATTTTCAGAGGAGGATGAAAATAAAATTGCTTCAGCGTTACACCATAAGCAAAACCCTGTATTACATCAAAATGAATTAGCTTCAATTCAGTTTAGTGTTTACTCAGATAAACAGGAACAAGTGGTTGCAAGTTATGTTTTTGAACAAGCTCAAATTGCTCTAGACAACAATTATGCTGTCACCAACGATTACATGAAAAGTGCATTGGAAAGAGAGAAGTTTTCTTCTACGTATATTGGTAATGGTATGAGTATGCCACATGGTGATCCGGAAAAGGTATTAAAATCACATGTAATTATTTTTAAAAACATGCAAGGTTATATCTGGAAACAAAATAAAGCTAAACTTGTTTTTTTCTTAGCGATTACGGAACAAGATATTCCTGTAATGAAGAAAATTATTCATACTATCGCCAAATTGGATGAGAATGCTGTAGACCAATTATTAGTGCTTGAAGATCAAAGTTTAAAAGAAAAAATCATTCACTTAATTAAAGAATAATTGCCACTAGTAACGGCAATTATTCTTTTTTATAATCTTATGAATGCGTTTACAATTGAGTTAAGGAGGATGAATGATATGAAAATTTTAGCGATTACGTCGTGTCCAAATGGGATTGCACACACGTATATGGCCCAAGAAAAATTAGAGCAAGCTGCTAAAGATATGGGCGTACATATCAAGGTAGAAACACAAGGTGGTGTAGGTGCAGAAAATGTTTTAACACCAAAAGAAATTAGAGAAGCAGACGGCATTATTATTGCAGCAGATCGCCAAGTAGATTTATCAAGATTTGATGGGAAGTTATTAATTAACGAAAGTGTTAGAGAAGGCATTCATAAACCGGAAGTATTGATTCAACGAATTATTGATAAAGATGCTCATATTCATCATGAAACTAATGGAACTAGTCAGCCTAGCCAAGAAGATAAACCTAAAACTGGTATTCAGATGGTTTATCAACATTTAATGAACGGTGTATCGTTTATGGTGCCTTTTATCGTTGTAGGTGGATTGTTAATGGCGATTGCACTGACAATTGGTGGAGAAGCAACTTCAAAAGGTTTGGAGATTCCAGATGATTCATTTTGGAAATCAGTTGAAAATATAGGCAATTTAGCTTTCAGTTTTATGGTGCCAATATTGGCTGGTTACATCGCAGTTAGTATTGCTGACAAACCTGGACTTGTACCCGGTATGATTGGTGGAGCTATAGCTGCTGACGGTAGCTTCTACGGTAGTGATGCTGGAGCTGGTTTTCTAGGAGGTATTGTAGCAGGTTTTATAGCAGGTTACATTGCGAAATGGATTAAAAATGTAAAAACACCAAAAGTGATGGCACCCATTATGCCGATTATCATAATTCCTATTATCTCATCACTCATTGTGGGATTAATATTTATATTCTTAATTGGTGCACCGATAGCTAGTATCTTTGAAGCATTGACAACTTGGTTGAAAGGTATGCAAGGTACTAACATTGTAATCTTAGCATTAATTGTAGGTGCGATGATTGCATTTGATATGGGCGGACCAGTAAATAAAGTTGCTTTCTTATTTGGTTCAGCGCTAATTGCTGAAGGTAACTATGCTGTAATGGGGATGGTTGCAGTAGCGGTTTGTACGCCGCCTATTGGTTTAGGTTTAGCTACCTTTATTAATAAACGTAAATTTAATAAAGGTGAAGTAGAAATGGGAAAAGCTTCATTTACTATGGGATTATTTGGTATTACAGAAGGTGCTATTCCGTTTGCTGCACAAGATCCGTTAAGAATTATTCCGTCCAATATGGTAGGGGCGATGGTAGCAGCAGCTATTGCAGCAATAGGTGGTGTAGGAGATAGAGTGGCTCATGGAGGTCCGATTGTAGCTATTTTAGGTGGTATAGATCAGATTTTATGGTTCTTTATTGCTGTGATAGTTGGTAGTCTTGTCACGATGAGTGCAGTGTTATTTTTAAGAAAAAACACACCAGCATTAGCTGTTGATACTAATAGTATTGCAACGGGAATGACAGCGGAACAGCAAGATGACGAATCAGAAGCCAGTCCTACAACAAATACTACAACGGATATAAATAAAGAGAAAACAACTGAACAGACAAATAATACAGTTGATGTATTTGATAAAGATGTTATTAAAATAGTCGATAAGAAAAATACAAGAGACGAAGCGATAGACGATCTCATAGATCAACTAGATAAGGGTGATTACATTATAGATAAAAATGAATTGAAAGATGCTGTACTGAAACGTGAAGCAGAAGCAACGACAGCAATTGGAATGAATGTCGCAATACCTCACGCAAAATCATCGGCAGTGAAACAACCTGTTGTCGCTGTAATGAATAATAAACGTGGTATCGACTGGGAAAGCTTAGATGGCACATTGCCTAATATTGTATTTCTAATTGCAGTACCTAATGACAGCAATGATACACATTTAAAACTGTTACAAAGATTATCACGAACATTAATGGACGACGATATTCGCCAACAGTTAATTGAGGCAACACACACACAACAAATTTACGATTTACTTAAAGAAATATAAGTGGGAGGTAGGAATAAATGCCATTATTATTAAAACCCGTTTTTCAAGAAAGAATTTGGGGAGGTAGTGCACTTAAAGCATTTAACTACGATATACCTAATGCTCATACTGGAGAATGTTGGGCGATATCAGCACATCCGAACGGTCCAAACGTCATTGAAAATGGACGTCATAAGGGTAAAACATTAGATGAAGTTTGGGCAGAAGACAAAGTGTTATTTGGAAATCCTAAAGAAGATAAGTTTCCGTTACTAACTAAAATATTAGATGCAAATGATAATTTGTCAGTACAAGTACACCCAGATAATACGTATGCGCAAAAATATGAAGGTGAATATGGTAAGACCGAATGTTGGTATATCTTAGATGCAAAAGAAGGCGCAGAAATTATTTATGGTGTAAATGCACAGGATCAAAATGAGTTAAATCAAATGATTGATAATAAACAATTCGATACATTATTCAAATCAGTCAAAGTTCAAGCAGGAGATTTTTTCTATGTTCCTGCAGGTACCGTGCACGCAATAGGAGAAGGGATCTTAATCTTAGAGACACAACAATCTTCTGATACTACTTACCGTATTTATGACTATGATCGAACTGATAAAGAAGGAAATAAAAGAACACTTCATTTAGAAGAAAGTAAAGATGTAATTGACCTTTCGGCTAGCTCACCAAATACATCAGCTAAACATGAAGTGGTTCAAGGTCAAGATTATACGCAATTTGTATCTAATAAGTTCTTTACAGTGGAAAGATGGATAATCAATGGTCATTTAGCTTATACAAAACCAAAATCATATTGTTTAGTATCTGTTGTAGAGGGCAATGGCGAAGTTACGGTAAATAACGAAGCTATTACTTTAGAAAAAGGGACACATTTTATACTAACTACTGAGGATGAAGAAATAACATTTAGAGGTGATATGACATTTATCGTTAGTTATGTATAAAAAATTAAAGGCGAGATAACTTTAGTTATCTCTGCCTTTTTATACAATTATAGGAGGTAATTACAATGTTAAAAATTTGTGCAGATATAGGTGGAACAAAGACAATTGTAGGTTTGATTAACGAAGAGTTAGAAATTATAGAGAGCCATAAATTTGAAACGTATATAAATAATCCCGAACAACAGTTTACTGAAATAATTAATATAGCTAAGAATTATTTAGAAAGTGTTGAACACGTAAATGATACAATACTAAATATTGCTATGCCTGGGCCATGTGATTATACTCAAGGTGTATTTTTAAACCCTCCAAATCTGCAAAAATACAATGGCTTTAATGCAGGTGAATTTATCACTGAACATAGTTCATTTAAACCATATTTTGTAAATGATACGGATGCTGCTATATTAGCAGAACAACGTTATGTTTCATCGATGACAGAGGATTTTATATATTTAACTATAAGCACAGGAGTTGGTATGGCATACATGAGAAATGGTACGCTAGTTTCTGGTAGCGATGGTAATTTCGGTGAGATTGGTCATACAATTATTAAAGATAATAGTGACTACCAATGCCCTGTGTGCAAACAATATGGTTGCGTTGAAAATGAAATTTCTGGACTAGCCATAAGTAGGAAAGCGGGCTTATTGCTTAACAAAGAAGTTAGTACGAGAGAGGCAATAGAAATGTATAATGCAGGAAAAAATAAACAAATCATACAGATGATTGAAGAAGTAGTATATTTAACACAAAAGTTATGTACGAACCTATATAGTATCTTCAATGTATATAATATCGTACTTGGAGGTGGCGTAACACAAAGTACATTACCTTATAAAACACGAATTGAGGCATATGCACAAAAACATCACTTGATTCAAAATAGAGAGATAGTAGTCAGAATAAGTAATTTAGATGCGAATGTATTAACAGGCCTTTATTATGTGAATAAAAATAAATGAAAGCTTTCCAGTGTCTATTGGAGAGGGAATGAAACCTAATTTTTATGAAAAGATTTCGTTTTCTCGTCCCGGCTAGGATGACTAGAGTTGAAAAAATATGGTTTAAAGGCTTTACAACTCAGCCAAATCAACACCCCAAATTATGAGATTAATATGGTTATATTCCTATATAAATTTATGAATTCAATATGGAATATAAAGTTTGAACAATCATACATGAAACACGGAAGGGAGGCTTAGGTTTGTGTGAGGTCATAGACCCGGGCGGTATAAAGGGATACATTTTTTAAAGAGGGAGAATCTATGTGTCTCATTTAATCATTAATATTGATATTCTTTATATGGTTAAGGCTGAGACAATTAATTGCCCCAGCCTCTTTAGCATTAACCTAGTTTTTAATTATGTTTTATTATAAGCATCACTAAGAAAATTCCTTCGTTAATTTTCAAGTGAACAGAGGAATACAAAAGTAAACTTTTGCATAAGCAACACTAAGAAAATTCCTTCGTTAATTTTCAAGTGAACAGAGGAATACAAAAGTAAACTTTTGCATAAGCAACACTAAGAAAATTCCTTCGTTAATTTTCAAGTGATGCTTTAAAACCATTTTCAAGATCATTAATTATGTCATCAATATTTTCAGTACCAACTGATAATCTTACAAGTTCTGGCACAACGCCTGAAGCTTGTTGCTCTTCAGGGGATAATTGTAAATGTGTGGTACTAGCAGGATGGATAATTAATGATTTAGAATCGCCAACATTTGCTAAATGAGAGAATAAGTTTAAAGCGTCAACAAATTTTGCGATATCTTCAACAGAGCCATCTACGCCAAATGTGAGTACTGCACCTTGGCCGTTTGGTAAATATTTTTGGGCTAGTTGATGATAGCTATTACTTTCTAACCCAGGATAATTCACCCAAGTTACATTGGGATGTTGTTCTAAATATTGTGCCACACGCAAGGCGTTTTCGGAATGTCTTTCTAAGCGTAAATGTAAAGTTTCTAATCCTAATAAAAATTCATGCACATTAAACGGAGATACTGCTGAACCTAAATCACGTAACAATTGTACTCGTGCCTTTGTTATATAGGCTGCTTCTCCTACATCTTTAGCATATGAAATACCATGATAACTTGAGTCAGGTTCCACAAGGCCAGGGAACTTACCATTATCCCAATTGAAATTACCACTATCTACGATAACGCCACCAATAGAAGTACCATGACCACCTATAAATTTAGTTGCTGAATGTACAATGATATCTGCGCCAAATTCAAAAGGACGCAGTAAATATGGAGTAGGGAAAGTATTATCCACGATTAATGGAATATTATTTTTATGAGCAATATCAGCTACTGCTTCGATATCTAATACATCAATTTTTGGATTACCTATAGTTTCAGCGTAAACTGCTTTTGTGTTATTGGTAATAGCGTGTGCAAAATTTTCAGGGTCACTTGGGTCAACAAAGTGAACTTTGATGCCTAATTTCCTAAAAGTAATGTTTAATAAATTGTAAGTTCCTCCATATAAGTTAGAAGAAGCCACAATTTCATCCCCAGATTCTACAATATTTAAAAGTGCTAAATGAATTGCAGCTTGACCGGAAGAAGTTGCTAAAGCACCAACACCACCTTCAAGTGCTGCAATACGTTCTTCAAAAACATTTTGCGTTGGATTCATTATTCGAGTATAAATATTGCCTGGTTCTTCTAAAGCGAAAAGTTTTCTTGCATGTTCTGTATTATCAAATACATAGCTAGAAGTCTGATAAATGGGAACTGCGCGCGATTTTGAAAAGTCATCTGTTACTTGACCACCATGTATGGAAAGCGTGTCTAAATGCCAAGGGTGTTGAGCCATAATATAAATCCTCCTAAAATTAGAATTTTCTGATATTTTTCACTATACAAGAGCTTTTTGACCTTTTCAACTATACTGACTAAAAAAGTAAGAATTAATTTGTGTTTTTTGCAATGTATTTAGTTAAAGTGCTTGCAAAGAGAATATGTATTGTTTATAATTCTTATCGTTATAGTAGGGAATGAGGAGTGGAGAAGGTGAATACACGGAGGAATGAAATGATTGGTTTTGACTTAATAGGAAACACACCACTTGTACTTTTAAAGTCATTTAGTAACAAAGACGTTCAAATTTATGCAAAATTAGAACAGTTTAATCCTGGTGGCAGCATTAAAGATAGATTAGGGAAATATCTAATTGAGATAGCATTGAAAGATAACATAATTCATGAAGGGGATACAGTTGTTGAAGCATCAGCTGGTAACACGGGTATCGGTGTTGCTCTTGCAGCTAATCATTACGGTCTCAACAGTGTGATTTTTGCGCCTTTAGGGTTCGCTGAAGAAAAAGTTGCTATTATAAAAGCTTTAGGAGCGAAGGTAATAAGAACAGAACGAAGCCTTGGTATGGAAGGGGCAAAGGTAGCAGCTCGAGATTTTGAAGCACAGACTGGCGCTTTTTATTTAAACCAATTTGAATCTAAACATAATCCTGAAGCATATAAAGATACTATAGCACAGGAAATTACTAATAAACTAGATGACATTGATTATTTTGTTGGTGGTGTAGGATCTGGTGGAACCTTTACTGGTATTGCTGCATATTTAGCCCAATTTAACATTGAAAGTGTCATAGTAGAACCAGAAGGATCAATATTAAGCGGTGGTCAAGCACATGCACATGATATAGAAGGTATTGGATCTGAACAATGGCCATCATTCTTACCTGAAGCATTAGTAGCAGATATTATAAAAGTCAGTGATGAAGAAGCGTTTAAAAATGTGAAATTAATTGCTCAACAAGAAGGACTCTTAGTTGGCAGTTCATCGGGAGCAGCACTACAGGGAGCGTTAGACATAAAAAAACATATTAATAAAGGTGTTATTGTTACAGTTTTTCCTGACGGAAGTGACCGATATATGTCAAAACAAATCTTAAATTATAAGGAGAAAGATTATGAATAAAAAAACACAATTAATACATGGCGGAGTGACAACAGACCCATATACAGGGGCAGTAACGACACCAATTTATCAAACGAGCACTTATATTCAAGATGATATTGGAGATATGAGACAAGGTTACGAATATTCACGTTCTGCAAACCCTACAAGAACTGCATTGGAAGGACTAATTGCAGATTTAGAAGAAGGACAATTCGGTTATGCATTTGGTTCTGGTATGGCAGCCATCTCAGCAGTTATTATGTTGTTAGATAAAGGCGATCATTTATTGATTAATTCAGATGTTTATGGTGGCACATATAGAGCATTATCTAAAGTGTTTACCCGTTTTGGTATAGAAGCTGATTTTATTGATACAACACAAATTGAAGAAATTGAACAATATATTAAGCCTGAAACGAAAATGTTATACATTGAGACACCGTCTAATCCGTTATTACGTGTAACAGATATCAAAAAATCTGCCGAGTTAGCTAAGAGTCATAATTTGATTTCTGTCGTAGATAATACGTTTATGACACCTTATTTCCAAAATCCATTAAAATTTGGTATCGATATTGTATTACATTCTGCAACAAAATATCTTGGTGGCCATAGTGATGTTGTTTCTGGTTTAGTTGCTACAAACGACGAAACGTTAGCAGAACGCATTGGATTTATTCAAAATTCAACAGGTGGCGTACTTGGACCACAAGATAGTTATTTATTGATTCGAGGTATTAAAACCTTAGGTATACGTATGGAACAAGTACAACGCAATACGCTCGAAATTATAGCAATGTTGCAAGAACATAATGCTGTTAGACAAGTGTTCCATCCAAGTATTGCCACTCATTTAAATCACGATATTCATCAAAGACAAACAGAAGGGCATACAGGTGTGGTTGCATTTGAAGTTGCAGATATAGAAAGTGCTAAACAAGTAATTAAAGTATCTAAATATTTTACTTTAGCTGAAAGTTTAGGCGCGGTAGAAAGTTTAATTTCCGTGCCTGCTTTAATGACACATGCTTCTATTCCAAAAGACATTCGCGAGAAAGAAGGGATTGCAGATGGCTTGATTCGTTTATCTGTTGGTATAGAAGGTACAGAAGACTTAGTAGAAGATTTGAAAGCAGCATTAAATACTTTAAATTAAATAAAGTATGAAAATAACCCAGGAAATACTTCATTTGATATGCCCCTGAAGTAGATTTAAAAATCTAACTTTTAAGAGTCGTATCACTATAGAAGATACCTGGGTTATTTTTCATCTTATATAAAATGAAATGGATTAATTATTATATTCTGTTTGAGTAGGCGACTCAATTTCAATAGAATGCTCTGAATTTAATATGTCAGCATTGGTTTGCTGCAATTTACTGTAGTCTCCTTCAGGCATCTTACTTTTAGTAATTTCAACCTTAGGATAAATTAATAAAGGTATTAAACCGATTATGCCATAAATTAAAAAGGTGTATTTGTAGTTTAGTATATCTATGAATATACCTGCGAAAGAAGAACCAATGACTTGTCCTACTGCTAGTAGTAAAAAGGGAATACCTATGCCTAAAGAAGCGTTTTTTACAAATAATTTTATACCCCAAACAAGTAAAACACCTGTTAAGAAAATATAGCTTAAACCAAATATTGAAGAAGAAATAAATGGAAGTAGCCAGATATTTGGAGTAAATGCTAGTAAAATTGATGCACATGCTAATGCAATTACGCCGATATTAAATGCGAAGTGAAGACTTTTCTTATCGATAATCGCTCCAGAAATACCGCCAAATACTCCAAAAAGACCGATTAAAATCCAAAATATAGATAGTGCTATATCTGAGTAATGGCCAGTAAGTTGAACAAATGATTTTGAAAAAGTCCAAAACGGTGCAGTTGAAACACCGAGTAAAGTAGAGGCTATAACAATACGTTTACTGGCGGAAATATCTCTGATGTTCAAACTACCAGTATCGATTTTAATGTCTCGTTGCAGGCTTGGAATAATAAGATAATTCCAAGTCAATACCAATAATGCTATAAACGCATAGATTAAATAGGTATCACGCCAATCAAGAAACACAAACATGGCGGTTATACCGGTGAACATTAGACCTAAACTTGTACCTGAATTAATCCATGTGTTTGCTTTACCTTGGTCTTGCAGTTTAATCCATAAGGAAATCGTATAACCATAAGGAGGTGATACTAAACCTGTACTGGCCCCTGCGAATATTACCCCTATGGATAATATTATGGCATTTGATGAAATCCCAATTAGAATCAAGCCAATTAAAACAGAAAGACCTGCAAAAATAATCATTCTTTTAGGTCCAATTTTGTCAGTTTTTAACGTCGAATATATAATTGTAAAACAATAAGCCAAATAAAATAGTGACGAAATCATACCTGCTTGTGAAGCGGTTAAACTTAAATCTGTTGAAACTTCCGGGAGAAAGAGACCAAAACTAAATCTCCCCAGCCCATATGTTGTAGCAATCATAGCGATACCTGGTAATACAAGTCTTGAAAATTTCATAAACTACCTCCAAATCTATATAGAATGTTCATTCTAGTTAAAATTAAAAATATATAGAATGTTCATTCTATTTAATTGTTAAACAACGAGTAGGATGGTTTCTTTTTTGAACATTAATACCTACTCGTCGATAAATTATTGATTATGCGCTTCGTGTAGTAATAATTTTGCCATAATAATAGCGTGTGCAGTTGCTTCTTTAGACCCCAATAATGCAGTCATTGAGGTTGTGCCTTCTAATAATAAGGTGTATTGTACAGCGAGATCATAGCCGTTATCAATGCCCGCATCGTTAGCGAGTTTTTCTAAATAGTGCAATAGGCGCGCTTTGTGTCCTCTTGCAGTGCTTTCAATTTCGTTATCAGTATCAGCATAATCTTCGATGGCGCGCATAAACATATCACCTTTGTAAGAGTAATCATTAAGCCATTGGCAATGTGCTTTAACGGCTGAAATAAAAGGTTTGTCTGGATGTTTGTCGACGTAACTATCAAGATAACGCCAATAGCGTGCTTCTCTTTGTTTCAATACTTGTGCTACTAAATTATCTTTAGATTCAAAATGGTTATATAATGTCATGGTCGCGACATTTGCTTCTTGAATAATCTGCTTTAAACCAACGCCACGAAAGCCATATTCATAAAATAAACGCTCAGCAACACTTAGTATATCTTGTTTTTTTTGCGACATAATAGCTCACACTTCCAAAAGTAGAATGGTCATTCTATCTCATGATATCAATGAAATTGTATGACGTCAAAATTGAAGTATGGCGTAGTGTACTATTTATTTTGTGGTATACGGATAACATGACCTAATTGTTTAGGCGTGTCAAAATATTGTTGTTTATCAAAATAATCCTTAAGTTTTTCTTGAATAGGCAGTGGGAAATCTTTACTACTTCTTGTATGATTGCTAACCCCCATCATCATCGCTTCATATGTAGCGGTACGTTCATTATTAGCATTGTACATAGTTAAGAATAAATGTATGCGTTTAGAATCATAATTGTAAATATGTATTTTGATGTAAAACGTATCGTGAAGTAATAATTCTTTTAAATAAGAAATGTGCGCTTCAACGTTAAAAATCGTAACGTCTTGGCTATGACGATAATCAGTTGAAAAGTCAACATGTTCCAAAAAGCCAGCGACTGCGTCACTGAACACAGAATAATATTGTGCATCATGCATATGGTTATTATTGTCTATCCAAGATGGTTGTACATTGTTTTTATAAATATATTCATCTATCACAAGATCACTCCTATTAAAAATTATTTATTAACCTTTACCATTGTAGCAATAATAGAAGTACAGAGTTAACAATTTGTTTAAATTATTATAAAAAGCATTTATTATTCTTTATTAATAAACTAAGGTAAGATAGTATGACAATGTATTAATTTAGTAAATGTCACTCAAATGGGAGGGAGATTTTTATGGTGTTCGTTGCATTAATATTATTTATTTTATCTTTAGTTTTACTTATTTATTCTATTACTTTATTAATGGGGAAAGACGGAACGTTATTTAGTTTGTTTACTGAAAAGGAAAATGAATTAAAAAAAAGTCACAAACTAGCAATTTACATTACAACGATTGTATTATTGATATCTAGTCTTGTGTGGTTTTTGAATATAATTTAAATTTTTAATTCGCATAATAGAGTGAGATTCATAGTAAGTGTTAATTAAGATTAATTTGCAGTCAGGTTGTCTAATTTTAATTAATACGAAAAGGAGAGCCCATAAGTAAAGTTTCGGGCCCTCCTTTATATTTTAATATTTTCTTAAAAAATCTATATCACGATTAAATGTTGTTTTTACTACATATTCTTGTAAAGTAGCCAATATTTTTTCGATAATTTGTGTTTTGTTGGATAAAATTCGAATACTAAAGCCGTGTGTTGGTAGTTTAGTGATTCCGAAGCGACAATCGTATTTTTGTTGATAGTGTTTGATTTGTTCATAGACATTATCGATTAATTTTTGATTTACAGTAGGATGTATAAAATAACACGATCCTAAGTGGGTATAATCTTCCATGTAACCAAGTCCATCAACTTTATTTTTGGATGGGTCAAGCAAAGTATTGTCAAATACAACCAATTCATCATCGACATAAATTTCATTTAACAAGTGCATATACGTATAGCTAAAGTTTTTATCTTCTTTAGAATAACCTGGAGTTAATATATCTGTATAAAATAATGCAGCTGTAGGTTTCAAATGAAATGTATTATGTTGATAGAATTTTGCATTTTCAAAAGCGATAATTGGATCACCTACATACTCAGCATACCCATCATCTTGAATACTAAAGTTTTGGTACTGTTCCACATGGTTATTTGGTGTTTTATAAATTTTTGTGGCTCCTTGTGAAGTTAAAATCACTTTTGCGTTAGGTTCTATATTAAAATCCATTTTGTAACGGTCCCCATCTAAGTAACCGCCACCTACGTTTACAATATAAAAAGTAGGGATATCAGAATTGTTTAAATAAACTGGTCGCATGACTTTTAAGGCTTTTTCGAAAAAAACGTCACGCGCCACCGATTTCTTACCATTATTGAAAACAGTTAAATCTAATTGGCCAGTCCATTCGTTATGTCCATTAGACATTAAGCTAACCCTTTAAGAAATACGTCTTGTTCAATCCACTCAATAACTTCATCTAAACCTTCATCTGTTTTAAGGTTTGTAAAAGTGAAAGGACGGTTACCACGGAATACTTTTGTATCTTCGGCCATGCGTTCTAATGATGCACCAACATAAGGTGCTAAATCGGTTTTGTTTATAACAAAGAAATCGGATTTAATCATGCCTTGTCCGCCTTTTCGAGGGATTTTTTCCCCTTGGGCAACATCGATGATATAGATAGAAAAATCAACTAACTCTGGGCTAAAAGTTGCAGCCAAATTGTCGCCGCCAGATTCGATGAAAATAAGTTCAATATCATCATTGCGTTCTTTTAATTCATCAATTGCAGCAAAGTTCATTGAGGCATCTTCACGTATAGCTGTGTGAGGGCAGCCACCTGTTTCTACACCAATAATTCTGTCTTCAGGTAAGACGCCAGAATTAACTAATATTTTTTCGTCCTCTTTTGTATAAATATCATTCGTGATGACACCAATACTCATATCTTTTGCTAAGCGTTTTACAATTTTTTCAATAAGTTGTGTCTTCCCTGCACCTACAGGGCCGCCCACACCTATTTTGATTGTATCTGTCATAAAAATTGACCTCCTAAGATATAAAAATTCTTACGTTTACGTTTTCATGTTCCATCTGGTTCATTTCTAAACCTGGTGCGGTAATACCAAGCTGCGATTCCTCTAAAGTCATAATGTAATCTCTAGTCTCTTTCATGATAGGTATCATTTGATGAACGATACGTTGACCAGCAGTTTGACCTAAGGGGATTGCACGTACTGCATTTTGAGTAAGGCTAGATACGTTTTGGTATAAATAATAATCAATAATCGTTTCTATATCGACCCCAAGGTGATGGCCAAGCATAGTAAAACAAATAGCAGGGTGTAATATCGCTTTTTTATTGCGCATTTGATCATGATACCAGTCTATCCAATCACAGTCATATAGCTCAGAAGCGAGTTTTACCATACGATTACCCATTTGTTTAGAACCTTGTCGTGTTTCTTTTGGTAAATTTTGTACAAAAAGGATACGATCTAATCGTAAAATAGTTTGCTTATCATTTTGTTCAAGCGCATCGTAAACAAGACGCATTGTTAAGCCATCAGCATATGTTAATTGTTCATTTAGAAAAAGTATGAGCCATTGTTGGAAACTTTCTTCGTCATGAACGATATCGCGTTGGATATAAGTTTCAAGTCCAAATGAATGACTGAATGCACCTGTTGGAAATTGTGAATCACAAAATTGAAACAGGCGTAAATGTGCGTGATCAATCATGTGAATGACCTATATGTCTAAATGCTTGATTAACTTTACGATCTTCGTGTTCATACGGTATCCCTAAATCTTTTAGTAGTGATTCTACTAGATAATCATATTGAACGAGCATTTCAGTTTCTGTGAACTGTGCAGGTAAGTGTCTATTACCAAGTTGATGAGCGATATCTCCCATTTCTTGTAAAGAGCGCGGTTTAATTACAAGCAAATCTTCAGAATTTACATCTACGATGATCATATTAGTATCATCTTTATACAAAATATCTCCATATTGTAAGTCGATTGGTTGTTTTAAACGGATACCAAGTTCATTACCGTGATCTGTTTTAACACGTTGAATGCGTTTAACTAAATCAGAGTTTTCTAAATATACTTTTTCTATATGTTTTCCTTTATCGCTATCTGAAATGTTAGCAATATTGCCTACGATTTCTTCGATGATCATTTTTAACCTCCTAGAATAAGAAATAACGTTGTGTTAATGGTAATTCCGTAGCTGGTTCACTCGTGATTTTTTCGCCATCTACAAATACTTCATATGTCTGCGGATCAACGTCTATTTTTGGCGTTGCGTTATTATTTTTCATATCTGCTTTAGATAGTTTGCGAATATTATGAACAGGTCTTAATTTACGTTTTAAACCTAATAATTTACCAATATCATTTTCATAAGCAGTAGTAGATACGAACGTCATTGAAGTACCTTGCATATTGCCTCCAAGTTGGCCATACATCTTACGGTATTTTAAAGGTTCTGAAGTAGGGATAGAACCGTTAGCATCGCCGTTAATTGCAGTGTTTATTAATCCGCCTTTAACAATGACATCAGGTTTAACGCCGAAGAACGCGGGCTCCCACATAATTATATCAGCGAGTTTACCTTCATCGATTGAACCAACGTAATCTGAAATACCATGCGTAATAGCAGGGTTAATTGTATATTTCGCTATATAGCGTTTGATTCTATTATTGTCATTATATTCGCTATCACCATCTAATGGACCGCGTTGCTCTTTCATACGGTGTGCAACTTGCCAAGTTCTTGTAATTACTTCCCCGACACGTCCCATGGCTTGCGAATCAGAGCTGACCATACTAAATACACCGATATCTTGTAATACGTCCTCGGCAGCAATCGTTTCTTTACGGATACGTGAATCTGCAAAAGCAATATCTTCTGGTATAGAAGCGTTTAAATGGTGAGTAATCATAACCATATCTAGGTGCTCATCAATTGTATTTACTGTGTATGGTAAGGTAGGGTTTGTGGAAGATGGTAGGATATTAGAATAAGCTGCAGATTTAATTAAATCAGGTGCATGTCCGCCACCTGCGCCTTCTGTATGATACATATGTAGCACACGGTCTTTAACGGCGGCCATTGTTTCTTCCATAAAGCCGGCTTCATTTAATGTATCAGCGTGTAATGCAATTTGAACATCATAATCGTCAGCAACTTGAAGGGCATGGTCTAATGCTGAAGGTGTTGCACCCCAGTCTTCGTGTACTTTTAAACCGATAGCGCCGGCGTGTACCTGTTCTACTAAAGCTGTATGATTAACTGCTTGTCCTTTACCAGTAAAACCAATATTTAAAGGCAACGATTCTGCCGCTAGTAACATACGATGTAAATGCCAAGGGCCTGGTGTAACAGTAGTCGCTTTAGCGCCTTCAGATGCGCCTGTTCCGCCACCGATGTGTGTTGTAATACCACTTTCAAGGGCAACTTGCGATTGTTCAGGATTAATGAAATGGACGTGGGTATCAATACCACCAGCTGTTATTATTTTCCCTTCTGCAGAAATAATATCTGTAGTTGCACCAATTATAATATCTACGTTATCCATAATATCTGGATTACCGGCTTTGCCTATTTTCATAATATAGCCATTTTTAACACCGATATCTGCCTTAACAATTTTATCGTAATCAAGAATTAGTGCGTTTGTAATTACTAAATCTGCTACTTGCTTATCATCACGTGTCACATTAGGGTTTTGAGCCATACCATCACGGATTGATTTACCACCGCCAAATGCAGCTTCATCACCATACGTCGCGTAATCTTTTTCGACACGCGCAAATAAATTGGTATCTCCTAATCTTACAGAGTCTCCGACAGTAGGGCCATATAGACTTGTATATTGTGATTGCGTCATTTTAAAACTCATCTGTTATACCCACTTTCTTTATTAGCATTTTCGCTGACTTTATTTTCTTCAGCGATAATTTCTGTAGCGCTGTCGTCATCTTCAGCCTTATAAACACGCGCCTCGTCAATAGGCCCATTCACATTACCATGGAAACCAAAAATTCTTCTTTTACCGCTAAATTCAACGAGTTGAACTTCTTTTTCGTCACCAGGTTCAAAACGGACTGCTGCCCCAGCAGGGATATCTAACCGTTTGCCGTAAGCTTTTTCTCGTTCGAATTGAAGGGCAGGATTCGCTTCAAAAAAATGATAATGAGAACCGACTTGAATAGGGCGGTCTCCTGTGTTTTTGATATCAAGTATTGTAGCGTTATGCCCTTGATTGACTTCAATTTCTGTACGTTTAACTATAATTTCACCAGGTTTCATAATTAAATTCCTCCTCTACACGATTGGGTGATGAACGGTAATTAATTTAGTACCATCAGGGAAAGTTGCTTCAATTTCCATTTCAGTTAACATATCTGCAACACCCTCCATTACATCATCCTCACCTAGTATTTGTTTGCCGTAACTCATAAGTTCTGCAACAGATTTCCCATCTCTTGCACCTTCGAGTAATTCAAAACTTATAATGGCAACTGCTTCGGGATAAGTTAACTTAAGACCTCTTTGCTGACGTCTACGAGCCAAATCTGCTGCAATAACTAACATTAGTTTGTCTTGTTCACGTTGTGTAAAATGCACATGCTCACTACCTTTCGACGTTTTTATAAATTAAAAATATAGTATGTGACTAATCTAATAATAAGACGATTAGACGTATACTACAAGAGTAACCCTCTGAAATAAATTAATGACGAAAAAACGCGTTGAAATTAAATATGTATTACTTTAAATTTTATCCGTTATAATATATTATGTTGTATGTTGGAATAAGCAGAGAAACTAGGTAACAATGTGAATGCTGTTCGAATTATATTAAAGAACATCGCACAAGTACTACTATTAAATAATGCATGGACAGGCTTATTTATTTTGTTAGGTTTATTCGTAGGAAATTGGAAGGTAGGTATTATGGCCTTAGCTGCGAGTGTTATTGCATTATTATTAGCGAAACGAACAAATTACTCGAATGAAGAGATTAACACGGGATTAGCAGGTTTCAATCCAGTGCTAACGGCAATTGCATTGACACTATTTTTAGTGCCAGAATGGTATAGTATATTAATTGCTTTTATAGCAATTGTGATTACAATGCCAATAGGCTCAGCATTTAGAGAATTTTTTAAGCCTTTTGGCGTGCCTATGTTAACAATGCCATATGTGTTTGTTAGCTGGGTGATCTTATTAATGTCATTTCAATTTAAGTTTGTGAATGCAGATGTCAATATACTGCCTGACACAGTACAAGAGATACAATTTTCAGGACATAGTATCCATTTTATAAATGCTTTTTTATCAGGGTTCAGTGAAATCTTCTTATTGAAAAGCATTATGGCAGGCTTATTGATTCTTATAGGGATTTTTATTGCTTCAAGAAAAGCAGGTGTATTTGCTATAGTAGCCAATCTCATTGGTTTTACTGCTGTACTAGTGCTTGGTGCAAATCATGACCAAATTAATGATGGATTGTTTGGCTATAATGTCATACTAACAGTGCTCGCTTTAGGTGTTGCTTTCCGTACTAGGATTCAACGATATATTAGCATTGTTTTAGGAATCCTTTTGACAGTTGTATTACACGCAGGCATGACGACTTTATTAACGCCGTTCGGTTTACCGGTATTTACGCTGCCTTTCATCATAGCAACATGGATTATGTTGTTTGCAGGTAACCGAATGAAGGTACAACAAATTGAATAGCATGACTTTATTGGATAAATACCCTAAATTATATTTTATAATATAAACATCATTTGAGAGTAGCACGATTTTCTAATTGATTATAAATTTATTAGGAAGAAGGAATAAGAATGAAAAGAATTGTTTCATTACTTGCAATATCAGCTGTAGTCTTAGCGGGGTGTAGTGGTTCAGGAAATGAATCGAAAGGGAAAACTTTAGACGTTGAACTACCATTAAAAACAACTTCTATTGCACCTTATGAAACAGATGTACCAGTGAAGATAGGTGCTGCCGAAGCCCTATTTAAAGCTGGTGCAGATGGTAAAGTTGAAAAGTTATTGGTTGATTCATACGACCAAAAATCACCAACACAATTAGACATTAAATTAAAAGATGACATTAAATTCCAAAATGGTAAAAAAGTGACAGGCGAAGCGGTAAAATCTAGTTTGGAAAAAAGTATTAAGAAAAGTGACCTCGTTAAAGGTTCACTTCCAATAAAAGATATTAACGTAGATGGTCAAAACATTACGATTACTACAAAAGAAGCTTATCCTGAATTAGTGTCAGAATTAGCGAGTCCATTCTCTGCAATTTATGATACAGAGGCAGATGACATTAATAAAACGCCTGTTGGTACAGGACCATACCAAATAAAAAACTATAAGCAATCTCAAAATATCAAGTTAGATCGTTTTGATGATTATTGGCAAGGTAAACCTAAACTAGATCACGTTAATGTTACATATCAAGAAGATGGTAATGCTCGTACAAGCGATTTAGCATCGGGTAAAGCAGATGTAATTACAGATGTTCCTGTTGAAAAGGAAAAAGAGTTGAAAAATGGAGATAAGACAACTACATCTGCAGTATCAGGATTTAGAACGTCATTGGTTATGTACAATCATACAAGTGATAAAATGACTAAACCTGTACGTAAAGCTTTGGATAAAGTTATTAATCGTGAAAGTATCGCACGTAATATCTCTAAGAATCATGCTCAACCAGCTACCGGACCATTTAATACAAAATTAGATTTTATAGATAAACAACCTATACAAAAACAAGATTTAGAAGAAGTCAAACAAATTATGAAAGAAGAAGGGTATTCTAAATCAAATCCATTAAAATTAACCGTATCTACGTATAATGGAAGACCAGAACTACCTAAAATGGCACAAGTTATTCAATCAGATGCTAAAAAAGCCAATATTGATATCACTATTCGAAATGTAGATGACATTGAAGGGTATTTAAGTGATAAAAAACAATGGGATGCCTCTTTATATAGCTTTGGTACAATACCTAGAGGAGATACGGGTTACTTCTTTAATCAAGCTTACAAACCTGAAGGTGCTATTAATTCTGGAAACTATAACAATAAGAAAGTCACAACATTAATCGATCAGTTTAATAGAACAGTAGATAAATCTGAACGTAATCGATTAACAAATGAAATTATTGATATTACACAAAATGACTTTGCAAATAGCTATATCTCATATATGGATAATATCGTCGGTATGAATAAAGACGTAAAGAACTTAAAAGCAACACCCGAGGGTATCTATCTAATTGACTATAGGGTAGATAAGAAACAATGGTAATTAAAAATATACTCTCTAGAATCGGACAAATGATCATTGTATTGTTTGTCCTTTCTAGTATCACATTTATATTGATGAAACTTACGCCTGGAGATCCTGTTGATAAGATTCTACATTTAGATATAGCGAATGTATCATCAGACCAAGTTGAAGCAACAAAAGAAAAATTAGGGTTAAATCAACCAGTGGTCGTGCAATACTTTCAATGGTTAGGCCAAATTGTTCAACTTAATTTTGGTACAAGTTACCAAACAGGTGAACCAGTAATAAAAGAATTAATCTACTACACGCCGCCGACTTTAAATATTGCATTTTTAACTATAATAATTGTCTTGCTAACAGCACTTCCAATGGGAATTTTAGCAGCGAAATATTATCACACGTGGGTTGATACATTTATCAGAACTGTAACATCCTTTACAGTTAGTGTGCCTTCATTCTTTTTAGGTACAATTTTAATTTATGTTTTTGCACAGAAATTTAATATTCTGCCATCTTCAGGTTTGGATACGATGGCTGGTTATATATTGCCGGTGATAGCATTAAGTGTAGGTATGAGTGCATACTATGTAAGATTAATGCGATCAAATTTACTAGAATTATACCAATCCAAAGAAGTTGAGGCTTCACGTCTTAGAGGCGTATCTGAACGGTATATTTTATGGTGTGATTTATTTAAACCAGCGATTATACCAGTCATAACGGTATTAGGTATGTCTGTAGGAAGTCTTATCGGAGGAACTGTCGTCATTGAAAATTTATTTGGCATACCGGGTATTGGCCACTTCCTAGTAGATAGTATACGTGCTAGAGATTATCCTGTAGTACAAGGTGCGGTAATTATGATTGGTTTCTTTGTTGTTTTGGCTAATACAGTAAGTGATTTATTATTACTATGGTTAGAACCAAAACGCCGATATAATAGCTCACGTCCTCCCAAGAAGCCGCAACGACAGGATGGTGAAATATAATGAAACAATTAAATAAACAGCATCTTATATTTTATGTGTTTGCATTGTATTTATTGGCTCTTATCATCGCACAATTTTTTGTGTCGACAACAAATGCTTATGAGGTAAACCTAGGGAGTAGTCTTGAAATGCCAAGCTTTAACCACTGGCTAGGTACTGATGATTATGGTAGAGATTTACTTTCAAGAGTTGTTATTGGCGCAAGGTATACATTGATTATTAGTTTGATTACATTGTTGATTACGGTCATTGTTGGTGTACCATTAGGGTTAATTGCGGGTTATAAAAAAGGCATTGTGGATACAATTATTATGCGTATTATTGATATAGGATTAAGTATTCCTGAATTTGTCCTTATGATTGCATTTGCTAGTTTCTTCAAACCTAGTATTTGGAATTTGGTCATAGCAATTACGATTATTAAATGGATGACTTACACGAGATTAACGCGATCTGTCGTAAGTAGTGAAATTACGAAACCTTATATACAAATGGCTAAATTATTTAACGTCCCAACACATGTTATTATTTTCAAACATTTTTTTCCACAAGTCTTACCATCTATTATTGTATTGATGACAGTAGATTTTGGGAAAATTATATTATATATATCATCGCTTTCATTTCTTGGACTCGGTGCACAACCGCCTTCACCTGAATGGGGAGCAATGTTGAATACAGGTAGAGATTATATTAGTTCGTATCCATTACTTTTGATTATTCCAGCATGTTTAATCACAGTAACTATTCTTTTGTTTAATTTAGCTGGAGATGCTTTAAGAGATAAATTATTAAAAGGAAAGCGTGATATGAATGACTAATTTACTTGAGATTAATAACTTAACAATTAAAGATGAAACAGGTACTAAACTAATAGATCACATAAATTTCAGTTTGAAAGCTAGTAAAGTTAATGTTTTAGTAGGAGAAAGCGGTTCTGGTAAAAGTTTAACTGCAAAAGCGTTAGTGCAACAATTACCTAATAATTTAGTAATGACTTATGATGAGTTGAATTATGAAAATAAAAAACTGTCAAATATCCACAGCCTTTTGGGGAAAGAGATTGGTTTTATTTCTCAAGATTATACGCATAGTTTCAATGAGCATATGAAATTAGGTAAACAATTGATCGCAATTTATAGGCAACATTATAAGACAGATAAAGCAAAAGCCAAAAAAATTGTAATACAAGCGCTTGAGTGGGTTGACTTAGCACCGAATCAAACTATGAATAGTTATCGTTTTAGCTTGTCAGGTGGACAACTTGCTAGAGTTCAAATAGCAAGTGTATTGATGCTTAACCCAAAGCTCATTATTGCCGATGAACCCACTGCATCATTAGATGTAATAACCGGGGCTAATATTATGAACCTAATCAAACATTTGGCAGAAGTTCATAAAGTTACGCTTTTATTAATCACGCATAATTTATCACATGTTTTAAACTTTAGTGATTGGATTCATGTTATTCAAAAAGGTAAACTGGTTGATTCAAATCATGTACAAGCATTTAAAAATCATGATATAGCACCATATAGTTTAAAATTATTTAACTCCCGTAGCCAACTAAAGGAGGGGAGAAATAATGATTAACTTAAATAACTTAAACTTTAAATATAGAGAAACTCCTGTTTTGAAAAATATAAATCTTACGATACAACCAGATGAAATCGTAGGGATTGTAGGTGAGAGTGGCTCAGGTAAAACGACATTAGCACAAATTATGTTAGGTCTGTTGCCAGTATCTCAAACGCAATATACAAATTGTAATTTAAAATTATTACCTATATTTCAACATGCGTATGATAGCTTTAATCCAAAATTCAAAATGAGTACATCTCTAGAAGAACCGATAAAGTATCATCAAGAGACAAACTCAAATGAAGTTCATCAGCGAATGCATACATTAATGCAACAAATGCATCTTGATGAAAAGCTGTTAGATAGTTTCCCTGACCAATTAAGCGGTGGTCAATTGCAACGTTTTAATACGATACGTACATTGATGTTAGCACCTGATATGTTAATTTGTGATGAGATTACAGCTAGTTTAGATGTCATTGCTGAGCAAAGTATGATAGATGTGTTAAAAAGGTACTACACAGATACACATAAAGGCATGCTATTAATATCTCATGATTTAGCTTTTTTAAATCAAATCGTTGAACGATTAATTGTTATGAAAAATGGCGAAATCGTAGATGATTTTAATATTAAATTTTTATTCGACAAACAACGTCATGAATACACAAAACAGCTACTAGCAATTTACTAAGTAGCTGTTTTTCGTTTTAATGATAGAAAAAATATACGTTTTAATTTTAAAAATAATGTACATCATATTATTGAGAATCATATAAGTTCATGTATAATTAAATACAATATGAGAAAAGGGGATATTTTACGCATGAAAAAATTATTATTACCATTGTTAGCTTTAATACTTGTGCTAGCAGCATGTGGCAATAGTTCAAATGATAAGTCGTCAAAGGAAAATAGTGAAAAGACAACTTATAAACAAGATTCAGGAGAAAAAGTTGAAATACCAAAAAACCCTAAACGTATTGTAGTCTTAGGCGCTACATATGCTGGAGGGTTAAAACAACTTGACGCTAATATTGTTGGCGTAGCTAATATTGTAAATGATAGTAAAGTTTTAAAAGATAAATTTAAAGATGTAGATAAAGTAGATGCTGAAAATGTTGAAAGTGTTGCGAAACTTAAACCAGATTTAATAATTACTTATAATACAGATAAAAATATCAAGAAATTAAATAAAGTTGCGCCCACAATAGCTTTTGACTATATGAAACATGATTATAAAGAGCAACATAAAGAATTAGGTAAAATTGTAGGTAAAGAAGATAAAGCAGACGCATGGGTTAAGCAATGGGACGAAAAAACAAAAGACGATGGAAAAGAAATTAAAGATGCTATTGGTGCAGATACGACAGTATCTATCATTAAAGATTTTGATAAAAAAATCTATGCTTTAGGAAAAACATACGGTCATGGGAGTGAAATTCTATATGATTCCTTTGGATTGAAAATGCCTGAAAAAGTAGAAAAAGCAACAGAAAAAAATGACCTAGCAGATATCTCTGAAGAACAAATCCCTGAAATGTCAGGCGACTATGTGGTTACACCAGTTGCTAAAGGCAGTGATCTATCATTCGAAAATAAAGATGTTTGGAAGAATACAGACGCAGTTAAAAACGGCCAAACATTTAAAGTAGATGAAGGCATTTACTGGTTGAATGATCCTTATTCATTAGATTATGAACGTAAAGATTTAAAAGAAAAATTATTACAACATTAACCTAATTATGTCACTATGCTCAAATAAAGCATCAATCTATTTTATTTAATAGATTGATGTTTTTTATTGAACAATTTTTAAGGGAATTATTATTCGACATAAAGTGATTATACGAGCATGTTGGAAGTAATTGATTTTACCATTTAATCATAGCATTTAGAAATATCACATTAACTTGAAGAGGCTCTGAAAAGGCATTTGAAATTTTCGGGGTAACAAAGCGCTATTGCTAATTAAACGAAATTATAATACTTTATGACATTGAGGGATTTTAGACGTTTTAATAAAATGCATTGACTTTAAATGGTAATAGACAAAGGTTGCAAGCAAATATTTCATTATCCGTTATGATGATGTAAGATATTAATAACAATTAATAAATTGAGTCGTAGAGATTATATATAGAAGATATATAATATAGTGGCTCACTAGAATATAAAGAGTATTTATGAGTAAAAGATAAGCTATGGTAGTTAATCATACACATATATCTTTGGGAGGATATTATGGAAAAACAACAAAAAATCGATAATTGGGTACAATTAACCAAATACGTTCATTATATAGAAATGTTAATTGAGAAAAAAATGAAGCAATCATACAATTTAAGCTTGAAAGAATTTTATGTATTATATGAAATTTATAAAGCTAAAGGAAAAAAATACAAAATTAATGATTTGATAAAAATTGTTGATTTAAGCCAAAGCGCAATGTCTAGGTTGATTGTACGAATAGAAAAGCCAGAAAAAGCATTAGTTGTAAGACAAGAATGTGTTGAAGATCAACGTGCTATGTATATTTATCTGACAGAAGAAGGGCTTAAAATTACGGAAGCGGCACTAAATACCTATGAAAAATTAATTAAAAAAGTAGATTTTTCTAATATTCGTAAGTTATCCCAAATAGATGAGCAAGAAAATTAGTATTTTCTTCCAATTTAAAAAAGCAGGATTCGGAACATTAGTATATGTATCGAACCCTGCTTTTCTTGTAATTAAGAAGTTTTATCTTTTTTAGAATGTCTCACACCATAAAAGAGATAAATAAGTATCCCAATGATAAACCAAGCAAGTGTATATAATTTTGCTTCTGAACCTAAGCCCCAGAATACGATGACTACACTTACAAAAGTTATAACTGGCATTATAGGATAAAAAGGCATTTTGAATGCTGGTACTGGAATATCTTTACCTTCTCTTGGACGTAAACCAAATATTCCTATAGAGACAAACATAAATGCGACGAGTGTTCCTGCAGAAATTAATTGAGCTAAGAACGCAAATGGGAACATTGATCCTATAACAACAGCAATGATAGTAAGTATTATCAAAGCGCGGTTAGGTAAGTTTTTATTATTTAATTTTCCTAACCATGAAGGTAAGAGGCCATCTCGACCAAAAGAATATAATAAGCGCGAACCTGCTAACATCATGCCAATAAGTGCTGTGAACATACCAATTACAGAAATTGCTTGAACTATTGCTGCTACTAAACCAAATCCACTTTGTCGTAAAGCCCAACCGACAGGTTCTGCATTACCAGCGTATGCTGAATATGTAAACATACCAACAAGCACAAGTGAAACTGCAACAAATAGCACTACTGCGATTAGTAGTGATCCTAATATCCCTCTAGGCATTGTTTTTTGTGGATTTATTGCTTCGGCTGAATTGGCAGCAATTGAGTCAAAGCCGATATATGCTAGAAAAATCATAGATACACCTGCATAGATACCTTGCCAACCTCCGAAGGACCCAGTTTCAGTAACTTTATGTTCAGGAATAAATGGCACATAATTACTGAAATCAATAGCTGTTAAACCTACGACAATAAATAATAATACGGCTAATACTTTAATGACGACAAGGATATTTTCGATACGTGCAGCTGCTGATACCCCGTATGCTAATAAACAAGTTGTAAGGATAATCACGATAGCTGCAACAATATCAATAACGCCGCCATCATTGCCTAGTGTGTTAGAAAGTGCTTTTGGTAATTCGAGACCTAATGGTGATACCAGTCCCCGTAAGTTTGCTGAAAAGCCTGATGCCACAAAAGCGACGGCAATAAAATATTCTGCAAGTAAAGCCCAGCCTGCCACCCATCCAAATACTTCACCAAATACTACATTAATCCAGGAATAAGCTGAGCCAGCAAAAGGCATTGCAGACGACATTTCAGCATATGCAAAAGAAACAAGCCCAGCCACTACTGCTGCTAGTAAGAATGAAAGTGCAACTGCAGGTCCTGTGTGTTGCGCTGCAACGACTCCGGGCAACGTGAAGATGGAAGTAGAAACAATGGTACCGACACCTAAAGCTAAAAAGTCTTTAACTCGTAATGTTCTATTTAAATGAGCATCCTTCACTTGATAAACGGATGGTTCGGCCTTTTTTAAAATTTTGTTAAAAAAATCTTTCATAATAAACCTCTCCTAATGAATACTATATCGTAAAACTTTATAACTAAATTATGATAATTTATATCATAGCATAAATATCTCTAAATATTCAGAAAATTTTGTGAAAATTTATAAAACTTATATAGCGAGTAACGTATTATAGTTTGTTTTAGTATTATTAGTTATTTTAAGTAGTTGTTTACTCTATAGGTGATGGCGGTTTTTGTAAGCTATTCATTTTCAGAAGTATGTAAAAAGGACGAGATATAAGTCATAGTTCAGTTATACTTACATACGCTCGCCCATACAAGCTTATCTATTGATATTAAATTTATATTTATAATTTTTTAAATCAAAATAGTAGTATAACAATTACTAAACTTTACTAGATATCTAGCGCGATACTACTTAACTAGTATTTCATTATAAAGAGATGACTTGTGGTTGAACTGCTGGATCATGATTAGCAATCGTTTTGACACAATCTTTGTCTATAGCTTGGGCTTTTACCCAATTTAATGATTTGATAGCATCATCTTTATCAACTACGAGACCAGGTAAAATACCGTTTTTCCATGATTTTTCAGCATAACCCACATCTGCGGCCAACAATAAGTATGATGCATCATCTTTATGTGCTTTAACACGTGTAGTACATAGCCCAGCACTATGCCCTGGTGTATGAATGAATTCGAGTGTGCCATCTCCAAATAAATCAAAAGATTTACCTGTAGGCCCGATACCATTATTTTTTAAGGGATAAGTTTTAATATCAATATTGCTCCATTGGTGTGGAAGATAACGCATTTTATCATTATTTGCAGCATTCCATTCCACTTCACTAACTAAGATGTTTTTAGCGTCAGCTACATGTGCTAAACCATCAGCATGATCACAGTGTAAATGACTCAACATCACATAATCTATATCTGAAGGTTGATAACCTAATGCTTCTATTTGTTCATGTACGGCAGAACCTTTAGGTAAAACTGCCTTATTTATTGGATATTGAAAAGCTAAATTTTTAATTGGGTTTGTGCGATTGATATCATGCCAACCCGTATCAATTAGAACAAGTCCTTGTGGATGTTCTATAAGGTAAACAGATACAGGCAGACGCAATTGTTTCTTTTTAGATCTAAACAATCCGGTCCATGCTAAAGGTGGATTATATTTATAGTTGAATGGTAATGCTTCGTCTACAATCACTGAACCAGTGTGTAAGACGTGCACATTGATTGTACTAGTCATTTATTTTACTCCTTTTAGTTAAAACAATATGGCCACAATAAAACGAATAATCATATATATATGAAATTTGATTATTCAAGTGCCACAAAATATTGATGATTAATGATATAGCTTAATTTCATCATAATTTGGTTATAACTATCTTTAGATGCTTTAAAATGTTGAAAATAAGCAAATAAGATGTTGAAAACTTTAACTCATATAGAGATAATGTGTCAAATAAATAATGATTCAATATCATCATTTCATTCAAAAATAACCGTTTAAAAGCGAATGAGGAGACGCGGTATAGGTTCTTTATAGCAGTTTAAAAGTGGAATGTGTTATGGTGATTAAAAATAGGGGGACTAAAATGAATATAAAATCATCTTGGCTTAATTTACCGGTAGAAGATTTAGTGGCAAGTGAAACATTTTATAGTGAAATAGGTTTTACCATCAAAAGAAACGAAGCAGTTTTAGATAAAATGAGAGGAATTGAAACATTAGACAATAAAATTATCATGCTTATTGAACGTAATCAATTTGAGAAAGTTGCACAAGTTTCAAATATCGAGAGTAATGGTACGTTGGTTTCTATTTCTGTATCTGAGCCAGAAGAGGTAAATCGCTTGTTAGAACAAGTTGAAGCATCAGGTGGTCAAGTTCTACAAAGCGGAACTAAACATGAGGGTTATTATGGTGGTTTATTCAAAGATATCGATGGTCACCTTTTTAATATTATTGTAATGTAGTTAGAGTAAGAGTATGACTATTATTATATCCTCAAAAAGAGAAAGGAGTATCAGTGGTGATAAAAGCAATAGCTGTAGATAAAGATGGTACATTTTTAAAATCGGACCACACTTATGATAAGGCGTATTTTGAGAAAATATTTGATGAATTGAAACGTCAAGATATTAAATTTATTGTGGCAAGCGGTAATCAGTATGCTCAATTACAGTCATTTTTCCCTGAGAAAGATCAGCATATCACGTATGTTGCTGAAAATGGTGCTGTTACTTATTATGACAATGAATTGATGACATCTTATTATTTTGACCAACAACTCATTTATGATGTTGTGGAGACACTCACAAGAGACTTTAAGCTAACAGACATTGTATTGAGTGGTGTTCAATCAGCTTATGTAAAACAGACATGTAGCGATGAATTTTTAAATTTTATTAGTAATTACTATTATGATATTGAAAAAGTAGAGTCCTTTAAGCAAATTGAGAATGATAATTTTGTGAAAGTTGCTATGCGTATCAAAGATAAAGATTTAGTGGAAAAAGTTATAAATGCATTAGAAACTAAATTTGCAGGAGAGCTACGTGCAGTAACAAGTGGTAATGATAGTGTAGATCTTATTTTACCAAATGTTAATAAAGGCGTTGCGATTCAAGATGTTTTAAAGCAATGGGGCATTAAGCATGACGAGTTATTAGCATTTGGAGATGCCAATAATGATATAGAAATGTTAGATTTAACAACACATAGCTATGCTATGGCTAATTGTAGCCCTGAAGTTGAAGCGATTGCTCAACATCAAGCACCATCAAATGATGATTCTGGTGTTTTACAAGTAATTGAACAGTATTTGAAACGACAAAAATAAAAAAACTCAATTTCACTATCATTCATGATAAGGGAATTGAGTTTTTTTATTATTGTTAATTTACTATAAGTACAGGGGTATCCACGTTACTTGCAATTTTATGTGTCACATTACCAAGTATGTTTTTAATATCTGATTTTGTACGTGTATTACTCATTACAATGATATCGTAGTTATGTTCTTTAATTTCTGACAAAATAGAATTTTTGATGTAGCCTGTTTTAAATCTAATATTTACATTTAAACCTAGGTCTTCTAATTTATTAACAAAAGGTTTGAGTAATTCGCTTTTTTCACGTGCTAAATCTTCAAAGTGTTTATTATCATACCGTACTGAAGTTTCTAACTCACTTTCTGGGATGACGTTAAACACCGTAATTTCGGCGTTATCTACGCAAGCGGTTAGATTTTTCAACTCTTCAGGGACATTGTTGAACGAATTATCAAAATCATAAGCTAATAATATATTTTTATACATAATAGCACTACCTCCTTTATTATACTTATACCCTATTATTTTTAAAGTAAAAGAGGTAGTGCAAGAATGCGCGCAGACAAGCAAATAGAAATATTATACGTCTAACCCAATAATTTCACTTACATTATTATAACCGTTAGATTTGAGGTATTGTGCCAGTTGCTTATTTAATTTTTGAGTCAAACCTGGTCCTTCAAAAACTAAAGAACTATAAATTTGTACTAAAGAAGCACCACTACGTAACATTGTAATTACATCTGTAGTATTGAAAATACCGCCTGTACCAATAATTAAGAATTGGCCATTCGTTTGTTTATAAGCATATGAAATTAACTCTAGGTTACGATTGAATAAAGGCTTTCCACTCAACCCGCCTGTTTCATGACGATTGGTTGAATTTAGATGGTCACGTTGTTGAGTTGTATTAGCTAGTATAATGCCATCAAAGGTTTGTGTTATTGGTTCTAACATTTGCCCAAGGCCGTCTAATGTAAGATCAGAAGTAAGTTTGATAAAAATAGGCACCCTTAGATTTTGCTTATCTTTATAAGATTGAATAGCTTCACATAATTGTGAAAATTCATCTTTATCATGAAAACTTTGTAAGTTTTTCGTATTAGGGGAGCTAATGTTAACCGTAAAGAAAGTCACATCATTTTTAAATGTATCGATAACTTTAATATAATCTTCATAACGCGCATCATAGGATGTGGTCTTGTTAACTCCAACATTTAATCCTATTGGGATTTGATAACTATATTTGCGTAAATTGCTTAAAGCTTTGTTCATGCCTAAATTATTAAAGCCCATTCTGTTAATCAATGCAGCATCTTCCACTAAACGATACATGCGTGGCTTAGGGTTACCGGGTTGAGGTTTAGGCGTGATGCCGCCTAACTCAAGTGCACCAAAACCAGCATGTTCTAAGGCTTTAGGTACTTCACAAGATTTATCAAAACCTGCTGCTAATCCAATTGGATTCTCGAAATAAATACCTTTGATATTCTGATGCAGTTGCTCGTTTTCATAGTGAAATAATTGGTTAATAACAGGTAAAAGTTTTGGATATTTTTGGACGAATTTAAGTGCATTAATCGTCATCCCATGTGCTTTTTCAGGATCAATTTGGAATAAAATAGGTTTGATGAGTTTGTACATGTCATGATCGCTCCATTTATCAAATTATTTGTAATAAAACTATGTATTGTGATAAGTGCTTAATCAATTTTAAAAAGTAAAATTGAAAATGATGTCTTTAATAGACTAGCATTTTACGAATTATATGCCTAGAGTAAATAAAAGAATTATTAAAACTTTCACATATAGTTTATTTGAGTATGTGAGTGATTAATTAAGTTGAAAAAAGGAAATAATAATAACGTGTATTAAATATAACAATTGGAGGTATCACTCATGAAACAGTCATGGCAAACACAATTGCCTTTAAATAATATAAAGTCTATTTCGCCTGTTAGTGGCGGCGATGTTAATGAAGCTTTTCAAATTGAAACAACAGATGAATATTATTTTCTATTAGTTCAACGAAATCGTAAATCATCTTTTTTTGCTGCGGAAATTGCAGGTCTAGAACTTTTTGAAGAAGCAGATATTACCGCACCACGGGTAATAAATAGTGGTGAAATTGAAGGTGACGCTTACTTAATATTAACTTATTTAGACGAAGGACGTTCAGGAAGTCAGGAGGCATTGGGGAAATTAGTAGCCCAAATGCATAGCCAGCAACAAACAGACGGAAAGTTTGGCTTTGATTTACCTTATGAAGGCGGGGATATATCATTTGATAATAGTTGGACAGATGATTGGAGTACATTGTTTGTAGAGCGACGTTTAGACCATCTGAAAGATACGTTAGTAGAACAGGGGGTATGGAGTGAAGACGATGCAACACAATATGAGTCTGTACGTGCGGTGATTATGGAAGCACTAGAACAACATCAAAGTAAACCTTCTTTATTGCATGGAGATTTATGGGGTGGAAATTATATGTTTCTCACAGATGGTTCGCCAGCGTTATTTGACCCAGCACCCTTGTATGGTGACAGAGAATTTGATTTAGGTATTACTACAGTATTTGGAGGTTTTACAGATGCGTTTTATGACGAATATGATAAACACTATCCGCTAAGTGAAGGCGCGACAAAGCGTCTCGAATTCTATAGATTATATTTATTAATGGTTCATTTAGTTAAATTTGGTGATATGTATGCGGGAAGTGTTAAACGTTCTATGAAACAAATATTAGCGCAATAATATATAAAATAAGGAGTGTGCTAGCAATTTAACTGTTTAACTAGATTGCTAACTCACTCCCTTTTTTATGCTTTAATTAAGGTCTAAAGTTCCCATTTCTTCACGTAATTTATAAACTTTATCAGGTGTTACGTCTTCTCCTAAAGGATCAACCACTTTCATTGTTGAAAATGTATTGATAACTTGTCCGCGAATCATTTGTAAATATTCTTGTCTTAATGTGTGTTGTTCTTGTTTTTCTTCAACACTTAGTGGTTGTACTTTTTCTTTATTTGCAAGTTCATTAATTCTGTCTAATAATGTCATTTTTATATTCCTCCTGTGATAAGTGTGGCGGGAAATGTGGTATTACATAATCGCCAATTTCTGTTAATAATGATTTATATGATCTGTCATTCGATTTTAAATGTAACATAATATGGTTTGTGCCAATTTTTTCATAAGCTTTTAAAATTTTAATTAAAGTATTTCTACCTAAACGATAACCACCTTTAATAGGTTTCGCTAACTCGTTCGGTTGATTTGATAAATCTACAACAAGAGGATGCATAAATGGTTTGAAAGTGTCATTGTTGTGCCAATCTTGTAGTAGCGTTTTCTGTTGTTGGAATGGCTGTGGGTAAAACATTAAGCCGTCCATGTTGGATTTTAACCAAGTCATTCGTTGTCTTGAGTAGCCTGTAGCAAACATAGGGATATGTTTATGCTTAGGCAAAATTTGTAGCCCAGAGTCTTCATATAATTCAAATATTGAGTTTGATATATTTGGTGAATGTGCTTGCCACAATTCATTTATAGCCGTAATAGTTTCTTGGAATTTTTCCGTTAACTGTTCTTCTTTTACCTTAAAGGCAGGAAATTCAAATTTACGGTCTCCTGTCGCTATGCCTAATAAAAATCGCTCATTTGAAAGTAAGTCAAGAGAAGTAGCCGCCTTAGCTATATGAATAGGATGACGTAATGTAGCAACAATGCTAGAGGTTCCGAGAGCGATTTTAGATGTTTTGGCACTGAGATAAGATAAAAATACAAACGGATCGTAGTTTGTCGTTACATTTCCTAGATGCGGACTATAAAGCGGACTGTCGCGCACAAATAGGCTAGTAAACCCGAGTTCTTCAGCATATTGAGCTAACTCAATTTGATTTTCAAATGGTAATTCATGGTCTTCTGAACTGTCGAAAGGTAAAGTTAACCCTAAGGTCAAATGATCCTTTTGAAAAGTTCGTTTGAATCCATGATGGTGTTGGATTGTTGTCACGTCTATCCCTCCTAACTTTAAATTTACAACACGAATTGTTTAACTAACATGTGTTGTATAGATGTATTGTATAACGTGTTTATAATTAAAGCAAACAACATGTTTACGCTTATATCGTGTAAACAACAAATAATGTTAAACGTTGCTTAAAAATGTAAAAAATCCACTTAATGAATATAAATTATTCTAGAAATAATGAAATAATTTTTCATAAAGAAATTTAAAATATAATATAATTTGATTATTTTTAGAAAATTCTTTAAATTGAAGAAGAGATTTATATTTTATTGGAGGGTTAATTTATGTTGAAAAGAATATTAATTAATAGTATCTCATGTGCTTTTATCGCTATATTGTCATTAGCAATGCTTAATAGTGATAGTAAGGTTGGTGCTCAGAGTACTAATACTACAGCACAGGGTACTGAAGCGACGCAAAATACAGCAGATCGTCCTGCTGAAAATAAAGCAATGCCAAGAGTTATATTACCAAACGAAGATAGAACTCAAATTGAAAATACAACCAGTGGACATTATCAATCAATAGGTTATATCAGTATCGGAGATAATATTGCTACAGGGGTTGTAATAGACAAGAATACGGTATTAACAAATAAACACGTTGCAAATCTTTCGGAAGATGGTAACTTGACCTTTGCGCCAGCTGCCAAAGATGCTAATACATTTCCTAACGGTACATTTACTGAGAAAGAAATAAAAGCATATCCAGGTGCGGAAGACTTAGTAGTAATACATTTTAACGAAAATAAAAATGGTCAATCAGTAGGCGATGTAGTACAACCAGCAACGTTACAAGACGCTTCTAATGTTAGTAAAGATATGTCTATAACGGTCACTGGTTATCCAGGAGATAAATCATTAGCAACAATGTGGGAAAGTAAAGGCGAAATCCTAGCAAATAAAGGCAATATACTTACATATAATGCGAGTACTTATGGTGGCAATTCCGGTTCCCCACTCTTTAACGATAATAATGAAGTCATTGGATTGCATCAAGGGGGCGTTGAGGGTGAAAGTAACAGTGCAGTTGCGATAACAGGTGAAGTGTTAGATTTTATAAATGAAAATAGAGAATAAAGCATTAAATATTAGACATTTTATATATTAGAAAATGTCTAACGATATAAAGTAAAGTATAAAATAAAAGCGGAGCTATAAAATCAATAATGGCATTTGATTTTGTAGCTCCGCTATTTTAAATATCTTTAATTATTATTTTGGTTCATTAAGAAAGGGAGCGCTTGTTTAATATAAATTTGAGCTGGTAATTGACTTGTATGGAACCAATGTTTTGCTATTCCGTAAAGCCCCCAAGACAAGAATCTCGCAGTTGTAGCAAGCGTTTCACGTTGTTCGTTAGTGTGTTGTTTTACAAGTAGAGTTAAAAAGATATCTTCTAATTCTTCTTTTACTTTTTTCTCTACAACTTGGCCATAGGCTTCACTATTTAATTTACATTCATTATGTGTCTCTTGAATGTAGCTTGTGATAGTAATAAAACTTTTACATAACGTTTCTTCATTAAGCTCCGTTGATACATTTAATGAATCATTTAAGTTATTTAGTAAAGTTTCCGATAATGTATAATCCATAATGTCATATTTATCATAAAAATGAGCATAGAACGTTGCACGATTAACGGTTGCGCGGTCTGTAATGTCTTTCACTGTTATGGATTGAAGTTTCTTTTCTTTTGCTATAGCTCGGAAGGCGTCCATTAATAATTTTTTAGTCCTGGTAATTCTTGGGTCAACATGAGTTGTCGGCATTGACCTTGAACCTCCTTTAAATTAAATCACTAGCAATGCTATTTGATATAAATTATCTTGCTTTCAAACGAGAATGTCAATTTGACTGTTTTATTTGTGATGCATATAAAGTTTTCATCATATGTTACATGTAATTTTGAAAGTTTAAAGAAAGCGCGTGCATTGATGTAATTTGTACATTAGTCAAATTTTTGCATTTCACTATTGTTTTCTCTGATTTTGCCATTCATAAAGCTATAAATAAAGATACCTAACGTAATAATAATGATACCAATTATGCTGATAGGATCTGGTAAAGGTAATCCTAAAAATAACATTTCACCAATAAGCGTAAAAATAATTTCAGTAGCTTGGGTTGCTTCAACAGCAGCAAGTTTAGCTTGGTTATGCTTTACTAAATTTGTTGCATAGAAAAAGAGTGTAGTCGCGATAATACCAGAAAATACAGCGACTAAAAACGTTTGTAATACTTGATTAGAAGAGGGGAGTCCACTTTGAACAACGCCAACTATAAAGATGACAAACCAGATAGGCAACGTAACTAGAGTCATGCCATAAATACGTTCGATTGTTGTTAATTCATTATTTACAAGTTCCATCATTTTACGATTACCTAACGGATAACTGAATGCTCCAATGATCAAGGGAATCACAGAAATAATAAATGTTTGCATTTCTATGGAAGTAATTTGAGGTATTTGAACTAACACGACCCCAAACACCATAACGCTTGAAGTGCTAACAGAACGCCAAGAAATACGTTCTCTGACTTTAACTAATTGTTTATCAAATTGGACATATTCATAAAATAAAGGTGCAAGTAATAAACCACATATAATTGTTAATTGCCATGTTGCTGATATTAACCAACCTGGACTATAATTGGAGACAAAAGTAATTGGAATATAGAAAAAGACGAAACCAAGAGTGCTCCAAAGTAACCACTGTAAGAAATACGTTTTAATATGTTCAAGTATGTATGCGTGTCTTTTTTTAATGAAAACAAAAATAAAAAGAAATGGGAACATAAATATAAAACGCAATGAAGCGCTGAATAACCAATTGCCACCACTATTGGCCATGGAATGATTCAGTATAAAAGTGATTGAAAAAAATAACGCTCCGAGGATACCTATAAAAATCGCGCGCATTAAATCCCTCCAGACATATATAAGTTAATATTTTTAATTTAACAGTTTTTTTAATATAAGCAAGAGATGAATATTTGTTTAGACAATATAAGTATTGTATAGAAAACTTTTTCAAAAAATATTTTAAGTTGAAATATGAATATAGTTGATTTATGATTGTAATATTATGTAAGCGCATACATAGATGATTTGACTTTTTAAATATTGAGTTAATAGTAAATATAATAGGAGAAATTAGTTGCTAAAAGTATGTTAATAAGCTGATAAAGTATTTTTGTTGTAACATACTTGCTCAAATTAAAAAGTAGTAAAATAGAAATGTGCGAATATTTCTAGGTTAAGGGGTAAAGAATTATGGCAGACAGATTAAAGAGAGAGCTGAGCAATAGGCATATACAATTAATTGCTATTGGCGGTGCAATAGGCACTGGTCTTTTCTTAGGTGCTGGACAGTCTATTAGTTTGGCAGGTCCTTCAATTTTACTTACATATATTATTGTTGGTTTTGCGTTATTTATGTTTATGAGAGCCATGGGGGAAATGTTGCTTTCAGATACAAAATTCAATTCATTTGCGGATATAACAAATGAATATGTTGGACCTTTAGCAGGTTTCATTACTGGATGGACCTATTGGTTAACGTGGATTATTTCTGGTATGGCAGAAGTGACAGCTGTTGCTAAATACGTGTCATTTTGGTATCCAGAAATTCCCAATTGGTTATCCGCATTAGCTTGTATCTTATTGTTAATGTCATTCAATTTACTAAGTACGAGATTATTTGGGGAATTAGAGTTTTGGTTTGCGATTATTAAGGTTGTTACTATCATCTCGTTGATTATTATTGGTATTATTATGATTGTAATGGCTTATCAAACACCATTTGGACAAGCGGGTGTTTCTAACATTTATAATAATGGAGGAATTTTCCCAAATGGTATGTCAGGATTTTTAATGTCATTCCAAATGGCTATTTTTTCTTTCCTTGGTATTGAAATGATTGGTATTACAGCAGGAGAAACTAAAAATCCTCACAAAACCATTCCACAAGCTATTAATAATGTCCCTTTTAGGATCCTTATATTTTATATTGGTGCAATAGCAGTCATTATTTCTATCATACCTTGGAATCAATTAGACCCAGATAGTAGTCCGTTTGTTAAAGTATTTGCGTTAGTAGGTATACCATTTGCTGCAGGAATTATCAATTTTGTTGTATTAACTGCAGCGGCTTCAGCTTGTAACAGTGGAATATTTGCAAATAGTAGAACGTTGTTTGGATTAGCAGATAGAAAGCAAGCACCACCTAAATTCCAAGTAACAAATCGGAGAGGCGTACCAGTTACAGCAATATTAGTAACATGTTCATTGTTGCTCTTTGCAGTTTTACTGAATTACTTTATACCTAATGCGACGACTGTATTCGTTTATATTAGTACTGTTTCTACAGTATTAAACATATTTATATGGACATTGATTATGATTGCGTATTATAGATATACACGTGCTCGACCTGATTTACATAAGAAAAGTAAATTTAAAATGCCTGGTGGTAAAGTAATGGCGTTATGTATCATCATATTTTTTACTTTTATTTTTTGTGTATTATTTGTAAATCCAGAAACACGAATAGGTGTTATCTTTGCGCCATTATGGCTAGTTGTACTTGCACTTATGTATAGACAGTATAAAAAACACGCAGCTCAATAACTATTAACTTTGAAATGTACACATTATATATTTTTTATAATTGGAGTGAAGAATATGAGTAAAAAAATCATTATGGATTGTGACCCGGGAAATGATGACGCGATTGCATTAATATTAGCAGGAGCTAAAAATAGTTCATTAGATATATTAGCTGTAACAACAGTGGCTGGTAATCAATCAGTTGAAAAAAATACCAAAAATGCTTTGAATGTGCTGGAAGTAATGGGTAGAGGAGATATAAGCGTATCTGTCGGTGCTTCAAGACCACTGATTAAGCCAGCTTCGTTTGCATCACAAATCCATGGTAAGAGCGGATTAGATGGCCCTAAATTGCCAGAAGTACCATCATTAAAACCGACACAAAGCTATGCTGCTGATGTTATAATTGAGACACTAAAACAAAGTGAGGAACCTGTAACGCTAGTGGCTACAGGCCCTTTAACAAATATTGCAACAGCTTTAATTAAAGAGCCGAGTATTACACAGTATTTAGACTCTATTACAATTATGGGTGGAGGAACTTTCGGGAATTGGACACCTACTGCAGAATTTAATATTTGGGTCGATGCAGAAGCTGCAAAACGTGTATTTGATTGTGGTGTGCCTATCAACGTGTTTGGCTTAGATGTGACACACCAAGTATTAGCGACTGATGCTATTATCAACAGATTTAAAACTATAGATAATCAAATTGCAAAATTTGTGGTCGAACTTTTAGAATTTTTTAAATCTACATATAAAACACATTTTAATATGGATGGCGGTCCTATACATGATGCTTGTACGATTTTGTATCTGTTGGAACCAAGTTTATTTACAATGCAACACACGCATATTGATATAGAACACCATAGTGCACTTACCTATGGAACAATGGCGATTGACTTAAATGATATTACTAATGGTGAGAAGAATGCATACTTTGCTACTGCAGTAGATGTTGAACGCATATGGGTTATAATGGAAGATATACTCAAAAGTTATAGTGATGACTAATAACTAACATAAAGCTAATACTTGTTACAACCTATTTAATTGACATTGTAATTAGCACAGCCAAAATAATGAAAATATAGATGAAAACTGTATATGTATACTATTAAGTTATGTTACAATGCCATCTAAATAATAATTGAATAGTATCGGTTTATATTTGGAAGCGAATAGAAGAAATTGGCTAAATTTTTTATTTCGCTTCCTATTTTTATGTCAAACTAAAGTATGAGGTTATTTTTAAGCGGATTACTAGAGATTTAAAGATATAAAAAGTATACTTATTAATTAACAATCAAACTAATTAAAAGGTGATTCATTTAGTGAAAAACACGATAAAAACAATTGTATTATTAACTATTATAGTTGTACCACTTATTTTCTTAACAATGAATATAGATCATATACAAAAAAGTATAAATGAAAGTTTTTCAGACTTTAGTAACCAAAACAATAAAAATGAACGCTCGACTTCTTATACGGGCTTTTTTGATCGGAGCAGAGAAACAGAAGATTTCGGTGAATATGAGTTTAGTGGTTTTGATGGGAAACATTATGGGATCGATTATGATTTACCTGAAGACACACCGGTTAAAGCTGTAACAGATGGCAAAGTTACCCGCACATTTGAGAATGACTTAGGTGGCAAAGTAGTGCAAATAGCTGAAACAAATGGACAGTATCATCAATGGTATATGCATTTAAACCAATTTAAAGTTAATGTAGGAGATGAGGTGCAAGCGGGAGATATAATTGCACTTTCTGGTAATACGGGAGAACAAACGACCGGATCACACCTTCATTTTCAGAGAATGAATGGCGGAGTAGGTAATGATTATGCAGAAAATCCTAAAACTTTTGTTGAAAATTTGCCAGATGGTGAGAAAAGTTTATACAAACTAGAATGACTATAGTGTATGTACAATTTCATTATAAAATAATTACCGCTTATTCTAAAAGACATTGATAGGATAAGCGGTAGTTTTATATTCAATTTCTATGATAATGATTATTTATTGTAATAATGATTGGAGCACCACTGCTTGATTATATTTTTCATCTTTAGCGGCAAATAATAAAATAATGTATTTATCTGTCTCAGAAACTTTACTTTGTAGTTCTTCGAATGCTTCTTTTTGGTCAGCATTATCACGCAGTTCTTTTTCATATTTTTCTTTAAAAGCAGCATATAATTTGGGGTCATGGTTAAACCATTTTCTTAGTTCAGAAGTCGGTGCTACATCTTTTATCCAATGGTCTAAATTTGCATCGTCTTTAGATATACCTCTAGGCCATACGCGATCTACAAGTATTCGTAAACCGTCTCGTTGCTTGTCTTCATAGATTCTTTGAATATATACGGTCATGTAATAAACCTCCTTAAATATTTGCTATTCGTTATACTATTACCTTTAAAAATTGAAGGAAAAACATAGATGTATAATTAAGTAGTTATAATATAAAAGGGTATATAAATAAAAATGACGTTAGGAGTGACCGTAATGACTAAATTTGATCATATTGAACCACCTACTCAATTTCAATATCGTAAGGGCCAAGTTTTGATAAAAAATTTTTTTGAATTCACTTGTGATAATCGCATTTATTTTACAAATACAGTGTATAAAGACTTAGCAGATCAACAATACAAATTTAATATTGAAATTTTATCAGATATCGATAAGTATGGATTAGCATTAGATTTTAATGAAGTCGATAAATTATACCAAAAAGAAATTGAACCGTATTTAGATGGTCAATTGGTAAATGACACGTTGCCTGAAATGAATACAACCGCTGAAAATATTGCTATATGGATATGGGAACAATTTACTAAACACTTACCTAACGAGCATCAATTACAAAAATTAGAATTTTTCGAAACGTCATCTCAAGGCCTTGTACTAACAGCGAACTTGATGAAATAGTAAAATTGAGATTTTGTTTTAATGACGTAGCCTTGTGAAACCATTATTAAAATAAAATATAGACTCATGCTAGAACAACCTTATCGACTGTAAAAAAATGTTAATTCTAAATAGAAGTAGGTAAATGAAATCGAATTTTTAAATTGAGATTTTGTATACCTACTTTTTTGTTACAGTCTTTTGATTACAGGTATTGATATTTTGATTGTTATTTAGATATAAAATTCCTCCTAAAGCTATAAAAATGTTTTTGAAAAATAACCAAATAATATTCTGAAAATTGAGAAAATATGATATATTAGTATTTATTTCAGCTTAGGAGGAACTTCTATGATTAAAGTAAGTCCAAAACAATTTTTATATAATGTACTATCTGGTGTAGCCATTGCCATCGTAGCAGGATTGATACCTAACGCTATTTTAGGAGAACTATTCAAACTTTTCGCGCCTAAGTACGAAATTTTCCAAACATTATTACAAGTAGTAGAAAGTATTCAATTTACTGTACCATTATTAGTCGGTGCGCTAATAGCAATGAGGTTCAACTTATCACCTTTAGCAACGGCTGTTGTCGCAAGTTCTGCTTTTGTGGGTAGCGGCGCAGCGCAATTTAAAGATGGTGCTTGGATGCTTGTAGGTGTTGGAGATCTTATTAATACAATGATTACTGCAGCAATTGCGGTGTTTTTAATACTAGTTGTTGGAGAAAAGTTTGGTAGTTTAACATTAATTATTCTGCCAACTATTGTAGGTGTTATAGCTAGCTTTATTGGCGTTCTTATATTGCCATATGTTCAAATGATTACAACTGGTATTGGTAATTTAGTCAATACATTTACAGAATTGCAACCAATATTGATGTCTATGCTTATTGCATTAGTATTTAGTTTTATAATTATCTCACCGATATCAACTGTAGCTACTGCATTAGCTATAGGTATTAGTGGTTTAGCGGCTGGTTCTGCTTCACTTGGAATTGTGGCATGTGAGGGTGCGTTAGTTGCAGGTACGTTAAAAGTAAATAGAGCAGGAGTACCTATAACAATCTTTTTAGGCGGTGTGAAAATGATGATACCTAATATGGTAAGGCATCCTATTATTTTACTACCAATTTTCACAAATGCATTAGTCACTGGTTTTGTTGGCGCACTAATAGGAATTGGTGGGACAAAAGAATCAGCAGGATTTGGAATTATTGGGCTTGTTGGACCAATAAGTGCATTTAGATTTATGGAACATTCAGTATTATTGAACTTAATTTATGTATTTATTGCGTTTTTTGTAGTTCCATTTGTAATGGGATATTTGATAAATACATTTTATATGAAGACATTGAAATTATATGATAGACAAATCTTCAAATTCTTAGCGTAAAATTATACATAATAGCTAAAACGCATGGTTTATTTTGTAATATAATGTAATGTTTTGAAAATTGTATAAAAGAATCACATTTGATAAAAAGGCCACATAACAGTGACCTTTTTAATTTTAGACAAAAAAATTTGCAAGTTTCACTCCAAAATATAATTTTTTTATCTTTTTGTCATTTTACATTTGTGTAACAAAAAGGATGGTTGTAATAATTCAGACTATGAGATGTCATTCAACGAACAAAGTATAAAGCTTAATATAACAACACTATACACAATATATTTTGAAAAAAACGTGAGAATTATGCATTACAAAACAAAACAGCAATGTTTCAATGTTACAAAACGCCTTTGCTTTTGTAAAGTTTTGTTATGGAAGTGTAATATAAATAGCCGAAATATGTGTTATATTATTTGTGGCGAAAAAATAAAACACAAAAATTAATCGATTTCAGCACATACGATAAATAATTTAACGAAAATATAATTTTACTTAAAAAGATTTTAATTTGGAGGATTTTTTAATTATGAAGAAAACAATTTTAGCATCATCATTAGCAGTAGCATTAGGTGTAACAGGATATGCAACAACAGCAGACCACAATCAAGCTCACGCTTCAGAAGAAAATATCGACAAAGCGCATTTAGCTGATTTAGCTCAAAACAATCCTGAAGAATTAAACCAAAAACCATTACACGCTGGCGCGTATAACTATAACTTTGTTTTAGGTGGAAATGAATATACATTCACTTCAAATGGTCAATCTTGGTCATGGAATTACACAGCTGCAGGTGCTCAAAGTGCAACTTCTAGCTCAGTACAAGACGTAACTACTCAAGCAACTACAAACACTAACGAAACTTCAGCTAGTGAAGTAAGTGTCCAAAAACAATCAAGCAATACTCCAGTAGCAGCAGTTGAAGCGCCTAAAGCTTCTTCTAATACTCAAACAAGTGCTGCAACTAGAACTTACAAAGCTGCTCAAACATCAGCAGCATCAACTGGTGGATCAGTTAAAGCTCAATTCTTAGCTGCTGGTGGTACAGAAGCTATGTGGAATTCAATTGTAATGCCAGAATCAAGCGGTAACCCAAATGCAGTTAACCCAGCTGGTTACAGAGGTTTAGGTCAAACTAAAGAATCATGGGGAACTGGTTCAGTAGCTAGCCAAACTAAAGGTATGATTAACTACGGTGAAAGCCGTTACGGATCAATGGAAGAAGCAATTAATTTCCGTGCTGCTAACGGATGGTGGTAGGATCTAAAATAACTCAATAGAAACATTGAGTTATTTTAGATTGAACAACCCGAGGCATTTATGTCCTGGGTTGTATTATTTTATTAAGATTTTATATAAGTGACGTCGAAATCCTCTTTTTTATGAAGGTTTTGACGTCATTTTTTTGTTTGAAATTAGATTGACAAGCGTGAATATTCTGATAAAATTAATAATAATTTAAAATAAACTTATCCAGAGAAGCTGAGGGATTTGGCCTGATGAAGCTTCAGCAACAGACTTTGATATAAAAGTACTGTGCTACTTCCAACAAGCATTTGTGCTTGAAAGATAGGTGACATGTGTAACTATATGCCACACAGGTCGGCATATAGTTTTTTTAATAGGAGGAGTTTTATGGCAATTTCGGATAGATTGGCACAGATACCAGATAGTTATTTTGCAAAAACAATGGGACAGAAAGTAGAACATGGTCCTTTACCATTAATTAATATGGCTGTAGGTATTCCTGATGGTGAAACTCCCAAAGGAATTATTGACTGTTTTGCTGATGCGCTACGTCAGCCTGATAATCAAAAGTATGTTGCTTTCCATGGTAAAGACTCATTTAAGCAAGCAATAGTAGATTTTTATCAAAGACAATTTCAAGTTGAATTAGATAAAGAAGATGAGGTGTGCATTTTATATGGTACTAAAAATGGTCTTGTAGGTTTACCTACATGTATCGTGAATCCTGGAGAAAATGTGTTGTTACCAGATCCAGGCTATACAGATTATAAAGCTGGAGTATTACTTGCCGATGCACAACCACAACCACTCGTTTTGGAACCACCTTATTATTTACCTCAGTGGGACAAAATAAGCAAAGAAACATTACTCAATACACGTTTAGTTTATTTGACTTATCCAAATAACCCGACAGGTTCAGTTGCTACAAAATCAGTATTTGATGAAGCGATTGAACGTTTTAAAGGAACAAAGACAAAGATTGTTCATGATTTTGCATATAGTGCATTTGGCTTCGATGCTAAAAATCCTAGCATATTGCAGTCAGAAGGAGCAAAAGATCTAGCAATAGAAATATTCTCACTATCAAAAGGTTATAACATGTCAGGATTTCGTGTTGGCTTTGCTGTTGGAAACAAAGACATCATACAAGCATTAAAGAAATATCAATCACATACGCACGCAGGTATGTTTGGTGCATTGCAAGACGCAGCAACATACGCTTTGAATAACTACGATGCTTTTTTAGACGAACAAAATTTAACATTTAAACGTCGTAGAGATGAGTTTGAAGCTAAATTACAACAAGCAAATATACCTTTTGAGCCAATGAAAGGTGGTATTTTCTTATGGTTACGGACACCTAAAAACTTTAATGGAGAAAGTTTTGTTGATTATTTATTACAAGAACAGTCAATCCTTGTTGCACCAGGTATACCATTTGGAGAACACGGGGAACATTATGTGCGTATTTCTTTAGCGTTAGATGATGCATCGTTACTAGAAGCTGCAAAAAGAATACAATCGCTTAAGCACCTTTATGAATAGAATAATCTGATTGGAGTGATTAACTTATGACAAGTATTAAAATTTTTGGAGTAAGAGAAGAAGATATACCTTATATTAAAGCATGGTCTACAAAACACAATATAAATGTTGATTTAGATGAAGCACTACTTTCATCAGAAACTGTCGATCGCGTAAAAGGGTTTGATGGTGTTTCAATATCACAGCAAATTCCTTTTGATGAAGATGTATACCGCAAGTTACATGAATTTGGTATTAAACAGATTGCGCAACGAAGTGCTGGTTTTGATATATATGATTTCGAGTTAGCTCAAAAATATGATTTAATTATTTCTAACGTACCATCTTATTCGCCACATTCAATTGCTGAATATACGGTATCACAAGCACTTAATCTGGTTAGAAACTACAATGATATCCAACAAAAAACAGCTTCATATGATTTTAGATGGCAACCAGCTATCTTATCACGCTCTATTAAAGACTTGAAAGTTGCAGTTATAGGAACTGGTCGCATCGGTTCAATTGTTGCCAAAATATTTGCGCAAGGTTTTGAAGCTGAAGTTATTGCTTATGATATTGCGCCGCAGGACAGTTATAAGTCATTTTTAACTTATACAAATAGTATAGAGGAAGCTGTAAAAGAGGCAGATATTGTTACGGTGCATATCCCTGCAAGTAAGGATAATGATTATTTATTTGATGATATATTGTTTAATGAATTTAAACGAGGATCAGTATTTATCAATTGTGCTAGAGGTTCCATTGTAAAAACTAGTGCGCTATTACATGCGCTAGATAACGGTATTTTAAAAGGTGTAGCACTTGATACATATGAAGGCGAAAAGGGATTGTTTCCAAGTGATCAACGAAATTCTGAATTAGAGGACGAGGTATTAAAGCAACTTATCGAACGTCAAGATGTTATTGTTTCACCTCATATTGCCTTTTACACAGATGCAGCCGTTGAAAATCTCATTGTGGATGCTTTAGATGCGACAGTCGATGTTATTAAGACTGGTGATACTAAATTACGTGTAAATTAATAAGTAGGCAAGTGTGTATGTCTTAAATCGTAAGCTATTTTAAATATAAAAAGGGAGTGCGACAGAAAACTAATTTTTTAGAAAAGATTTCTGTCTCACTCCCGGCAAGGAGGACTAGAGTTGAAAAAGCTCGATTTAAAAGTTTTTTCAACTCAGTCAGCTACTGCTATTACACTAAGTTGAGACCGAGACATTATATATGTCCTAGCCACTTTACTTTGAGAACAAGGGTTAAGTGTCTTACGTTTTTATTTCAGCAAAGATACTTATATTTGATAAGTTTTTGAGATATTATTTTACGTCATAACCTTGCTCTTCTATTGCTTCATACATGTTTGGTGCTGCGACTTTGTTATCATCATAATCAACTTTAACATTACCTTGATCAAGATTAACATCAGCTGTTGATACACCATCTAGATTTGTTAGTGCACTTTCTACTGCATGTTTACAGTGTTCACAACTCATTCCTTCTACTTTAATTGTTTCGATTGCCATATCAATCACCTCCTTAAAATAATAAACTTCATTTGAATCATCTCAAAATTTAATTATAATTTCATGCGTTTTAATCTGAGTGCATTAGTGACAACACTTACTGAGCTTAAAGCCATCGCGGCACCAGCAACCCATGGTGCAAGTAATCCAAGTGCAGCAATTGGAATGCCTGCTACGTTGTAACCAAATGCCCAAAATAAGTTTTGGCGAATATTACGTATAGTTGATTTACTAGCTGTAATTGCTTTAGGTACTAGTAATAAATCACCACCAAGGATGGTAACATCAGCAGCTTCGATGGCAACTTCTGTACCTGTACCGATTGCTATGCCGATATCCGCTTGGACTAAAGCTGGGGCATCATTTACGCCATCTCCTACCATTGCTACCGTCTTATTATTAGCTTGTAATGATTCAACTTTAGATGCTTTTTCTTCTGGTAACACTTGTGCTATTACTGTGTCTATACCAACTTGTGAAGCGATGGCTTCAGCAGTACGTTGGTTATCACCAGTTAACATGACAACTTCTATATTTAAATCGTGTAACTGTTGGATTGCTTTGTTAGTAGAATCTTTGACTGTATCAGCTACTGCTATAGTGCCACGTAATTGTTGGTTAATCGCTATTAACATGGCAGTCTTACCTAACTGTTCGAATTGAGATAATTGTAGCTCAGAACAATCAATATCCACATGATATTCTTCTAAGAATTTACGGTTACCCACTAATAATGATTTTCCAGCAATCGTGGCTTTGATACCATGCCCAGGTACTGCTTCAAAATCATCAACTTCTAATAAATTAACTTGTTCTGATCTTGCATAATTAACAATAGCTTCGGCGAGTGGGTGTTCAGAAGCTTTTTCAGCGCTAGCTAATAATTGTAATGTTTCATTATCACCATCAAAGTCTGTGACTACAGGCGTTCCATGTGTGATTGTTCCAGTTTTATCTAAGACAACAGTATCGATTTGATGTGTACGCTCGATATGTTCGCCACCTTTGAATAAAATACCATTCTCTGCTGCTTTTCCTGTACCTACCATAATAGAAGTAGGTGTAGCTAAACCAAGTGCACAAGGACAAGCGATAACCAGTACAGCAATTGCTGCTACTAAGGCAGGTTCAAATTGACCTTGGCGAACTAAAGTAATCCATATAATAAATGTTAGAATTGCGATACCAACTACAATAGGTACAAAATAACCAGATATGATATCGGCAAGTCTTTGGATAGGTGCTTTAGAACCTTGAGCTTCTTCTACCACTTTAATAATAGAGGCGAGCGCAGTGTCCTTACCAACTTTTGTAGCTTCGATTGTGATAATGCCATTTTTATTCATTGTTGAACCAATCACATAGTCACTTTGTGTTTTTTCAACTGGTATAGATTCACCAGTTAACATAGATTCATCGATAGAAGTTTTACCTTTGAGAATTTTTCCATCTACAGGTATTTTCTCTCCAGGTTTAATAATTAAATAATCACCTTCTACAACTTCGCTTAAAGGTACCATTTGTTCCTTGTTATTACGTAGCACACGTGCTTCTTTAGCTTGTAAGTTTAGCAATTCGCTTAAGGCATTTGTCGTTTGTGATTTTGCACGTGCTTCCAAATATTTACCAAATAAAATCAATGTTATGAGTACAGCACTCGTTTCGAAATATAAATGCGGCGTATAATTGGTATTGTTTAGCCATTTGACCATTTCATACAAACTATAAAAATACGCTGCACTTGTTCCTAAAGCTACTAATACATCCATATTTGCTGAACCATTTCTCAAGTTTTTATATGCACCAACATAAAATTGCCAACCAATAATGAATTGTATCGGAGTTGCTAAGATAAATTGAAACCATGGGTTCATTAATATAGAAGGCAAATGCATGTTAAAGAGATGCACAAACATAGTTAATAGTAATGGTAAAGCTAATATAGCCGAAATAACTAATTTTGTAAGTTTATGTTTTAACTCTAATGCTTTGTGTGATTGTTTTTCATCAGCTTCTTTTTTGAGTTGAGCATCATAGCCTAATTTTTGAATTTTTTTAATTAAAGTCTCAACTGAAGTTGAATTAGGATTATATATAATTGTAGCATTTTCAGTTGTAAGATTAACGTTGGCTTCATCTACGCCATCAGTGCGATTTAATACCTTTTCAATACGGTTAGAACATGCTGCACATGTCATGCCTGTAACTTCTAAGTCGACTTTGTCATTTAATACGCCGTACCCTGTTTTTTCAATTGTATTGGAAAGGTCAGTAGGTGTAGTTGAACTAGGGTTATAAGTTATTGTAGCTTTTTCAGTTGTTGCGTTAACATTTGCTTCAACGTCATCCATTTTATTTAAATTTTTCTCTATACGGTTAGCGCAAGCTGTGCATGTCATACCTGTAATATTGAAAGTAGTTTTTTTCTGTTCGTTCATTAAGTTATCCTCCTTTCGATTTGTAAATGATTAATCGTAACATTAGAACCTTTTACAACATAAATATACCCCTAGTAGGTATAAAAGTCAATGTTATTGTTTTAAAAAAGAGGGCTAGGTACACAAAATCAAAATTGATTTCGTATTCCTAGCCCTTCAAGACATGGCAATAATAACATATTAGTGTCGTACTTAAATTTTAAGTATTATAGCTGTTGGTTATATCTTGTGATGAATATCTAAATGATTAAAATAATTGTTTTGATTTTTTACTATAGCTTAGGTTTGTCGAAGCTTAGCAAATGACTAAAATTGGCTTGATGTTTTTACACTATAAGATATGCGATTGAAAATGACTTTATAAAAGATGTTCTTGGTTTACTTTACTTAATTCGTTAACAATTTTACGGCTATCTTTATTTAGATGTTTGACGTAAATTTTATTGTTCTTTTTATGATAATTTTCAATCAATGTGTCTATGGCATTAACAGCTGAATCATCCCATAAATGTGCTTCTTTAAAGTTTAAATAGATTGTTTTGTCATGTAATTCTAAATCGAGTTGGTTCATTAATGAATCAATAGAAACGAAAAAGATTTGTCCTTTTATATTATAATGAATAGCATGATTAATCTCTTCATATTGGACGGAAACATTTGAAATTTTTGTAGCAAAACACAAGGCGCTTACAATTATCCCCACAATTACCCCTAGTGCTAAATTGCTTGTAATTAATACGATAGCTACAGTGAGAATCATCACAAGCGCGTCTGTACGAGGTGCTTTTTTAATAAATTTAAAGGAACGCCAATTAAAAGTTCCCACAGAAACCATAACCATAATAGCTGCTAGAATGGGCATCGGAATTTCAACGACCCAATTACCAAATACGATGATTAAGATAATTAAGAACACACCAGCAGTAAAGGTAGATAAGCGCGTCGTAGCGCCTGAGCGTACATTGATTACTGATTGACCGATCATTGCACAACCACCCATAGCACCAAAGAAACCTGTGATTACATTGGCAATACCTTGACCACGAGATTCTTGGTTTTTACTACTATAGGTATCTGTCGCTTGGTCGACAATACGAGCCGTAAGCAAGCTTTCAACGAGTCCAACAATCGCCATAGATAAAGCATATGGGAAAATGATTTTTAACGTTTCTATATTAAAAGGTACATCGGGAATGAAAAATTGAGGTAACGAACGTTTAATTTCACCTAAATCTCCAACCGTTTCTACATTCGCGCCAGTCACTAAGTAAGTTATTGTTAATAAAATAATCGCAATTAGTGGCGCAGGTATCTTGTTAAAAATACGTGGTAAAAGATAGATAATAAGTAAAGTAATGATAACAAATAAATAAGTGGCAAAAGATATACCAAAAATATGCTTGATTTGTGTTAAGAAAATCATAATGGCTAAGGCGTTAACAAAACCAATCATTACAGAGTTGGGAATAAACTTCATTAACCGACCAATTTTTAATATACCGAAAATAATTTGAATAATTCCCATTAAAATCGTGGCCGCTAATAAATACTGGACGCCGTGGTCCCGTACTAAAGGTACAATAACTAAAGCCACAGATCCTGTTGCAGCAGAAATCATAGCCGGCCTTCCACCCACGAAAGAAATAACAACTGCAATAATAAAAGAGGAATATAGACCAACCATAGGGT
>ERZ1023255.12-NODE-12-length-106153-cov-17.001329_pt1 | contig 106153 bp, 105 predicted proteins | sample MGYA00380459_ERZ1023255 | MGnify/ENA primary metagenome ERZ1023255 (study PRJEB33173, sample SAMEA4830368) | metagenome | study: EMG produced TPA metagenomics assembly of the PRJEB25223 data set... | reverse complement strand
TATGTTATCGTGCAAACGTAAACACATCGAATTTTCTGATTTTTCTAATAAGTAGGGTCGCTAACGCCTTGTGAACCGTTAACCCTGTAGTATATATATCATCTACAAGTAATATATTCTTATTTTCTAAATCTATATTTTGCGCAACTTCAAACGGGTTAATTAGCTCGGCACGATGCAATTTTCCTAATGATGATTGTTTCGGCCTTACTTTTGCAATTAATAAAGATTCGTATGGTACATTCATTTGATCTAATACACACGTCACAGGGTTAAACGTACGTGTTTGATCTTTTTCTATCGACGAAGGTATAGGTACAATATAATCGTAACGCACTTTAGGCAGTCGCATTTGGGCAGCTAACACTTCGCTAAGCGCCACATCTTTCATAAATTTATATTGGTGTATTAACTGTTTTACAATTCCTTCGTATTGATAGTCACAATAAAGTTGATGCATTAGTTTGAATTGTGTAATCAAAAATTTACAGTCTAAACAATCTTTTTCGTTTACAGCTAATTGTTTCAAACATCGTGAGCACCGATTTTCTGGTAAAAGTTTAACATTTTGCCACCGTTCTAAGCATCTTTCACAAAATTTTGTTGCTTTTCTATAAAAAGTCTTAGCATTAAAGTCTTCAATATATGTTGCCTGGCACTGTATGCATTTAGTCATCTATCCACCCCTTTTTACGAGCTATTTGATTCATACGCCTAATGTTTTTACGTGCTTTTATCATTTTAAATGTGACGCCTTCATGTAGAAATAAAACAAGTCCACTTGGATCTTCTCGCTTGCGTCCAACCCTTCCTGCAATTTGAATTAATGCATTGGTTGAAAAGTGATGACTATTGCAGACTACGACGTCCAAGTTAGCCATCGTAAAACCACGTTCTAAGATTGTTGTTGTAAAAACAATTCGATACTTTCCAGCTCGTAAGTCCTTTACTTTTTCAAAACGGTATACATCATCACTATGAATATAAGTTATTGACGTGAATTTGTTTTTGTATTGCTTATATGTTTCTTTCATTAGTTGAATATTATTAAAAAATACAAGAGTATAGCGTTGATTAGCAATCTGCTTTCTTAAAATATTTAATAGTTTTATTTGAATTTTATGTGGTTTTAAGTTGAAGTTTTTAAATTGAGGTATCGGGAGTGAATGTCTATGAAAACGTGCTGGTAAGATAATCATATCTGTACATTTCATTTGTTGGAGTAGTTTTTTCGGCGGTGTAGCAGTCATATAAACGTGGGAACACTGTTTTTTTGACGCGTGTTTAACTGCTTCAAATAAAGAAGGGTCTATGTCTAAGGGGAAAGCATCTACTTCATCAACAATAATTAAATTAAAATGTCTTTTAAAACGATACAACTGATGTACAGTTGCTATGACGAAATGACCGTTATATTTTTGGGTTTGCCCTTGGTATAAAACATCAATATCTTCTTGCTGAAAGCTATCTGCAATTCTCATGCTCACCTCAATTACAACATCCACTCTAGGAGAAACAATGGCAATATTATACCCTTTACTACGCGCATATTGGATAGCTTCAAATATCATTTCTGTTTTTCCTGCACCTGTAACGGCATATAATATCTTTGACTGAAACGCTTTTATAGCCGCTAAAATTTTATTGGATGCATAACTTTGTTGTTCCGAAAGGTCAAATGGTAATTGAAATGCGCCTTGCGAAACGTGGCTTTGCGATGCGGTAATAAAAACTGAATGTACATTATCCATTCTTCCTAAATTAATACAATTTCGACAATAAACAATGTATTTATTCAAAACTGCTGAAAAGTATTTATAGTAATGGCTTGGTTGGTTAGTGTGACACTGTATACAATGCCATTTGTTATTTTTTATAATTACACCTTTTGATACACGGCTGATCTTTTAATTGGTTAAAAGTGATTTATCTATAATTAATTTCCCATAATATTTTATCGTCCTTTACCTCCAAATAAAGACATGTGGCAACGAAACCTGACATGTCTTTATTGTAAAAATATTATTTTGTACGGATGGTGCGCCCAACATAACCTAACCCAATTCCCCCAGAGCCTAAATGCGCTGCGATTACAGGTCCAAAACTTGAACGATAAACTGGGTATTGCGCATAATTTTCTTCTAACTCGTTTTGAATCCAATCTGAGTCTTCCGCAATATCACCTTCAATAACAAATAGTGTGACTTCTTCAAACTCTTTTACTTCTGCAATGACTTTATCAATCATTTTACGCAAAGCACGTTTTTTTGTTCTCACTTTCTCATCAGGTACTATTTTACCATCATCAAATTTTAATACTGGTTTCATTTTTAACATTGTACCGATCCATGCTTGTGCACCAGTTATTCTACCGCTTTTTTGTAGATTTTTTAAGTCATCTACCATTAAGACTGCGCCAGTATCTTCACGCATGGCATATAGCTCTTCAATGATTGCTTGCGGCTCAAAGTTTTGTTCAATCATTTCAATCGCTTTGAGTACATATGCGCCTTCAACCATTGCCGCTAATTTTGAATCAAACGTATGGACATTAATGTCTTCAACCATTTCTCCAGCTTGAGTAGCTGTTTGATAACAACCACTAATGCCTCCAGATAAAAACACACAGATGACATCTGTATAACCTTCTTCACTTAGTTGTTCGAACTTATCCAAAAAATCACCGATCGCAGGTTGGCTAGTTGTTGGAATTGTATTCGAGGTCTTCATGCGTTTATAAAATTCATCTGTAGATATTGTTGCATTCTCAACAAAATTTTCACCAGAATCAAAAGTGACACTCAATGGAGCCACTTTTATATTATATTTGTCAATTAACGTTTGAGATAGATAACTCGTTGAATCTGTCAAGACAGCGATTTTCATCATAATCCTCCTCAATTATACTCACAACTATAATACCTTACTTTTGCTTAAAAGAAAATTCATTTTAACATTTAATCTATAATTCAATACAGTGTATAATATTAGTTAATAACTGATTCACTGAAAGTAACTAAACGTATAATACATAATTGAGGTGACTATAAATGGATGACATAATCAAAACAATCAAACAAGAACATAAGATTGAAAATATAATCAGTAAGTCGCGTTTTATAGCGCATATTAAACCTGTTGAATCAGAAGAAGAAGCAAAAGCGTTTATAGCAGCTGTCAAAGCAGAACATAAAGAAGCTAATCATAACTGTTCAGCATATACAATTGGTGACCAAATGAATATTCAAAAAGCAAATGATGACGGTGAACCAAGTGGTACAGCCGGCGTGCCGATGTTAGATATTCTTAAAAAGCTTGAGATCCATAATGCATGCGTGGTGGTTACACGTTATTTCGGTGGTATTAAATTAGGCGGTGGCGGTTTAATACGCGCCTATAGTGGTGCTGTGAGAGACGTTATATTTGATATAGGACGTGTTGCTTTACGTTCTGCTATACCTACCACTGTAACTATAGGTTATGATTTAACTGGTAAATTTGAATATGAATTAGAAAGTACACCTTTCTTATTGCGAGACCAAAACTACACGGATAAAGTAAGTTACCAAATTGATGTTGTTAATTCCGATTATGATACCTTTCTAGAATTTTTAAATCGCACTACCTCAGGTAATTATACTTTAATTGAAGGTGAAACAGTTCGTCTACCTTTCGATATTCCTACAAATTAATTTTTTGTGATGCTAAATTAACGTCCAATTAATATAAATACACAACACATTTTAAACAAAAAATACACCTCCTATAATCAGGAGGTGCATTTCTATTGCTATGAGCAATATTTTATATATTATTTGTGATAATCATCATGCTGTTCTTTATTTTCAATTAATTTTAATAATGGTCGATACTCGTCATCAATGAGTCCTGTAAATTCAACGATAAGTTCAATCGTGATTAAAATCAAAATAAACATCATGAGTACGCCCCATGGTTGAGATAGGTATAATATAATACTAGCAAGACTAAATAAGATTGCTATAGAATATATCAATAGTACAGTTTGACGATGTGAATAACCGAGTTCTAAAAATTTATGATGGAGATGCGATTTATCAGCTTGCATAATATGCTGACCTTTCTTCACACGACGAATCATAGCAAAGAGCGTATCAATAAATGGTACAGCTAAAATAACAATCGGGAAGAATAATGATACAAAGGTAATATTTTTAAACCCAAGCAGTGATAAGAAACCTACAATAAAACCAACAAGCAAAGCACCACTATCGCCTAAAAAGATTTTTGCTGGATGGAAATTAAAGAATAAGAATCCCAGAAGCGCTCCAATTAAAACACTACAAATCATCATAATAAATATATTTGCTTGTAAGATAGCTATAAAACCTATTGTCATTAATGCAATCATTGAGACACCAGATGCTAAGCCATCTAGTCCATCGATTAAATTAATTGCATTAGTAATTGCTACAATCCAAACAACTGTAATCGGTATCCCAAGAATACCAAAATGAATCGTAGGTCCAATAGGTAAAGAAATAAAATCAATAGTCACACCATAATAAACAACAACAAGTGCTGCAATTACCTGACCTAATAATTTAATTATCGGCTTCAAATCATAAATATCATCTATGAGTCCAACCAAGTAGATTAACACTGACCCAATAACCAGAGGTTTAACTTCCGTTTCTATAGGATGTCCAAGCCATATCCCTACCAAGAATGATATGAGTATTACAGTTCCACCAAGTACGGATATAGGTTTAGTATGTACCTTTCTAAAATTCGGTTGATCTACAATCCCTAATTTATGTGAAACCTTTATAACTATTGGTGTAAGTATCAAACTGACAATCATTGAAAAAATGATTAATAATAATGTGTACATCAGTTCACCTTCATTAATATAATTCTGTTTTATTTTTTATTTCAAAATCCTAAGTTGAAAATAATTATTCAAATTAATTGTAAGCTAATCATTATCTATTTTATCCACTCATGCAAATTTAAATTTAAAAATTTAATTACAGTCGTTATATAGTATGATATATTACATAATTCTATAATACCCTATACACTTTTACTTATACAACTTGAAATGCAATAATTGATAAGTCGCAGGATTTTTTCTTAAGTATTTAAATTTCAAGAGTGAATCATTGTATATTCACTCAAAAAATAATTTTAACACGAATATTAAGTGAATGTTATAAATTTCTATTTTCATAAAGATGACAAATTGTAAGTTTTCACTTACAATAACTAAATGTTTATTAAAGAGGAGTGTAAAGTTAAATGTTTGAAGCTATCATCTACAATATTTCTGTTACAGTAGCAGGTATCTATTTATTTCACCGCTTACAGTATTCAGAGAATAAAAATATGGTGTTTTCTAAAGAATATGTTACTGTTTTAATGACTATAGTAGCACTTTTACTATCCGCTTACCCCGTACCATTATTTAATCAATACACACTTTACTTAACCTTCATACCTATACTATTCTTAGGTAGATATACGAATATGTTTTATACTGTGCTTTCGGCGTTAATCGTAGGTTTAGTAAACGTTCTAATTGGTGATTATACTATCATTGCTGCTATGATACTCATTGTTATTGCTATAATTGTTGGGGCTGTTGGGCCATTTTTAAAACAAAACGATATTATTTCACTACAAATTCTTAATGTAATTACACTTGTTATTTTCCTAATTTTATCACTCATAAGTCCATATTACGAAATTACAGAAGTATTATTCTTAATACCTATATCATTTATATTAATGATTACTTCATCAATCACATTTGTCGATATTTGGTATTTTTTCTCTTTAGTAAATCGTTACGAAAATGAAGATAAATTTGACTATTTAACAGGTTTAGGTAACGTTAAAGAATTCGACAGACACCTAAATGAAACGACGAGCATCGCTGAAAAAAACAACCAAAGTATTGGGTTGTTGCTCATTGATATTGACGGCTTTAAAGATGTAAATGATAAATTTTCACATCAGTCTGGTGATGCAGTATTAAGGCAAGTTGCACAACTTCTTAAAAACTATGTTCCACAAGAATTTAGTATTTACCGTAACGGTGGCGAAGAATTCTCTATCGTTTTATACGATTATACTTTAGATCAATGTGTTAAATTGAGTGAGAGTATACGTGGTGGCGTAGAACAGTCAACTTTCCATTTACCTAATAAAGAGGTTATTAAATTATCTGTTTCAATAGGTGTTGGTTATTTAACTGCCGATGATTATAAGTCACAACGTAAAGTATTTAAAATAGCAGATGATATGTTGCATATGGCTAAAAATGAAGGACGTAATCAAGTAATGTTTAATCCTATCGTTAAACTTTAATAGTCTTTTTAACTATTCTCATTTTTATTATGACTATATAAGCGCTATTTATTTAACCATTGCTAAACAAAACTTGTGAGATGTTTTGCCTTAAACTACTTTTTTGTCCCATCACAATTTGATTTATATCGATATAAAGACAAACACTCAACATAAGGTGTTTGTCTTTTTTTGATATATCGAAGCTCCTATCAAATCTCATTACTCATCAAACAAAATCAATTTTAAATACGAACAATCATTACGAATTCATTGGTCGCTTACTTCTCCTACTACAAACTTTAAGTTTTTTTATATTTAAAATTCATCAAACTATTATGACAAATAATGTTAATTTAACGCGATAGTTATTAATTTTATTATCTTTAGCTAAAGCTTTCATTTTCTATAAACTGTTATAGTTATACAATTAAGTTTGTTACAATATATAGGGGTACATTAAAAAATGTTGACGGTGTATGAAATACTATTGAAAGTTTCAATTGTACACTGTAAACTTTCAATTGTTCTAAAAACTTTTCAGGAGGTGCAAAGCTATGTCAGATTCAATTACAATCATTGATGAAGATAAGGTTATTGATGTCGTTCTTATTGCAGGAAGAATTTTACTTGAAAGCGGCGCTGAAACTTACCGCGTTGAAGACACAATGACGCGTATAGCTGCAAGTTTTGGTTTAGATGATACATATAGCTTTGTGACATCTACTGCAATCATTTTTTCATTAAATAATCGTACTAATACACGACTTATCAGAATCCGTGAACGTACAACAGACTTAGAAAAAATTGCTTTGACTAACAGTCTCTCACGAAAAATTTCTAATAATGAACTTAATATAGATCAAGCAAAATCTGAACTGGTACATTTGCACCATGCTTCTTTACAATATTCATCCATAACAAATTTCTTGGCAGCTCCTATTGCATGTGGTTTTTTCCTATTCATGTTTGGTGGTATCATCCAAGACTTTATTTTCGCTATTATCGCTGGCGCTGGCGCTTTTTTAACGTTCAATTATGTGCAACGTTATATACAAATAAAATTCTTTTCTGAATTTATTAGTGCAGCAGTCGTTATTATGATAGCTTCTACTTTCACAAAAATGGGTTGGTCACATAACCAAGATATTATAACCATTGCCGGCGTTATGCCACTTGTACCTGGTATTTTGATTACTAACGCTATACGTGACTTGATGGCTGGCGAATTACTTGCAGGTATGTCACGCGGTGTTGAAGCGGCGTTAACTTCATTTGCGATTGGCGCTGGTGTTGCCATTGTATTACTAATATTTTAAAAAAGGAGTGCTTATATGGCCATTGTATATTATTTTTCACAATTTATAATTAGCTTTCTTGCAACAATGCTATTTTCAATTCTGTTCAATGCACCAAGACGCCTCCTTTTAGCATGTGGTTTTGTAGGCGCAATGGGATGGATTATCTATAAGTTAACGTTTGACGCTGATTTAGGTAAAGTTCTAGCCTCTTTTTTAGGTAGTTTTATCCTAGCTATAATGAGCCACGTGATGAGTAGACGTTACAAACGACCTGTAATTATTTTCATTGTCCCTGGCATTATTCCACTTGTACCAGGTGGTTTAGCATATGAAGCGACACGTTTTTTAGTAAGTAATGAATACACCCATGCCGTTAATACATTTTTAGAAGTGACCCTAATTTCTGGAGCGATTGCTTTTGGTATTTTATGTGCGGAGATTATTTATTACATCTATACACGCATAAAACAACATTATGGTAAAATGAATGGTAAAACTTATAAAAAATCTTACAACATGAACAATAGAGCTTAAAGGGGTGTTTTTATGAAACAAGACATAATTGAAAGACTAACAAGATACGTAACTATCGACACGCAATCTGATCCAGAATCTAATACAACACCATCTACAGAGAAACAGTGGAATTTATTGAATTTATTAAACGATGAATTGACTGACTTTGGATTAGAAACAGATATCGATGAACAAGGGTACTTATTTGCAACACTAGAAAGCAATGTAGATGCTGATTTACCAACTGTTGGATTTTTGGCTCACGTCGACACATCACCAGACTTTAATGCTACGAATGTCAATCCACAAATCATTGAAGCTTATGATGGCAAACCAATTCAACTTGGAGATACAAGCCGTGTTTTAAGCCAAGATGTTTTTCCAAATATGAAAAATGTTGAAGGTCATACACTTATGGTTACAGATGGAACGTCATTATTAGGTGCTGATGATAAAGCGGGCGTCGTTGAAATTATGGAAGCTTTAAAATACTTAACTTCACATCCTGAAATCAAACATGGCCGTATCCGCGTTGCATTTACACCAGATGAAGAAATTGGCAGAGGTCCTCATGAATTTGATGTTGAACGCTTTAATTCTGATTTTGCGTATACGATGGATGGTAGTGAATATGGAGAATTGCAATATGAAAGTTTTAATGCTGCTGAAGCAATCGTAACTTGTCATGGTGTCAACGTGCATCCAGGCTCAGCAAAAGATGCGATGATTAATGCTGTATTATTAGGCCAACAATTTAATTCATTACTTCCACCAAACGAAGTTCCTGAAAGAACTGAAGGTTATGAAGGATTTTATCATTTGATGAAAATAAACGGCGATGTTGAAAAAACAACACTTCATTATATTATTCGTGATCACGACAGTCATCAATTTGACCTACGTAAGAAACGTTTAATTGAAATAAAAAATGATATCAATACGCATTTCGAAGACAATCCTATTGAAATCGAAATCAATGATCAATATTATAATATGGGCGAAAAAATCTCCGCTAACCCACACGTTATTGATATACCAAAACGTGTTTTTGCCAAATTAGATATTCCAGCCAACACTGCACCAATCCGTGGAGGCACGGACGGTTCACAGCTTTCTTATATGGGATTACCTACACCAAATATCTTTACTGGTTGTGATAATTTTCACGGTCCTTTCGAATACGCATCTATTGATGTGATGGAAAAAGCTATTGAAGTCATTGTGGGTATCACCGAAGAAGTCGTACAAACATATCAAAAATAATTGTATTTATATAAAATTAGGTTCCGAGACATATACAGATGTCCCGGAACCTTAATTTTTATGATACTATTTTACTAAAAATAATACAGATATTACGAATAAGGCTATTAAAAACTATTTATCATATTAGTAACTTGAGCTACATTCCAAAAAGATAAATTTAAATGCATTTTAACAACTTAATTTATTTGTTTTCATCAAATTGCGTTTTCAATAGTTTAATCGCTTGAACTGTATAATGTCTGATTTGAATTCCCATTTTAAAATCAGTAAAACTCTCTGGCATTTCAATAAAGGTATTAAACATGGCTGTAACACCTATAGATTCAAATAAATCAAACTTATCATCAGTGGCACAAATTGCTATTGATGGTTTATTATATTTTGTAGCTAATTCTGCTAGGCGGACCGTTGTCGTTTCAAGTATTTGGTCAGCTTCATTTATACCTTCACCAAAAATGATCAAATCTGCTTGCGCTATTAGGGCGTCTAAGTGTGTAATTTGATCTACGAGTTCATGACTGGTCATGATTTCTGCATTATAGAGTGCATTTAATACTGCAGCGATGCCACCGCCTGCTCCCCCTCTTTGCACTGGACCCAACACAAGTTTTAGTTCACTTTTGAACATTTCACTTAAATACCAAATCAAATTATCAATTTCGGCAGCGTTTTCACGTGTTATGCCATAAGTTTCGTATGTTTGCATAATTTCACTATTTTTTCCGTAAATTTTACTATCAAAATCTGACATTAATTGAAAACGTACGTTGTTTAATTTTGGCTCCAGCCCAGAAATATCAATTTTGCGAATATATTTCAATTTATAACTACCTTGTCGTAAATCAATTTCTTGTGCTTCGTCATCATAAAACTTAGCACCAAGTGCTTGTAACATACCCGCGCCACCATCAAAACTACCTATGCCACCTAGTGAAATAACAATATGAGTCGCATCATTCTCTAGAGCATCTGCTATAACTTCTCCTAAACCATAGCTTGTACGTTCGTTGATTGGCTTTTGACCTTTTAAAAATAGATTACCTTCAATCACAGTCATACCACTATCTGTGATACCATACACCGCTTCTACTTCTTGCATATCAGCATCATGTGTTGTCATTCTGTATTTTGTACCAGACTGCCAAAGAAAAACAGAATCCATTAGTTCATGACGACCGTTAAATAAAGGTACTTGTACTATGTCTGCTTTTTCAATTTGGCTAGCCACTGCTTCTTCAACATAACGATTCGCTTGATAGCTAGAAATAATCCCATTAAATTCATCCATCGCAACTAAAACTTTCATTTTGTCACCTCTAGTATTTTTATTAAAATAATATTTGATTGATAAAAATAAAAATTAGAAACACGATTACTTTCCAATTTTATATACATATGAACATATATGAATACCACATCATTCAGTCATATATGTATAAATGATAAAATAGTAGTCTACATTTCTTATTCAATTATTTATTATACATGCCAGAAGAAAAATTTTCACATTATAAGAAACGCTTGTTAAACACCTACCTCATTGATAAGCGCTTAACAAGCGTTTAAAACTTTATTTTATTGTAGTTTATTCTTCAGCGCTAGCTAATGTTGAAACATTAATGTCTTCGTGACTCGCATTCCAAATTGCTTGTCCCTTAACAAAATAAAATGCTTGTGGTGATTCATGTTTCACATTTGTTTTTTCTTCTATATAATCAGATAATTCGCGTTCTTGTTGTACAATTAAATAAAAACCATCCATATCTCTTTCATATAAAAATTTGTTGAATTGGTCAATTGCATTTGCTGAAATCGGGCATGTTTCACTATGTTTCAGTACAAATACATATTTATTTTCATTAATAATTTGCTCAAACTGGTCAATCGAACTCAGCTTTATAGCCATTCTATTCACCTCTAAAAATATTTAACACACGATGATGTTTCAAAAAGTGTGAAATTTACACGATATACTCATATCATTGTTTCCAATTATACACAACTCTCTTTTTATTGTTAACTGTTTATTTAAAATTTTATAACTTTGCTAAAAAACCTTTTTAATTAAAGCCTTCTTTTACATTATTATATTCTTTGTTAAAATCAGCGTCAAACTTCTCTAAATCTTCACCTTTCTTCGGTAAATCTTTAGCGTTGATTTTTTCTAATTGTTCGCTAATATCTATAGTTTCTTTACGAGTTTCATAATAATTTTGTAAGCTGTAATACATTTCTATGGCATTTTTACGTGCATCGTTGACATAATTGTTTGTAATTGCTGTTTTATTCAAATCTTTAATTTGCTTATCAATCAAAGGCATAATTTGTGTTTCTATAGACTGCCTCACTTTTGTAGAATCTGTTGAATCCGCTTCTTTTTCGGCTGTGTTTCTCAACTCTTTATTATTTTGTTCTAATTTACGCTTAAAGTTATTTACGTCAGTTGTCGAACCTGCGTCACTTGCTTTTTGAATATGTGCTTCAACTTGAGATCTATTTTTTTCAAATAACTTAGTATAATCTAAAATATCCTCATTTGCCTTAACTGCCTGATTGCATAAATCTGTGAAGTTTTTTAAATTATTAATAGCAGCTTTTTTCTCTTTCACCGATTTCAAATATGTTGATTTTAATTTTTTTGTTTCTTCAGAATCAGCAGGTAATTTTTTCGCAGCCGTTTCATAATTATCAAGCTTAGGAATCAATTTACTATTCACTTTATTTTGTAATTCGTTAAATTCTTTTTTGTTATTATCTGTCATATCTGTCTTGCTCAAATCATCTAAACGCTTTAAATGAATATCATCTATGACCTTTTTCAGTTCTGTTTCTTTGGATTTCACATCATTAAGCGTGCTATCAAAATCTTTAAATTCGGTCGATCCTTCATTGCCACATGCGCTTAGTGTAATTGAGAAGCAAAACAATAAAACAATGCAAATTATTTTTTTCATTTCTGCACTCCTTATCATTCAGTATTATACAGAAACTTATTTAACTTGAAAATGATATATGATATATTGTTTCAGAATTTATAGTTTAACAGTTCTATCATAACATTGAAAGGCGTGGACAACCTACATGTATTCTCATATTCAACCATTAATAACAAAAGATTCTAACAACATTTATCAACAACGATACCAAGACCTAAGCGATACGCTTTTCAACTTACTTGATACACCTGTTAAATCAACACATCATATCGGTGGGACTTCGCACTTTAATTATCCTACAGAGCCTATTTTAGATATATTAGTAGGCGTAAATAATTTACACGATATTACATCCTTAGATGAAAAACGTTTAAATTATAAAGGATTCTATCGCTTACACCACCCATACAAGAAAAAAGTAGTTATGGCGCAATTTAATAACTTAATAGAATTAAAACAAATTACTCGTTTACATATTATTCAAAAAGACTCAAAACTGTATAATGATTATTTGCAAACAAACCTTTTACTTAGTGAAAATCGTACATTATCCTCAACATTTGGTAAATCAAAACAATCTGTAGCAATTACTGCATCAAATATTCGTGACTACGAAAACCAAAAGCATCAGCTGTTTTGCGAACTCATAAAACGTTTAAGTGACGGTGCGAAAAATACTGATATATAATTAAAAGTGTTAAAAATGAAATGACATAATATGGAAATGAATGGAATAAATATTTATAATGTACACTTTTAATTCAAGGCATTTTCACTAAATTCCCATTTTTGAGACTAACCTATTAATGAACCAATTAAAATTCAAAAAATCATAAATAATATCCTAAGATTTTAGCCAAGCACACGAATCATTGGTATAATAAATAAATGAATTAAACAAGAAAGGATGTTCTATAGTTGCATAAAGATAACATCTTAAAGGAATTAAAAGCGATTGTACCATCAGAAATTATTAAAATTGATGAACCCTTAAAAAAGTATACATACACGCAGACTGGTGGTAAGGCTGATTATTACCTTTCCCCTACCAAAAATGAACATGTTCAAGCTATTGTTCACTATGCTTATACTAAAGATATTCCCGTTACCTATTTAGGAAATGGATCTAATATTATTATTCGCGAAGGTGGTATTCGCGGTATTGTTATCAGCTTGCTTTCACTTGATTATATCGATGTATCAGATGACGCAATTATTTCTGGTAGTGGTGCAGCAATCATAGATGTTTCACGTACTGCAAGAGACCATGCTTTAACAGGTCTTGAATTTGCATGTGGTATACCTGGATCTATTGGTGGTGCTGTATTTATGAATGCAGGTGCTTATGGTGGAGAAGTAAAAGATTGTATTGATTATGCACTCTGTGTAAATGAAAAAGGCGAGTTAATTACATTAACGAATAAAGAATTAGAATTAGATTATCGTAATAGTATTGTACAACAAAAACACTTAGTGGTTTTAGAAGCAGCATTTACACTTGCGCCTGGCAACCTAGACGAGATACAAGCGACTATGGATGACTTAACTGAAAGACGAGAAACCAAACAACCACTAGAATATCCATCATGTGGCAGTGTTTTCCAGCGTCCTCCAGGCCACTTTGCAGGTAAATTAATTCAAGATTCTGAATTACAAGGTCACCGTATTGGTGGCGTTGAAGTGTCTAAAAAGCATGCTGGCTTTATGGTGAATGTTGATAAAGGTACAGCCACTGACTATGAAGATTTAATTCACTACGTTCAAGAAGTCGTAAAAGAAAAATTTGACGTTGATCTCCATCCCGAAGTAAGAATCATTGGAGACCATCCTGTTGATTAATAGGAGCAAAGACTATGATTAATGTATACGGTTCTACAGTAGATAATGAGTCTCGGTGTATACACTATCAAACACCATTAGACATTATTGCAATTAAATTTAAATGTTGTGACAAATATTATCCTTGCTATAAATGTCATAATGAACATGAAAACCATAGCATACAGCGATGGAATTCAGACGAATTTAATGAAAAAGCAATTTTATGTGGCGTTTGCCATCATGAAATGACTATCAATGACTATATGATGATTGAAGCTTGTCCCGAGTGTGATGCGCATTTCAACAATCGTTGTAAATATCACTATCATTTATATTTTTCAGTTTAATTAGCCATTTTAAAAAATACGTGTTACATCTTATTTATTAAACAGAAGATGTAACACGTATTTTTTTACAGTTTCTTTGATTTCAAAATTTTGATAATTACACTTTGCTTATAATACTTTCCTGTGATTTTGGATAAAATAAACAACACCCCCACAAAAATTGAAGGTTTTGTTTATTTTAAGTATTAGTATTTATGTACCAAACTATTTCATTTGTTGTAACTTCAATTATTAAATTCACAATTTCACACTTCGATTGATTGTCAATTTTTCAGTTAGTCAATTAATGATCTATTTTATCACTAACAAATTGAATGAAAGTCTCTACGTCACCTTTTTGAATATCCTTCATAGGCATTGGTCCAATATTAAATTTAAAATTGATTTTTTCACCATCGTAGTTAATCGATTCTATTTCATTATATGCTATGCTTCTATAATAAAATTCACCGTTCATATCCACATTCAAGATAATTCTTTCACTCGTGGCTATAAAAGCTCCTTCAAATTCCGAAGAACCTTGTACAGAATATTCTATAGTTCCCAAGACACTAGGTCCCTTTTTCTCAGTTGGATACAAATCATTTGGATTAATATTATCTAGTATCATGTATTTCAATCCTCCTACATTCGTTGTTTTGATTTTTACAAGTTGATGTTAGAGGCTTATTTTCTAAAAATCATCTTGTATTCATTCCATTATTATAACATTACTACCTTAAAGTTTAATAATATCTTGATTTATTTAAAACCAAGATATAACACGGCTTCAATTATCATTTTAATATATTATAAATGCGATTTAACTCAACGATTCTACTATTTTTTAATAATCCATTAACTTAACTTGGAGCATTAAAAAGAGAGCCTGGTATAAGCCAGACTCTCAATTCAGACGTTCCCCCACAGATAACGTCATTTAAACTTATTTTTCTAAAGCTTTCTCAACTTCTTCAATTTGTTTAATTGCTGTTGTTGTTGATCCACTTGCAAAGTACCAAAGTTTAGGATCAAGCTCGTATACTTTGTCATCTTTAATTGCATCTACATCTTTGATTACATCATTACCTAATGCGTTTTTAGCTGTTGATTTACCACTAATTGCTTGTCCACGGTCCATTGCAAAGATAATACTTGGGTTTTTCTCTGCTACATATTCATTTGTTACATTTTGACCGTGTTTACTATTTTCAATATTTTCATCAGCTGGTGTGAAGCCCATTGTATCAAATATCATCGAACCGAAACGTTCACCTGCTCCAAATGTTGATAATTCACCTTCATTTACTAATAAGAATAACGCTTTTTTATCTTTTAAATCTTTTGTTTTATCTTTGATGCCTGCAATTTTATCATCTAATTTTTTAGTTAGTGATTTTGCTTTGTCTTCTTTATCATAAATTTTACCTAAATTTTCAGTGTTCTTTTTCAATGAATTCACTTCATCTTTATCATCAACGCCAACGTAAACTACTTTTGCATCTGGCGCAGCTTTTTTGAATTCATCTAGATTTTTTTGATTCGCTGTACGTCCTGAAATATAAATAACTTCTGGTTTAGCTTCAGCAACTTTATCGAAATTAACTTCTTTTAGACTTCCAGTATTTAAATATTTTTCATCTTTGAAATCACTTAAGAAATCTGGTAATGATTTATTACCTTCACCTTTAGGAAGTGCTTTTACTTTATCTTCAAGTCCTAATTCTTTCATTGTATCTAATGTACCATAATCAAAAACAACTGCATTTTTTGGATTTTTAGGAACTTCTACAGTTTCCTTGACTGCTTTAGCATCACTGCCATCACGTTTCTCTCCACTTGCTTGATAGTTATTTTCAATTTTTACAGTTTTATCTGAACTTTCGCCTTTTGAATCAGCTTCTGAATTTTTTTTATCGTCTGATCCACCATTACTACATGCTACTAATAAAAACATTAACCCTACTACTAATAATAATCCTAATTTTTTCATGTGCTTAACTCCTCCTGGATTTCTAAATGATGTATTCCTTTTTATGTCCCTAAAAGTTAACAACGTTACAGTTGCATCACTCCCCTCAAAGTTATCATTAATTTATTACATGGAATGTGCCAATACTAAATCTTCATGAGCTGTTAACTCATCGTAATAAACACATATGCGTTGACCGCGAATTTCTTCAATTCTGACATCCATGTCATATAATGTTTTTAGTACATTTGTTTGTATAACGTCATTTTTCGTACTTGCTTTTACAAGTTGGCCATCTTTTAAAGCGATGATGTCATCAGAATAACAAGAAGCAAAGTTAATATCGTGAATCACCACAACTATCGTTTTGTTCAAATCTTTTGCGAGCCTACGTAATGTTTGCATAATTTGAACCGAATGCTTCATATCAAGATTATTCAATGGCTCATCCAATAATATGTATTCTGTATCTTGAGCTATAGTCATAGCTACATAAGCTCGTTGACGCTGTCCACCAGAGAGTGTTTTTAAATAACGGTCTCTAATTTCATTTAAATGTAATAAATCTAATGCATATTCAACTTGATCTCTATCTTCTCTTTTCAATCGGCCTTTCGAATGTGGAAAGCGTCCAAATTGCACTAGTTCTTCAACAGTAATATTTAATTCTGTGTGATTAGATTGTTTTAAAATTGCTAATTTTTTTGCTAAATCATTACTTTTATAATCAGTAATTAATTTTCCTTCTATTTCAATCGTACCTTCTTCAAAATCAATCAATCTTGTTATAGCTGAAAGGAGTGTACTCTTCCCTGCACCATTTGGGCCTATCATCGTCGTCAATTTCCCTTTGTTGATTTCAACATTTATATTTTGCAAAATCGCTTTGTCTTGTATCGTCTTATTAAGACCTTGAACTTTGATCAATGCGCATGTCTCCTTTTAATTAATAGATAAATGAAGTAACTTCCTCCAACTAAATCAATAATGATGCTGACTTGTGTAGTTGCTTCAAAGAAATTTTCTACTACTCCTTGTGCGATGATTAAACTTAACCAACTAATACAAATCGTTGCTGGCAAAATATACTTATGTTTATATGTTTTCATTAGTTCATGTGCTAAATTGACTGTTAGTAATCCTAGGAATGTAATAGGACCAACTAAAGCCGTTGAAATAGATACCAACACTGATACTAAAATTAATAATAAGCGCGTTAAAGTTTTATATGATATACCCAAGTTGATTGCTTGGTCTCGACCTAATAACAGTACATCTAAATACGGGATTGCATAAACCGTAATTAGAATAAGAATGACAAGTATAATACCACATAGTGTTACGAGCTTACTGTTAGAAGCGTCAAAATTTGCAAACATCGCACTTTGAACAGCTAAGAAATCTTCTGGATTTATAATTAGTTCTAAAAATCCTGTAATACTTCTAAAGAAAGTTCCTAAGATAATACCAACTAGTAAAATGAAATATACTGATACATCGCCAATTCTAAAAATACCTTGGAATAATAATAAAGAAAAACCAATCATAACTATTAAAGAAATTAAAAAACTTAAATATAAATTTGTAACAAAGGCTGATTGTACACCGAATACAAATACAATAAGAACTTTTACAAACATATAAATTGAATCTAATCCCATAATAGAAGGCGTTAATAATCTATTGGTCGTAATTGCTTGGAAAATAACTACAGAGGCCGCTATCGCACCGCCCACCAAGACCATAAGTATGAGCTTTCTCAAACGACTAGTAAATTGATATTGGAATATTTCAAAATCAATACCTATTACAAGGTAAATGGCTGCTACTATGGCTGTACATGCAATTAAGACGTACATTTTTGTTTTAGCGCTAATTTGCATAGTTATGTCTTCCTTTCATTAGCAAAATTAAGAAAATAATAGTGCCAAAGACACCAATTGTTAAACCTATATTAATCTCATACGGGTAAACAATCAGTCTGCCGACAATGTCTGAAAACATAACAAATATAGCACCTAACATCGCAGTATGTGGCAAAGCATTTTTCAAATGATCTCCTCTAAAAATTGAAACAATATTTGGAACAATGAGCCCTAAGAAAGGTAATGTTCCAACAGTCACAACAACTAGCGCTGTAATCGTAGCTGTGATAAATAATCCAATGTTAATAATTCTTTCATAGTTGACACCTAAATTATTACTGAAGTCTTTCCCCATCCCTGCGATTGTAAAATGATTCGCAAAAATATATGTAAATATTAGTAACGGAATGCTTAAGTATAAAATTTCATATCTACCACTCGTAATAATGGCAAAATTACCATTTAACCAGTTACCGATACTTTGAACTGTATTCGTCCTAAGCGCTATAAAAGTTGCAAAACTCGAAACAATACCACCGAGCATGATTCCTAAGAGTGGAATAAAAATAACATCGGTAAAGCGAATATATTGAACTAATTTTACAAATAAAAAAGTGCCTGCAATGCTCAAGACTACTGCAAAAACTAATTTAATCATGATATTTTCTTGAGGGAAAAATATCATAGATATTAAGATACCTAGTTTCGCCCATTCCATAGTTCCTGCTGTAGTTGGACTCACAAATTTATTTTGCATCATTTGTTGCATAATCAACCCAGCAAGCGCTAGTGTACTACCTGATATTAATATACTGACAGTTCTTGGAATTCTACTTGAGACAATAATGTTTATTTGCTCTTTAGAAAGTGTGAAAATGTCAGTAATAGAAACCTTACTCACACCTATAAAAAGAGAAAGGATAGTAAGTAATGATAAAATGATAGCTAAAACTATACCATTTAAAAAGAATTTCATAATGATGTACCTCTAATCCTTTCATAATTCTGAATTATTCATGATGTTAACCAATGGTTATGATAATCATTATCAGTGGTTATAATAAAATTCTACCATTTTTAAACGTAAATTCAATAACAATCAGTGATTTAAATAAAAGTATTTAATTGTAAACTATATACAAAAAATATTTAATTTACTGTTGATGAGTTAGTTGAATTTTTATGCTTTACTTGTTTAACTATTTATTTGAATAGCTTTTTCATTGATTTCTTACTGAAATATTTAATGGACTATACCTATCTAACTACTAATTCCATATAAAATAAGCCTTCTAAAAGTTTAACTTTTAGAAGGCTTATTGGTTATATAATTGACATTAGCACTCTAGGCCAGTCTTATATTCATAATTTATTTTAGTCTTCGAAAACAAAGTCTTCGTCTTTTAACGCTTCAACGTTTAAAGCTAATGTGTAGCCATCACCTTTTACAGAGAAGAAGTCATGGTTTTTAGTAGTAGTGTCTAAAGCATTTTCAATGATTGGATTAAACTCACGTTCTTCGAAATATGGATCGAATCCTAAGTTAGACAATGCTTTATTTCCATTATATCTAACATAGTTAAGTACATCTTCAGTTAAACCAATATCGTCATAAAGTGAATGCGTATAAGCAACTTCATTTCTGTATAAATCTTCTAATAATTTATACATTTCTTGATCTGCTTGTTGCTTTTCACTTTCAGAAAGTTCGTTACGTAAACTTTGTGCATCCATACCTGTAAATACACCATGAATAGATTCGTCCAATAATATTTTACGGATGATTTCTCCAGATGTAGTCATTTTACCTTGTCCCGCAAGATATAATGGGTAATAGAAACCAGAATAGAATAAAAACGTTTCTAAGAATACGCTTGATACGCGTGCCATATATTGATCATAAATTGAAGCTTCTTTACCCCATAATTTATGATAATTATTAATAATTTTATCAGATTTATATTTTAAATGTGGTTCTTCAATGACCCATTTATCTAATAAATAGTTTGTTTCACTAGAAGGTAGTAATGTAGTGAAGATATGCGAATAACTTTTAGCGTGAATTTGCTCCATCATCGCCATAAATGAATATACAGCTTTTTTACGTAAATCTGTCGTATGTAACATAATAAGCGGCATACCATCGTCTGCTTGATGGGTATCTAAACCAGTTAATCCTGCTAAAGCTTTTTTAAATGCTTCTTTTTCAGGTTCAGATAACGTTTTCCAACTTGCAATATCTTTAGATACTTTAAATTCTGTTTCTACCCACATTTGCGAAATATTTTGTCGCCAAAACATGTTAGTCATGTCTTCTTGTGTATTCCAATTGACTGCTTTCATTTAGATAATGTCCCCTATCTAGTAAATATTTAATTAAAGCAGTGATTTACAGCCTAATCTAACTCCTAGACTAGACTGGTTTATATAATCACTTAACTTGACTCTTATTGCTATTTTATATTGAACAACTTGTACACTCTTCAACGCTTAATAATTTATTTCTAGTGTAATATAAAGATTTTAATCCTTTGTGATGTGCATACACATAAAGTCTAGATAGTTCACGTGTAGAAATTTCAGAATTCACATATAAAATTGTAGAAATACCTTGATCCACGTGAGTTTGAATAGTTGAGATTAAATCTATTAATTTCATTTGGTCTGTATTAAAGGCAGATTTATAGTACCACATTGTCTCTGGTGATAAGAATGGCATTGGATAAAATGTTTCTGCGTTACCATAAGTACGACGTTCAATTTGGTCAACGATTGGCATAACTGAACTAGTTGCATTTTGTACATAAGAGATACTTTGCGTAGGTGCAATCGCTAAACGGTATGCATGGAATAAACCGTGTGTTTCAACTTCTTTTTGTAACACTTTCCAATCTTCAGCTGTCGGAACATCAAAACCTTCAAACAATTTACGAACTTTTTCATATTTTGCTTCAAAAGTTTGAGTTGTATAGAACTCAAAATACTTACCGTTTGCGTAATCAGATTTCTCGAAGTCTTTATATACTTCTTGTCTTTCTTTAGCAATTTCCATTGAACGTTCAATAGAATAATAGTTCATCATCATAAAGAAGATGTTAGCGAAATCTTTCGCCTCTTCAGATTCATAACCAATTTTATTTTTAGCTAAGTAGCCATGTAAATTCATTACGCCTAATCCTACTGAATGTAATTCTCTGTTAGCTTTTCTAACGCCAGGTGCATTTTGAATATCTGCTTCATCACTAACAACCGTTAACGCATCCATGCCAGTATGCACTGAGTCTTTAAATTTACCAGATTCCATCACGTTTACGATATTCAATGAGCCTAAGTTACATGAGATGTCACGTTTAATTTCATCTTCTGTACCATAATCATTGATAATAGAAGTCTCTTGTAATTGGAAAATTTCAGTACATAAATTACTCATTTTAATTTGTCCAATATCAGAGTTAGCATGCACTTTATTTGCATTATCTTTAAACATTAAATATGGATAACCTGATTGTAATTGTGTTTGTGCAATCGTATTTAACATTTCACGTGCATCTTTTTTCTTTTTATCAACATTTGGGTTTGCAACTAGCTCATCATAATATTCATCTAAATTAATATCATCTAAAGTGACACCGTATTCTTTATAAATTGTATGCGGCGCAAACATATGGAAATCTTTGCCTTCTTTTGCAAGATCAAAAAACTTAGACGGTACGATTAATCCTGTTGAAATCGTAGACAAACGTAAATCTTCGTCAGCATTTACTTTTTTAGTATCTAAAAACTCTTCAACATCGTAGTGGAAGATATTTAAATAAACCGCACCTGCCCCAGGACGTTGTCCAAGTTGGTCTGCATAACTAAAACCGCCTTCAAGTGATTTCGCAACTGGAAGTACACCCTTAGCAACACCTTTGATGCCTTTAATCGCTTCACCACGTGCGCGCAATTTAGATAAATTAATAGCAACACCGCCGCCAATTTTACTTAATTGTTTTGCCGTTGAATCAATAAAATTAATTGAATTTAAACTATCATCTGTTTCAAGCAAGAAACAAGATACAAGTTCACCACGACGAGCACGACCAGCATTTAAGAATGTAGGCGTTGCCGGTTGGTAACGTTGTTCAACCATTGCTGAAATGAATTGTTTAGCTGTGGCTTTGTGTCCATTTGCTAGATATAATGCAACGATTGCTACGTGTTGCTTATAATCTTCTAAATATTGACTTTTATCGTTTGTTTTCAAAGCATAATCTTTGAAAAACTTACTTGCAGACATGTAACTCGCAAATTTAAACGGAATATTCTTAGCATAATCTGTTATTTCTATCAAATCTGCTTCTGAATATTTTGCAAATAAGTCAAAATAGAAATCATTATCAACGAGATAGTGAAGGCGTTCGATTTCAGTATCAAAATATATTGTTTTATCTTCTATTTCTTCTAAATATACTTCTAATGCTTCTTGATCCTTTTCTAAATTGAAAAAGCCATTATCTTTACGTTTAGTAACCTCGTTATTTAACTCAATATGATTGTATTTCTTCTCGTCCATAATCTTCATTGAAATGCCCCACCTTATCTTTAAATTCGCTAATATCATTTTGTGTTCCTTGTACTTCAAATTTCATTAATAAAGGAACTTGATATTTTTCTGAGATAGACCGTCCAGCTTTCGCAAAGTTTTGACCCCAATTGCGGTTTCCGCTAGCTGCAACGCCTTTTAATAAATTATTATTTACATCTAAAAATGACTGAACTGGTTGTGGTACTTCGCCAAATCCTATCGTTCCAGTGACCAATATGAATGGTTCTTCAATTTTCTCAGAACAATTACTTTGTGTAATTTCCATTACGTTTGTAAGCTCGGTTTTTTTGATGAATCTGCGCACATTACCGGAAAATGAAAAATAGACAACCTTCATTGGACCACCTTCTTTCTTTATTTAACTAATATTTTATTAATGAAAAATCGCAACTATAAAATTAAACTATTATAATTTATACTTAAGAAATAATAATTAGTATTAACCTTTGGAGTTAACCACTATATATAGAAAATACGTCATCTATATATTGGTATGTAAAAACTCATTAATTAAGTATTTATGCTTGATTTGTCATTATTAAACGCTCTCACTAGTGTTATTTTACTTAAAATTTGGTTTATTATAAATAAAGTGACCACGTATATAAAACACAATATATTGTGTTTCGTCCCGATCATCAATACTATATTATGTGTTTCATTATACATAATTCAGAACCTTATTTAAAGACCTTTGTTTTTGACAAATTCTTGAAGAACAGAGATAAATGGCACCAATTCAACATTAAACTGACGTTTTTGAGTGCAAAAAATTTTTTTACTGAATTTAAGGTTTTTTCATTTGCTTTTTTCGAAAAGCTTGTAACGCTTGATTTACCGTGGTTTACACGATAACACCCTTCAAGTTGTCTACAACCTAAATTACTCAAGCCATAAATTACATTTAAATAAGTTGTAAATTCTAATGCTAAAACAAGAACACTTGTTCGTTCATGTAATCATAATATACTTTCATTAGACTTTCAAGGATATATACAGGTTCTAGGAATATATGCTAATATATATACGTTAAAAACTAACAATTGAGGCGATACATGTGAATCCTAAAGTTAAGGGTATCATTGCCATACTTATTTCAGCAGTTGGTTTTAGCTTTATGTCTGTTTTCTTCAGATTAGCTGGTGACTTACCAGTATATCAAAAGTCACTTGCTCGAAATTTAGTAGCAATGTTTATACCAATGTATTTTATTTTTAAATATAAGCAACCCCTATTCGGTAAACTCAGTAGTCAGCCCTTGTTGATTTCACGTTCAACTTTGGGATTAATTGGTGTTTTGTTAAATATTTATGCGATAGATCATATGATTCTAAGTGATGCTGATACTTTAATGAAGTTAAACCCATTTTGGACTATTCTACTTAGTTTAATATTTTTGAATGAAAAAGTTCGTAATTATCAATTTATAGCTATGATTGTAGCCATAGCAGGTATGTTATTTGTAATAAAACCAGAATTTTCTTCATCTATGATACCAGCTATAGCCGGCTTATTATCTGGTATATTTGCAGCAAGCGCATACACTTGTGTCAGAGCTCTTAGTACGCGCGAAGCACCCTATACAATTGTGTTCTACTTTTCATTCTTTTCAATTATAGTACTAATACCATTTACTATATTTACATTTGAGCCAATGACAATGACTCAAGTATGGTATTTAATCGGTGCTGGTCTATCAGCTGCCGCTGGTCAAATCGGTATTACACTCGCTTATAGCTACGCGCCTGCTAAAGATATTTCCATCTTTACGTACGCATCTATTATCTTTACCGCTTTATTTGGCTTTATCTTATTTGGTGAATCGCCAGACTTTTATGCAGTACTAGGCTATATGATTATCATTGGATCTAGTTACTATATGTTTGAAAAAGCAAGAAGGCAACCTACTACAATTCAAAAAGCAGAAGAAAAACCATAAATATAAAGGAGATTTCAATTATGAGCGAAGGACGTAACAAAGAAAATTTACAAGATATAACTTTACTTGGCAATCAAAACAATAAATATGAGTTTGATTATGACCCATCAGTCTTAGAATCATTTGATAATAAACACCCAGGACGCGACTATTTTGTAAAATTTAATTGCCCAGAATTTACATCACTTTGTCCAATTACGGGGCAACCTGATTTTGCAACAATCTATATTTCTTATATACCAAATATAAAAATGGTTGAATCTAAATCATTAAAACTATATTTATTTAGTTTTAGAAATCATGGTGATTTCCATGAAGATTGTATGAACATTATTATGAATGATTTAATTCAATTGATGGATCCTCATTATATTGAAGTATGGGGCAAATTCACACCTCGGGGCGGTATTTCAATCGACCCTTATACAAACTATGGTCGTCCAGATTCTAAATATGAAAAAATGGCAGAACATCGTTTAATGAATCACGATTTATATCCAGAAAAAATAGATAACCGTTAGAATCCTATTTCCATAAACTATCAAAGAAACTTGAGTACATTACATCTTTGGTAGTTTATTTTTTTATAATTTTTTATCGTTAATTAACTGATTATTCATTAAATTTTGTACTTTTCATATATACGCTTGTTATTTTTAGAAAAACGGTATAGAATAAATCCAACCGTTTAGGGGGAGGGAATTTATGAAAAAGATTGATTACACACACGAAGAAATAATGAAAAGTATTCCAAACAAAGGTTTCTTCGGACATCCAAAAGGACTAAGTACACTTTTCTTCACTGAATTTTGGGAGAGATTCAGTTACTATGGTATGAAAGCTATTTTGATTTTTTACCTATACTATAGCGTAGCTGAAGGTGGTTTCGGATTAAGCCAAGCCGTTGCGATGCAAATCGTTGCAATATACGGTACCTTAATCTACATGTCAGGTGTGATTGGTGGTTGGATTGCCGATAGGATTACTGGCACTCAAAATGCTGTCTTCTATGGTGGTATCCTCATCATGCTTGGTCATTTATTACTATCATTACCAAATAATTTAACATTAGTTATGATTGCATTAGCTGTCATCATTGCAGGTACGGGTTTGTTAAAACCAAATATCTCAACTACAGTTGGTGAATTATATGACCGTAATGATGTACGCCGAGACTCTGCATTCACATTATTCTATATGGGAATCAACTTAGGTAGCTTACTTGCGCCGTTATTAACTGGTTTCTTACAAACTAGAATTAGTTTCCACGCTGGTTTCTTAGCTGCTGCAATCGGTATGTTCTGTGGTTTAGTTGTCTATGCGATTAAACGTAAGAAAAACTTAGGTTTTGCTGGACGTAACGTCCCAAATCCATTAACAAGACCAGAGCTTAAGAAATTCGGTTATATATCTGGTGTTGTCATCTTATTATTCTTAGTTTATTTATTAGTTTTACATTTATTCAATGCACTGACGCTTGAAAACTTCAGTTTCTTAATTACTATTTTAGGTATCGTATTACCTATTTACATCTTTATTAACATGATTGTAAGTAAAGATGTAACTAAAGATGAGCGTTCACGTGTATATAGTTACGTACCACTGTACATAACATCCGTAGCTTTTTGGATGATTCAAGAACAAGGCTCAACAATTTTAGCAACGTTTGCAGATAAAAAAACACAATTAGAAATGTCAGTCCTTACCAATGGATTATTTGACTTTACAATTCCAGCAGCTTGGGCACAATCATTAAATCCAATATTTATAGTTGTATTAGCACCAGTATTTGCAACGTTATGGATGAAGTTAGGCAAACGCAACCCACCTACTGTATATAAATTTGCATTTGGAGCAATTATTGCTGGGCTATCATATTTAGTAATGATTATTCCATTAGCTACAGGCAACGAGTTAATTAACCCATTATGGCTTGTACTGAGTTTCTTATTAATAACAATCGGTGAACTTTGTATCTCACCTGTCGGTTTATCAACAACTACAAAATTAGCACCTATTGCATTCACAGCACGTATGATGAGCTTATGGATGCTTAGTAACGCAACTGCACAAGGACTTAACGCACAACTCGTTGTTATCTATACTAAGATGGATCAAAGTGATTACTTTATGTATTCAGGTCTTGTTGCAGTAGTTATCGGTGTATTATTATTACTTATTTCACCAAAAGTAAAACGCGCAATGAAAGGCGTTTATTAACCAAATTAATTGAACAAATGGCTAGGAGAAATAATTTTATATACGGTGTAGCTATGCTCCTGTCATCTATCCTTAACTTGATTAACAGCCCAAGACAATATTGTTTTGGGCTGTTTTGTCTTACGTTTAATTCTGCCTATCTTCAAAAACACTTGATCTAAAATATTCCTATCTTATATCTTTATTCCACTAATACATTGGTGATCCTTACACATGTGCTCTGTAGCCAGATTACTCCTAACCGCATCTCTAACCTCTTTCTGCTTGAGCATACCATTCTTAACTAAAAATCCAACACAATCATTACCCATTTTATCCATTCCGTGAACACTATTATTTATATTTACTGGAATATAAATATAGTTGTATATTAATTATAATTTATCAGAACATTCAGAATATTGCTATTTTGAGAATATTATTGCAATTAAATTTAATTAAGCGTAAAATCTTTTTTATACATTTTTATTGGGAGCAAGGAAGGACGGGAATGTTTTATGCAAGATAAGTATACATCACAAGATCCAACAGTCGAATCAATTCCTCAAAAAGGTTTTTTTGGTCATCCTAAAGGACTCGGTGTTTTATTTTTCGTAGAATTTTGGGAAAGATTTAGCTACTATGGTATGCGTGCATTATTAATCTTCTATATGTATTTCGCTATCAAAGACGGTGGCCTTGGTATGGATAAAAGCACTGCACAATCAGTAATGGCTGTGTATGGTGCATTAATTTATATGACCTCAGTACTTGGAGGTTGGATTTCAGATAGAATTACCGGTACACGTAAAGCCACATTTTATGGTGGTGTATTAATTATTATTGGTCACATTTTCTTAAGTTTACCATTAGATATCATCGGCCTATTTATCTCAATGTTTTTCATTATAATTGGTTCTGGTTTAATGAAACCAAGTATTTCAAATATTGTCGGTAGACTATATCCAGAAAATGACACGCGTATAGACGCAGGTTTTGTTATTTTCTATATGTCAGTAAACTTGGGTGGATTACTTTCACCACTAATTTTAAATCAATTTGTAGATAGTGGGAATTTCCATGGCGGTTTCTTAATTGCAGCCATTGGTATGGCACTTGGTTTGATTTGGTACATGCTTTTCAACAAGAAAAACATTGGTGATGTTGGTACAAAACCTACTAATCCATTAAACCAACAAGAGAAGAAAAAATATGGTTTAATATTTGCGGTTGTAGCGCTAATTATTGCCGCTGTGTTAATTATTACTGGTTTAACAGGTACACTTTCATTTAATATCGTAAGTACAACTGTATTAGTACTCGGTATAGCATTACCTATCATTTACTTTACAATTATGATACGCAGCAAAGAAGTAACAGACGATGAACGTTCTCGTGTTATTGCTTTTATACCGTTGTTTGTTTTAGGTGTTTTATTCTGGTCTATTCAAGAACAAGGAGCAAATGTACTTAACTTATTCGCTTTTGAAAGTAGTGATATGAAATTAAATATTTTTGGATGGAAGACGGACTTTGGGCCAACACTTTTCCAATCCATTAATCCATTGTTTATCGTATTATTAGCTCCAGTTGTGTCAATCATATGGGCAAAAATGGCTCGACGCCAACCAAGCATAGCGACAAAATTTGTCTTAGGTGCGTCTTTAGCTGGTGCTTCATACATCATGATAGGCTTAATTGGACATTCATCGGGTGGTTCAATGTTAAGTGTTAACTGGGTTATCCTTTCTTATATCATCTGTGTAATCGGCGAATTATGTTTATCTCCAACTGGTAATAGTGCCGCTGTTAAATTAGCACCAAAAGCGTTTAACACACAAATGATGAGTTTATGGTTATTAACAAATGCATGTGCACAAGCGATTAATGGTACACTTGTTCATTTAATCGAACCACTAGGCCATAAGAACTATTTCTTATTTTTAGGTGTTATTGCAATTGTAGTAAGTCTTATTGTCCTTGCTTTTGTACCAAAAATTGTTAGAGGCATGAGAGGCATTAAATAATTTCAATACGAACATAAACAAACCTTAGGTGACAGTCCTAAGGTTTATTTACGTTCGTATAGTTATTTTTCAAAATAGCTATGATCTTTCAGACCAAAAGTTGCTTCTTTTATCAATTGATATATTCAACATAATAAACGCCACCACTGTTTAATTTATATATTATAATCTTTTTCGTATAATATTAGCAGTAATTTGAGCCGACTCCTGCGGGAAAATCACTAGCTGCAGACTACGGGCTAAGGCAGTGTCTGCGGAAAGCGTGCACAAAAAAGCTGCCAACAAAGTCGAAGACTTTGTCGACAGTCTAAAATAAATCAAACGCTTAAACACGCGTTTGGTTTATTTTTTACTACTCTATAGGCATAAAATATAGACTAACTCTCATTTTGTAATATCAACCAATATCAAATTTACGCACTAACTTTAGAATATCTTATTATATGTACATAAAAGGCACACATTACGTCATCTTACTATTAGCTCATATTTACGAATATGACTTGCTATTTGCTTACTAGATGATTAAGGTCTATAATTTAGTCCCTAAGTGTTATGTATTTATTTTATAAGAGAATCGGGTACATAATAAAATAGAACGCAAAATCAGAAGAAATATGGTGAATAGATTGACTAAAACAAAATATAAACACGGTGTGTTATTTTATCATGAACACTCAGGTATAAAAGATATTTACAGAGGTTTAGGGGATGTGGCCTCTTCTTTAACAACATTTTGTAAACAATTATCTATCCAACTAAGTGAAAATGAAGGTGATATCATCACTTTCTGCAAAAAAATAAAAGACCAAAGCTATAGTGATGATGTTGATATTATTTTCATTCTTGGTGGAGATGGTACAATAAATGAACTTATTAATGGACTAATGCAAAGCGAATTAGACATCCCTATTGGTATTATTCCTGGCGGTACGTTTAATGATTTCGTAAAAACATTAAATCTTAATCCACGCCATAAAGCGGCAAGCCAGCAATTAATCAATTCAGAATTGCAATCTTATGATGTAATGAAGATAAATGATCGATACGCACTTAACTTCGCAGGATTAGGTCTTATAGTACAAAATGCAGAAAATGTTCAAAATGGAAATAAAGACATTTTTGGGAAACTGAGCTATGTCGGTTCTACCGTTAAGACATTACTCAATCCAGAACACTTTGATTATAAAATAACCGTAGACGGTAAAGAGATTAATGGCAATACCGCAATGATTGTGGTAGCAAATGGTCCATTTATAGGAGGAAGCCGTATTCCATTAACGGACCTCTCACCTAGTGACGGTTATTTAAATATATTTATTTTTGAAGAGCACAGCTCAAGTGTAATAAATGATATATTTAAACAACGTGACAGTATGAATTGGAATAATATGACAGATGGTATTAAACACATCTTAGCTAAAGAAATAACTATTGAAACTGACCCACAAATGAAAGTAGATATAGATGGTGAAATTGTCTTAAACACACCACTCAACATTGAAATCGTACCTAGTGCAATTGATATACTAACGTCGCAAGAATCAGATATAGATACACAACAGTCAGACGATGATTAGTCCAAGCACTAATTTACCTTCTAAAAACATATTTATATATAAAAATAAGATTTTATCATTGGCTCTTATGCCAGTAATAAAATCTTATTTTTTAATGCTTATACCGCACACAATAAACTCAAACAAAAGTCATAAATAAAAGCAGCAAAGAAAACAATAAGAATCGTCCGCTTCACTGCTTTAAAAACGTTTAAATTTTGTATTCACTATCTCCTAAAAAGTATTGCTCTACATCTTTCCAATTATTAACACGTGCAAATCTATCATCATTGATATTATGTGTTGCAGTATATATAATTGGCGTTCCAGTGAAGATACTTAATTGTCGCGGATTGTCATCGATTAAATAATCTGCATTAACAATATCTTTTCGACCACAAAAAACAAAATGTTGAGGATCTAAAAATGGGAAATATTCTCTCAACCAATTATATTTATCATGAAACGACGTCGGTACATCCATTGCAGCAGTCGCGATAAATACATCATAATATTCAGTTAGCTTCTTCACAACATCTTGTGCATCCGCCATTACTGCTAATTTTTTAAAAAATCCAGGCTCACGTAAGATTTCAGTCAGTAAACCATCATGCTCAGGCATCGCATGTCTTAATTTAATACCATCTAACATATCTATAGAAATACCTAAGTCTGTGCGCTTATTTACATCTTCAATTAATGCACCTACTGTGTCAGCAAGTACTTCATCCATATCAATCGCTATTGATTTTCTAGTCATTGTACTACTCTACTCCCTTTTTCTTCTTAATATGCTTTAATTTATAACATGCAATATACATGTACAAATCTATCCCACTATCAATTCAATTATAGCAAAATACGTTCAACTAAACCAAAATTGAACATAACATTAATAGTACCTCTTTCAAGTAATTTACTAGGCCCATAGGATAGCCATATAATAAACAGCCTACTTATATTAATCAAATGCCAATTTTTGTATCGTTGAACGTTCGTTAAGAATTATTTTTAGAAGTTAAAGTCTTTAAGTACTTCTATCATTTTTTCATTTTGCTCTGGGAAGCCAATTGTAATGCGCACACCTTTAGGAAACTCTCTCGTAATACATCCTACACTTAACAAAGCTTCATACAAATCATGTGGTTTATTTGTTTTCACGTAAATAAAATTCGTTTGGCTAGGGTAAAACGCATCACTTTGAGATAATTCAAAGAATTTCGCTCTCTCTTGAGCGTTGCGATCACGTATAGAAGTTAAATATGCTTGATCCTCTAATGCAGCTAAGGCAGCGTATTCTGATAGACGACCAACATTAAATGGTGGACGTATAATGTTGTACTTTTCAATAGCTTCTTTAGCGGCTACAACATATCCAATACGCATACCCGCTAAGCCATATGCTTTTGAAAATGTGCGTAATAAAAAGGCATTTGCAAATTGTTTTTGTAATGCTAATGTATTTGGGAAATCATCAGCAGTTACAAATTCAACGTATGCTTCATCAATAATAACCGGAATATCACTCGGTACACGTTCTAAAAAGCGTTGTAATTCATCATGTGAAAAATAAGTTCCTGTAGGATTGTTTGGATTACATAACCAAACTAACTTAGTATCTTCATCAATTTCCGATAAAATACCTTCCAAATCAAAATAGCCTTCTTGGAGTGGTACTTGAGTCACCTTTGCAGATTCTACAATTGCATTATGATAATATTGACCAAATGTCATTTCACTTGTCACAATCTTATCTCCAGCTGTCAGTACTGCACGTGAAATCATTAAGATAACTTCATCTAAACCAGCACCGAATAATATACGTGATGCGTCTACGTTTAAGTATTTGCTTATTGCTTCTTTTAATAATGGAGAACCCGTCTCAGGGTAAAATTGTAGCTCATCTAAATGTGCTTTAATTGCCTCATTAACTTTTGGTGTTGGACCGTATAAATTCTCATTAGAAGCTAATTTATATAACTCACCTTCAATTCCATATTGTTCTTTTAATGCTCGAGGTGATAGTCCTGGTTCGTAAGCTGATAATTGTTCAATTTGTTTCTTCATAGTTGCTTCGGTCCTCCTTGAATTTACAGAAATTTCAAAACTTAGTAACTATTATAAACCTTATAATAGAATAAAATCAATGTGTCATTACAGACACCATTATTTAAAATGATAAAAAATATGAGACTAGATAACTTTAGTATTATATTTCATACTAAGGTATCAGCCTCATATTCTCTTATTAAGATTTATTTATCGATTAAATTATGTTTCTCTAAATAATTTTTTGCTACATTATATGGGTCTTTCTTTTTCACTGTTACATCATAATTCATAGCTTGCATATCTTCGTCTGAAATTTTCCCAGCTAAGCGATTTAGTGGTTTTTTAATTTCAGGATGTTCTTTCAGATAAGATGTTTTAAACATAGGTGCTCCTTGATAAGGAGGGAACACATGCTTATCATCTTCCAACACAACCATATCATACTGTTTTAATTCAGCATCTGTTGAATAAGCATCAATCAGATTAATATCTCCACTTTCAATTGCTTGATAACGTAATTTAGGTTCCATCGTTTTTACATCACCTACATCTAGATCGTAGGCTTTTTTAACAGCTGGATATCCATCTCCACGATCATTAAATTCCAATGTAAAGCCTGGTTTAATCTCATCACTCACCTTATTCAAATCACCAATTGTTTTGATATTATGTTTTTCAGCAAAATCCTTTTTAACTGCTAAGGCATAAGTATTATTGTATTCCATAGGTTTCAGCATAGTCATATCGTATTTATCTTCTAAACTAGCTTTCGCTTGGTCATATACTTTTGCTTCTTGCTTAGATTTTAAATCTTCTTTAGTTAATTCGCCTAATACAGTGCCAGTGAATTCTAAATAACCATCAATGTCATCAGATTTTAGCGCGTTAAAAAGAAACGAAGTTTTGCCCATACCATCTTTAACTTCTACCGTATTATCCGTGTCTTCTTCAATTAATATTTTATACATATTAGTAATCACAGATGGCTCTGAGCCTAATTTTCCAGCTAAGACAACCTTGTCACCTTTTTGGGCTAGTAACGGTGCAATAATTACTAATAATAAAACAATGACAATCGCACCGAGTGACACTAAAAGTTTTTTATAAGAAAGCTTTTGCATAAAACGTAACACTAAATCAAATAAAATAGCTAATAACGCTGCTGGAATGGCACCTATTAAAATAAGCGATGAATCATTTCTATCAATACCTAATAAGATTAAATCACCTAAGCCACCAGCACCAATGAGTGCAGCTAACGTTGCCGTACCAATAATCAATACCATTGCCGTACGAATGCCTGCCATAATGACTGGCATAGCAATGGGCAATTCTACTTTAGTCAATCTTCTACCTGGCTTCATACCGATACCTTTAGCCGCTTCAACTAATGATGTATCTACTTCATTAATACCAGTATATGTATTTCTTAATATTGGTAACAGCGCGTATACGACTAACGCTATAACGGCTGGAACTTTACCTATACCAAACAACGGTATCATTAATCCTAATAATGCCAGTGAAGGGATTGTTTGAAGTATCGCCGCGATATTCATAACAATTTCCGAAAGTTTACGCGTTTTTGTTAAAAATATACCCAAAGGCACACCAATTAGTGCTGCAATCAATAATGCTATAAAAGATAATTGTATGTGTTCAAATATCGTTGTTATTAATTGTCCTCTACGCTCTACAAGTGTATTAATGAAGGTATTCATTCATCGTGACCTCCTTTATGCTCTGACAAAATTTGAAAAATATCTTGTCTTTTCAATACGTGCTGTGTTGAAGTAGCTGGATTATTAATAATAACGGCCTCACTGTCAATCAAAGCTGTATACACGTCTTTAACATATAAATTACTATCAACAATTGGGTAATCTTCTTTCATTTCTCCTTCTTGAATAGGCAATTGATCTATTAATTCGGAAAGTTTTAACTCATTAATTGAACGTTTCAATTTATCACCCATAAATTGTTTAACAAAATCGTTTTTAGGATTTGTAACGAAACCCTCTGGTGTATCTATTTGTTCTATCCTACCCTCATTTAACAAACATATACGGTCGCCCATCTTCATAGCTTCTTGAATATCATGAGTTACAAATATAATCGTTTTTTTGATTTTTTGTTGTAGCTCAATTAAATCATCTTGTAATTTTTCACGACTAATTGGATCCAAAGCGCTATATGGTTCATCCATTAAAATAACTGGCGGATCAGCTGCCAATGCACGAATAACACCTACACGTTGTTGTTGCCCACCAGAAAGTTCATCTGGTTTACGATCTTTATATATTTCAGGTTCTAGTCCTACCATATCCATTAATTCATCAATACGTTGATCTATGTCCCCGTCTTGCCATTTTTTCATTTGCGGTACTTGTGCGATATTCTCTTTAATAGTCATATGTGGGAATAACGCGATTTGTTGTAAGACATACCCAATGTCCCAACGCATTTCATATATTTGGTAATCACTTATTGGTTTATCTTTAAAATAAATATAACCTTCTGAAAGAGAAATCAATCGATTTATCATTTTTAACGTAGTCGTCTTGCCACAACCTGACGGACCGATTAAAACAAAAAACTCCCCTTCACCAATATTAAAACTAATATCATCAACAGCTATTTTATCACCATAGCGTTTAACTACATTTTTAAATTCTATCACTTTGTCACCTTCATTATCATATATTCATTTAACAAAAAATAATTTTTCAATCAAATGACATATTCCCTATTTGTATTGGTTTTATGTATAATTCAATTAATTTATTCATAGTATTTAATTTGCAAGTCCCCGTTCTAATCATTAAAAAAATAGCGAAGTTAATTCGAAATAAAATTATATCTATGGCTCATGAATTTACATAGTATATTAATTATTGTCAAATTAACTTCGCTCAATCGCTTTAGTTTATAAGTTATTTACTTATGCTAGTGAGTAAAGGAACAATACCTATTTGCTATTATAAGATGTCGTCACCTTTAACTTTTCAAGAAAGCTCATTTAAAAAAATAGATTTACAAATCATATTTTTAGTTTAAGCGCTCGCGTGCTCATCTTAACAACATAAAAGTGACTTATTTTGTTACAATCTTTTGTACAGATTAGCTATTTTATTCTGTTAAATTTTAGATTTATATGATTGAATTTTCTCCAAAAACATCGGACAATAATGTTTTAATTTATAACTACCTACACCTTCAATTAAAATCATTTCTTGTTTTGTTTCCGGTTTTCTTTTAGCAAATTCTTCTAGAGTAAAATCTGAGAAAATACTAACTGGTGGAATACTCAAGCTTTCACTTAATTGTTTTCGAACTCCGATTAATTCATCGAATAATGCGCGATCCACACCTTCTACCGTATTGATATTTACTTTTTCTCTTGTTTTACGTTTGAATGGCGTTGTAAATATTTCAACTTGGCCTCCGAGCAAATCCTTAACAGATTGATCACACGTTAAAATTTCATCATGTTCGTTTAAAAATCCTTTAAACCTTAATTCATCTATTAGATGACTAAGTTCTGAAGTTGTGTAATTTTTCATAATTCCATGTGTTGATAATTCGTTATAATCACAATATCGAATATAATCAGAGTCTTCTCCTCTTAACACCTGTATAATAACACTATAGCTCTCTTTTTGTTTCATACGTGCAATACAACTTACAATCATCTTCGCTTCATCTGTCATATTATATGTTTTATTTTCGATGACACAATTACTACATTGTTCACATTCTTCAAGTTTTTCATTCGGTTCAAAATAATGAACTAAAGTCGCCTCTAAACATTTCTTTGTTTTAGTATAGAGAATCATTTTAGTTAATTTTTCTCCCATCTTATCTTTATAGTCGTCATCTGCTTTTGACGATGAAATAAAATATTGATGTAATCCAATATCTCGTTCACTAAATAATAAGATACAATCACTGTTTAAGCCATCACGACCTGCACGTCCTGCTTCTTGATAATATGATTCTAAATCGCCAGGCATATTATAATGTATAACGAATCTCACATTAGATTTATCTATACCCATACCAAAAGCGTTAGTTGCAACAACAACGCGTACACGATCATACACAAAATCATTTTGCGCTGCTTCACGCTCTTTATTTGTCAGTCCAGCATGATAAATCGTGCTGTTAATATCATTACTCTGTAAAGCTTCATGCAATTCTTCAACTTGTTTACGTGTAGAACAGTAGATAATGCCTGCTGCATTTTTATGTTCTTTTACATATTCCATAACAAATTTTTGGCGTTGATACGTAGGATTAACTTGAAAAACGAGATTACGCCTTTTTGTACTCGTTTTTACCTCGTCGTTTTTCCCTATATTCAAACGTTCCATTATATCTTTTTGTACTTCAATTGTCGCAGTTGCAGTTAGTGCAACAATCGTAAAGTCTTGAGGTAATGCAAATACTTTATGGATTACATCTTGATAACTTGGTCTAAAATCATGGCCCCATTTAGAAATACAGTGAGCCTCATCAAAAGCAACTAAATGTATTGATAGTTGCTGTAATAAGCTAATAAAATAAGCATTATCAAAACGTTCTGGCGCAACATATAAGAATTGAATTTCACCATTTCTTAGTTGTGTTTCAATTTCTTTTTGTTGTTTTTGCGTTAAACTGCTATTTAAATATGCCGCGCGAATACCCATCGCTTTTAATTGATCAACTTGATCTTTCATCAATGAAATTAACGGGCTGATCACAATTGTTGTGCCACCCAACATTAATCCTGGTACTTGATAACAAATTGATTTTCCCCCACCGGTAGGTAAAACGCCGAGCACATTTTTATGATCTAATACTCTTGATATGATTTCTTTTTGACCAGGACGGTATGTGTCATAGCCAAAATAATGCGATAAAGTTGACTCCATGTTATAAAATCCCTCATTGTTCTTTTTGTTCTTCAAGCTCGCTCCATCTTGCAATATCTTCTTCATACAACTCATTTAATCTTCGTTGTTCTTCGCTGAGTTCTTTAATCTTGGCATAATCAGAAGTTGCCTCAATCATTTCTTTTTCTATAGCTTCTAATCTTTCTTCAGTTGTATCAATACGTTCGATAATCATTTCATACTCTTGTTTTTCTTTAAAAGATAAACCTTTTCTTTTTTTCTTTTCCGGTTGTTGTTTAACTTTAGGCTGCTGACTATTTTGCTCTTTTAACTGATTCTGTTCCTTTTTATAAGCTTCATAGTCTTCAAATGTACCTATGATACGTTCCATTTGACCATCATGAATATACCAATACTCTTGTGCTACTTTATTTAAAAAGTATCTATCATGACTAACTGTGATAACAGCGCCACCGAATGTTTCAATATAATCTTCAAGAATTGTAAGTGTTTCTGTATCTAAATCATTTGTTGGCTCATCTAGAAGAAGTACATTCGGTTGGTGTACCAATAACCTTAAAAGATATAATCTTTTTTGCTCTCCACCAGATAATTTATAAATCTTTTTACCATGTGTTGCGCTTGGGAATAAAAACCTTTCGAGTAATTGCGTGATAGACACCGATGTACCATCTTTTTCTTTAGCAACTTCACTTTCTTCTCTCAAGTAATCTATCATTCTTATATCACGATTCAGACGTTCTTCAGTCTGTTTAAAGTAAGCGACTTTTACTGTTTGCCCAATTTTAAGTTCACCTTCAAAATCTTTATCTTCGCCATTTAGGATGTTAAGTAACGTTGTTTTACCTGCGCCATTAGGTCCAACAATACCAATTTGTTGCCCACTTTGGATTATTTGAGTTATATCTTCAAATAAAGTTTTTTGGTTAATACGTTTCGTTAAGCCGTCTAATTCGAATACTTGTTTTCCTAATCTTGAATACGCAAGATTTAAAGACGCTTTCTCTTGTTGATGTTGATTTTTTACATCTTGTTCTAGTTCATTAAATCTATTTTTACGGGCTTGTTGTTTAGTCGTACGTGCTTTAACTCCAGCACGCATCCACTCAAGTTCCTTCTTATATAAGGATTGCTGTTTCGCTTGTTGTTTTTGTTCTATAATTTCATTTTCTGCGCGTTGTGCTATATAATCTTCGTAATTTCCTACATAGGTAGTCAATTTACCTCTATCTAATTCAATAATGCGAGAAGATACTTCGTTTAGGAAATAACGATCATGAGTAATAAATAATACTGTATGTGGATATTGTTTCACATAGTTAATCAGCCAATTAATTGATTCAAAATCTAAATGGTTGGTTGGCTCGTCTAATAGTAATAAATCAGGTTGTTCAATAAGTGTTTTAGCTAAACCAACACGTTTCTGTTGGCCTCCTGAAAGTTCACTTACTTCTTTGTTTATATCATAAATACCTAATTTAGAAAGAATTGTTTTAATTTCAGCACTATAGTCCCATGCTTGATAATTATCCATAGCTTCTTGAGCTTGCATCATTTTTTGAAAATCTTCATCGCTTTGGGTCATTGTATATCGAGCCAAAGCATTTTCATACGTTCTAATAACCTTAATCGTTTCAGTTTCTGAAGTTAATACCGCTTCAAACACCGACATATTTTGATCAAAATCATGTTTTTGAGATGAATATCGGATACGATAAGCATTCGGATGTGATACTTCTGCTTCAAAGTCTTCATCCAATCCTGCAATCACTTTCAATAAAGTACTTTTGCCCGTACCATTTATACCTACAAGTCCTATTTTTTCACCTTCAGAAATTGACAACTGCAAATTATCAAAAATGGTTTTATCGGCATATGATTTATGTAAATGTTCAATTTTATACGCTTCCATTGCCCAACATCCTTTTTAATATCGAAAATTATAATTATTTCTGTTAAACTTAATTTCAGTTCTACATATTATACACCTTTTTGAACTCAAATGATACAAAGGAGCAATGCTTATGTCGGAATTTTTCCAAAACTTGCCTCCTTATATCCAAGCACTAATAGCTGGTATTATTACATGGCTACTTACTGCATTAGGAGCTGCAGCTGTTTTTATTTTCAAGAGAGTCAACGATAAGATTTTAAATTCAATGCAAGGTTTCGCTGCCGGTATAATGATTGCAGCTAGCTTTTGGTCACTCTTACAACCAGCTATTAATTATGGTGAAGGTACATCATTACCATGGTTGCCAGCTGCTATCGGTTTTCTATTGGGCGGAGTATTTATTCGTGCACTAGATTTAGTTATTCCTCACATACACCCAAACACCCAAGATACAAACCAATACCAAGAAGGTGTAGGTACAAAAAAACTCAATAAGAATACGTTACTCGTTTTAGCTATTACACTACACAATATCCCAGAAGGTTTATCTATAGGTGTCGCATTTGGCGGCATTGTGGCTGGCAATGGGCAAGCTACATTTTTAGGGGCTCTTGGCTTAGCTATAGGAATTGGTATTCAAAATATTCCTGAAGGCGCAGCTTTATCCATGCCAATAAGAGCGGCTGGTGCTTCTAGATGGAAAGCATTTAACTATGGGCAAGCGTCCGCTATTGTCGAACCTATATTTGCAACAATTGGTGCAGCTGCTGTATTGATTGTTACCCCTATGTTACCTTATGCCTTAGCATTTGCTGCAGGAGCAATGATATTTGTAGTGGTTGAAGAACTGATTCCTGATTCACAAGCTAGTAATAATACTGACCTTGCAACAATGAGTCTCATGTTAGGTTTCACTATTATGATGATTTTAGATGTTGCGCTTGGATAAGGGCAAACCAAATGATTGATGTTGTTATATTTTAAAATTAGACATTAAAAAAAGTTACACGATTTTAACAGTCAAAGACAAGCAATACTGTCTTAGGCTGTTTTTTTAATGACATTTATCATACAGTCATAATAAGCAACATACGCTCCATAATTAGTTTCACTTACTTTATAATTACATTAAAACAAGTCGTACCACTAAATCTCTATAAATTAAAAAAGACCGACGACTCTATATTAGAATCGTCGGTACTTTTATTTATTTTTTCTCTTGTCCTTTTGGACCTGGTTTATACTCATAATCTGAAGGCTTAACTTTTTCGAAATCAGGATTATCGTAGAATCTTAAAAGATCACCGTTGAGGACATCGTCACTCATTTGTAAATCTTTCTCAGATTGTTGTTTACGCTTATCAAAGTCTTTAGGTTTTTCTGTTATTGGTTCATTATTCTTATTATCATAAATTCTACCATTAACATATTTATAATCTTTCGTTACGAAGTCACCATTTCTAAATGGCACTGTATCATCGTGATCTTTCGATAATAAATCTGTACCCATCATTAAGTAGTTCTTCGTATCAATACCCATTAAATGTAATAATGTTGGCATTACATCGGCTTGTCCTGCATAAGTTTTATCTACTGTACCTTCTTTACCAGGAATCTTCAACCAGAAACCAGTACGGTTTAAGTCGTTGAATTTAGCTGGTGTAATTTCTTCACCTAATAATTTTTCCATTGCTTTATTATGGTTTTCAGAAATACCATAATGGTCACCGTACATCATTATTACTGAATCATCATATATCCCTTTTTTCTTCAGTTCATTTATAAACTCTTCTAATGATTCATCAAGATATCTTGCAGTTTGTACATAACCATCCACGGTTGAATCCCCTGTGTTTGGTTTGTCTATTGATGCATCTTCTGGTTTCACAGTAAATGGATAATGGTTAGTTAATGTAATTAAGTGACTATAAAATGGTTCTTTTTCTTTTGCTAAATAATCTGCTGACTCTTTAAAGAATTCTTTATCTTTAAGACCTAAGTTTTCAAGATTTTCTTCAGACATATCGAAATATGTTGCATCGTAAAATTTATCTACACCAAAATGCTTGTACACTTGGTCACGGTTCCAGAATGTTTTGTAGTCACCATGCATAACATTAGATGTATAACCTTGCTGTTGATCTAGTATTGCAGGTAATGATTGGTAAGTATTATCACCTTTCAATGAATAAGCTGACCCTTGTGGTAGACCAAACAAACTGTTATCCATAGTAAACTCTGAATCTGATGTTTTACCTTGTCCAGTCTGGTGATAGAAGTTTGGATAATATCTGTATCCTTCATTACCAGAGGAGAGTTTATTTAAGAATGGTGTAACTTCTTCACCATTTACTTTTTTATTTATCAAGAAAGTTTGGAAACTTTCCAAATGAATTTTAATAACATTTTTCTTTTTAGCTGCGCCGAAATATTCTTTGTTCGGTTCAGTTCGTTTTTGTTTCGTATAATTTAATACCTTAGTTAAATCGTCTTCATTAGCCAATGCTTTTTGTTGATTGTTTTGAACTGTTTTAACACCGTCATATACAGTGAAGTTATACGGTCCTAAATATTTAACTAAATATTTATGGTCAAATGTACGTGTTAGTAATTCTGGACGATCTGACTCAGCAAATGCCAAGTTTAAAAAGAATAGTGCGACTGATGCAGCCATTACTACTGGTACAAACTTTTTACTGAATACACGTTTATCAAACCATTTTTGTTTAAATATTAAAACAAACAGGTACACAATAGTATCGATGAAGTAAACAAAGTCATACCATTTGAATGAAGCTGTTACAGCACCACCCATTGATTCAACATTTCCAACTTGATTTAATGTACTGAATGTTAAAAAGTCAGAAAAGAATCTAAAGTATACAACGTTTGCATATAATAAGAAAGTTAATAAAAAGCCACCAATAAAGATGAACCAGAAGGCTTTCTTACCCTTGAAAAACAAGAAAATACTCAATACTAATGCAATTAAACTGTATGGATTCATTAATAAGATTAAGTTTTGAACTAATCCTTTAACACCTAAAGAAAAATCAACATAATATGAAAAATATGTTTTTAAGGTGACTGTTAGCACCGTTAAAATAAAAAACCCAAAAAGAGTTAATTTCTTTTTGTGTATACTCATGTTCTTATCCCCCGATATAAATTATTATAGGCTAGAACGCTTACCTAACCTTATAAAAAGTGGCAAAATTACTATCTTAAACATTTATTAGCGATGTTAGTATCTCTAATAAACGAAAGTCGTTATTGGCTTGGGTAATTGTTTTAGAATCATGCTTTAGTGTCATCTTTAATCATTAACTTAAAGTACACTGTTACAAGCATTCACATGTTTCATTTTTTAAGTTTTTAATTGATATCTATATTATGAATTATTGATATTTGACTATTGTCATGCCAATCCATATTAATAATATTCATAAGTCCAAATTATCTTTACAATTTTTATCATTTTGTAATATGTTCGTAATAAAACGCACATAGTTCAATTAATAAATATAAAGCAATCGTAGTTAAATATCAAGTAAAAAGACACTTTTTTATGTAATTTGGCATCCAACAAAAGCTTTATTAACGCCTTATTAAACAGTTGTTAACTGACTATTAAGTATTTATATGCTTTTTAATTATACCTTTATTGAATAGCATATTAATCGGACTATGGTCGTATTAGCAATTCAACTAATATAATCTCTAACTTTCACATGTTTGTACCTATTTGTAGCCAACTAAATGATTTGAGGAAATAAAGATAGAAAAAAACAGCAACCCAAAATCTAGGCTTAACTTTGGCGTTACTGCTTTTAAATATTTATTACAACAATTAATATTCGCAGCTTATTTTAACATCTCTAATTGCATTCTATACTCAATGCCATGAAATAATTGATTCAACCAATTTGTATATTTGATTAAATTCTTCTCGGCACTTTCCACATCTATAAATTGAAATTTCAATTTAGTCCCTTGATGCTTTTGCCCTAATTTTGTTAAATGGTAACTTGCAATCGTACCAATTTGTGGGTAACTTCCTAAAGTATAATGATCATTTAATAAAATAATTGGCGTGCCATCTCGTTTAACTTGTATCGTACCAATTTGTACCGATTGATGTTCCGGCATGTCTTCATAAAATGCTTTTACAGGTTCTCCTTCTAAATACATACCAACTCTATTCGCTCTACTTGTCACTTTATATTCTCCAGAAGTAAAATGAGTTAATACTTTTGATTTAAAATCTTCTGTACCTTTATTTTTTATTACATGAAAAACATCAGACATATAATTGAAAGATAGGGCGTAACCATCAATTCCCCAATCTGTTTGATGTGTTTCTTTTAGATTTTCAAATAATTTATGATGACGTTCAGTGTAGTCTCGTTTCATGTTAACTTCGTCACCTTTTTGTATTTTGCGGCCATGGAAACCACCTATTTTCGACTTGAAATCCGTTGAAGTTGATCCTAACCATTCATCTAACTCGAATCCTCCACCTACTGCCAAGTAAACTCTAGATGTACGATTTGTTTCTGTAAAAACGAGCACATCACCTTTTTCCATTAAATACAATTTGTTGGGTAAGACTTTCATATGTTCAGTTTTAGCTTTGAAATTTCCACCACTCAAAGCAATAAGAGTCGGTTCAGTAAAACGAAAACTCGCCATTCTGTTAGTCATTTCTAAAGTAGCTTCATGCTTATCATTAGCTACAAGTCTGTTTGCAATTTCATGCGATAAAGAGTCTAAGGCACCACCAGGTATAACACCATCATGTTCATACCCTTTACGACCAAAGTCTTGAAAACTTGAAAATAACCCTTCGCCTTCTATTATGATTGACATGGTTGAAATCCTCCTAAATCCAGTACTTCCTCTTGAATCGCACAAAATTTAACATTATCTCCTAGTTTTAATTTTGTGAAATCTTCTAATTCTGGATTAAATAATCGCACCGGTGTATACCCTATAACAAGCCAATCACCATATGTATCTGTTGTAGTGATACCTGTCTTTTTACCTTCAATAATTACAGAGCCAGCAGGAATAAAGGTCTTTTTTCCACCCGTATGATTTACAAACAAACGCTTATCCATGCCCGTTAAATAAGGGAATCCCGGCGTATAGCCCATCATCGACACAAAATAGGTTTGTGCTGTATGTAATTTCACAAATTTTTCAAAGTTCATTTTGTAATAAGTTAGTAAAGAAGCTAAATCAGGTCCATATTCCCCACCATAAATCACTGGAATTTCAACAGGTTCAACCGTTTCTTCCTCATGCTTAATTTCCATTTGTACAGTTTGCATTAACGCTTTCATATATAAAAATGGTGATTGAATATGATGATGCTTAATCATGTCCCTTGCATCATAACAAATCATCATGTCTGATTCTGTAGGTACAATTTCTGTTATAAAAGGATATTGTTTGTCTGCTAAATATTTTTTTAAAGCTAACAGATCTTCAGTCAAATCTTTAGAGACTTCTTTTTCTATAGAAACCACTATTGCTTGGTCTCCTTGACTATATATCTTCATAGTTTCACCTCATAAATTGTTACTAACGATAAAATACATCAAATGCTTGTATCAAATAATGTACGAGTTCTTTTACTAGGAAATAGACAAATATAAATTGAAATACGCAAGATATTGTAATGACAAAGCGTGTTAAATAAACACTTTGCCTTTTCAACAATTGATTTACGCCCCATTTGGTAAGCACAGAAATTATAATAATTGTTAATGTCCAAACCAATATCATCATTTTGCCTCACTCACTGTTTATAAGTTTTAGATTACTATTCTGTTCATAAAATTTGGGTATCTTAAATCATGTATATGCTATCAATAACCCATGTTTATACTTTCTATATTCTATAGATAAATTTCTACCTCGGCAACCTCTCGTAAGCTATTTATTAGAAAAATCTGTACTTTATTATTACTAATTTTATCTTTTAATTCATGTACCTCAAAATCTTTTTCCAGCAACTCACCTTTATCTAATAGTTCTTGACGCATACAACCACGCAAAAAGTCTTCATTATAAAGGGGTGTATAGTAATGGCCATTTTCTTTTATCATTACATTACCTATATCAAATTCTAATACTTTACCTTTTTCATTGTATAATAGAACGATATCTGTTTGGTGATTATGTTCTAAATGTGCTCTTTGTGTCGTCTTGTTAATTACGACTTGTTTATTCACATCAGACGTTAAAGGTAACAGTTTTGCTGTAAATGTTGACTTTTCTGGTAAAGACGCTGCAACGTATTCCATTGTGCCATCTTTATTCAACAAAATTTTCAGTCGATAAATACCCGTTGCATATTGCTCACTAATTGAGTCTATAAGCTCTGACCAAGCCGACTCATCAAACAAAAACCCTAATTCTTCTGAAGCGTTTTTCATTCTATTTTTATGATAAGAAAGCCTAGAAAACAAGCCTGATTCTAACCTCATTGTTTCAAAAAGTTGCATTATAACCTCTCCAATATCTTTGTCTTGTCTATAAATTCTTGAACTTCCTGCTCAGGTATAGAATCAATCGTAATACCTGCACCGACACCATAAATCGCTTGATTATTTAAGTATTGTATTGTTCGAATCGGCACATTAAAGATTGATTTGCCATTTGGAAGCAATAAGCCAATTGCACCACAATAAATATTTCGCGGCGTTTGTTCTAGTGCTTTTATATAGTTCATCGTATTAAGTTTTGGGGCGCCTGTAATCGAACCACAAGGAAACAATGCACTTAGTATTTGATTTAAGTTTGTGTTTTTATGTAACTTGGCAGTGATCATTGAAGTCATTTGAAATACTGTTTGATATGGTTCAATATGAAACGGTTTATAAACGTTAACCGTACCAGTTTCTGCAATACGACTCATGTCATTACGTAGTAAATCTACAATCATCACATTTTCTGCTCTATCTTTGCTTGAGTGACTTAACGTGTTTAGATTGTTCCTATCTTCTGTTTCATCACTGCCTCTTGGCATCGTACCTTTCATGGGTTTACTTAACAATATATCTTCATCTGCTTTAAATGGCCCTCGTTGGAAGAATAATTCTGGTGATAATGAAGCAACCTGTAACTCATCTGTTTCAATAAGCGCTGAATAAAAGCCATGATTATCATTTAATAGATGATAGTATAATGTCGCTATAGAATGATGAATTGAATCTACTAATCTTGTTGTATAATTTACTTGATATGTATTTCCCTCTACAATAGCTGATTGTATCGTCCGAATATGTTTGATAAGTTCGGCTCTATTTAATTGGAATTGGAAGCTACATTGTTGTTGATATATCGTGTCATCAATGTTCGTCTTCGCTTCTGATATATTTTCAAAAATGTATGCTGCCGCGTATACATAGCCTTCTTCAGTAGACACTGTTGCCATCTCTTTATTAAAGTACGTTGCCGCTTCATAAGGTAAGTACAAGGCTGCACAATAGCCATCGTTTTGGTACTTCTCTGCAAAGCACACGACTTCACCAACTTCTTCTATAGTGTATGCAATTTTCTTAGCAATACATTCTGTAAATAAATAACGATATGTCTCATGTGTTTTTTCATCAGTTATGTAACGATAATTAAAGTGTATTTGCATGATATGCCTCCACTATATCTATAAATATTTGAATCTGTTTAAGACCATATTCACTTAATATGGATTCTGGGTGATATTGCACTCCATAAATAGGTAATACTTTATGTTCCAAAGCCATTATAATACCTTCATGGTTGGTCGCTGTCACAGTTAACGTTGTGGGAAAGGATGATTGCTCCGCTTTTAAAGAGTGATAACGCATCACATCGAATGATTCTGGTAAACCATCAAAGATACCTATGCCATTATGTTTTATGCGTGTTGTATGACCATGAATAGGTTTATCACTTTTTACTATATTTCCACCAAAATAAGTCACAATTTGTTGAAACCCTAAACAAACGCCTAATATAGGTCCTTTTGTTGAAAATGTTTGAATTACTTGATTTAATATCGGATAGTCCTCAGGAGAACCTGGCCCTGGTGAAATTACAATTGCATGTGGCTGAAGTGAATGAATACGTTCATTTGTCATCATTTCTACATCAACTACCTCAACTTGTCCTCTATAACTTTGCTTAATATAATCTACAATGTTATAAGTGAACGAATCTTTATTATCTATAATCAGTATCATTTTGTCGCCTCTTTTTAAATATCTTCATTATTCTGTTATACTTATTATCACAAATATTAACTTGATTTTACAGTTTAAATATATTATTCTAAATCACGTTATAAATGAATACAAAGAGGTTCCTAGCTGATACCCTCTATAAAAAACTAGACACATGAATTTCGTCTGTCTTTTTTATAGAGATGGACGTTTTTTTATGCCGTCATAGCATGAGTTAAAACAGCTAGTTTGACAATATGAAGGAGTGCAAGCAATATGACGCAACAATCTTTAGACAATAATAAGGCCATCGTAGTATTTAGTGGCGGTCAAGATAGTACGACTTGTCTATTTTGGGCTAAAAAACATTTTGAAAATGTAGAACTAGTTACATTCGCATACGGCCAAAGACATGATACAGAAATTGAAGTAGCAAGACGCATAGCGCAAGAACAACATGTAAAACACCATATCTTAGACATGTCTTTACTTTCACAACTAACACCTAACGCCCTAACACAACATGATATGGATATCGAAGTAGGAGATGATGGCATTCCTAATACGTTTGTTCCTGCAAGAAATTTACTTTTCTTATCTTTTGCTGGTGCCTTAGCATATCAGACTAATACTAAAAATATCATTACCGGTGTATGTGAAACGGATTTTTCTGGGTATCCAGATTGTAGAGATAGTTTTATCAAATCAATGAATGTAACGTTATCACTATCAATGGATAAAGATTTTGTAATTCATACACCTTTAATGTGGTTGGATAAAAAAGCAACATGGGCTTTAAGTGACGAACTTGGAGCGCTAGATTATATTCGCTACAACACGCTCACTTGTTATAACGGCATTGTTGGTGAAGGCTGTGGAGAATGTCCTGCTTGCGAATTGAGAGCAAATGGTTTAAATACGTATTTAGCTGAAAAAGGAGTGAATTAATTATGTTCCAACAAAATTATCCTAGCGTGCAACATCCCTATACTTTTGAACTAAATAAAGACTTTAATTTTTCTGCAGCGCATTATATACCAAATGAAGACGCAGGCAAATGCATGCGCACACATGGCCACACTTATTTTGTAAATCTAACGATTGTCGGCGATAAACTAGACCATAATGGTTTTTTAGTGAATTTTAGTGAACTAAAACAATTAGTCCACGGACAATTTGATCACTACTTACTCAATGATTTACCACAATTTGAAGGAAAAAGTCCATCTACTGAAATTGTTGCTCAAACTATATATGAAATGGTTCAAACATCTTTAGATCAACGCAGTAATCAACCTAAATGTGTACAAGTCTACGTAAGAGAAACGCCGACAAGCTATGTCGTATATAGACCAAAGGAGCAACGTAATCATGAGTAAAATACCTGTACTAGAAATTTTCGGTCCAACCATTCAAGGTGAAGGTCGTGTCATAGGCCGCAAGACCATGTTTGTACGAACTGCCGGCTGTGATTACCGTTGTAGTTGGTGCGATTCAAGCTTTACTTGGGACGGTAGCGCTAAAGAAGATATTCGTATGATGACTGCTGAAGAAATTTATGAGGCTTTATACGAAATTGCTGGCGACTCTTTTAATCACGTGACAATTTCTGGTGGTAATCCTGCCCTAATTAAAGGAATTCAACAATTAGTTGATTTATTTGATGAAAAACACATACAAAGTGCTTTAGAAACACAAGGAAGTAAGTTTCAACCATGGATGACTCAAATTGACGATTTAACAATCAGTCCAAAACCACCAAGTTCAAAAATGAAACCAAATTTGCCTATATTAGATGAAGTCATCGAGCAATGCGTGCCAGAATCACTAAATCTAAAAGTTGTTATTTTTGATGATGAAGACTATGAATTTGCAAAAATGATTCATCACAGATACCCTACTATTCCTTTTTACTTACAAGTAGGTAATCCTTATTTAGATGGTGAATACGTAGAATCACACACTAAAAAGTTATTAACGTTATATGAAACGCTAGTAGACCGCGTAATGGTCAGTAGCGATATGAACAATGTATATGTTCTACCTCAATTACACACGTTGCTATGGAGTAACAAAAAAGGTGTTTAAATTGTGTAATCTATGCGATCCGTTGTATAATGCTCTTTGTCTATATAACGAATCGCTTTTTAGTGATGCAAAAATATATAGTTGGTCATCACTGTAAAATTATTTTTATTATGCATTTAACATCATTTTTAATCACATTTGAATGATGATGCTTTGAAGAAATTATGTAATTAAATGAATAACTTTCACTTAATTGATATAATGTTGCAGTGAAGTATCTAGGTTAGGAGAGCATCATGCTAATTAATATAATTATAAATATAGCTACGGTATTAATTGTGCTCGGCATTGATTTATATCGTCAGAATTTCAAACAACTAAAGTTTAGCTCTATACTGATTGCAATAACACTCAACGGTATTATTAATTTATTTTTAGTCGGTGAATATGATTACATCGCCTTTTATACAATTACACAATTATTTATTTGGACTTTATTACAACTTTATTTAAATCGTAAGATAACTGCTTTTAAAATTACAGATCAAAAATTCATTGCAGTTATTTTAACAATTATCATGAGTACATCATTAATCCTTACATATAGCACTAGCCATGACTCGTATTATATGTCTATTCCATACTTAGCCCCTGCTATTTTCCTAATTGGCGCAATCTTACTTTTCTATAGTACTTTTCAGCCAAATGAAAAAGAGCAACTTAAGCTATTACAACGTATCAAGCACCCAATTTTAATAGGTCAAATATGTATGATTGGTGCTTTTACGATAATGATGCTATTAACACCTTACTGGTATGCCTTTATTATAGTTCATTTGCTATTTATATTTTTCTTATTATGGCAGAATATATTTTTTTCACATAAATGATTAACATATTATATTTTGTGGTATAAATAAACAGTTAAATGATTTCTTAAAGGAGGTTAAATTATGTTTGGCTTTATACTTATGTTAATTGTCGGTGGCTTAATCGGCTGGATAGCTGGTGGCATCGTTGGTAAAGATATCCCAGGTGGAATCTTAGGTAATATTATTGCTGGTATCGTAGGTGCAGCATTAGGTTCATGGATCTTTGGTGACTGGGGTTGGCACTTAGGTGGCATCGCAATCTTCCCAGCATTAATCGGTACAATCATTTTAGTTGCAGTCGTTTCATTCATTTTCGGTAAATTACGTAAAAAATAATCAACCATAATAAAACGTAATGATTTACTAAAATTAATATGGAGTGGCTCACAGAAATCTACTCGAGATTTTGTGGCTGCCAAGGCAAAAGCGTCCGAGACATAACGATTGTCTCGGACGCATATTTATTATTTTGCCTTTTATAAATTCATAGTATTTTAATCAAGGACTAATTAAAATTCATCTATTTTTAATTAGTTCTTTTTTCTTTTTATCTTGTGTTTCCGAATACTTTCTACGCTCATTACTGCCAACGTCATCGTTAATATCTTGAGTAATATTGTGGTTATTTGTTTCATAAGCACATTTGAAATTAGAAGCCTGCACAATATATTTAGGACGTTGCTTCACTTCGTAATAAATACGACCGATATACTCACCGACAATTCCTATTGAAATGAGTTGGATGCCACCAAGGAGTAATATAGCTGCAATTGTAGAGAAATAGCCTGGTGTTTCAACGCCTCTTATCATAATACCTACTGAAATATAACCGATATATAGCAAACTAATAAAGAATACAATTAGCCCTAGATAGATCATTGCACGTAAAGGTTTATTATTGAATGAAATCAGACCATCAATACCATAATTTAATAATTTACTAAATGACCATTTAGATTCTCCATCCTCACGCTCAACATTTTCATAGGTAAAGACTTTGGTATTATAACCTATCCATTCGTACAAGCCTTTAGAAAATCTATTATATTCATCTAATTGGGTTAAAGATTGTACTGCACGTTGGCTTAACAATCTAAAATCTCCAACGCCATCTTCTAATTTAATATCTTCTACAAAATGATTTATCAATTTATAATAAATTTTCGTCATCATTTTCCTAGACTGATTTTCACCCGTTCTATCTCTTTTGGCTACCACTTGATCATAACCGTCCATATAACCTTCTATCATTTGAGGTATTAATTCAGGGGGATGTTGCAAGTCTGCATCAATCATAATAACGCCATCGCAATTTTCACTATGTTGATAACCAGCAATCATTGCTGATTCTTTACCAAAATTACGGCTAAAGGATATAAATTTAACATGATTGTCTTTCGTGGCCATCTCTTGAATATAATTAATGGTCTTATCTTTACTTCCGTCATCTACAAATAATAAATCATAGTCATAATGATGATTCTGACTATCTTTCGATAATATTTCAGTCAATCGTTCATACGTTTTTACTATTACTTCACCTTCATTATAACAAGGTACTATAACTCTTATTTGCATATATAAACACCTTCATTTCAATTACTTCAATTTTTACTTTATCAATTCTCACCATCATTATGCTATATAAATCATTTAGATTTACATAATCTTTATATAGCCTTAATACTAAATATTAAAACTTAACTTTTAAGCGAAGATTTTTAAAAACGAATTAATTTCAAGATAATTTTAAAAAATCAAAAATCATTCATCCATTGAATTTTTAATCAAAATGCTAATATTGACTGAAATATAAACTTATAAAAGTTATAAATTGTTACTTTAAGTCTATCAATTATTTTCATTATTTGAAAATGAAAACTATCAACACAATAAAGAAAAGACTATATATTCAGAAATCAATTGAATACATAGTCTCGTTCAAAATTATTTTAATGTCCCTATACGAACCTTATCAGGATCATTGCCTTGTCGCTCATCTTTATTTAAGCTATCAATTTCAGCAATATCAGTAAGTTCTAAATTAAAATCAAAGATATCATAATTTTCTTTAATACGTTCAGGCGTCTTAGACTTTGGAATCACTAGTCTATTATGTGCTAGATGCCAACGTAGTACAATTTGAGCTGGTGTTTTATTATAACGTTCAGCTAACTTTGTAATAACATCATATTCGAGCAATCCTCTATTTCTCATTAACGGCATCCAAGCAGTAACTGCAATATCATGGCTATCACAATATTCCTGTAATGCTTGTTGATTGAAATTAGGGTGCACTTCTATCTGATTCACTGCAGGTACAACTTCAGTTGCTTCCATAAGCTTTTCTAAGTGATGTTGGTTAAAGTTACATACGCCAATGGCACGGATTCGCCCTTCCTCGTATAACTTTTCCATAGCTTTATAACTCTCGATAAATAAGCCATCTGCTTCACATGGCCAATGTATTAAGAATAGATCTAAGTAATCAGTACCAAGGTTTTCAATTGATTTGGTAAAGAATTCAATCGTTTGATTATACCCTTGGTAGTCATTCCATAATTTAGATGTAATAAATAGATCTTCTCTAGGTACTTCTGATTTTTTCAATGCATTACCTAATGCAATTTCATTTTTATAGAAATAAGCTGTATCAAATGCACGATATCCAGCATCTAACGCTGCTGTTACTGCTTGTTCCATCTCTTCTTCTGCGATTTTATATACACCTAATCCTACTTTAGGCATTGGATAACCATTATTTAAATAATATATATCTTCTATCATTATTAATCCCCTTTCTGATTACTTTGTTTGTATAAGTAATATCTTTATTTTAATACGCTTAGACATAAAAATATACTATCTCACACTTTTTCCTTTAATAGACCACAGTATGTTATCTATATAACTATATTTCTTACCCATAAATATAATTCTGATAATAAAAAGAATCTAATGATATGCATACTTCAAAATTAACTATAGTAAATTCAATGAATCCACTTTTTTAGTCATATAGGTCATAAAAAAACAGGAGAGAAATCATTTTATCAAAAATTGATTTCTCTCCTATTTCCTAATTAATGTTACACTTTCACATTAATCATCGCTTTTTAATTATTTTCTTCTTCCTCGGCTTCTTCTTCTAATGTTGGTCTATTTTTATGATATTCTAACTCTAAAATAACAGTAATGATTTGGTGGTTATCAATTTCAGAAATAACCCATCTATCATATTCAGTATCAACATAATCATTCTGTTGTAAATTCGTATTGTGTGCTTGTAACCAACCACCAATGGTATCAATGTCCTCTGAATCTTCAAATTCGATATCTAGTTGATCTTGTAGGTCGTTTAATAATACACGACCATTGATTTGATATCTACTGTCTGTTACTTTCACAATATCGTTAACTTCATCATCATCAAATTCATCTCGAATTTCGCCAACAATTTCTTCTAAGATATCTTCCATTGTTAAGATGCCAGCTGTACCGCCGTATTCGTCTATAATAAGGGAAATATGGACATGTTCTCTTTGCATACGAACTAGTGCATCACTAATACGTGTTGTTTCTGAAATCATAGGTAAGTCATGTACATAATTACTTACTTTCATTTGTTTTCCTGAAGCGTATTCAGTTAAAAACTCTTTCACATTAATAAACCCTTTTACATGGTCTTTATCCCCATCAGCTGTAATAGGATAACGGGTAAATTGGTGTTTTTTAATTGTGTCTAACAATTCATCCACGTTAAATGGTTCATTCATCGTTATCATTTGCGTACGCGGCACCATAATATCTTTAGCTTGTCTTTCATCAAATGAAAAGATATTTTGCATGTAAGCTAATTCGGTCTGGTTAATTTCACCGCCATTATAACTGTTGTTGATTATTATTTTTATTTCTTCTTCTGACATTGCGTCATTATTAGCATCAGGATCAACGCCAAACATACGGATAATCATTCTCGCTGAACCGTTCATTAACCAAATTAATGGTTTCATAATAACACCAAAATAGAATAATGGTCGTGAATAGAACAATGCTAATTTTTCAGTATGCTGTATTGCTAACGTTTTAGGTGCTAATTCACCAAGTACTACGTGTAAATAAGTCACAATAATAAATGAAACAATAAATGATATTGTTGTCGTTAACGGGTCTGGCAAGTGGATCGCTTCGAATAACGGGTGTAATAATTTATTAAAAGTTGGTTCACCTAACCAACCTAATCCTAAAGATGTTACAGTGATACCGAGCTGACATGCAGATAAATAATAATCTAGATTTTTAATCATTTTTTTAACTACACGTGCACTACCATTACCTTCTGATGCAAGTTGATCAATTCTAGAACTGCGGACTTTCACCAAAGCGAATTCCGAGCCTACGAATACCGTTGTTAATGCTATTAAAAGAAAAAATATTACTAAATTCATTATGGTCACAGTTTCCAATTAATTCCCTATTTCTAGGGATTCACCTCCAAAATATCGTGTCACAATAGGTGACCGAACATAAGTATTTTTATTGTTAATGATTGCTTTTTGACGTACTACATCCTTCCCATTGTGACACCTCCCTAAAAATACGCATTTCTTTTATCATATCACAAAATGAACATTTCTTGTAATTTTTGCAATCAATCGCTTTTTAAGCCAATTAATTATTGAAACTTAAATTTGTATTAAAGTCAATTTTTCAGTATTTTTAAGCCTAAGCAATTATGATCCGAAATTGTGAACTTCGCCTGATTTAATCGTTGTTAAAACATGTATATCATCATCGACGACTACAATGTCAGCATCTTTTCCTACAGCTATACTCCCTTTATTATCTTCAATATTCAATGCAATTGCTTGGTTTAAACTTGTAACACGCCATAAGTCATCTAAAGAAGCTCCAGTAAATTTAATTAAGTTTTTTAAACCTTCATTCATTTTCAAGATACTACCTGCAAGAGCACCAGAGGCCAGTCTCGCTTCGGAACCTTTTACCGTTACATTCTGACCGCCTAAATCATATTCACCATCTGGCATACCTTTCGCTCTCATAGCATCGGTAATCAAGAAAAAACGTTTATTTCCTTTTTGTTTATAGGCAATCTTTATAGACGCGGGATGTGAATGAATACCATCAACGATAGATTCTGTACTAAGTTTATCATTGACCCAAGCAGCACCAGATAATCCTGGATTTCTATGTTCGAACGCTGTGCCAGCATTATAAAGGTGGGTCACGTGCTTCGCACCATGTGCCACCGCTTCATTGACTTCATCGAATGTTGCTACCGTGTGACCAATAGAAAAATTAATTTGATTATGTAACGCTGCTAAAGTTTCACGTGCGCCTTCTACTTCTGGTGCAAAAGTCATTACTTTAATTTGGTCGTTAGCAATTTCTTGAAATTGTTGTATCTTTGCAACTGAAGGTCGTTGAACATACGCTGGGTTTTGAGCGCCTACCTTATGTTCAGATATAAATGGCCCTTCTAAGTGTATCCCAACGATACTTGCTGCGTTTAAGTTATCTTGTTGTCCTTGATAGTTCACAATATTCTTTAATGCTTTGATAATATTTTCATCAGACTGGGTCATTGTTGTAGCCAAGAAGCTTGTTGTACCTTCTGATAATAATGATTCTGACAAATGTTTTAACCCTTCAAATGAAGCGTCCATAGCATCTTCGCCATAGCCACCATGCATATGTATATCAATAAAACCAGGTAGCACATGTTGCCCTTTTAAATCTATAGTTGTTAACTCTCCTTGATATTCACCTGTACCAATTTGTGCAATTTTACCATTATCAATTATAATATAACCTTGTGCAATTGTTTCATTTTCAGTATAAATGCGACCATTTGCAATAACATATTTACTCATTTTTCTACCTTCTTTTCGCTAATTTAATCTCATTAATTTCTTTGCAACTTTATTAATATTTTACCAAATTCAATCACTTAATTATATTCAAAGCTTTTTACTTTTCACTATATAATTAAAAAAGCCAGAAAATGAACTCAATTAGATGAGTTTTTCTGGCTTTCCTTTATTTCTTTATTGTTATGAAGCATCTATAGTTTAATCATTCATAGCTTCAGAAGTATGAATTTCATCTTGTGTTAACTTAGGTTTTAATAAACCATAAATAATTGCCGCAACTAATGAACCGATAATAATTGCAATTAATGATTGAAGTACGTGACCAAAGTCTGTTCCTAATATAACAATAATACCACCATGTGGCGCTTGTATTGCTGAACCAAGTCCTAGCGCAATTGCACCAGCCACACCAGATCCAACCATCATTGAAGGTATAACTCGAATTGGGTCAGCAGCTGCAAATGGAATAGCGCCTTCCGTTATAAATGATAAGCCCATAATATAGTTAGGTAGTACAGAACCTTTTTGTTCTTTTGTGAATTTCTTACGGAATAGAACCATTGCTGTTGCAATCGCAATTGGAGGCACCATACCACCAATCATTGCTGCAGTAATTGGCGCAGCATTACCACTTGTCAACGCTGCTACAGAGAATACATAAGCCGCCTTATTAAACGGACCGCCCATATCAATAGCCATCATCGCACCAACAACTAAACCAAGTAGCATTATGTTCGTACCTGATAAACTTTCCAATCCATTTAATAACGTATTATTCAACCATGATGCTGGTGGATTGATAACATAAATCATTAGTAATCCTGTAATCGTAACTGAAAGCACCGGGAAGATAAGTGTTGGTTTTAAACCTTCTAACGCTTGAGGCATACCTGAACATAATTTCTTAATACCTAATGTTAAATAACCTGCTAGGAAACCTGCAAGAATACCGCCAATAAATCCTGAATCACCTGTACTAGCTAGAACACCACCGACAAGACCTGCTGCAAAGCCTGGCTTATCTGCAATACTACGTGCAATGTAACCAGCAAGTATTGGAATAATTAGCATGAAGGCACTCTTATTACCTATATTCCATAATTGTTCAGCAAAAGCATTATATTCTGAACTTTTTGGATCAAAAGAGTTAGCACCAAACAAGAACGCAATTGCCATCAAAATACCACCAGCGATAACAAGTGGTAACATATTAGATACACCATTCATTAAATGTTTGTATATTGTTTTACCAACGCCTTGTTTTTCGTTGCTTGTTGATTGATTACTTGCCTTATTGCCACTGCGTGCTACAAATGGCTTGCGAGATGTATCTTGTGCTAAGTTAATTAATTCTTCTGGTCGTTTTATACCATCTGCAACAGGTACTTCAACGACGTTTTTACCATCAAAACGATCTGTCTCAACATGTACATCTGCGGCTACAATAATACCTGAAGCACGTTGAATATCTTCGTCTGTAAGATGATTTTTTATGCCGCCTGAGCCATTTGTTTCAACTTTAATCTTAACATTCATTTTCTCAGCTTGTTTTTTCAAAGCGTCACGTGCCATGTAAGTATGAGCAATACCTGTTGGACATGCTGTTACTGCTAAAACGTATGGTTCATTTGAATTTTCATTATCTGTGGCAACACCTTGAGCCGCCTCTTCAGATGCTTCTTCTTCAGTTGCTTCATCATCAGCCTGATCTATAATTTGTAATACTTCTTCAGGCGAATTGGCATGAAGTAATGATTCACGAACTTTTTCATCCATCAGAATACCTGACAATTTAGCTAATGCATCTAAGTGTGTTTGTGCTCCGCCTTCTGGTGCAGCAATCATAAAGAATAAATGTGCTGGTTGCATATCTAAACTTTGATAATCTACACCTGCTTTTGATTTCCCAAATGCAATTGCTGGTGTAGTAACTGCTGAAACCTTAGCGTGAGGTATCGCTATACCTTCACCAATACCTGTTGTACTTTGAGATTCACGATTATGGATTGCTTCTTTAAAAGAAGTCACATCATTTAGTTTTCCAGCCTTATCTAATTGATTAACTAGTTCGTCAATGACACCATTCTTTTCTGTTGAAGAAAGATCCATTGCAATTGTATCTTTTGTTAATAATTCGGTAATTCTCATATTATTCACTCCCGTCTAGTGTCGTAATCACAACTTGTGTTTTAATGTCTTCAATTGCAGTTTTCGTAGCTAAATCATCATTAAATGCTGTAGCAGTACCTGCTGACACAGCTTGTTTAAATGCTTCTTCAGTCGTCAGACTTGCTTCTAAACCTGCAACCATGCCTGCTACTGTACTATCTCCAGAGCCAACAGTATTTACAACATGACCATTTGGTACACTTGCTTTATAACTGTATTGTTCATCTACATATACGGCTCCTTCTCCTCCCAATGAGATAATTACAGATTTAGCACCTTTTGCTAAAATTTCATGTGCAAATTGAATCACTTTTTGATCTGAATCAATTGTAGTATTAAACATTACTTCTAATTCATCTTTATTCGGTTTAATAAATAATGGATTATATTTTAATACAGATTCAACTAAATCTTTTTCAGCATCAACTACTAGTTGTGCCCCTGTTTCTTTTGTAATCTTAGCAATTTGTTCATAAGCATCACTTGGCACACTCTTAGGTATACTACCAGCAACAACCACTGTATCTTCTTCTGTTGTATCCCTAATTTGCGATAATAATGCTTCAAACTGCGTACTCGAAATTTGTGGACCAGGTGCATTAATTTCAGTTTCTTCGCCTGTTTTTAATTTAACGTTTATTCTAGTATCCTCATCTACTTGAACAAAATCAGTACAAATATTTGCTTTAGTTAAGGTATCTGTAATAAATTGTCCTGGAAACCCACCTGCAAAACCAAGTGCTGTAGATTGTACTCCTAGTGTCTTCAATACTCTAGAAACATTAATACCTTTGCCACCTGCAAATTTATATGTTTCTGTAGTACGATTTAATCCATTAAGTTCAAAGTTATTTGCAAACATAATGTAGTCAATAGAAGGATTAAATGTAACTGTATAAATCATAGTGTTCCTCCAATAAAGTTATATTTTTCAGCAAATAATCTAAAGTATTTATTTGTCATTGCCTTTTTAGAAGTAATAAGTGATACATTAGCTTCTATGGGGACATGAGCAAAATATACTTTTTCGTATTTAGCATGATCAATTAATACATAAACTTGTGTTCCTAATTCCATGGCATGGTGTTTAATAATGGCTTCTTGTTCATCTGGGGTTGTTAAACCATATTTTAAATCTATCCCATTCATTCCCAAAAACACCTTATCAAAACGATAACGCTTCAACGTTTCTAAGGCGCTCGCACCCACTGTTGCAAATGTAGTAGATTTAACTTCTCCACCAATTATTAATGTTCTAATTCCATATTTAAGGAGTTCCTCAACATGCGTTAAACCATTTGTCACTACGATGATGTCGTTTGCTTTAATAAACGGAATCATTTCGAGTGTAGTAGAGCCTGCATCCAAAAATACGCAATCGCAGTCTTCTATTTCTCTCGCAGCAATTTTGCCAATTTCTTGCTTCTCTTTTAAATTGGTACCTCGTTTATCTGCCAAATTGGGCTCTAACACTGAAGTTTGATTGAGTGTTGCGCCTCCATGTAATCTTTTTAATTTTCCAAAATTTTGTAGCTTTGATAAATCACGGCGAATTGTCGAAGCACTACAACCTGTCCGATCGATTAATTCTTGTAACGTTAAAAAATCTTTTTTTGACAATTCAGTCAAAATTAACTCATGGCGTTTTTCCGTTATCATACCTTCACCTCAGCTCATTGCCATTATAATGTTTCCGCTTTCTTTTTTCAATCATTTTTTGTCAAAAACAATCAAAAACAGTCAATTATTAGTTGGAAAATTCATGTTTATGTCAAATTTTGTTCTTAATACACTTATCTGCTTTATTTTCGTATAGATCAAATTTAATAAAAGGTTAACTTCGATTTAAATCTCTCTTCTCAAAAATAAACATACTAAAAATAGCCATAAAGTAATCTATCGTTATAGATTGCTTCATGGCTATTTATAGCAAAACCTTATAATAACAAGCTTACATATTTAGCTTAGCATTAGCACGTTACAAAGTTTCTACTTGAGTACAAAAAAAGACATTTGTATAAAATTTAATAAACAGAACTAAATTAACAAAGGGCCTTATGTATAAAAGTTATAAAGTGGTTAAACATACATTATTAAGGAAACCTTTAATCTTAATACTTTCTTAGTAGCAAAAGCCGCTTTCTAGATAGTTCAATTTGACATGTATGTTAAGTTAAATCAGTTATAATGCTATGTCCGTGCTACATTACCTCTTGTACGACATGTACAACTTGCGCTTGTGTTACTGCGATTAAATCTTCTACTTTTATATTAATTTGAACCCCTCGGTCTCCGCCACTTACGTATATTGAATCTAATGCTACAGCATGTTGGTCAATCACTGTTGGAAACTGACGCTTCATTCCTATTGGCGAACAACCACCTCTAATATAACCAGTAACCTTTTTCAATTGATCAAGCGGCATTAAATTCAACTTTTTTTCTGCCACTGACTGGGCTGCTGCTTTCATATCTAATGTTTTATTTACTGGTATAATAAAAACGAAGTGTTCATGCGCTGTATTCTCTAACACAAGCGTTTTATATACATGTTCTGGAGCAACGCCTACTTTTTGGGCTACATGTTCTCCATCCATATGTTGTGTACTAATATCATATGTATTCACGCTATATGCTATAGCTTGTCTGTCTAATATTCGCATCGCGTTTGTTTTCTTTTGTTTCATTTCATCACCTCATAGTATATCAACCTCTCCGATTGATACATATAACAGCACAAATGATAGGGTTTTAACTTTATTTATCATCCTTGTATGATTTTTAATTCAAAACTTTAATCTAATTTCAAACTTTTAATAAAATCAGTTAATTCATCTCGCATTGTTTCATCTTTCAAAGCGTATTCAATCGTAGTTTTCACAAATCCTAATTTTTCACCAACATCATACCGTTCACCTTCAAAGTCATAAGCGTAAACTTGATCATTTGTGTTTAAACGTTCAATTGCATCTGTAAGTTGAATTTCGCCACCTGCGCCTTTACCTTGTGTCGCTAAATAATCAAAGATATCCGCAGTCAATACATAACGTCCCATGATAGCTAAGTTAGAAGGTGCCGTGCCTTGTTTTGGTTTTTCAACAAATTTAGCCACTTCATATTTTCTACCTAACTTTTTCATAGGATCGATAATACCATATCTATGCGTTAAATTTTCTTTAACTTCTTGTACACCAATCACTGATTTTCCAGTTTCTTCATAAGCATTCATCAATTGTTTAATCGCTGGCGTTTCAGATTCAACTATATCGTCACCTAATAATACTGCAAAGGGTTCATCGCCTATAAATTGACGCGCAGAATAAATCGCATGACCTAATCCTTTTTGCTCTTTTTGTCTAACATAGAATATATTCGCAAGCTCTGTAGAGTATTTCACTTTTTCAAGTAATTCTTGCTTATCCTTGTCTTCTAAAATCATTTCTAATTCCTTTTGATTATCAAAATGATCTTCAATAGCTCTTTTATGTTTACCTGTTACAATAATGATATCTTCAATACCTGCACGAGCCGCTTCTTCAACTATGTATTGAATTGTCGGTTTATCTAAGATTGGCAACATTTCTTTCGGCATAGCTTTTGTAGCCGGCAAAAACCTCGTACCCAAACCAGCAGCTGGTATGATTGCTTTCTTTATTTTTCTCAAAACGCTCATCCCTTTCTTAAACAAATTTTACGTACTGATTGAAAATAATCTACACTTCATTATCCTTTTTAGCCGTTAATATTATCATAACATTGAAACGTTTCACTTAATACTTTTTTCATTTATAAAAAATAACCACATAAACGTCATAAATTAACGTTTGTGTGGCTATTTTTAATGCTTAATCAAGCGCTGGTTGACGAATAACATCTCCTGTTTTATTCACAACAACTTTATAGTCTCTTTCTGTTTTATATTCATGGAATGTATAAAACATACCATCTTTCGATTCTTTAACATCTTTTAACACTGCGTTTTCACCTAGCTCATCAATAGCATATTTTTGTGCTATAACTTCAGATTCTTGAGGAGAAATATTAGGTTTATCATTTTGCTGTTTTATTTGATAAGACTTGTCAAAAACGCTTGCTTTATTATATTCATCTACAGTAACTCGATAATACGTATTTGGTTTACTTTTATTTTCAAATGTGAAGATGTAATAATGTACGCCTTGACACGTCGTATCAATACCATAATCATTATAAGCATTTGAAGCATTATTATCTTTATTCACTAATGTTTGTGCCTTTTTTAATGAGTTGGAAAATGAAGGCAAATTTGCTTTTCCAATTTCGTCATTTTTTAAATCATGTGTCGTCAATTTGGCAATAGGTTTATAGTTTTTGGCATTATATGGCTCTTTATGTGTTTCTTTTTCCGTTGCTGCATTTATTGGATTCTCACTTTTTTCTTTAGTTATATCTTTAGCTTCTGCAATTTCGTCCACAACAGAAAAACTAGAAATGGTTTCATGCACTTTGCCTAGAGCTTGTTGGTTCGTAGCTATAAAAAGAAGAAAAGCTAAGCAGCAAGCGAGAAGGAAGGCCAAGATAGTTAAAATTAAATTTTTCAAGTTTATCCCCTTACTTACAGTTATTACATTTCCTATAATGTTATCATAGATTATTGACGAAAAACTTATATAGAACACAATTTAAAACAATCGTAACCTTTGTTACATGTTTATTACGTAATACCTACTTTATTTAACACAAGTGTCATATTCACCCTTCCTTCAATACGACTAATATAGATATCGCCATTAACGCAATTAAAATTCCATATAATAAAAAAAGCAGGGCAATGAAATCTAATTATTTTTAATCAGATTTCATTGCCCCACTTTTACCAAAACAAAAAAGCCGCACAAACTCAACATTTATTTACAATCACTTAGCTAAAATTTATAACATATTTAAGATTAGGACACGTCATGGTCATATATCCTAACCACCTCTTTCTTACAATGAATTATGTTCTTCTAAATCGTGATCTCAATTGACTCTCTATAAAGATGACCAACATACCTAAAACCATAACGAATATTGACATGTATAATGGAAACTCAAAATTAATATCATATAATGTACCTGCAACTAATGGACCAATAAAGTTTCCCATACTGGTAAACGTAGAGTTTAACCCACCTGCAAAACCTTGTCTATTTCCTGCTATATTCGAGAAATAATTTGTAATAGCTGGGCGAATCATATCGAAACCAATAAAAACAATAAAGCTGATGAACATGATTGACCAATAACCATGAACAAAAGTTAATGCCAATAGAATAATTGCTGAATATAACAATGAATAAGTAATAAATGTTAGTTCTTTAAAATAGTTCATAAACTTATCAAAAAAGAAAACTTGGAATACCGCACCTAAAATACCGCCGCCTGTGATAGCAAATGAGATATCAATAGGAGAATATTGCGCTTTATCAGCAGTATATAATGGAAACAGTGTTTCAAATGAAGATAACCCGAAAGCTAATACTAGTGTTAAAATGATTGGCGTAAGAAAGACTTTCCAGTCAATTTTCGCTAGTAACTCAGGTTGATATTTGGTAAACCCATCTTGCGTTTCATGTTTCGGATTTTTAATAAGTATAATCGATAGTAATAAGGCTAAACAGCCACTAAAGCCTGCAACATAGAAAGGTAATCTATGTGATACTTCTGCTAATAACCCACCAAGTCCTGGTCCTAAAATAAATCCCGAATTAATTATTGCTGACATATATCCAAAGTTTTTAGCTTTATCTCTACCTGATGAAATATCTGCAATCATGCCTGTAACGCCTGGCATAACCATACCCGCACTAAAGCCACCAAGTACTCTAGAAATAATTAGAAGTGAGAACGTATGACTTGCAGCGAATAAGAATTCTGAAATCGCAAATAGGCCTAAGCCAATACAGATGATTAACTTTTTACCTAATTTATCTGCGAGTGTACCACCAAATGGTGAAATAATCATTTGAGCTAAAGCAAATACAGCTACAAGTATGCCTAAATCGCTACCTTTTAAACCTAAATCTTTTAAATAAACGGGGAGCACAGGAACAACTAAACCAATACCTAAAAAGACAAGAAAAATATTAAAATATAAAATAATAAACTGCTTCTTCACGTTACTCGCTCCTTTCTTTTTATAAATTGTTTAACGTGGCTTTCAATTCTCTAATACACGAGAACAAGCCTAACATTAAAACATTTTATAACAGTTTCAAGAGAAATGACAATAAAAAATTCATTTTCTAATCACTATCATATAATATCGTAATTATAACTTGTATAATAAAAGTGTATCTAATTTTCAGAATGGGGGTTTCATATGATTTATCAAGTAGATGGTAAGACAATTGTTTTAGTATTAGAACAAGGTGAAGATATTGTATCTGCGGTAACAGATATTGCAACAGAACAAGGTGGTCAATTCGGTACAGTTAGTGGCATTGGCGCATGTTCTAGCGCGGAACTTAACTTCTATAATTTAGACACCAAAACTTATGAAAAGAAAACCATCGATGAACCATTAGAGCTCATCAGTTTAATGGGTAATATTTCTCATATTGACGAAAAGCCTTTTGCGCATTTGCATGCCACTTTCGGAACTAACCAATACGAAACACTGAGTGGGCATTTAACTAAAGCTGTCGTTTCTGCTACAGCAGAAATTGTAATTACAATGACAACTTTAGATATAAATCGCAAACACAATGAAACAATTGGGTTAAACTTGTTAGATTTATAATTTTGTTATTTAAAGTAAAAGAGTAACTTCAGACTAAATGTTACTCAATATGTACAACGTTTAGTAAGCAGGGATGTTTCAATATCGTAGAAGCATCTCTGTTTTTATACGTGGGTTTATCTTTCTATAGATTATACGCTTAAATGTCCCTTTTAAAGCGCTATATCTGCTTGTTTAACATGTATAATTTAAGTTAATAATTGAAATTTGTATTTAAAAAATGTATCATGTAGTCTCATATTTCAAAAACATAAGTTAATATTGGTCTTTGTCTATTAGCACAAAAGGTGTTTTTGATTACATTTAATTATGTACAATTAAATTACGATTCATTAGTAATCTATTATATTAGCGCTTAATTAAAAAGAAAGTAGGTGTATTTATGCAAGCGCGTTATATCGCTAGAAGCATTTTCCTTATATTGATATTAGTTTCAATATTTTTTAATAATTATTTCCAATTTATGACGCTTAACCTATTTCTAGCGTATGTGCCGTTTGAACTATGCTTACTGTTAAATTTATTTAAACCAAAATACAAATATGAGTGGCCATTATTCATTATTTTCACACTTATTTTTGTCTTTATGGTACCAAATACTTTGTATATGATTACTGACTTAATACATTTAAATCAGTTTAATTTCAATTTTTATCAAGGTTTAGTAATTAGCGAATGGGCATACTTTGCATTTCTTGTATCTGGTGTATTACTAGCTATTTACCTATTAATCTTAATGTTTTTAGAAATGGAACAATTCACCCAATATCTTTGGCTTAATAGATTAATTATTATAGTTATGATGTTCTTAAATGGTCTCGGTATATTTATCGGACGTTTCTTACGTCTACATTCAGTTTATCTTATTCATGAACCGCTTCGTATTTTTAATGAAGTATCCTCGAGTTTAAATGCTGATACGTTACGTTTTATTTTATTACTTATTGCGTTACAAGTGATCATATTCCTATTTGCGAAAGGAGTGCGTAGCGTAAAATGACTTGGAATATTTTAGTTCTCATTATCGTTTTAATTTTATGTCAATTGATTATAGGACACTTATTACATGATGTAGGCTTTTCATATCTTCACAGCATTATATTGATGTTATTCCCATTAGGTATTGGTTTATTTTATCTCCAGCTATTTTATTATGAACGTCGTTTTCCAAATTGGAATGTCCCTATCAATATAAAATTAAGATTAAAATACATGTATATACTGACGTTTTTTGAATATGTAACTTTATATATTTGTGTCTTTAGATTTTAATAAATTTATATAGTATATATTATATTTTGGTCACGACATACCTCTTACTTATGGGTGTATATAATAATTTACAAATTTGCATACGCATTACTAAGCTGTCGACAAGTCTTCGAACATTTTGTCGGCAGCTTTTTACGTATTTATAAATTGCTTCAGCCATAATAATAATATAACCGCCAATCGCTTCATTTTCCTAAATAAACTAAACACGTTATATTAGATTTCAAAATTTTATTAACTGAGCTAAACTTTAACTAAACCATTTTTATTATTGCTCTAACGTGATAAAAAATAAGAGGTGGAACATGTTATTATGTCCCACCTCTTAGCTAAAAGCGTTATATATAAATCACCTATTTAAAATGAATCCGTCATGCCATAAATTTTAAAGCTTTAATGCTTGTTTAACTTCTTGAACTGATTCGGCAGAAACCTTTAATTGCGCATATTCGTCATCAGATAAATTCAAGTCTATGATGCGTTCAATACCATTTGAGCTTAAAATTGTCGGAACACCTAAACATATATCAGTAAATTGATATTCTCCTTCTAACAAAGCAATACTAGGAAGCAATCTATGTTGGTCTTTTAATATCGCTTCAATCATACTGTAGACAGCTGAAGCTGGGGCGTAATAAGCTGAACCATGTCCAAGTAATTCTACAATTTCTGCGCCCCCCTTACGTGTACGTTCAACAATTGCCTCAATTTGTTGTGCATCAAGTAATTTATGAAGTGGTACGCCGTTCACATTAGTTGAATCTACTAAAGGGACCATCGTATCGCCATGACCGCCTAGTACTAAACCTTTGATATCTTTAACAGATACATTTAAGGCTTCTGCGATAAATGTTAGATATCTTGACGTATCTAATACACCGGATTGCCCTATTACACGCTCTTTTGGAAATCCAGAAGCTTTTAATACAGAATATGTCATAGCATCTACAGGATTGGTAAGTACAATAATTTTACAGTCAGGTGAATATTTCACGATTTCTTTTGTAACATCATGCATAACAGCCTCATTAACTTGTACTAAATCATCACGACTCATACCAGGTTTACGTGGCACACCTGCTGTAATTACTACAACATCTGAATCTTTTGTATCAGTATAATCAACGGACCCTTTTACATTTACATCAAAACCATAGACTGGACTACTTTCTAAAATATCTAATGCCTTCCCTTTAACTTGACCTTCGTTTGTTGGACGATCAATCAAAACCACATCAGCCAACTCTTGTTGCGCAACGATAAAAGCTAATGTCGCTCCCGTATTGCCCCCACCTATAATAGAAACTTTTTGTTTTGTCATAAAAACAACTCCCTCATACAATCTCTTGATTATGTTACATAAATTATATCATCTCTAACCAACGATAATGATTTCATTTCGTTAATTTAAATTATCAAATTTACTTATGTGTTTTTTGTCTTTTAATCCATTTCCAAATTATCAAAATGGCTAAAACAATTAATACAAAATAAATTATTTTAGAATAAATATCCATGTAATAAACAATTGCATGCCAGTTTCCACCCACCGCTTGACCTAAATAAATCAATACCGTATTCCAAATTAATGTACCAATCGTAGTAAACAAAATAAACAAAGGTATATTCATTCGAGTTAAGCCTGCTGGGATAGAGATTAAACTTCTTAACAGTGGTACAAAACGACAAAAGAAAATTGTCCAGTAACCATACTTTTCAAACCAATTAATCGTTCTATCTATATCTTTAGTTTTTACACGTAAAAACTTTCCATAACGATTTATAAAGCGATATAAATTCTGTTCACCAATCCAAGCGCCAATACCATATAGAACAATAGCTCCCATAACAGAACCAAGTGTTGAGGTAATTGTCACTCCAATAAAGCCAAGGTCAGACTTAGTTGTCATAAAACCGCCAAACGTTAAAATAATTTCAGATGGTATTGGAGGAAATATATTTTCCAAAAAGATTAATAATGCTATACCTAAATAGCCGTGTTGCTCCATAAAATGCGTTATCCACTGTTCCATTCATTTCCTCCTATAGGACTTGAAAACAAAGCATTAAAATAGGTTATTCGTTAACGCATATAAATACATTGATAAACCAAGTAGAATCATACTTAAAATTGTTAATATTAATGCCAAAATAATAGTACGTTTATAATGCTTAATAAATGCTACGAATAAAATAGCACCGTTATAAAAGAAAAACAGGCCAAAAAGTGTCATCATTATATTAATATCAGGATACACAATATTTAATATTGCAATGACTAAGGCAAAACCTAAAAACGGAAAATTAATAAAATTACGTTGAAATTTATATTGATTTAGTTGATGCTGTTCGTTCTGTGTATTCATTATTTTTACTCCTTCAAAATTTAAACTACGGAATATCGTGACCTAAAGAAGCCGTATAAATATCAAACCATTCTTGATCTGTAAGTGACACCTTCAAGCCATTAATCGCTTCATCAATACGTTCAATTTTGTGTGTACCTAACACAGGCATTAGTGATGCAGGGTGTTTATTTAACCATGCTATAATAATACCATTCGATGTTACATTATATTTTTGTGCTAATGGAGAAAGAACTGCCATGATTCTTGCAGATTTTTCGTCTTCTAAATTAAATAACTTGCCACCTGCCATAGGACTCCACGACATAATTTTAACATCATCCTTATACATATGATTAATAGTACCACTTTCAATAGCGTCTAAAGTATAAGGTGATACTTCTAATTGATTTAAAGTGATATGCAATTTATCACAAACAAGACACTTGCTTAGTAAATCATATTCAGATTTGTTGAAGTTTGAAACGCCAAATGACTTGACTTTGCCTTGTTTGACTAATGCTTTTATTGCTTCAGTCACTTCGTTAGGATCCATTAAAGGTGATGGTCTATGAATAAGTAGCGAGTCTAATTGTTCAACTTGTAAATTTTGTAGCGAACGGTCAACAGATTGAATAATATGCTCTTTACTATGATCATAGCGATGACCACTTGATTCATGAAATGGATTTGATGGCAATATAATCCCACACTTCGTTACAATTTCTATTTGATCGCGGAGTTGTGGTGATAATTTTAGTGCTTCACCAAAGATACCTTCACAACTATACGAGCCATAAATATCAGCATGGTCCATAGTTGTAATACCTCTTTCAACTAATTCGTTTAAATATCTATTTAGTTGTTGCGGTGTCCATTGCCAGTCTTTCGCTCTCCAAAATCCCTGTATTATATTCGAAAAAGAAACGTATTGATTAATTTTCATTTTATCCATATATCTTCAACACCCTTTTTATTATATTCAATAATCAAGTGAACTGTAGCATGTCCAATTTATTACGCAGTCGGTTTTCATCTATTTGTTCACCAATAATTACAATTGTTAATGGCATCGTTGTGTCGATGACTTGATAATCTGGTAAACCAAATGCATATTGAAATTCATATGTATCATTTGGCATATCATGAAACTTGACGTATCCCTTCAATCTTAGAACATTATCTGGTAGTCGTAAAATAAACTGATAAAATAATTGACGGTCAATTGGCCCAGTAAATTGGTACTGTATACTTTTAATACCATGATGATGCGTTGGTCCACCCAAGTGCTCTTTATTATGATATGTAGTTAAAATTAAGTCACTCATATCTAAATCGGCATATGATGTATAAAATTTTTGCGCTAATGGATTAATTTTTTCAATTTCATTTATCTTATCGTACTCAACTCTATTCAATAAATCCATTTTGTTGACCACAATTACATGACTTACTTTTAATTGTTCTTCCATCAATTGTATTGTACTATTAGTATATTGGGTTCTAGTCAAAAATCTCGGCGCGTCGACTAAGCCTATAACCACTGGTGGAGCAAGATGCTCGACGATTTCGGGATCTTGGCAAGCCGCAATAATTTCAATTGGATGTGCGACACCCGTCGCTTCAATTATAATATGGCGCATTGCACTTTTGTTAATAAAATGTTTTAATTGTTTTATTAAATCCCGTTGCAAATCACAACATATGCAACCATTTAATATCGATGCAACCTCTACATCATCGCTTAATGCATTGCTATCTACATCTAAATTGCCGTATTCATTTACGATGATACTTGGGTTTTCATTTTTATTTAGTAAATATTTTACATAATTACTGAGAAAAGTTGTTTTCCCACTACCTAAAAAACCTGTTACTACGGTAATAGCTATTTTAGGCTGTTTAATATTTTTCAAAAATATCACTCATTTCATAAATTTAAATGTTTGTGTAAAAGATAATTTTTTCGTATAATTAATCTTTCACTTGATAAAATATTAGATATCTTCTAAACTTTATACACGCTATATTTTAGCATGGCACAGTGCAAAAGTGTTTTTGAGGAAGTGTCACACACAACGTTAGACGGATTCAGGTCCGATGCAAAGTGAAGAAAACGGATAGAATGTCTGGAGGAGAACTTATGTCTGAACCACTTAATTTAAAGGAACAACTTTGTTTCAGTTTGTATAATGCTCAAAGACAAGTAAATCGCTACTACTCTAATAATGTCTTTAAGAAATACAAACTAACATACCCACAATTTTTAGTACTTACTATTCTTTGGGGTGAATCACCTGTCAATGTCAAAAAAGTCGTTACGGAATTGGCGCTTGATACTGGTACTGTATCTCCATTACTTAAAAGAATGGAACAAGTTGATTTAATCAAACGTGAACGTTCTGAAGTAGATCAACGCGAAGTATTTATTCACTTAACTGATAAGAGCGAAGCAATTCGTCCAGAATTAGATACTGCATGTCAAGACGTTGCAGTTGCATCTTCTCTTGATGAAGATGAATCTAAAGAATTAAATAGATTACTTGCTAAAGTAATCGATGCCTTTACAGAAGAAAAAGCAAAATAAGCTTTTCTAACTATAGTATAAGTCAAGATATATCAAATTGATTCCTTAAATATACTTGATTTAAAGAGAGAGCTCAAACACTTTTGTGTTTGAGCTCTTTTTAACTATTATAAAATCTCATACTATAAACAGTAAAGCTTAGAATACCTATTTTAAGAAAACATTGGAGCTTTACATAATCATCAGCTCTAAATCCCGTTTAATACCTACTATTTAAAATTAAAGTTTATTTCTTTATGTTTTTTATGAAGCCCTTAAATAATATAATTTTCGGAATTTATAATTATCTACAGAATTATGAAGCATTAATCTTAATCATTTGTTGCAAATAACCGTTTTCTTTAGTAGCTAAATCTTGATAACTACCCTCTTCTAATATAGTACCTTCTTGCATCACGATAATTTTATCAAAATTTGGTAACAATCTTAAGTCATGTGTAGCTACAACTAACGTTTCAGCATGTTTATGAACTAAATCCATAACTATATTTGTATGATGGATATCTAAAGCAGTTGTAGGTTCATCAAGTAGCCAAAATGCAGCAGGTTTTAATAATAATCTTGCTAAGGCTAACCTTTGTATTTCTCCACCTGATAATGTTTGACCAGAAAGCGTTATCGCCCTATCTAAATCAATGTGAGCTAATCTAAGTTGGTTTAGGACTTCTCTAAGCACATCATCTTCTTGTTTTGAAAATAAATTTTCTCTTACCGTGCCGTCAAACAATTGTTGTGTTTGTAAGAGCGCATTAATATAACTATACTTATCTTCATTTAATATTTGAGTAATATATTGTTGATTTAATAGTACTTCACCCTTATCACTTTGGTATAAACCTAGCATAAGTTGTAATAAAGAGCTTTTACCTGAGCCAGATGGCCCAACTATCGCTACATGTTCACCTTTATTTATGACTAACCGAATCTGTGATAATACGTAGGTTGATTGATTCCAATATTTGAAATCAACATCACGTAATTGCATTAAAGGTCTTTCACTAGAAGTTGACATTTTCATTGATTCATGACCTTGTATCGTTGGATGTGCAATCACATCATTAATATCAGCTAAAGCTTCATCAGTATCAGCTTTATAATAAGCCACGTTACTCATCGGTATCGCTTGTTCAAATAACGTTAACATCATTAATACAATACTCGTCAAATACACAACATCTAACTGTTGGTTTTGTACTTGAATAACACCTAGATATAAAGTGAAAAACAATGAAATCATCGCTACTATATTCAAGCTATATTCATAAAGTGATAAGAAACGTTGTTCTTTAGCTTGAATGTTTTCATACGCGTCTAACTGTTCTAAAACTTGCTTTTTATAATATTCTGTTTGATTAAACCGAGCTAATTCATCGTAACCTTCTTTATAGTCATAAAATCGACTTAAAAATCTGCCTTGGACTTCGTTTACTTGTCTTTTTAATATACGTGCCCTTTTAGCACTTAACCAAGGGATAACGATTAACGTAGCAATCATACTTACACAAATAATTACTGCGTGTATATATGAAAAATTAAACATCGTAATCATTGTGATAATCGCAGTTAAACCGATAACTACAGGTGGATAATAGACCCTTAAATAAATATTTTGCAAAGCTTCTACTCTACCAATCATACGTGCAATCAAGTCACTAGAATTGAATTTACGATAAACGTCAGGTACCACTGGCAATAATTTTTTGAAGAATTGAACCCTCACATCGCGCAACATAGTAAACGTCGTTCTATGAGAGAGTAGTCTTTCAATATATCTCGCTACCGCTCTAAGAAATCCAAACATTTTTACTGACACAATCAATATCATCAGCGCAAACAACGGTGCTCCTAAAGCACTTTGTGTAATCATATAACCACTTAAAAAGAACATACCTAACGCAACTAAACTGCCGACTATACCAACTAAAATAGATAATATTAAATCCTTATCTATGCGAAATTTAATCCGTGGTTTCATTTTCATCACCGCCTTGTCCAGGGTCGTTTAATTTATGAGCGTCGCCTAACTTTAAAGTTCCCTGTTCAATCAAAATACGTCTGTCTGCATTTTTAATTGTATGTGCTCTATGAGCAATAGTAATCATTGTGATATTAGAAAACTGCTGCTCAATCACATTTTGTATTACATTCTCAGTTTTCACGTCTAAGCCTGTTGCTGGCTCATCAAAGATTAATAGGTCTGGATGTTCCAATAATATTCTTGATAGCTCTATGCGTCTCATTTGACCTCCTGAAAGCATCTCTCCACCTTCACCTATTCTTGTGTCTAAACCATATTTTAGCGATAATACTTTTTCTTTTAATTCTACATCAGCTAAAACTTGTAATATTTGAGCATCATCTACTTGATGAAACATCGTTATATTATCTCGTATAGAAGCGTTGAAAATATATGGTGTCTGACTAAGGAAACCTATATTCAAATCATTCTGTTGGTAAGTAATTGCACCACTTTGCGGTTCTAAATTTTGCGCAATTAGTTGCGCCAATGTAGATTTTCCTGCACCGCTTTTACCAATTAATGCAATATGTTCACCACTTCTAATATTCAAATTAATATCTCTTAATGCATACTCATCTGCATCTTTATATTTAAACTTCACTTGGTCTAAGCGAATCAAAGAACTCTGACTCAAACGAGTTTGTATTTGAGGTTTTGGCTCTTTATCTTCCCTGTCCAATACTTCGAACAATACATCACTTGAACCTTCACTTTGCTTACCAGTATGAAAAGATTGTCCAAGATCTTTAATTGCATTGTAAAATTCTGGTGCCAATATTATCGCAATTGCCGCTGTCTTGAAATCTATATTATGAAATAAAATTAAACCTAAACCAGCCTCTAATGCTACTAAACCAATACCGAGCATACTAATAAATTCAAGCATTAAGCCAGATAAAAAAGCACTTTTTAAAATACGCATAGTTAAATCTCTAAATGTAGTACTTTCTTCATAAAGTTCTTTTTCTGTATATTCAGTTCTATTAAAGAGTTTTAACGTTATCAGACCTTTTACTTTATTTAAAAATTGTTGGCTAAATTGATTTAAATAAGTCATTTTATCTTTAGATTCATCACGAGTTTTCAAGCCAAAAATGATATAAAAAAGGGGAATAAAAGGCGCTGTAACAATCATAATTAATGCCGTGTTTAAATGAACAAAACACATTGCAATAATTATTAATAATGGGACCATCGTTGATTTAAATACTTGCGGAAAATAACTATTAAAAAAAGGAACAATACCATCAACACTTTCAGTTAAAGTGTTCATCTGTACGCCAATTGAATCTTTAGATTGCTTAATAATAAGACGTTGTCTTAAATCACGCTTAACTTTTGCTGCCATTTGATTTCCTACCATTTGGTTCATAGTATTAAACGTAGCACGTGCTATTAAAATAATTAATGTAAAAATTAATAAATTTAATAAATCATGATTAGCACTTAACAGCATTGCATTTAATATTTCTGCAATCGAAATATTTTGCACTACAACTGTAATAGCTAAAAATGTACTGACCATAAACATAAAAATAGGATATATTTTATATTGCATTGCTAAACTTGTTAATCTTTTCACAAATATCACCTACCTCACATTATAGACTGCGTATATAAAAATTAAATTAATTCGCTCATTATTTTCTATACTTTTTATGATGTTTTCATATTTTAGACATAATTAATTTTTATTATTTTAATTGAAATTTTACTATAACTTTACACTAATCCTCTAAAATGATTATTATCTATTAATTATATACATCTTTAGTCCAAAATCACATTTTTAAGTGGCATAATACATTTTTATTATGCTATCATTAAAAAATGAAAATACACAAAATTTTATAAGTACTATGAAAGTAGGTAAATTATGTTAATACTTGAATTGATTAAAGGTATCATTCTAGGTATCGTTGAAGGTTTAACAGAATTCGCGCCTGTTTCATCAACAGGGCATATGATACTCATCGATAATATGTGGTTGAAATCAAGTGAATTTTTAGGATCTGAATCGGCGTTTACATTTAAAATTGTCATCCAACTAGGTTCAGTATTCGCAGGCGCTTGGGTATTTCGTGAGCGTTATTTCGAAATGTTACATATAGGTAAATATAGAGGAGAACCTATTGATGGTATTGGTCAAAAGCCAAAACGTTTAAACTTATTACATATCATTGTAGGTATGATTCCTGCAGGTGTTTTAGGTTTGCTATTTGATGATGTTATCGAAAAATATCTATTCAGTGTACCAACAGTAATGATTGGATTGTTTGTAGGTGCGGTTTATATGATTATTGCTGACATCTACAGTAAAAAAGTCACTAATCCTCAAAATGTAGATCAAATCAATTATTTCCAAGCATTTGTTATCGGCCTATCTCAAGCCATAGCAATGTGGCCAGGTTTTAGTAGATCTGGATCAACAATCTCTACTGGTGTATTGATGAAAATGAATCATAAGGCTGCTTCAGACTTTACATTTATCATGGCAGTTCCTGTCATGCTAGCAGCGAGTGGTTTATCACTAGTGAAAAATTTGGAGTATATTCAATTAAACCATATCGGTTTCTATATCGTTGGCTTTATCGCCGCGTTTATCGTCGGATTAATTGCAATCAAAACTTTCTTATACCTAATTAGTAAAATTAAATTAATACCATTTGCAATTTATAGAATTATATTGGTTATTATCATTGCCATTCTATACTTCGGTTTTGGTATCGGACAAGGTATCACCGGAGAATAATTTTAAGTTTAACTTAAATGCTTGCACATTAAAGCTGATAAACATCTACCATTTTTCAGATGTTTATCAGCTTTTTATTCTTATATTCCAAACTATTTAATCATTAGCCTATTTCTCTTTAATAATCCTATGATCAGGCTATATTTACCGTTTATTTTCATGTATGATAGGGTAATATGAAGATAGTATAAATTAAATGGAGGCAACGCATATGGACAAAAAGCAATTAATCAAAACAATAATCACAGTGGCTCCTGTGTTTTTAGTACCATTAATCGTTGAACGCAAACGTATTAAAGATCACCCAGATGTTAAAAAAGCAAGCGATGCAACCGTAAATGCTTCTAAAACAGTTGCAGATAAATCTGTGCAATTTAAAGATACTGTCGTTGAAAAATCATCTCATGCAAAAGAATATGTAGTGGATAAAAAACACGACATGGATCAAAAACGTGAACTTAAACGTATTGCTAAGGAACATGATCCAGCATACATTGAGAAAAAAGGCGAAAAGTTAGAAAAAGAGAACCGTAAAGAAGCTCAAAAAATGAATAAAATTCTTCAAAAAAATATCGACAAACGTCATAAAGAAGAAGCAACAGCACGTCAAGATAACGAAAAACAACGTATTAAAGATATGAAAAAATCTAACAAACATATGGAAAAAGTTGGATTAACGCCCGGCAAACTTGATGAAGAAACTGAGAAAAAAGGCGAAAAATTAGAAAAAGAAAATCGTAAAGAGATTCAAAAACTGGATAAAATCCTACAAAAAAACATCGACAAACGCCATAAAGAAGAAGATAAAGTACGAGCAAAAGATAAAAAAGCGCGCTTATCTGAATTCAAAAAATATAAAGATTACGTTGCTAAAAGTGTTGTAAAGCAAAACAACGATAATAAAGGCGAATAACCCTGATGACAAAAGTCATTATAGATGGAGATGCTTGTCCTGTAATCAATTCAGTTATTGAATTGACTGAAGGGACAGGCATTTTTGTTACAATCGTTCGTAGTTTTAGCCATTTTTCCACTGTGGAACAACCAGAGCATGTAAAAACCGTTTATGTCGATGATGGACCAGATGCTGTTGATTATAGAATTGTTAAACTAGCAGGAAATGATGATTTAGTAATCACGCAAGATTATGGTCTTGCAAGTTTATTGCTTAATAAAACAAAGATTGTTATGCATCATAAAGGCTATGTATATAACCACCAAAATATTGACACTTTACTGGAGCAAAGACACACGAGTGCACAATTTAGAAAAAGTGGTGGTCGTACAAAAGGCCCTTCTGCATTCACAGAACAAGATTTAGGTAAATTTGAATCTGCATTTTCATCTATATTACAAGATCAATGCTTGAACAAGGAGGAATAAAAATGAAAAGAATTGCTGTTTACTGTGGCGCTAGTAAAGGGAATGACCCTTCCTATATGTCGGAAGCTTATCAGCTAGGTAAAACTATGGCCGAAAAAGGTTATGAATTAATTTTTGGAGCTGGTTCAGTAGGTATCATGGGGGCAATCCAAGATGGTGTATTGGACCATGGTGGTAGTGCTATTGGTGTTATGCCTAACATGTTAAATGAAAAAGAAATAACAAGTGAAAAATTAACAGAACTTATTTTAGTTGACTCTATGCACGAAAGAAAAAACAAAATGGCCGAATTAGCAGATGCATTTGTCATGGCCCCTGGTGGCGCTGGCTCTTTAGAAGAATTCTTTGAAATGTATAGTTGGTCGCAAATCGGTATTCATCAAAAACCAATTGCTGTATTTAATATCAATGGTTTCTTCGACCCATTACAATCACTATTATCTCACATGATTGAAGAAGGATTCATCGATGCTAAATACGACACTTTAGCACCATTATGTGATACGACTGAAGCACTTTTTGAAACTATCAAGCATTATAAACCTTTAGGCGTTAGAACTTACGACTAAATTATAAACAAAGGGCAAGGGAGCAAATTATTATTAAATTTGTTCCCTTGCCCTTTGTTTATAATTTACATAATTTCTACTAATTGTTTTATTATCATCAATGCAACGATAATGATAATAATTGCTGAACATTTATTTAAACTCAAAATATATTTTCCTGTTTTATCAACATGTCCTACAACTTTTCCTGCTATTGCTAACAAGAAAAACCAAACCCATGACACTAAAACTGTCGCAACAGCAAACACAACTTTCTCCGCCCCTTCATATACAGCAGCACTTGTACCTATTACACCTATTGTATCCATAATTGCATGTGGATTTAACAATGACACTGATAATGCGAAACCTATTTGCTTTTTAGCAGACATAGGCTTATAAGTTTGAAGTTGATGTTGGTGTGATGTCCATAACGACCATGCCATATAAACTAAAAAGACAATGCCGATACAATATATAGTTATCTGCAAAATGGGTAAGGACAGCAAAATTAACGAGATGCCTAATATAGCTAGCAAAATTAATAATGTATCACAGAAACCAGCAGTGATTATTACGGGCAATGATTTATAAATACTTTTATGATTAGCACCTTGATTAAATACAAATACATTTTGAGCGCCTAAAGGTAATATGAGTCCTAATGCCAATAGTAATCCATGAACGACTGGTTGCAACATGCAAAACCACTCTCCTTTATTTATTATGTCTATACTAACTATGCTATACTATATGCACAGAAATTGGACCAACCAGATTTAAATTAGAATACCAACCAGATAATATAGGAGTTATTTTATGTTCAAACCAAAGTACAAACAAATTATTGATGATATTATTGCACAAATTGATACTGGCGAATTAGAACAAGGCATGCAATTACCTTCTCAAAGAGATACGGCCTCCCAGTACCAAGTAAATCGTTCTACTGTTATACAAGCGTTCGATATTCTTAAAAGTCAGGGAATTATAGAAGGTAGAGAAAAACAACGTTTATATGTATCTGGAAACACATGGCATAGTTATATTAGAAACAATATTAATTGGCAAAACTATATTAGTAATAGTACAACTAAAAACAACCAATACTTTGTTCAACAAATTAATAAATTAGAATTCTATACTAACATGATGCGTTTAGGTACTGGAGAACTTGGTCCCGATCTTATACCTAATGAGCGGTTTAAAGAAATTTTGAGTAAGTGTAATGCTAGTGTGTTAAACACTAATTACGAGCAACCCCAAGGTAATCTCAAACTTAGAGAAGCAATTGTGCAATATATGAGAAAATTAGGCATTACATGTGCAGTTGACCACATTTGTATTACTTCTGGTGCCTTACAAGGTTTAAAACTAATTGCAGATGGCTTACTTATTCCACAATCTAAGATTATTGTTGAATCTCCTTCATATATAAACTCAATCCGTACATGGCACAACATTAGAGCCGATATACAACAAATAAGCATTTCTGATATTAAAAGTAACATTAACAATATATTTAAAGCACAAACACAATATACAAACAGCATTTTTTATTGTATACCGACATTACACAACCCTACACAACATTGTTATTCAATAGAAGAAAAACAAAAAATCATCATGCAATGTGCACAACGCGATATACCTATTGTAGAAGATGACGTTTATGGCGACTTATATTTTAAACACGAACGTCCTAAACCCTTAAAATCATTTGATACAAATGACAATATTTTATATTTGAATAGCTTATCTAAGACTGTAAGTCCTGGTTTGCGTGTCGGTTGGATTATTGCCAAGCCTTCCGTCGCAGCGCATTTAGCTGATTTAAAAATGCAAAATGACTATGGCGTAAGTTCTATATCACAATATATCGCGTCAGAATGGTTAACACAGCCACAATATCACGAGCAACATCTCAAAAGTCTAAAGGATAAACTTTTAATTAAAAGAAATTTATTTTTAGAGTCCCTAGAGAAATATTTTAATAATTTCGGTTCTTGGTCAACGCCAGAAGGTTCATTTTATATTTGGTTCCAATTTAAGACGCCAATTGATATGAGAATACTTTTCGACGAAGCTGTTGCAGAAAATATACTTATTAACCCTGGAGAAGTTTATGATAAACATGCACGCCATTGTATTCGTTTCTCATATGCTTATATAGAACCTGATGATATCGATTCAACTTTAAAACATTTAAGCAAAATTATCCAAACACATTTTAGCCAATCGTCATAAAAGAGAATGGCACAGAAATCTAATTTATTTAACAAGACTTCCTCTACGCGTCCTAGCAAAGTTAATGTAGATTAAAATTTACTGAGCTGAAGCTCATAAATAAGCCTATATAATGATAGAGGCTGAGACAATTAAATTTGCCCCAGCCCCCAATCATTATACATTTGTAGAAATTGCGATGTACGCTATCCAAACAACTACTCTCAAACGTTTTTTGATAAATTTTTATAATATCTAACATGCCTTTTAAGTGGATGGTATTTACTAAGATTCGGATACTCAAAATAATCGTATAATTGCATGCCAATCTTTTCCATCACTTTTCTAGAAGCAGCATTATTTTCTGAAGTAAAGGCATAAACTTCTTCTAAACCTTGAGATTTGGCATATTTTAATACAGCTTCCGCGCCTTCTGTAGCAAAACCGTTTCCCCACACTTCTGGGATTAAGCGCCACCCTATTTCATAAAATGGCAACTCTTCAAATGTATATTTACTTTCTTTAGGCACATAATTCAATCCTATAAAACCTAACCAACCATTTGTCTCTTTCAATTCAACTGCAAATAAACCAATATTATATTTTGATATAACTTCATCCATTTTATTCATATCGTGTTCTGAACGTCTATAACTTAATAAACTCGGAAAATATCTACGAACTTGTTGATTTGCGTTCATTTGTTGAAATGGTAGCAAATCTTCCTCTCGCCAGTCACGTAACCTTAAACGTTCAGTTTCAATATAAACTGTCATATGTTACACCTCTAAACTGGAAAATAAATTTCTATATAAAAGTAACGCGTTATGAAACAGTTCATATCGCGCTACCTACATATTATTGTCGCTTATCATCAATTAAGCTCTTGAAATATAACTAATTAACTCTACATTTACTGTAACTTCTTTCAAACGGCCACGTTCACTTTTCGGTGCAGTGAAAGTTGCATCGATGAAATCATTTTTATGATTTAGTCTATAAGTAGCTACAAAAGTATCTGTATCAGATTCAAAGTTTGGCAAGTGTGCAATTACACGTTTAATTTCACCTGTCGAATCTTTTATTTCTCTACCTGTAATATTTTCTATTTCTCTACCTAATTCTGGTAAAGTAATAGATCTGCCTTCTAATAAATTGAAATCTTGTTCATGCATATTCATTACCTCTTTTCTATGTAAGGGAATTATCAAACTGTAACGTAAGTCAAACCAACCATCAATTTAGGACTGAATGAATAATCAACAATCCCCTTGTATTTCAACTTTTTTGCATTTTTATACGTATTTACTAATCCACATTATGTTTAATGATACCCATTATAACAATTAGTAAAACCATATTACAATGATTTCCTAGGAAATATTACAACGTATTTTCAAAATATAATTAAATCTAATTACTATATATTATACAGATATACTTTTTTATTATCTATATTTCGTTCGGCTCCCCACTCTACCTATGTAATTTACGTTTCTGAATTTATATCTTTTTCTAGACTTTCAGATTTATCTTTCAATTTATCATGCTCTTTTTCTAATTTTTCTTTTTGTTTTTTCAAATCTTTCTGTTGTTTTTCTAATTTATCAACATCTTTTTCCAATGATGCTTTTTCATCATCTTTACCACAAGCTGTTAATGTAACTGTTGCTGCTAATATGAGTGCCAAACACTTTTTCATGTAAGAACTCCTTTTTCATTATAATATATTAATTTTATCATTAATTATTATTATCTTCATTAATTACTGACAGTTTTTTAGACATAATTAACTTCTCCACCTGATAATCTCTTTTTAAATTCATTTCTATCATTTCTTTGTTGCTATACGCAACGGTGCTTTCTATTTTTTGAGCACCTTGATTAATTCCCCACGATTCTATGGATGTTTTCAATTTGTCACCTATACCTTGATTTCGATATTCAGGATGGACGTAGAGCATTTCAATCACAACTTTACATCCTACTACTTCAAATTGTCCCCATACAAACCCTACTAAAATATCATTAAGTGTTTCAATTAAAATGTGCCCCGCTTCTAGTTTCAAACTTCTTTCAATCATTTCTATACGCAAAGCGACAGACAAATTAGATTTTTGATAATCGTAATACTGTTGTTCAAGTTGTTCCTCATGTATGTTTGCAACTTCTGCTATAAATTTATTTTGTGATAATGAAAGTTGTTCCATAATTTCTCCTTTTAAAAAGTAAAGTTGATTTATGTCGTGATTTTAGTCATAATAAGCCATATCTTATTCTTACATTCTATAAAAAAGGTAGCGGAATTCAAATGAAATCTACTGAAAGATTAATGCGTGAAAATAATGTAAAATCACTACGATTAAACAATACTGATAGAGAGACATTCGAAAACTATATGACTTATGTACGCGCGGATTTGAGTGTGAATCCTCATGACTCTGAAAAGATGTTGAATCGTATATTAACTCAATTATTACAAGCCGAAAAAGAAGGCACGCTCGCTATGGATTTCTTTGATCATGATCCTAAATCACACGCAAAACAAGAAATTAAAAAATTGCCGAACGAGACACTCACCAATATATTCAAATATATTTTCCAACATATTTTACTTTTCTTTGGTATTTTTTGTTTTCTAAAAGGGTTTATTGGGTTTTTTATCGGTGCTAAACGGCTATATATATATACATTTCCCATAATGTTACTCGTCGGTATTAGCATTATTTTCATATTTATATGGATGGTTTTTAAAACTGTGCAAATGCAATGTTTTACCAAATCGCATTGGACTTGGATTATGACATACGTAAGTATTATAATTTTATTATTTGCGATATTTTATGTATTTTTTGTACCTCAAGCAGCGCTTGCTGTAGGTCCTTATATTTTTATAAGCAATTGGACATTTATTATTATTTCTTTCATAATTATTCCGGTTTCATTGTATATTGATCATCACTATATTAATAAAGACACAAATACTTCACTATGATTTAGTAATGACTTGATTTTAATATTAAAAGCAAAGCAAGATGATATGATGTACTGCTACGATGATATTTGAATGCATTCAATTCATTTTCAGGCATTGTTTCAACGATCTCATTAGCATGTCGTGACATATCATATGTGGGGGTAAGAACTGAAGTTTCCATTGGTAGTGTGAGTGGAGTCATATTATATTCTTTATATATAAGGCACCTCGTTAATTTAGTTTAGTCGTGTTTATTAAATTATACGTAAGGGCCTTATTTTTTAAAAGTATTTTAATGTAAAATTACATATAAATGCGAAGTGTTTTGGCGAGACTCTTGAGGAACAAGCCAACAATACGAAGTATTGAATAAAATAGAAGCACTCAGATGATTTGAATTAAATCATTTGAGTGCTATTTTTCTGGGATTTATGTCCCAATCTTTCTTATTTTATATTGCTTAATCTATAACTAAATTGAATAAAATATTTCTACTCATGACCTCTAAGCTTTAATTATTTTTCTGATCAAACATAATAAAGTCCGTATAGGGAAATTTAAAACGCTATATAATCTACACCGACTAATTATGACAACATTACTTTAAGTTGTCATGCCTTCTTTTTTCTCAACAGCAACACTGATAAATAAGAATATTAAACCTATAGCTGTTAAAATAGGTGCGATAAGACTTAGAGATGCTACTGGTAAATGAGTAACAACTAACCCACCTATAAATGCACCTAAGGCATTCCCTAGATTAAACGCTGATTGGTTTAATGTACTAGCAAGTGTTGGCGCATCTTTTGAAATTAAAGTACTCTTGAATTGTAGTGATGGACTCATACTAAATCCTATTAAACCAAAGAAGAATATACCTGCGACCATTAAGAATCCGTTCATTTGGATAAAGTATAACAGCACGAAATATAAAATAAATACTGTAAATATCATTTGTAACGCTTTATTTAAATTCCAATCTGCAAGTTTACCACCTACGACATTGCCTAACGTAACACCTACACCAAATATAATAAGTAAATATGAAATAAGATGCTCTTGAACATTAGATACGTCAGTTAAAACTGTAGATATATATGTGAAATAAGCAAACACACTACTAAATCCGAATAATGTCACGGCTAATGTTAACCATAAACGCTTTTCTTTTAAAATTTTCAATTCATTTAATACAGAAGACTTAATCGTTTCACGTTGCATTGGTACAAAAATAATGATTCCTATTAAAGCTAACGCACCAATAATAGAAATAACAATAAATGTCATTGGCCAACCGAAATTTTGACCAACTAATGTACCAAATGGCACACCTAAGATGTTACTTAAACTTAGTCCCATAAACATCAAAGCCATGGCACTTGCTCTCTTTTCTGGCCTAACCATATTTGCGGCTAATATAGAACCTATACCAAAGAATGAACCATGTGCTAATGATGTAATAATACGGCTTGTCATCATAAATCCATAACTCGGACTAAATGATGCAGCAAAATTACCTAAAATAAAGATGCCCATTAACACTAATAGTAGATACTTTCTATTCCATTTTATTGTTAACATGACTATGATTGGTCCACCAATGGCAACACCTAACGCATAACCAGTAATTAATTGTCCTGCTTGACTCACAGTTACATCAAAGTCCCTTGCAATATTTGGTAAAAGTCCCATAATTACAAATTCTGTCATACCGATTGCAAATGCACCGATAGCCAGCATCCATATAGCTATTGGATATTTCATTTTGACTCTCCCTCCTATTCCGTTTTTTAAACATGTTTGTGATTATACTAAAATAAAGTTACTGAAAACAAGGTAATTGCTTGATTTTTTATTAAATTATTATATTAATGCGCTTTCATTAAAATTATATGTGTATTTAATCGTCCTAATTTAATTTTTGAGTTACAATTTTTCATAAAAAAGAGCTAACAGCCCCACTTAGAATTAAATGACTTGCTCACTTTATTCTAAAGATAAAACTATTAGCTCAAAATATAATTTTAATTAATTAGTAATGCGTCTATAAAGAACCATATTATCATAATAACCATGATAAATGCTTGTGCAACTGTGCTTGCTAAGAATGCTACAACCGAACCAAAACTTGCCTTTAAAGCTTTTGTAAAGTTTGGTTCTTGAATCATTTCTACAATTAATACCGCAACAAATGGAATAATAATAATTCCAAATGGAGGAAAGACAAAGCACCCCACAATAACGCCACCAAGCGCTGCATATTCACTTGCTTTTGAACCACCAAATTTATTAACAAAATATTGATTCATTATAAAATCTGCAACGATTATAAATAATGTAAGTAAAATCATAGATACATAAAACACCCATGATAAATTACCATTGTGAAAACCGAATTGATAAATTAGAAAACCGACCCACAAGACAAGTACAGATGGAATAACCGGCTTAATTAAACCTATAAATGCTAAGACAAATGCCGCTATAATACATAACCATAAAATAATTGCCATTATTAACTACTCATACTTTCTTCTGTAAATTTTTGATCTTTAGTAAAGAAAATGAGAATCATGCCTATAAATATAGATCCTGCAGAAACATAGAAGACATTTCCTAAACCAACCCATTGACTCATTATACCACCTAACAAGTTACCACATAATTGGCCAATAACCATTGCATTAGCAAATAATGTTGAAGCATAACCCGGAAAGTCCGGCAATATATCCTGAAAGTAACTAATCCCTAAACCAAGTAGTATTGCTAAAAATATCGCTAAAAACACTTGTCCTACAAACATCATAGCTAAACTTTCGAACACGCCGATACTAAAGTAAAATAACCCTCCAAAGAGACCACCTAACATAAGTAACATACGCGTAGTCATTTTCGCTGACAATATACCTAAAACAACCATAAAAGGCACTTCTAATCCGGCACATAAACTTGCTAATCCACCAACAAATCCTTCAGGTTCATTAAGGTATTTCGTTACAAATAGCGGCATATTCAATGTATACATCCATTGCCCTATATGCAGTAAAATAAACGCTAAAAACGGAACAAATAGTAACTTATCTCTTAACATATTAGGAGCTGTTGTCTCAACATGGTTTACATCAGAAACAGTGTGTTCTGTCTTGATATCTTTAAAGAAAAATACTTGTAATAGTAAGGTGAAGATAATGATTGTAATGGTACCACCAAACAAGCCTGAATATCCATTAGCACTTAATAGTAAAGCACCGATTAAAGGACCAAATAAAAAGCCAAATGAAAACATAGAACGTAAAACTGCATTAGCAAATTTAGCTTTGTTTCTTGAAGCAGAAGCATTAATTGATTCACGAGCTGATGCATACATTTGAGGCATTGCTGGCGCAAAACATCCTTGAAAAATAGCGTACATTGCTATAAAAATCCATATTTCATGGATATAGAAATAAATTGAAAAACTGACTGCCCCCATAAATAAGGCTGTAATTATGATTAATTTTCTATTAATATTGTGCGTATCAGAGAAACGCGCAACTATCGTATTCATTATAAATTGACTAATTGCAGCTAAGGCTAACAATAATCCATATTGCGTGGAAGTCATACCTAAATCATTTGTAGCAAACAACACTAAATAAGGTACAGTAATTGCTATCCCCATACCTAATAGCATCATATTCACTACAAATAATTTGTAGTTTTTAATATGTAATAAGGCACTAAACATGTAGACAACCTCTATTCTCTTAATAATATAAATCTTCGTCAGTACAATAACTTTACTTTTAGAAAATGAAACTCAAAATCAAATCCATATCTATTTTATTACTCAACATATTCCATCATTAGATTTATAAATGACTCTACCTGAGGCAACTGCTTCATGCTTGAATCGTAGCTTAAAAACGTAGAACGTATGAGCGATTTATTATCGATATCCACACGTTTAAATTCGAACAACTCGCGATCTAAATGTTTCATCATAATTTCCGGCAATATTGTTACACCTACGCCATTCAATAACATTTCTTTACAAGTTGCAACTTGGTCTACTGTAATCATTGCATGATAATCTTGACCAACGTGACTTCCATACCATTCTTTTATTTGGTTAATGTAAATTGGGTCTGCTTGGAATTCAATAAAAGGCATTGTTTCTAGTTCATCGTTCCTATTTTTAGGATAAATGAAGTAATGCTCGTCATTAAAAAGGTGTGTATTACTTAAATTCATAATCTTATTACCACGAATAATCATGACATGATAATCTCTGTGATTTGCTTTAATTTGTTCGCTTGAACCAACTTGAACTTGAATTTCTACATTAGGAAATTGTCTCGTGTACAAATTCAATACTTCAGGTAACAAAGTTTGGCCAATTAAAGACGAACATCCAATAGATATTGTCCCGTTGACTTCACCAATATGCGCTTGCATTTTGTCTAAAAACAAGCGCTCTCTATTCAGCATTTCTCTAGCGTGTTCAATTATCATTGTACCTTCAGTTGTCGTAATCAATTGTTTTTTAGTTCGGATAAAAACATTGACGCCAAAAGCATTTTCAATCGCTTTAAGTCTTTGCGTAACTGCAGGTTGTGAAATATAGAGAATTTCAGCTGCTTTTCTCAGTGTTTTTGTTTCATCCAAAGTAGTTAACAAGCGATAATCGTCAATCTTCATAATTATCCCCCTATTTTTATAAAACCCTATTAATTATCGTAGAATAACTCTATTTTTTTATTTGTGTAGATTACATGCAATTCTAAGCTTTTCATTTTACATGTAATATTCACTATAACACGTTTATTTATATACTTATATGCCATTTTTAACACATAATTTTCAATAGTTAGTACCTTTTCCATTATATTTACTACTATTTCAAATGTATGTCATGATATATTAATTCTTTTCATGGTGTGAAGTCTTTTGTTGTCCTTGTTTATGCGTAGAAGTATGTCTATGATGTTTATGTTTCTCATGTGTGTGGTGTTTGGATTTATGCATATGATGTTTATGCTCTTTCGACTTATGTTTACTATATTTCTGACCTTTAGCTTTTTGTTTAATTTTATGATAGCAATACATAATCTTATCTTGCATAGTTGGGAAATCAGCATCAATTTTTATCATAAGTTGATGCGCGATTACATATGCTTCATGATATTGTTTTTTAGTAATTTGTCCCGTATCCAATGCACGTTTTAAGTCGTCTTCATCAACAAGTTCATAAGTCCCATTTGGTAATACAATTACGTCTAAACACAAATCAATCGTACGTGCATTTCCTTTCTGAGTAACATTTTTTAAATTAATATCAAAATAATATTCTAATGGGTTGCCCTTGTCATCTAACATCACTGTAATACTATAACGCTTTTTCTCAGGTAAGATTTGTAACCACTGATAGTTGTCATCAGCAACAATAATGTTTTGTCCAACTACTGACACCTCTAATGGCTCCCGAACTTTTTTCATAGTGACTAAACCAATAATACCTTTAAACTTATTATTGTTCACTTTGACCTCTGTGTATTCTCTATCAATGATGCGACGCCAGTGACGCTTATCGATATATTTTACTTTCACTGTCACCAACTCCTTGTCATTATTATATAAAACTGTTTCGCCCATGTCATCTCATGAATTATATTGGTGTCTTTTAATTTTAACTTTAAAATTTGATTAGTATTATTGTACTATATTTCATAGTGTAAAAGCGAAATTGACAAATTCTCTGAAGTCTGATAAATTTTATCTATATTTTTCAGAAAATTCCATAAATAAAGGAGCCTAACCATGACAGTTATTCAAAGACCATTTAGAGCAGATCATGTTGGTAGTTTATTACGACCAGATCGCTTAAAAGAAGCACGACAAGATTACAAAAACAATAAAATTGATGCAAATGCATTGAAAACTATCGAAGATGAAGAAATTGAACATATTATTGAAAAACAATTAGAAGTAGGATTACATAGTATCACAGATGGTGAATTTCGTAGAAGTTGGTGGCATTTCGACTTTTTAGAACATTTAGATGGCGTTCAAGGTTATACATCCGAACATGGTTTAGAATTCGAAGGTGTGGAAACTAGAAATTATAATGTGAAGGTTGTAGACAAGGTTGCATTTAACCCAAACCACCCCCATTTTGAACATTTCCAATTCTTACATGAAAAAGTAAATGGCCGAGGGACATCAAAAGTCTCTATCCCTAGCCCTAACCAGCTTTTCCATCCAAATATTTTGAACGAAACAATATACCCAGATATTGAAAGTTATTCCCACGATGTTGCTAAAGCATATCACGATAGCTTATTAAAATTCTATGAGCTAGGGGCACGTTATATTCAATTAGATGATGTTTATTGGGCAAACCTAACATCAGGAACTCAAAAAACGCGTGGTCGTGATCGTACCGAAGAAGAAAAAGAAACTGCACGTCAACTTGCATTCCGTGTTGTCAATGAAGCAGTACAAGGATTACCAGAAGATTTACTAATCACAACTCACGTTTGTCGAGGTAACTACCAATCTACTTGGGCAATTTCAGGCGGTTACGAACCAGTAGCACCTTATTTATTCCAAGAAAATTTAGGTGGTTTTTTCTTAGAATATGACGATGATCGCTCTGGAGACTTTGAACCATTACGTTATTTCCCAAATGATAAATCAGCAGCTGTATTAGGCTTATTCACTTCAAAAACAGGAGAACTTGAGGATAAAAATGCTATACTTAAGCGCATTGAAGAAGCTCAACAATATGTAAATTTAGATCAAATTTGTTTGAGTCCACAATGTGGATTTGCTTCTACTGAAGAAGGTAATAAACTTACAGAAGAAGCACAATGGCAAAAACTTGCTTATATAGTAGAAATTGCCAAAGAAGTATTTGGCACTGCAAAATAACATAAAGTGAAACAGTATTAACGATTTGAGAGCCCGAGACACAAAGTAATGTCTCGGGCTCTCAAATCTATTTTTTTATAGAGTTTAATATTCATTCTGTTCAATAGCTTCAGCAGATAATGCATAACGCATATTGATATCTTCTAAGTTAGGGTACTGTTCGTTCAACCAACTTTGGCTCAATAATTCAAAATGTTCAAACTTAAATGCAGGTTGACACATACATCCAACAAGCGCGTAAGCATTTTGACCTTCCACTGATGATGCAAATATGGTCCCTTTTGGTACTACATACTGTAATACGTCCCCCGCTTCTATGTTTTTTCCTAAGGATACTTGTTCATATCTACCGTCTGGGTGAATCATATGAATCATAAGTGAGTCACCATGGTGGTAATACCAAATTTCATCTGCATCGATACGATGAAAATGTGAAATATTGTCATGCGTTAATAAGAAATAAATACTAGAATACTGCGCTCTTTGATTTGCGCCGCCCATAGTACCTTTAATTACTTCTTTATAATAACCACCTTCTGGGTGCGGTTGCAGTTGTAATTGTGAAATCCAAGATTGTACGTGTTGATTCATATTATTTCAAATCCACATTATGAAATACATTTTGCACATCATCTAAGTCTTCTAATACTTCAATAAGTGTTTCGAATTGTTCCTGATCTTCTGCTGATAATTCAATATCAGATTGGGGCAACATTTCAAATTCCGCAACTTTAAATGTATCAACACCTATTTCTCTTAATGCATCTTGTACTTGAGCAAATTGGTCTGGCTCAGCGTATACAATAGTTAATCCATTTTCATCAATCACATCTCTGACATCCACATCTTTTTCCATTAATTCTTCTAATGTATCGTCTACTGATTTGCCTTCAAAACCAAACACAGCTGTATATTCAAACATATAAGCGACTGATCCTGATACGCCCATGTTGCCTCCATTTTTACCAAAAGCTGCACGTACATCTGAAGCTGTTCTATTTACATTGTCTGTCAAAGCATCAACGATAATCATTGAGCCATTTGGTCCAAAGCCTTCATATCTTAATTCATCATAATTTTCTTCACCAGATCCTTTAGCTTTTTCAATTGCTTTCTCAATAATGTGATTCGGAACTGAATAAGTTTTGGCACGCTCTAATGTTAAACGTAAAGCTTGGTTGGCATGTGGGTCAGGTTCACCTGATTTAGCTGCTACGTAAATCTCTTTACCAAACTTCGCATAAATTTTACTTGTATTTTTATCTTTTTGGGCTTTTTTTTCTTTAATATTATTCCACTTACGTCCCATGATTTCATCTCGCTTTCTCAATTACTACATCTATTAATATGATATATTATACAATATTTTTACTGTAGAATATAGATTTACGCACATTGATTGAATCCAAAACCTTTTCAAAGTATAAAAACTACAGATACTTACTATGATAAAGTAAATAACTGTAGTTTTTATTTTAATATTCTATTTAGATTATTAAAGGCGTCATAGTTTACTATTAATTACTTAACATACCCTTCAATATCATCTAATAAAGATTTATAGTTTTGTGCATTGTCATTATCCATAAATAAGTATACTTTACGCTAATCTTCAGTTGAACGTATTTTGCTTACTCTATCTTGATCAATCAATCTGCGAATCGATGCAAGCACCTTAGTTCTACTTAATTCAAGTTCAGTAGTTGCAATTTTTAAAAATGGCTGCATCAACATATTATTTTCACTACAATTTTGTTCTATCAATTCTAAAACTGCCACATCATTCATGGTCAATTTATAGTTTGAATCAATATAGTGCATTAAGCTTTTATATTTTTTATAAATATTTAAAAATTGCTCCTTTTTGTCTTTATTCACTGTTGTTACACCTCCAAATGCTAGTAAGCAATACAATACAATTATCCACAAATTCCACGTCTATGTCTTTATTATTTATAGTTATTGATTTGTCAAAATTACGAATAACGATAAATTGAATTTTGCTACGCATATTATTTAAAAAGGTATAATATCATGCCGTTTTAATTTTTATAAATATCAATGATGTGAACCGTATTATAATTTAAATCAATGATCAAATTCTCTTCTTCAAAATGATGCTGCATAACACTGAAATGCGGTTTATTATAATCGTCGATTTTACTGATTAATTCATCTGACCATGTATGTTCAATTCTTAAAGATGGTGCAATAATACCATTGATATTTCCAAATGTGCTATTTATTTTTTCATAAAAAATAATATATGGACGTTTCATAGCCTTATCTTTAAAATTTAAATGTATTTGAATATTTTGTGGCTCACATTCTGCAGTTTCACTCTCACCTATGCGCCAATCATTTACAAAAATCGAAATTTTCTCTGGTTGGTTCACAATAGTATAATATTCAAAATCTTTCACTTCGTATCTCATTTTCTCCATTATTCTTTCATACATATTACCAAGAACGGAGCGGAAACCTTTTTGATCATATAAATACAATGCATTTTTCTCACCTTGTTGCTGGAATAAATCTATCCCTACACCAGTAAAATGTTCACGCATCTGTTTAAACATACCCATAAGCAATGGTGGACTTTCAATAATTTCCATATTATCGTCATTCAACAAGTAATTATTATGCACATTCAAAAGAAAGTACGCTCTTTCTTCTAATTCCATATCGTTCATAATTTTTCTAATATTACTGAATTTAAATACTTGTTTTGTAAGCAAATCTTCATGATCTTCACTCAAATAAGGCGATGCCAATTTATGATTATCAACAAAGAAATAATCAAAACCTATACGTTTCATCTGTTTTTCCATCAATTTAAAACATTCAGGGTTATTGAATAAGTGTGTAATATCAATACCAAATTTCACATGTTCTCTGTACTGCTGAATTTTAATAATATTACGATAAATTTCTTTGATAGGCATAGTCTCAGCGTTAAAGATATAGCTCACTGAATGCATATGTTTTTCTGATAATTCAGGGTGTGCTTGTAAATAAGTTTGATATTGACTATAAATTTGATCGATATAAATATTCACGTCATCACTATTTGTGATTTGAAATGCTAAATTTACATTTGCATGATAAACGAAGTTAATAAAGCCATAAGCTTCATCCATAAATGTTTCTTGTAACTTTCTTGGATCTATCATGCAATAAACAACAACCTTTTGTGTACCTTCAAATAGATAGCTCATACTTTTATTCGCAAACAAGTTATGAAACTCTTTTATATTATGAATTTGGATTACAATAGTATCGTTAGTAGATTCATTAATATGCTGTAAATCAATGCATATATAATTATTTTGAACATTGAGTTTGTTAAGTCGCTCCGTTATTATATTCTGAATCTCAACTATCGAACTCGCAGTGTAATCTTCTGTCGTAAAAGGAAATGATTTATCTAATTTCGAAAGCATACGATAATCCTTTGGCGAATGACCAAAATAGTGTTTGAATTTTTTACTATAGCTAGCAGAACTACTAAAACCATACTGATCAGACACTTCACTAATCGTAGATTTTCCCGTTAACAAAGTGGATATCGATGTTGAAAGTTTTAAAGTATCTATATACGTTTTAAAGCTCATACCTAATGTATTATAAAATTGTGATGATATATTTGATTGAGAAATAAAAAGCTTATTAGCAATTTCTTTTAATGTTAATTTTTTATCTAAATGGTTATTAACGTAATCTAGCATTTCACCAGTAATACCATAAAATGAGTAGTCTGTTTGTTGTTTTAAATATTTTATATCGACTTTTGCTTCAGAAGCAATAATATCGACAATATTATTCATGTAGGACTCAAATAATACTTTAGTCAACGTTTGATTTAACTGACGTTGCGTTAAACTGAGTATAGATTGGAATAACGCATTGGAAGATTGGATTAAATTTGAAGTATATTGATACGCAAAAAAATCATAGCCACGATCATAAAACCAATCACTAGCAATATATAATTTAATCGCTTTTTCATTTCTTTTTATTGTAAATATTTCAGAATTATTAATTATAAATAAGTCATTTTCAACTTTTATATCTGTTATAAAATGTTGTATTTCTGTGATTCCTTTTAAAGGAAGTATTAGTAGTAAACCATCCGCCACACGTTTCGTAGGATAATTATCCATAGAAATAATATTTAAGCACTGCGCTTTCATAATTTAACCTCTTTCAAATAATTGTCATACGCTATGCATTAAAATGTCACTCTATCATAAATGCTAAAGTTGGCACTTTATATCTTAATTATTTAAATAAGTATTTTTTGTCTTTAGATAATTTTGTATAAAACAAATAATTTTGTCAACTTTTTTCATTAATTAAACTCAATTTTAAAAATGTTGCATTGTATTTTTTAAAATTTTAAAATGTTGTTTTATCAAAGAATCCCATCAGATAAAAAAATCACCTTCAAAAAACCTCTCATCTCACAAGGTATTTTTGAAGGTGTCTTCATCAAATTGAATATTAAAATTTTATTATTTTCTAAACTTAGTTGCAAGTCTTAATACATATTTGATGATATGCAACAGATTCACAAATAAATTAAAGCCCATTTCCCTTGGAGAAAATTGTCCACGCTTCATACGATTAAAATCGTACAGTGTATAGAGTAGAAATAGTAACAAGCCTACTACAGTTATAATCGTATGGAAAATTGGATTTTGTATAAACATACCGATTAAACTTGCTATAATAAGTGCAACTAAAGTAACAAATAAATATTTTCCCATACTAGCCGCATTACCAATTAAGAAATAGCCGATAATACCAAAAACAATAAACGCTGAAATTGCTAAAATGATATTTTTGAAAAATACCTCTGGTCCTAAATTTTGTAAATATGCGGTGAACGTTGCATAAGATAATAAACCTACAACGATTGCGTAAATATGGGAAATTACTAAACCGTATTTACGTGCCCGATTAAAGATAACCGTAATCAGTACCAAGGCAAGAAGTACGAATGAAAGTGGTTTTCTCCATTCCATAGGTAAGAATTGTCCAAAATAGCAGCCAATACCAAAAATAATCCAGTAGTACATAAAGAATAGCCATACTTTACTATAAGCATGCGACTGTGATTTAGATTGTTTTTGTTGCTTATTAACATGTTGTGTTGATTCAGCCAATTTACTCACTCCTTCTCATTATAGAACTATTTATAAAAATAATATGCGTTTAATCATAACATTTATGGGATATATGTATAGCATGTAAATTTTCACAATGTCCTACGATTGCATTTATTAATACTTTAATGTTCACTGTTTCATTGATTAGCAAACATGATGAATGTATTTTCTAACAATTTTAATGTTAAAATCACTATTTTTGTTAATAGTTAATGTTACATTTCAAATAAAGTTAATTACAAGTGAAATGTAACACATGCTTATAAACTCCTGTACAAAGGCATTTATCGAACAATCCTCAGTGAAACACTAAATATTAATAATATTACAACTTTATAACAACGTACACAAAGCAAATGATTTTTGTTAGTATGAAACGTGAATTGAGATTAAAAAAACTAACGACATGTATTTATTTCAATAATCACTGTTAGACATAGGCATTGAAGGAGGAGTTTTTTTGAAAAAGTTAGCATTTGCAGTAACAGCTGCTTCAGGTGCAGCAGCATTCATAGCAAATCATGAAGCTGATGCATCAACACAGCATACAGTAAAATCTGGTGAGTCACTATGGTCAATTTCACAGCAATACGGTGTTTCAATTGATGAAATTAAACAAAATAATAACATTAATAATAACATTGTATTCCCAGGACAAGTCATCGAAATTGGCGGAAGCGGTTCTCAGGGACAAGAATCATCTTCAAACGCTGCTTCAGGTGGATCAAGTCACACTGTACAATCTGGTGAGTCTTTAAATATCATTGCAAATAAATACGGCGTTTCAGTTGATGAAATTGTTTCAGCCAACAATTTAAATGGTTACATCATCTACCCTAATCAAACATTAACAATCCCTGGTGCAACAGGAACTGGTGGTGCGGGCGGAAGCTCAACAGAAACACCAAACACGAACACAGGTGGATCATCAGCAAGTGATGCTAACTTATACGATTGGGGACAATGTACTTGGCACGTATTTAATCGTAGAGCAGAAACTGATCGACCAATTAGCACTTACTGGTGGAATGCAGATCATTGGGCAAACAATGCTGCTGCAGATGGTTATACTGTAAATAATTCACCTACAGCTGGTTCAATCATGCAAAATTATGAAGGACCTATTGGACACGTTGCTTACGTAGAACAAGTAAATCCAGATGGTAGTATTTTAATTTCAGAAATGAATTACAATACGCCTCCAGGTACTGTTGATTATCGTACAATCCCTGCATCACAAGCTTCAAGTTATAATTATATTCATTAATTATAAACTTATTATGCGAATGAAACGATGACAGTAGTAAAATAAATCAAATAATAGCCTGAGACATAAATGTCTCAGGCTATTATTTTGTGCTCACGAACTCTAACCATTTATCATTTCCTAGCGCTCTATATTTGAATCAAACAGCGTGAGACTGAAAGCTATTAGATAAGGTTAATAGATTTGTTTTAACCAATACTCAAGTTTAAGTTCCATTAACTGGATGTACTTATAAAGAGAACTGGAGCTCTTACATAAGTAATACTAATTTTTATAAGTAGAACGTCTGAGTAAAAGCTCATGTGTAATAACCACTAACTCAATAAATTAAGAAAAGTGCCTTTAAAACTACTGCTATAAAATAATTACGGCTGAGACAATTAATTTGACTCAGCCGCTTTTGGATTGCTTTATCTTAAATTATAAGAAAAAATTAATAATATAATAAATCAATGCTGCAACTATTGCAGAAATTGGTAATGTAATAACCCATGTAACAATCATACGTTGCGCTGTATTCCACTTAACACCTTTAATACGGTTAGAAGATCCCACACCTAAGATAGATGAAGAAACTACGTGTGTTGTAGATAGTGGGAAATGTAGTGATGATGCCACAAATATAGTTAACGCAGATGATAAATCTGCTGCAGCACCATTAGCTGGTCTTATTTTCATAATATTACCACCAACTGTTTTAATAATTTTCCAACCACCAACAGCCGTACCTAATCCCATTGCAGTAGCACAAGAAACTTTAACCCATAATTGCGGTTCTACGCTAGAACCGGTTTGAATACCCGCAACAATTAAAGCTAATGTAATAATCCCCATTGATTTTTGAGCATCATTCGTACCATGTGAAAATGATTGTAAAGACGCTGTAAAAATTTGGAAGAATCTAAAGTTACGGTTAGTTTTTGTAAGGTTCGCATTTTTAAATACTACTTTTACAATAGAGTACATAATAAACCCTACGCAGAATGCAATAACTGGTGATAAAAGTAACACGATTATGATTTTTGTAAAACCTTGATAATGTAATACGGCAAATGAACCTTGTGAAGCAATTGCCGCACCAGCGATAGAACCTATCAATGCATGAGAAGATGAACTCGGTATACCATAATACCAAGTTAGTAAATTCCAGAAAATTGCAGCAATAATAGCTGCTAACACTACAACTAGACCATTTTCTAATTTAAATGGGTCTACGATATCTTTAGTTATTGTCCCTGCAACTCCAGTAAACGTTAAAGCACCGATAAAGTTCATAACAGATGCCAAAAGTATAGCCGTTCTAGGAGTTAAGGCACGCGTTGAAACAGCAGTAGCAACAGCATTGGCTGTATCATGGAAACCATTGATAAAGTCAAATATGAGTGAAAAAATAACAATAGCTACTGTGATGATCAAAATATATTCCATAAGTTAGGACTCCTTAGCTATTTTTCATTATTATAGTTTCAAAGTTATTTGCTACGGCTTGGCACTTATCTGCAATTTCTTCTAAGCTTTCATATATTTCTTTTATTTTAATTAATGTGATTGGGTCTGTTTCACTATTAAAAATATGCTTAATTGATTGACGTAAAATACCATCACAATTTGTTTCAAACTCTTTAATATTAATAGAATGAATACGCATGTGTGATAATTTTTTATCTACTAATAAGCCAACAGCTAATTTCATTTCTGCAATAGCTTTTTGAATATTATCTACAAACTCAGCCATGTATTCATCAGTATATTCAATAGAATACATTTCAAACATTCCTGAAGTTTCTTCAATTGCGTCTAATACGTCATCAATTGCGTTACATAAAGAGAGGATATCCTCACGTTCAATTGGTGTAATAAAAGTTTGGTTTAAGTCTGAAATCACTTGATGCATTAATTCATCACCGTGGGACTCATATGTTTTAATATTATCTGAGTATGCTTTTAAATCTAAGTGTGTATTAAAATCCATTTTTCCAAATTCAATTGCTGCTCTGTCTAAATTGAACACCATTTCTTCTAATTTCACCATGAACTTATCTTTTTTCTTGTTAAACATCCAAAAAATCCTCCATTTACAGCGATTGTCCCCAACCACCTTCAATAAATTTAAAAAATTTAAATACCAATAATTAAGATAAATTAAGATTCACAAGATTTACAATTCACTCATCATTTTTTATTGTTATAGTTATTGTTAAAATTGTGTAAATGAGTATTTGCTTCTATTGGTTAAAAAATCTCATAAATGTTGATTTATCCTTATTTGAAAATAGCACAAAATTTACAATCCTACAATTGCATTTACAAATTCTTAATATTACATTTTCGTAAAATTAACAAAATTTTACTACTTTTATTGTTATTAATCATAGTCGCATATTTAGGAATTGTAACCTATCAGATTGAATTAATTTTAATAACTATTTCATATTAAACTCACCTTGAATATGATTGCATATTTATTATTTGTATTCAACAACTTTTTTCACTAATTTGCAAATATTTTTATAAATAATTTTAAATACATATCTATCCACCATATAATGTTAAAAACAAAAAGAACCCAAGAAATAAACAATCTTCTCAGGTTCTAAATACGTATTAGCTAACACAATTCATAATGCCTATACATTTATTATTATATTTTTGCAGTCACTCATTAATTTTATATATTTTCAGATAATCTTGATATCAATTCATTTTGCTTAGGGAAAATAAATTTCATAGTTGTCCCTACATTCAATTCTGAAGAAACAGATACATGGACACCTAACTTTTCTTTCACATGATTGACAAGGTACAAGCCAAGCCCAGAAGCTGACGTTTCATTACGATCGGTAGTGGAAGTAAAACCTTTTTCAAAAATACGTGGTAAATCTTTAGCACTTATCCCTTTACCTTCATCTCTAATTTCAAGAACTGTATGACCTTGATCTACATAAGCATGGACATGAATTGTACTTTCTTCGCTATATTTAACGGCATTTGATAAAATTTGTCTAATCATCATTCGGCACCATTTAGCATCTGTGTATACTTTATAGTCATCCTCAAAATCCAAATCATAATCAATGCCTTTAGACTGGCTGATATATCGAGTGATTTGTATTTCTTCAATAACAAGACGTTTCAGCGCCACATGTTCAAAATACATGTCTTTATTTTGTGATTCTAAACGCGTTAAAAATAACTGTCTATCTAACATGTCATTTATTCGTGTCCATTCATATAAAAGTGCATTTTTTCTAGTAGTATCTTGTTCTTTTTCTATTAATAACTTCATTGCTGTTACAGGCGTTTTAATATCATGTACAAAATCTGTTAATGAGGCTTCAGTGGATTGAATCTGCTTTTGCTGACGCGTAACTAATGATTTTTGAGCTATAATTTGGTCGTGTAAATAATCAACCACTTCTTGCTGTAAAGGCGTATCTGCTAATGATTTATGCTTTAACGCCTCAGGTTCTATATTCTCATCTAAGTGTTTAAAAAATTTTATTTCCTTTAAAAATGTGAACGATAAAAACAATATTGAAATACCTAGATTCAAAATAATAATATAATATGTACTCCCTACACTAATATCATAATCTAAATAAGCAATAATCAAGGTGATAAAGTTTAAAAAGATAAACCATAAAATCCAATATATACGTGACCTTAAAAAAATATATATCCACTTAAAGTTATCCATGAGCCATATAACCTTTACCTATTTTCGTCTCAATTGCATCATTCATATCAATGTCAGCTAATTTTTTCCTTAAACGGTTCACATTAACCGTTAACGTATTATCACTAACAAACGCCTCGTCATCCCATAACGCAGTTATCAATGTGTCTCTCGTGACAATTTGATTTTGCTTCTTAACTAACATTTCTAAAATAATCATTTCTGTTTTGGATAAATAAATCTGCGCTTCATCTTTACTAATACTATCTTTAGACAAATCTAAAGTTGCATCTTGCCAAGTAAGGACACGCTTTTCTTCTAAGCTAAATTGATATACACGTCTATAAATCGCTTGTAATTTGGCAATTAATATACTCGTATTAAATGGTTTTTGAACATAATCATCCGCGCCCAATTCCATACTCATCACATGATCCATTGGATTGTCTCTCGACGACAGGAATAAAATTGGCGTATTAGATATATCTCTAATTTTCCTAGTCCAATAAAAACCGTCATATTTAGGTAATTTCACATCCATAATAATGATGGCAGGATCGACCATTTCAAATTTAGCCATTACATTACTAAAGTCATCAATACCATAAACTTTAAAATCCCATTGTTCTAATTCTTCGCTTAATTCTTTAAACAATGTCATATCATCTTCTACTAACAAAATATCCACGTCATCACCACTTTATTTAGTATATTTTATATCTTCGCCTGACTGAATTCTCCCGTTAAAGTGCTTTATTCGACAATCTATTTCAAACCCTCTCATCATCAATCCTTGGAATGGTGACTGGACCAAATAGTACACCGGCCAAACAAGTTTAGGTATATAATCATATAAATGTACCACTACAGTTTGCGTATCTTTGAGTCTGCGAAATTCTAGTTTACCTTGTTTCAATAAATTGGGTTTTACTAGTGTACCACCCACCAAATATAATGAAATAATATCATCCTCTATTTGCATTTTATTAAAAATAAGAATAGGCTTAGCCTTATCTTTAATATATATTACATAGTTACCTTCATCTTTGTATGTGTGCAGTAAGGTTCCTTTAGTTTCATTTAACCATTTAAAATAGTACTCAACCATTTGTTCTAGTGTCCAATTCATAGGAAGTTGCATGCTTAAAGCGCTACGAACGTCATCGTATTTAGAAGATTGAAGTTCCACTGACACATGTGGACGTGATACAGTTGTTGCTGTTTTTTCAACGAAGACACCATGTGCCGACAAACGTTGTACAGTTTCATAATCAAATCTACTTCCACTAATATAAATAATTTTACTTATGCCATTTTTAGCAGCTGCCCGTCCAAAGTTATCTGCAGCGATTAAATTCAAATCTCTTGCTGTGGCCTGTGTTAATTTTGCTGAATGTTTAGTTGGATCTAAATAATAAATGGCTATATGCATATCTTTCATCGCTGATACAACATCTAAATAATTATAAATATCTTTTTTTAACCATGTCACCGCTTTAAAATCTTCTTCTTTAGGATATTTTGATAATGTATATAAATTAGCATCATTTTTTATATGTTGAATTAAATTTTTACCTATATATCCTGTAACACCTGCCAATAAAATGTTAGGTTTCATAATTATACTTCCTTTGCATTAGTTTAGCTCAACATAAATATGTCCTAGTAATATCACGCTAATGATGTTAAGTTATACTATAACTAATCATCAGCAAAATAGAAATAAGGAGTGGACACACATGGTTCATCAAATACGTGAAATCGGTATCAATGATGTAGATCCATTTGTTAAATTATTAACGACAATTTATGATGAATCTGATTATTTAATATACAATCCAGGAGAATACGCGCCGTCTAATAACGATGCGCTTTCGAACCTAGAACACTATATTACATCGCCTTCCAATGCCATTTATATCGCTGAAAATAATGGCGAGCTCGTCGGCTTTGCAATCGTAACGACAGAAGATTTTGAACGCACACGTCATGAAGCTCATTTTTCAATGGGCGTCATTAGACACTACAGAGAAAAAGGACTAGGTCAATCTTTAATTAATTCTGTAGAGGCATGGTGCTTAAACCATAACATTCGTCGTATAGAAGCAACAGTTGTACCCGAAAATACTACAGCTGTTGAATTATTTAAAACTGCCGGTTACCAAACAGAAGGTGAACTTCGTGATAAACTATACATCGATGGCAGATACTACAACAAATATGTAATGGCCAAGTTATTACTTTAATCTACCTCTAAGCATAATATTTAAACGCGTCATACTTATAGTTACATTGTAAATGAACAAAGACCCAAATAACAATATTGTCATATAATCTTTTGGATGTTGAAATTCAAAATACAAATCTCTTTTATAAGCATTAATAGTTGACCTCGTTTAACTTGTAGCTTCAAATTTAAAAGGAGTGGGATGATAAAATCATTACTAAAAAATATGATTTCTATCCCACTCCTTTTTTACAGCTAGAATGTACTCAATTTTTGAAATTAAATTAATAACTATACTATCTACGTTTAACTCACTCTCATATTAACACCCTAGTAATTTAAAATTACAAGTGCTTATCAAAAATTACAAATAGAACCTAATGTCCCCTCATGTTTTAATAAGGGTTTAATTCAATACCATTAGGATTCGTCGTTTCTTCGCTAACATTTGTTTCAACACCTGAAGAACTTGTATTTCTACTTAAAAATCTCAAGACATCTTTTATATTTTGTTGTGATTCAGGTAAATCCATATGAAATTGGTATTGATGTCTCAAATTATGAGAACCATCAAAAAATAATTTATCCGCTGGAACATCTAAAGACTTCAACTTTTTATAAAATGATATATTTTGGCTGTAAAACGGATCCGCGTCACCTACAGATAAAAACGTTGGTGGGTAATCTTTAGTAACCTGATTTATCGTAGACATTTCACTAATATATTTAAATTGTTGTTCCCAATCACGTTTTCCAGTATAACTTTCCATAAAAAGTTGTATTCTCGGAAATTCAGTAGCTTTCACTGTTTTCATATCATAAAAGCCACCGAAAAATATTGCTGCCTTCAATTGATCTGCCTCAAATTGTTGTTCAAATGACATATCTTCTCTTAATGATTTATTTGTTTGAATTGCTGTGTATTGGCTAGATAATTGTGCCCCCGCAGAGTCTCCTCCAAAAATAACTTGATCAAAATCCATAGGTAATTCATGCTTATTACGCTTTATAAATTTTACAGCTTGGTCAATTTGATGTAGCTGCGTTGGGTATTTATTATCTGGTGCAAGCGCATAATTAACATTTACTACAATATAGCCTTGCTCTGCAATTTTCGATAATAGTGGGTTTTTATACTGTTTATCACCTGCGATAAAACCTCCACCATGCATCCAAAAAATTACAGGCAACTTATTATCTGAATCTAATTCCGTAGGCGTTAATATATCTAACCTACTATTAGGCGTGCCAGTACCATAAGTTATATTTGTAAATGCATTTACATTTTTATTGTTAATTTGTACTTTCTCTTTAATTTCTTGTGAATGTTGACGGTCATACTGTTGTTTTAATAACAGCGCAGTCAAGATTGCTACTACAATAACAATACTTAAAGTAATTATTGTCCATTTATGTTTTTTCTTCATGCATTACCTTCCCTTTCGAAATGCATTGTACCATAATTAACTAGTGCACAGTAGTGTTTATAAATTGTCGAAATTATTAAAAACTCAGCTTGCATAAATTGTACAAGCTGAGTTTATATTTCTTATTTTAATAGAACAAATAATTTATGCTATGAACTTTTTATTTTGACGTTTTCTGCTATAGTATTTGATTAACACACCGATTACAACAACAAGTCCAACAATACCCATTATTGGATATAAGAAGTTAATCAAACCTGCGAAACCTACAAAACTTAAACCATAACCTACAACCATTATAATTACAATAAATATATGATATTTTTTACTATATGGTTCTGTAAATCTAGCGGCAAATGAATACATTAAGCCAAGAATTGTATTATACATAACAGCTAACATAATAACTGATAATACAAGTGCAATCCAAGGATTTATTCCATTAGCCAATGTCAACATAGGAATATCAGCATTCTCAATTTTTGGGAATTCAGACTGTAGCGCAAAGTTAATCAACGCTAATAATATTGTATAAACAATACCGCCAAACAATGCCCCAGCCCCCGACACTCTACGTCTAGAAGCATCACCGCCGATAGCTACAATCGTACTAAAACCTACTGCGAATGCAAGTCCGCCATAGTTAATTCCTTTTAATATACCTAACCATAAGCTAGCTTCTGGTACAGTTTCGTTTACTTTACCTATCGAAATACTACCGTTAAAAAGATAATACGCAGCAATGATTACAACCAAAATAATTAAGAAGGGTGTAACAATGCCTAACGCCCTAACAATTTTATTAAAATCCATCAATAATGTAATATAAATTGCAATAACCATAATCAATGCGCCTAACCATGTTGGCACATTAAAGCTTTCTTGGAATGTTGATCCTGCTCCAGCAATCATTGTGACTGAAATGCCAAATAAGAAAAAGATAAGCAAATAGTCTACAAGTTTACTGAACTTATCACCAAACAAATAGTCTAAAGTTGATTCGTGGTTTTGCGCATCAAACGCAGTACCGATTTTTGCAACTTGTCGACCTATAAAGCCTAATATTAAACCAGAAAGTATAACCCCAATATATGACCATAGGCCATATGGTGAGAAAAATTGCATAACTTCCTGTCCTGTTGAAAAGCCAGCACCTACAACGATACCGACATAAGCGAAACCAATTTTTATAGCTTCTTTATTCAACCCCATGTTATTTTAACCTCCTCATAGTTAACACATTGCATTATTATAACTTACTGATTATTTTTTGCAACTGCACAACATAAAATTTTACACTTTTGATTGCTCTCAATAATACTCAATAATTTAAATGCTATTTTTAATCATTCATTATATTCTTTAAATATAACGAATTTTATTATAGCTATTGCATATTTATAGTTATCTTAATTTTATTTTTGCAATTTTATACATTACTAAAGGTATGCTTTAATAGTGTGTAAAATTCCAAAAAATAAAATAAAAAGAATCAAAATAGATACACCTTTTAACATGTATATTTCGATTCTTTAGTAAATCACTTTAATGTATTATTTTGTCAAGTTCTAATAATTATGATTGTTCAACTATGACGATTTTGTTATTAGTGTGCATTTTTAAAACGATTAAGTTCGTTAAAGTCAACAACTACGTTATCCATACGTTTAGCTGTTTCTTTTAGAACATTACGTGCAACACTGTTAGTTGGGTCCAATTTAAGTATTTGGCGTGAAATTTCAAATGCCTTTTTATCAGAAATGACTGGTTCAGGAACTGCATGTAACAATAACATTTGTAACAAACTTTTTACTTCTTTGCCCTCAGTAAGTTTTATGGATGACTCAGCATGATAATAAGCAGAATCTAAAGCACCCTGAAGATCACTTAATGGATAGACTAATAATAGAAAAGCTAAGTCATGCATTTCTGCAGTTT